>Ga0164242_10002928_pt1 | contig 19568 bp, 20 predicted proteins | sample OricomgcompostMG_FD_108783 | JGI IMG/M metagenome (GOLD analysis project Ga0164242, IMG submission 108783) | Miracle-Growth compost microbial communities from Emeryville, California, USA - Original compost - Miracle growth compost (MG) ... | reverse complement strand
GTCAGCCTGCGTGCCGACCTCGACGTCTACGTCACGTTCGAGGGCGACAACAACGTGCTGCTGCAGCTGGTCGCCAAGCGCCTCTTGACGGACTACTCGAAGAAGTTCGCGAAGGCGGATGCCGGTGCCCTCGCCCGCTACGTCGTCGCCCAGGCCGCCGACCGTGCGTACCACGGCTCCGGCCTGCGCCGGCTCGCGCAGACGGTCGCCGACTTCGGCTCGACGGCGCGTTCGGTCGGCCAGCTGCGCGACCCGGAGACGCAGCGCGAGCTGCTCACGGATCGCGTCGAGACCATGATCGCCGAGGTCGCCACACGCCTGCGGAACGCGAACAAGCTGCCCAAGGACAAGGCCGCCGCCCTGTTCAACTCGCAGCAGAACGAGCTCATCGAGGCCGCACGCGCGCACGGCGAGCTGCTGCAGTGGGAGGCGTTCACGGAGGCGCTCGACACGGTGAACGATGCCGGCACCAAGCAGGTGCTCACCTGGCTGCGCGACCTGTTCGGCCTCGGACTCATCGAGAAGCACGTCGCCTGGCACATCATCCACGGCCGGCTCTCCCCGCAGCGGGCGCAGGCTGTCACCGCGTACATCGACCGGCTCGTCGCGCGGCTGCGACCGCACGCGCAGTCCCTGGTGGATGCCTTCGGCTTCGAGCAGGAGCACCTGCGCGCGAAGATCGCCAGTGGTGCCGAAGCCGAGCGTCAGAACGAGGCGAGAGAGTATTACCGCGTGCTGAGGGCATCCGGAGACGCTCCCGTCGACGAAAAGACCTTGCACCACAAGAGCAAGCGCTAGGCGTCGCAGCAGAGGCGGGTTCGGCTCGAGTCATCGCATCGCCTAGAGGCGATTGAGGTGACAGGCGGCGAGCCGATTGAGTCTCTGAGCGGCGAAGCCGTGATAGACGCACGGTTAGTATTCGGCTGTGCGGATGATCAGGGGCGGCAACGAGGTCGACGGAAAGAACCAAGCGGGAACCGGAAGCGCGAAGGCGCGCTGGCTCGCTGCGATCGGAGCCTCCATGGTGGTGGCGGCGGCGCTCAGCGGATGCAGCGTGGCCGCCGCGACAGCCAAGACGCACGCCACCCACAGCAAAGCGCCCCACACGCACACGCCGTCGCCGACGGCTTCCGCCGCTGCCGCCGATCCGGCGATATCGCATCCGGCCACGCCCGCGCCGAGCGAGGCGTCGGAACCGGCTCCCACTCTCATCCCGGTGCCGGCCGGCACGGTTGTCGCGCAGGGGGATGTCGCGTCGCCGAAGGGAAGCATCCACTACCACTACAGAGTCGTCGCGAACGGCGACAACACGTTCACGGCGCAGTATTCCGGGTTCACGTCGACGGTGCCGATTCCGGTGTCGGTCACGCTGCTCGACATTCCGCCGAAGGTGGGCGACGGCCTCACCTGGCACGGGGTCGGCGACCACCTGCTCGGCGGCCCGACGACGTCGCCGCAGAGCTCATCGGGGTCGCTCGGCTCCGAGGACCAGCCGTCGTACCTCGTCGCTCTGGTCACCTACTCGTCGGTTGCTTCCGCCGACGGCGTGCCGGTGGAACTCGGGCCCAACAAGGTGCTGGCGGTGAACACGGTGAGCTGGAACGTGCCGGTGCGGCAGTCCAATGTGCACCCGGTCGATGGTGGTGCGCGCACCTATGCAACGGGAACGGTCACGGCGACCACGGCCAGCGGTGCCCCGAAGAGCTACCTGATCGCTTCCGGCGACATCACCTCGGTGGTGGCGGCTCGGTTCGGCATCTCGGTCACGGATCTCATCTGGCTCAACGCGAACCTGCAGGTCTTCGGTGACCAGCAGTACCTCTACTCGGGGACGACCCTGAATCTCGATCCCAACAGCGTCTGACGCCTGGCCGTTTGCCTTCTTGAACAGATCGGTCTAATCTCTTGGACAGATCGGTTTGAACAGGTCTGTTCAAAGAGAGAAGGCCAGCATGACTTCACAGGTATCGCCCCGCGTGGCGGACACGACGGCGCCCCCGGCGACCGTGCGACGGCGCCTGGCCCTTCCGAGGGGAGCGGCGTTCATCGGAACCGCGCTCGCCGCGGTCGGGCTGTACCTGGCATCCGGTGCACCGACGCCGATCCTCCTGCTGCTCCAGCAGGAATGGGGCTTTCGGTCGTGGGCGCTCACGCTGGCGTTCGCGGCGTATGCGTTCGGTCTGATCGCCGCACTGCTCGTCACCGGCAAGCTGTCGGACCACATCGGGCGACGTCCCGTTCTGATCGTGGCGCTTGCGGTGCAGGCGGTGGCGATGCTCGGTTTCGTCGTGGCATCCGACATCTGGTGGGTGACAGCGGCTCGCACGCTGCAGGGCATCGCGACGGGTGCGGCGACCAGTGCGTTCACGGCGTCCATGGTCGAGCTGGCACCTGAGCGGTTCAAGCGACTCGGATCGATCATGGGCGGCGCCGTGCCGCCCGCTGGCCTAGCGCTCGGCGCGCTGTTCGCCGGCCTCGCTATGCAGTTCACCACGTCGGCCGACGCCGTCGTGTTCGCGGTGCTCGCCGTCGTCGCCGTACTCGGGCTGGTGGTGGCGGTACTCGCCCCCGAGACCTCGACCCGGCGGAGCGGCGCCGTACGAAGCCTGATTCCGCGCATCGCGGTTCCTCGTGCCGCCCGAGCCGAGTTCGGTGCCGCGGTACCGGGCATCGTCGCGACCTGGACGCTTGGCGCCCTGTTCCTCGGCCTGGGCCCGACCATCGTGCTGCGCGTGTTCCACATCGACAGCGGAGCCGTGGACGGCATCACGGCGTTCGCGGCGCCGGCGGCCGCTGCCGTCGTCGGCTTCGTGCTCGGTCGCATCGCGGTGCGCCGCGTGCTGCTCTTCGCCGTCGTCGCGGTGTTCATCGGGGGTGCCCTCATCGTGGCATCCGTCAACGCGGGGTCGCTGACGCTCTTCATCGTCGGCGGAGTGATCGGCGGATCCGGCTTCGGCGCCTCGCTGTCGGGAGCACTTCGTGTGCTCACGGGCATCGCCCAGCCGCACGAGCGAGCAGGCGTCTTCGCCGCCGTCTACACCGTCGCGTACCTGGCGTTCGGCCTGCCGGCCATCGCCGGGGGACTGCTCATCGCGCCGCTCGGACTGACCTCGACGGTCGTGCTCTACGGCATCGTGATCGCGCTCGCCGCGATCGTCGGCCTCCTTGCACAGCAGCGCCTCATCACCCGGCAGCGCAGGGCGGCAACCGCCCTCGCGAAGGCCGAGCGCGCGGCAGGATGCCCGACCACCGGCTGCACGGCGACCGTCTGAGGCGTCCACCCGCCCCTCCTGCGCGACCAGCACCGGCAGCCCGCCTCCAGTGCCGACGAACGGTCGGGCGGAAATCGTCAGATCGGCCGGATGAATGAGCGCTGTGTGTACGGAGCCTCGTTCGATTTCCGGCCGATCGTGCGGTGATAAACGGGCTGTGCGGCGGTGGTTGCGCTGCGGGCCGGTCGCTCAGCGGGCGAAGCCGGCGATCAGTGGTCGGCGGATGCCGGCACTGCAGCGTCGATGAGCTGCTCGGCAAGTGCGCGCGCCGTCTCCGCCACTCGCGGATCGCCGTCCATCTGGAATCCCATGCGCGCGCCGTCGTAGACCACGAGCAGCCGCTCGGCGAGCGTGGGGGCATCCGTCACGTCGAGCGCGTTGGCGAGCCGGCCGAACAGGCCGTGCATCCAGCCGCGATAGCTGGCCGACTCCTCGACCTCGGCGCTGCCGGGCTGGGCCTCGGCCAGGGCGCGGGAGAACGCGCATCCCCGGTAGCCGGGATCGCGGATGACGGTCCCGAGCTCGTCGAAGATCGCGAGCAGCTTCGCGCGCGGATCGTCGACAGCCCCGATAGCGCCCTCGATGCGCGCGGCCATGCTGGCGTGGCGGCCGAGCAGGTACTCGCGCACCAGATCGTCTTTGCCGTCGAAGTTGTAGTAGAGCGAGCCCTTGGCGACGCCGGCCTTCTCGATGATGCGGTCGATGCCGACGGTGTGGATGCCCTCGTCGTAGAACAGCTCGTCGGCGGCGGCGAGCAGACGCTCCCGTGGCGACGATCCCTTGTCGCGTGCTGCCATGTGCGCATCCTATCAGACAGACCTGTTCAAAAGTGGATCGGCGCACTCAGCAGGAGCGGCGTGCGGATGCCGGGCTCGAGTCCGTGGGCCCGGCATCCGGCGCTAAGACCTCCTGGAGGAGGCCATCCCCACGACGAAGCCGACCACGGCGGCGATGGCCGCGACCACGAGAATGACCTTGAGCGGGTTCTCGCTGGTGGTGTCCAGTGCGCTGTCGCGCATGTCGTCGAACGAGCCGCCCGCCTGGTCGATCCCGCGCGACGCCTTCTTCTTGGTGTCGTCGATGACGTCGTGTGCGGTGTCGACGGCGCGGTCGACCTCTCGCGACCCCGCTTCGGATGCCTCGTTCATGCGTTCCGAAACCGCGCCGGCCGCCTCGTCGACCGCACCCTTCGCCTTGTCTGCGGCGTCATCCACGCCGTCCCCCAGTGCCTCGTTCATCTCGGCCATGTCTCTTCTCCTGACGTTCCGATCCTGTTCGTCCTGCTCACCGCTTGCGGCTACAGCGATTTCGCAGCCTTCTCCGCGCGCTTCATGGCCCGCTTGCGGGCCTTCTTCACGCGCGGGTCGTTCCACATCGCGTCGATGCCCGCGCGGATCTCGCGGTATCTGCCGCGACCGGCCTTCGCCCCATAGGTGTACGCGATGAGCGCGACAACGCCGATCGTGAGCACGGTGAAGAACTTGCGCATGCGATACCTCTTTCCTCGGAGTCTGCAAGATTCACCGCTCTGCCCGAGCGTTGTCGAGGACTTGACTGCATCCGCTCGGCATGCCAGGATCCGGGCCGAGCATCTCGCTGACCGAACCCGTCCGCGCTGCCCGGCTCTCATCGCGCGGTCATAGCTCGTCGGGCGGATGCCCATACACGGTTCGTAGACTCGCACCATGACCGTCCAGGAGGTGAAGCCGCCCTACCTCGTCTGGGACATCATCATCTCGGTCGTCGTGTGGCTGGTCACCGGGGCGTTCATCAGCATCGCGTCATTCGCGGCGATCTTCGGGCTCGCGTTCCTCGACTACTGCCCTCCGCAATCCTGCAGCTCCGAGGCGGCGGTGGCGTGCCTGTTCGCGGCGGGCGCGGCATCCGTCGTCGTCGCGCTCGCCGGGTTCGTCGGTGGGCTGGTGCGCATGCTGCGTCGCGCGTCGAGCTGGTGGATCACGCTCGGGGCGTTCGTGCTGTGCGTGGCGTGCTGGATGGTCGGCTTCATCTCCGCGTGGCGCGCGATCGGCTGGTGATCGGCGCATCGGATGTCATCCGATCGCGGGACGACAGGGTCGGATGCCCGCAATAGGCTGGGTTGCCATGACCGATGCCGTCAACCCGCCGACGCAGTACGCGCCGCCCGCGCCCGACCCGGTGGCCGCGCTGTCGATCCGCGGGCTTTACAAGTCCTTCGGCCAGAAACGAGCGGTCGACGGAATCAGTCTCGACGTGCCGGTCGGCAGCTTCTACGGCCTGGTCGGACCGAACGGCGCAGGCAAGACCACCACACTGAGCATGGCGACCGGGCTGCTCAAGCCGGACGCCGGCGCCGTCGCCGTGCATGGCATCGACGTGTGGGCGCGGCCCCTGGAAGCGAAGGCGCAGATCGGCGTGCTCTCCGATGGCGCCCGGCTGTTCGACCGCCTCACCGGCGAGCAGCTCGTGGTGTACGCGGGTCTGCTCAGCGGCATGGACCGTCCGACCGCGGTTTCGCGCACGAAGGATCTGCTGCAGCTCCTCGACCTGCAGGAGGCGGCGGGCACGCTCGTCGTCGACTACTCGGCCGGCATGACGAAGAAGATCGCGCTGGCGTGCGCGATGGTGCATGCCCCGCGGCTGCTCGTGCTCGATGAGCCGTTCGAGTCGGTAGACCCGATCTCGGCGGCGAACATCCGCGACATCCTCGGCGGATTCGTGCGCGGAGGCGGCACCGTCATCGTCTCCTCGCACGTCATGGACCTCGTGCAACGCATGTGCGACCACGTCGCCGTCATCACGAACGGGCATGTCGTGGCATCGGGAACGGTCGACGAGGTGCGCGGTGGCGCCGACCTCGAGGACCGCTTCGTTCAGCTCGTCGGCGGCCGTCGCGTGCAGGAGGGGCCGGAGTGGTTGCAGCACTCGTAAGGCTCCGGCTGCTCGTTCTTCGCAACAGTCTCAAGCGCAGCATCGGTCAGCTCATCGCCGTCATCATCGGCGGCCTCTACAGCCTGTTCGTGCTCGGAATGGTCATCGTCGGACTGTTCGCGCTCAACCTGGCGCCGGTGGAGATCGTGCGCACCGTCGTCGTGCTCGCCGGCTCCGTTCTCACGCTCGGCTGGGCGATCCTTCCCCTGTTCTTCTCGGTCGAACAGACTCTGGATGCCCCGCACCTCGCCGTCTACCCGATCCCGCTGAACAAGCTGCTGACCGGGCTGCTGATCTCGGGTGTGGTCGCCATCCCCGGCGCCATCACGATGATCGCGTCGGTGTTCACGTTCGGCTCCTGGCTCCGGATGCCCGGAATCGCCGTGCTCGCACTGCTCTGCGGGATCGCCGGCGCGCTGCTCTGCGTCATGCTGTCCCGCGCCGTCACGTCCGCGGCGGCGGGGCTGGCATCCGGGCGCAGGTTCCGCGAGGCGGCGGGCATCCTCATCTTCATCCCGCTCGTGCTGCTTGGGCCGATCATCGTCGGCGTCACGTCGTCTCTGCGGCACTCGGCCGACGCCTTGCCGAGCCTCGGCGATGCCATGTCGTGGACCCCGCTCGGGGCGATCTGGGCCATCCCGTCGCAGGTCGCGCTCGGCGACCCGCTCGGCGCCGTGCTGCGCGCCCTCATCGGTGCGGCCACGATCGCGGTCGTGTTCCTGGTGTGGCGTTGGGGGCTCTCCCGCTCGCTCGTCACACCGGTGCACGCCGCATCGAAGGTGCGCGCGCAGGGCAAGCTCGGCCTCTTCGGGCTGCTGCCGGCAACGCCGGCCGGAGCGATCGCCGCGCGTTGCCTCAACTACTGGTTCCGGGACCCGCGCTATGTTCGCCAGCTCGTGATCATCCCGGTGATACCGATCCTGTTCTGGTTCTACTCGTCGCTGACCCACTTCCACGCGCTCCTGCTGTGGTCGGGGCCGATGGTCGCGTTCCTCCTCGGCGTCACCCTGATCGCGGACGTGTCGTATGACTCCACCGCGTTCGTGCTGCACGTCAGCAAGGGGGTGCCCGGGCGCGCGGACCGCTGGGGGCGGGCATCCGCCGTGCTCACCTTCGGCCTTCCCGCCGCGGTCGCCGTGACCCTCATCACCGCAGGCATCAGCCAGGAGTGGATGCTCGTGCCCGGCCTGCTCGGACTCGCCTTCGGTCTGCTGCTCGGCGGCTTGGCCGTGTGCTCGGTGACCTCCGCGGTGCTGGTGTATCCGGCTCCGGCCCCAGGGGACAACCCCTTCAAGACACGGCCCGGCGCGAACACGGCGCTGCTCGGGTCCACGTTCCTCACCTGGGGCGTGCTCGCCGTGGTCACGGCACCGGAGATCGTGCTGCTCGTGGTGAACGTGGTGACCGGGCAACTGCTGTGGGGGTGGATCGCTCTCCTGGTCGGCGTCGTGCTCGGTCCGATCAGTCTGACGATCGGGGTGCGGCTGGGTGGAGGCATCCTCGATCGTCGCGCTCCGCAACTGCTGATGCAGCTGCAGAAGGACGCGTGACGCGTCGCCCTACCGTCCCCACCCCCCAAGTGACACTAGGTGTACGCGCCGAAACTGGGTGCATGGCGCCCGGTCTCGGCGCATACACCTAGTACGACCACGGGGAAAGGGTGCACCGGCCCGGTTCAGCGGCTGAGGGCGGGGTCGAGCTCGTTCCACTTCTGCGTCGTCTGCCCGATCCAGAAGACGGCGAAGAAGACGATGAGGGCGACCTCGCCGAAGAGGATCCACGGCTGGCCGGCACCTGCGCCGGAAAGGTGGGTGAAGAACACCACGGCGAGGTAGACGAGGCTGACGCACATCCCCACCGTCACGACGATGTAGAGCGCACGCCACGGAGCGCGTGCCGTGATCGCCGAGACCGCCGACACGGCGATCATGATGCAGAAGAAGACGCCCGTGACGACCAGGTGGCCGATCGCGAGCAGCGCCTGCTGTCCGGCTACGAGCCACACCATGAACGCGATCGACACGGCGGCGACGACCGCGGCGGGAACCACAACCCCAGCCGTGATGCCGTGCCGTACCGCGGCGAGCCAGACCGCGACGATCGCGGTGAGGATGCCCATCACGGCCACCACGACGATTCCCACGGTTGCGGCAGCGGCCGCCGTCGCCGGAACGCACACCGTTCCGTCCGGGCACAGCCCGGCGACGCCCGGCGCATCCCGGGCCGCGATCGGCGTGGGCAGCACCGCGATCAGGGCGGCGAACCACGCCGCGATGTCGAGCAGCACCTGCTCGACGCTGTGCCCCGACAGCGCGACCAGGCCGAGCGTGATTCCGAACAGCGCCCCGGTGAACGCCGTTCCGCCCGGTGTGTAGTAGAGCGCGCTGAGGCTGGAGACCGGGCCAACAGTGATCGTGACGACGACGAGCGTCACCAGCGTCATCACGGCCGCACCGATCACGGCCAACCGCAGATGCCGGTACGTGCGCTGAGTGGACGTGCTGGACAGCTGCATGGTCACGATCCTGCACCCACCCGAGACGACGCCCCGGAATGCAGGGCGCGAGTCCGCGGTCGACGGCACGCGGCGTGCTCGAGGGCCGCGTACGAAACCGGAGACTCAGTCGGGCAGCAGGCCGAGCGCGCGCACGGCCTCCCGTTCGTCGAGGAGCTCGGCGACGGATGCCTCGATGTGCGCCCGCGCAACCTCCGAGTGCTCGAGGCCGGTCACGACCCGCCACTCGCCGCCCTGCGACCGCACCGGCAGCGAGCAGATCAGCCCGTCGTGCAGGCCGTACGATGCGGCAGCCTCCGCGTTCGCGCCGCTCGTCGTGACGCCTGCCGAGGTCCAGCGCCCGTCTGTGCCGTGCACCCAGTCGTACACGTGGTCGATGGCGGCGTTCGCCGCTGATGCCGCGCTCGACGCGCCGCGCACCTCGATGATCTCCGCGCCGCGTCTGGCGACCTTCGGCACGAACACCTCCTCGCACCACGCCGCGTCGACCACCTCGAGAGCCGGGCGGCCGTCGATCGTGGCGTGCGAGACATCCGGATACTGCGTCGCCGAGTGATTGCCCCAGACCGTCACCCCATCGACCGCGGTGACAGGCACCTCGGCCTTCAGCGCCAGCTGCGCAACGGCCCGGTTGTGATCGAGCCGGGTCATCGCCGTGAACCGCTCGCGCGGCACATCCGGTGCGTGCGCCGAGGCGATCAACGCGTTCGTGTTGGCCGGGTTGCCCACGACGAGAACGCGCACATCGGATGCCGCATGCTCGTTGATCGCGCGCCCCTGCGGTCCGAAGATGGCCGCGTTCGCTTCGATGAGATCGGCCCGCTCCATGCCCGCGGTGCGGGGCCGCGCGCCGACCAGCAGCGCGACGCCGGCTCCGTCGAAGGCCTGGGCGGGGTCATCCGTCACATCCACGGATGCCAGCAGCGGGAACGCGCCGTCGATGAGTTCGAGGGCGGTGCCCTCGGCTGCGCGGAGCCCGAGCGGGATCTCGAGGAGATTGAGCCGCACCGGCGAATCGGGCCCGAGCAACTGCCCCGATGCGATGCGGAACAGCAGCGCGTAACCGATCTGCCCTCCCGCTCCGGTGACGGTCACGGTGACGGGCTGCCGAGTGATGGGGGCCATGACGCCAGACTATGGCCGCGGTATGCCCGGGCTGGTGTCAGGCCAGTTCGCCCCGCCGGGCGGTCGCCCAGAGATCGACGCCGGAGTCCACTGCGTGCTCGTCGATCGCCTCCAGCTCGTCGTCTGTGAAGTCGAGATGATCGAGGGCTGCCACGTTCTGCTCGAGCTGTTCGACGCTGCTCGCCCCGATCACGAGCGAGGTCACACGCGAGTCGCGCAGCGCCCAGGCGAGGGCGAGCTGCGCGAGCGTCTGATTGCGCTCCTCGGCGATGTCGGCAAGGGAGCGGATGCGCGCGAGTGCGGCATCCGACAGCAGCTCGTCGGGCAGCGACGACGCTCTCGATGCGCGCGATCCCGCCGGGATGCCGTTCAGGTACTTCCCGGTGAGCATGCCCTGCGCGAGCGCGGTGAAGCCGATCACGCCGATGCCGAGTTCGCCCGCGGCATCCAGCAGTCCCTCCGTCTCGATCCAGCGGTTGAGCATGGAGTACGACGGCTGGTGGATCAGGAGCGGTGTACCGAGATCGGCGAGGATCGCAGCGGCCTTGCGCGTGTCATCCGCGTTGTACGACGAGATGCCGACGTACAGCGCCTTGCCGCTGCGCACGGCGGTGTCGAGTGCGCCCATCGTCTCCTCGAGCGGGGTCGACGGGTCGGGTCGGTGCGAGTAGAAGATATCGACATAGTCGACGCCCATGCGTTTCAGCGACTGGTCGAGGCTGGCGAGCACGTACTTGCGGCTGCCGCCGCCCTGACCGTAGGGGCCGGCCCACATGTCCCAGCCGGCCTTGGTGGAGAGGATGAGCTCGTCCCGGTACGGGAGAAGGTCTTCGCGCAGGATGTGCCCGAAGTTCGTCTCCGCTGCCCCGTATGGCGGGCCGTAATTGTTGGCAAGGTCGAAGTGCGTGATGCCGAGATCGAACGCCCGCCGCACGATCGCGCGCTGTGTCTGCATCGGGCGGTCGTCGCCGAAGTTGTGCCACAGGCCGAGCGACAGCGCAGGCAGGTCGAGCCCGCTGCGCCCGGTGCGGCGGTAGAGCATCCCGTCGTAGCGGTCGTCGCGCGCGACGTACGTCATCTGGCTCCCTTCGCGGCGGCCTTCGCCGCCCGCTTGTTCTCTCGTACTCGGGTGAGGGATGCCTCGTCCACGATGTCGGCGACCGAGCGGTACGAGCCTTCCTCGCCGTAGTCGCCGGCGACTTCGCGCCACCCGGCGCCGTCGTATCCGTACTGCTTGCCGAGAAGGGCGAGGAAGATGCGCGCCTTCTGGTCGCCGAACCCGGGGAGCGTGCGCAGCCGCTTCAGCACCTCGGCGCCGCCAGGGGCTCCTTCGGTCCAGAGCGCCGAGGCGTCTCCGCCCCAGTCCGCGACGATGGCGCGGCACACCGCCTGGATGCGCGCAGCCATCGAACCAGGGAAGCGGTGGACCGCCGGCGGCGTCGCGCAGAGCTTGGCGAAGGCATCCGGGTCGTCGTCTGCGATCGCGGCGGCGTCGAGGCTGCCCATTCGGTCGCGGATCTTCGCCGGACCGCTGAACGCGGTCTCCATGGCGACCTGCTGGTCGAGCAGCATGCCGAGCAGAAGGGCGAGCGGGGAGGTGGAGAGCAGGTCATCGGCGGCAGCATCGCCGGTGATGTGCAGAGTGCCGGTCATACCGTCATCCTGGCACGCGTGTCGACCGTGACCCGAGGAGTGCCGCAAGGTCGACGGTCGGCGGGAGGATGAGCGGCATGGTCGAGCAGATCACGGTGAAGCAGTTCCACGAGGCTGTTCCTGGCAACGCCTGGCATCGCGTGTACGGCGGCGCCACCGCCTATTTCGCCACCGGATCGTTCACGAAGGGCGTGGAACTCGTGCAGGCGATCGGGCAGCTCGCGGATGCCGCGAACCACCACCCCGACGTCGACCTGCGCTACTCAGGCGTCACCGTTCGCCTGCAGACGCACGAGGTCGGGGGACTGAGCGAGCGTGATACCGCGCTCGCCGTGCAGATCGAGGATGCCGCGCTCCGGCTCGACGTCGAACCGGACCACACGCGCGTGCACGCCGTGCAGATCGCGATCGATGCGATGGACATTCCCCGTGTACTGCCGTTCTGGCAGGCGGTCCTCGGGTACCGGCGGCGGGACGAGGTGGCGATTGTCGATCCGCGGGGCATCGGTCCTACCGTCTGGTTCCAGCAGATGGATGCTCCGAGCCAGCAACGCAATCGCATCCACATCGATCTCGCCCTGTCACGCGACCAGGCCGAGCAGCGCATCGCTGTCGCGCTCGCCGCGGGCGGCCATATCGCGAACGACGACAACGCACCGCACTGGTGGACGCTCGCGGACGCCGAGGGTAACGAGATCGATGTCGCGCCGTGGGGCGACGACACCGTCTGGGAGGACGACGCCGACTGAGCGCGACCACACGGGCCGGTCGCGCGGCAGCAGGAACGTAGCGCTTGCTTAATCGATAAACCATCGCTAGTTTAAACGATAACGCACAGGAGGAAATCGATGGCGAAGAAGCCAGCCGAACGCGCGACGGTCACTCTGAAGGACGTCGCATCCCGCGTGGGTGTGACGACAGCCGCAGCATCCATGGCGTTGGCCGGGCACGATCGCATCAGCGACAAGACACGTGAGGCAGTCCGCCGGGCAGCCGACGAGCTCGGCTATGTTCCTAGTTCCGCGGGACGTGCACTGCGCAATCAGCGTGCCGGTGCGATCGCGCTCATCGTTCCGAACACCTCACAACACGTGTTCGGCCATCTCTACTTCATGCACGTGCTGACCGGCGTATCGTCCGCCGCCAACGACCACGACTCGCAACTCATCGTCTCGACCAATCCCGATGAAGCACACGGCGTGGTGGCGTATGAGCGGGTGATGCGGTCTCGAAGCGCCGACGGCGCGATCGTGACGAGTGCCGCCATCGACGATCGGAACATCGAAGCCCTCGTCGAGACGGGGCTGCCTGTCGTCTTGATAGGCAACTTCCCGTACCTGCCGTCGGCCGTCACGGTTGGCATCGACGACGTGCACGCCACTCGAGCCATCACCGAACACCTCATCGAGGTCCACGGCGCGCGTTCTCTACTGCATGTGACCGGGACTCTGGATCATCAGACCGGCGTCGACCGACGGGCTGGTTTCCTCGGAGCAGTTACCGATCGCGGCCTGCTCGACGACGCGACGATCATCGAGGGCGACTTGAGCGAGGACTCGGGTGCGCTGGCCGTCCGGAAGTGCGTGGAGGACGGCATCCACTTCGACGCCATCGTCTTCGCCAACGACGACATGGCGCTCGGCGGGATGCGTGTGCTGCGAGAACACCGCATACGAGTGCCAGAGGATGTCGCCGTTGTCGGCTTCGACGACTTCGGGCTGGCTCGCGTGTCGACACCGGCGATCACCACCGTGCGCGTGCCCGCCGAGCGGATGTCCCGACTCGCAGCGGAACAGTTGTTCCGGCTCATCAATGGGTCGGCAGAAGGCCCCACCCACCACGAGCTCGACGTCGACCTCGTCTTCCGCGCCTCTTGCGGCTGCGGAGCGGGCGACCACGAGCGCGTGACCCCCCTGCGCGGCGACCAGCCGCATCCGCAATGACCTGCAAAGGAGCGTTTCGTCATGAGAAAAAGGATCGCGGTCGCCGTGGCGGCGACCGCCATAGTCGCATTGGGCTTGGCCGGATGCTCGGCATCTACCGGAAGCGGCGACAGCGGGGGCAAAGTGGCGCTGTCCCTATGGACCGGGTTCACCGGTGGCGACAGGCCGGGGTACGCGCAGATCGTGAACGACTTCAACGACTCGCACCCGAACATCCACGTCACCATGACGGTGCAGCCCTGGGACACCATCCAGCAGAAGCTGCCATCGGCCTGGCTGACCGGACAAGGACCCGACCTGGCGACGCCCTCGAGCGATCCCAACGCGGTCGCCGACTACGTGAAGAAGAACTCCGTGCTACCGATCACTCAGACGGGATCGGGCAAGGACCAGATCGACACGGACAAGTTGGCGCCAGGCACCGTGAAAGAGTTCACCTATAACGGCAAGCTGTATGCCGTTCCGGCCAACTTCGCGACGCTCAGCCTGTACTACAACAAGAAAGCGTTCGCCGCCGCGGGCATCGACGAGCCGCCTGCCACGGTGGCCGAGTTCGCCGAGGATGCCAAGAGGCTGACCACCGGAGATCAGTACGGCCTCGTGCTCGCGGACAACCAGACGATCCAGATGTGGCCGATCCTGCAATGGCTCGAGGGTGGCGACATCGTCGACTCCAAGTTCTGCAGCGTTGTACAGACGTCAGCCGGACAGAGGAGCCTGTCGACCTGGAGCGACCTGGTGTCGAAGGAGAAGATCAGCCCTGTCGGCCTGACCGGTGCCGAAGCCGACTCGCTCTTCTCTGCCGGGAAGGCCGCCATGGAGATGAACGGACCTTGGGCCGCTCCCGGCTACAAGTCGGCCGGCATCGACCTGGGAATCGCACCCATCCCGACCGGAGTCGACGGCACCTCGGTGACGCTCGGATCGACGGCTCCACTCGCGATCTCGGCGAAGACGCAACACCCCAAGGAGGCACAGGAGTTCCTCGCCTACTGGACGAGCAAGAACGTGCAAGAGAAGTTCTCGCTCAAGACTGGCTTCCCACCGTTGCGCACCGATCTGGCCGACGACGCCAAGCTGAAGTCCGATCCGGTCATCTCGGTGTTCGCCGGACAGGTACCGGACTCACGTCTGTACCTGCCACATGTTCCTAACGCCACGAAGGTGGACTCGGACGCCTACACCACCTTGATCGGGCAGATCACGAGAGGGACGCCCGTCGACACCGCCACGAAACAGGCGGCCTCGACCATCAACGGACTCACGGGCTGCTCGTCATGACATCCAGCACCACCGATCGGGTTTCGTCGCACGCTCGCGGCGGGACCCGGTCTCCCGAAGCGAGGGCGACGAAGTCGCAGCCCGCAGAAGTGGGACGGGCCCGCCGCCGCCTGCGCTGGCAGCCGGCGTGGCTGTTCATGGCACCGAGCCTGATCATCCTCAGCGTCTTCGTGCTCTATCCGATCCTGCGAACGCTCTACTACAGCTTCTTCGATTGGTCTGTCGGGGCGGCCGTTCAGCCTTTCGTCGGCCTCGGCAACTACGTGAAGCTCTTCCGGGACCCGCAGTTCTGGAACGCACTCGGTGTGACGTTGGAGTTCACGATCGTCTCGGTCGTGCTCCTCATCGTGTTCGGTCTCGTCACAGCCCTGGCGCTTCAATCGGAGGGGCTGGCGAGTCGCATCACCCGTTCCGTGTTCTTCTTTCCCACGATCGTCTCGCTGGCGACCATCGGTCTCGTCTGGAAATTCCTCCTCGATCCCGACATCGGACTGATTGGGGGGATCACGAAAGCGCTGGGACTGCCGCCCTTGGCATGGCTGCAGTCGGAGCAGTTAGCTCTTCCGACGCTCATCTTCGTCTCGGTATGGCGCAGTCTCGGATTCGCGATGATCCTCTTCGTCGCCGCTCTGCAGGGGGTGCCGACGGAGCGGTACGAGGCCGGACGTCTCGATGGTGCCGGCACCATCGCGCTCTTCCGTTACATCACGCTGCCCGGCATCCGTCCAACCATGTTGTTCGCCACGATGATGCTGACTATTCAATCGCTTCAGGTCTTCGACCTTGTGTACGTCATGACCGGCGGGGGACCCATCTATCGGACGGATACCCTTGTCAACCTCATCTACCGGGACGGATTCGTGAACTTCCAGACCGGGTACGCCGCGGCGGTCTCTTGGGTGCTCTTCGCCCTGATCATGCTCATCTCGCTCCTTCAGCTTCGGATCTTCAGGTACAACGATGTCGACTAGCACCACGCTTGCCCGAGTCAGGACGAGGAGACGTGGTTCCGTGCGTCCGGCCGGCGTTGCACTCAAGTGGGTCTATCTGGGCATCGGCCTGGTACTCGCTCTGGCGCCGTTCGTGTGGATGATCTCCGGATCTTTCCGTAGCGAGGCTGATCTGTATCAAAACCCGGCGAGCCTCTTCCCGACGAGTCTCACTCTCCACGGATATATCGGAGTCTGGCAGCAGCTGCCGTTCCTGCGCCTTCTGCTCAACTCATTCGTGTTCGCCGGCGTAACCACCGCGCTGACCGTTCTGTTCGACTCGATGTGCGCCTATGCGCTCGCCCGTCTGAACTTCGTGGGTCGGAACGTATGTTTCGTGATCGTCATCGCGACGCTCATGGTCCCGTTCCAGGTGACCCTCATCCCGGTGTTCATCCAGTTGTTCCATCTCGGATGGCTGAACACGTATCAGGGACTTATCGTGCCGCGTGCGACGAGCGCGTTCGGAATCTTCCTGTTCCGCCAGTTCTTCATGAGCATCCCGCGCGATCTGGACGAAGCGGCGCGCATCGATGGCGCCGGGCACTGGCGCATCTATTGGCGGGTCATCCTGCCTCTCGCCAAGCCCGCGATCGCCACCGTCGCCATCCTCAACTTCACCAATCTGTGGAACGACCTGCTTTGGCCGCTCGTGATCACCAGTTCGAACGACATGCTGACCCTCCCGGCCGGCCTCACGCTCTTCGGAGGACAACACGTGACAGATCACGCGATTCTGCTGGCGGGAGCGACAATCTCGCTCCTGCCCATCGCGATCGGATTCTTCTTCGCCCAGAAGTACTTCGTGGCCGGTGTTGCCACTACAGGGTTGAAGTGATGGAGGAGTTCGGGTGGATTCTCGGCATCGAGGACACGTGTGTCTATCCGCACGCCGGCGCTCGGATGGAGCCCCTCGACGAGTTCGAGCTCACGGAGCACAACCGCAGGTGGCGCGATGACCTCACGCTTGCACGCGACCTCGGGGCGACGGCCATCCGCTATGGCGCCGGATGGCCGGTCGTGCATCCGTCTCGAGGACGGTTCGTCTGGTCGGCGCTGGAGGAGCGATTCGACTTCGCCGTCAACGAGCTCGGGCTCCGCGTCATCGCGGACCTGGTGCACTACGGCACGCCCACCTGGCTAGCGGGTTCGTTCGCCGACCGAGACTATCCGGCGGTCGTTGCCGAGTACGCGGGAGAGTTCGCGGCGCACTTCGCCGGTCTCGTCGACGACATCACTCCGCTCAATGAGCCGGTGACGACTGCGTCGTTCTGCGGTCTGCGTGGAGTGTGGCCACCTGCACTTATCGGGTGGGACGGGTGGACCACCGTTACACTCGGCCTGGTACGCGGCATGCAGTCCTCGGTGCGCGCGATCCGGGAGGGCAATCCTCTGGCGCGCATCGTGCATGTCGAGGCATCTGCGCTCTACGAAGCAGAGACGGAGTCGCTAAACCCCCACGCGGAGCACCTCGAGTCCGTCGGGATGCTTCCCACAGACCTCCTGACAGGTCGGGTCACTCCGAAGCACGAGAAGCACGATTGGCTGATCGAGCACGGTGCGAGCGAAAGTGAGCTCGAGACCATCGCCCGTGAAGGCGTCACCTTCGACTTTCTCGGGGTCAACTATTACCCCGATCTATCGCCGCGCACGCTGACGGAGTCAGGTGGGGCAATCGAGCAGCGCGCCACGAACCTGTGGACGCGCGGTCTCGTCGACAGCGTGCGCGGCTTCATTCGCCGATACGGCGCGCCCGTCATTGTGACGGAGACGAGTATCGAGGGCAGCGACGACGTGCGCAGTGCGTGGGTCGACGGGTCGATCGCCGCAGTTCGCGAGCTGATGGCGACGGGTGCGGACATTCGAGGGTTCACGTGGTGGCCGCTTTTCGACTTCGTGGACTGGTCGTACGCCTCCGGCGGCCGGAACGTCGAGGAATTCGTGCTCGACGAAGCGGTGGTCGCGGCCCGCACCGACTCCAGTGTGGGGTCCAAGGCTCCTTTCCTGCGGCGTATGGGCCTCGTGCGGCTGGAGGAACAACACGACGGCAGCTTGTTGCGTGTGCCCACAGCCGCGGCGCGGGCGTTCGCGCGCCATGCGCTGGCGAGCGCTCATGCCGAACGGGAGGCCGGCCGATGAGCGCTGTCGGTTCTCCCGCATCCTCTCGTGCACGACAGATGCCCCGGCTTTCGTTGCCTGGGCATCCCGAACCCGTGCGGGCGGCGTACTTCGCCGACCCGCACCTGACACGCTTCGGCGACCGGTTCTATGCATACGGCACAGCCGAGCCGAGGGGTCCGATCGCGACCTTCGAGGCCATCTGGTCGCGACATCTCCTGCACTGGAAGTCGGGAGGCCAGGTGCTCACGCCGCTCGCATCTACGTTCGGCGACTCGTACTGGGCTCCTGAAGTCGTCGAGCGCGACGGCAGCTTCTGGATGTACTACTCAGTAGGCAGCGGCATCGACCGGCACCACATCCGGGTCGCCGTGGCCGATTCCCCCCTGGGGCCGTTCGTCGACTGTGGCGTCAATCTCACACCCGACGAGACCTTCGCCATCGATGCGCATCCGTTCCGAGACATCGACGGTCGCTGGTACCTGTTCTTTGCGCGGGATGTTCTCGACGGTGCCCGTCCCGGAACTCATCTGGCTGTCTCGCGACTGACGAGCCCGACACAGACCGGTGCGAAGCCGCGTGCCGTGCTCGCGCCTGATGCCGACTGGCAGATCTACGAGCGCGACAGGCAGATGTACGGGCGTCGATTCGACTGGCACACTCTGGAAGGACCGACCGTCATCCGACACGGCGCGACGTACTACTTGTTCTTCTCTGGCGGCTCGTGGGAAGGCGCAGAGTACGGCGTCGGAGTCGCCACGGCCGAGCACCCGTTCGGCCCATGGATGCACCATGCAGAACGCTCCGCAGACTTTCTCGACTCGACAAGCAGCGGCCTGGTCGGTCCAGGGCACAACTCGGTGCTGGAACTCGACGCGGGACGATACCTAACGGCATTCCACGCCTGGAACGGCCAGCGCAGTGCGCGACAGATGTACATCGCGCCGGTCGTATTCGAGGGGTGATCGGGGGTGCGCGGCATCCGGAATCTCACCCGTCCTGGTGGTGGCGCGATCCGGTTCTCCCACACATGCTGGAGAAATGAGCGAGACAAGCGAGAACACATCGCAGCCGCAGTCCGAAAAACCGAAGATCGTCGTGGGTGTCGACGGTTCCGAGCAGTCGATCGCCGCCCTGCGGCAGGCCGACCGTCTATCACGCCTTCTCGGTGCACGCATCGAGGCGGTGACGACGTGGAGCTACCCGGTCGCAGTGTCGCCGTACGCGATGTCGGCCGATCCGTCGTTCGAAGACATCGCCCGCGACACCCTCGACGAAGCGCTGAAGGATGCGTACGGATCCGACCGCCCTCCGCTCCTGACGACCGTCGTGCAGCACGGGCATCCGGCGCAGGTGCTCATCGAACGGAGCAAGGGCGCGGAGATGCTCGTGCTCGGATCTCGAGGGCGCGGCGGGTTCGCCGGTCTGCTGCTGGGCTCCGTGAGCTCGGAGTGCGCGTCGCACGCGAACTGCCCGGTGCTGATCGTGCGCTGACGGGGCGGCCGAATTTGATTCAAGTCGCTCAATCGGTCCTTATGGCTGGCCAAAAGGGCCGATTGAGCGACTTGAGCCGGCTGTGGGATGTCGAGGTCGCTGAGCCAGGCCCGGGCGCGCGTCCTAGTCTGAAAAACATGGCCACGGTGATGCTCGTCCGGCATGGACGCACCGCGGCCAATGCAGCCGGCATCCTCGTCGGGCGTGCCGGCGGCGTCGCGCTCGATGACGTGGGCCGTGCACAGGCGGAACGCACGGCGCAGCGCCT
>Ga0164242_10002927_pt1 | contig 19578 bp, 22 predicted proteins | sample OricomgcompostMG_FD_108783 | JGI IMG/M metagenome (GOLD analysis project Ga0164242, IMG submission 108783) | Miracle-Growth compost microbial communities from Emeryville, California, USA - Original compost - Miracle growth compost (MG) ... | reverse complement strand
GGGACTATCTCAACGAGTTCATCACCTTCGACTTCACCATCCCCCGCCTCAAGCGTGGCTTGCTCCTCGGCACCCGGTGGGGTCAGGAGGGGGCGCCACTGGTTCCGGCGCCCGGCGACCCCTGGTATTCCAACTACACCAAGGATCCCCTGGGCACGCTGCTGACCGCGCCGCCGAAGGCGGTGGCGATGCCACCCATGGCTGACTCCGCTGCCGCGCAAGTACATTCGGCTGCAGCGGCCCCCGCTGACACGCCTGCCACATCAGCACCGACCGCCCCGGTTGATGCGCTACCGGCGCCGGTGACTCCCGACCAGCCCGCAGTGGCACATGGAGATGGCAACTGATGCTCACCCGTTTCGTTCGTGTTCAACTCGTCATCTTCGCCCTGGCGTCGATCATCGGCATCACCGTGATGCTCATCGGGTACCTGCACGCACCGACCCTGCTGGGGATCGGCCGGATGACGATCACCCTGCAGTTGCCCGGGACCGGCGGGCTCTACCGCTTCTCCAACGTGACCTACCGCGGGGTGCAGATCGGTAAGGTCATCGAGGTACACCCGACCCGCGACGGCGCCGCGGCGACATTGTCGTTGGATTCCTCGGCGAAGATCCCGGCCGATCTGCATGCCGCGGTGCTGAGTGTCTCGGCCGTCGGCGAGCAGTACGTCGACCTGCAGCCACCGAACGAGGGCGGCCCCTACCTGCGCGACGGGTCGGTGATTCCGGCGTCGAGAACCTCGATTCCCCAAGCGGTAGGGCCGATGCTCGACCAAGTCAGTGCACTGGTCGGGAGCATCCCGAAAGACAAGATCAGCCCGCTGCTCGATGAGATGTTCAAGGCGTTCAACGGATCTGGCTACGATATCGGATCACTGTTGGATTCCTCCTCGCGACTGATCGGCGACGCGAACGCCGCCGCCGATCAGTCCCGCGCGCTCATCGACGACAGTGCGCCGCTGCTGGACGGCCAGGCCGAGTCGGTCACCGCCATTCGCACCTGGGCACACAGTGTCGCCGACATCACCCACCAGTTGGTGCACAACGATCCCCAGATTCGGTCCCTGCTCAAGGAGGGGGCGGGCACCGCCGACGAAGCATCTCGATTGTTCAACCAGATCAAGCCGACCGTGCCGCTGCTGCTGGCCAATCTGGCCAGTCTGGGACAGGTGGCGGTGACCTACCACGCGTCACTGGAACAACTTCTGGTGCTGCTGCCACCGGACATCGCATCCACCCAGTCCTACGGCGCACCCAAGAACAACCCGACCGGCATGGCGCTGGGTGACTTCACGCTGAACATCGGCGACCCACCGGCGTGCACCGTGGGCTTCCTGCCCCCGTCGGCATGGCGATCACCGGAAGACACCAGCGATGTCGACACCCCCGACGGTCTGTATTGCAAACTGCCCCAGGACTCGCCCATCGGGGTGCGCGGGGCGCGCAACTATCCCTGTATGGACAAGCCCGGCAAACGCGCACCCACGGTCGAAATCTGTGACAGTGACAAGCCTTTCGAACCACTGGCCATGCGCCAGCACGCCCTGGGGCCGTATCCGATCGATCCCAACCTGCTCGCACAGGGGATCCCGCCGGATTCCCGGGTCAACCACGACAGCACCATCTACGGTCCGATCGACGGCACGCCGAAGCCACCGCACACCGATCAACCGCCGGCTGCTGCGCCCCCGGCCACCGATGCGCCGGCGGCGTCCTCCGCGCCGATGCCCGGTACGGCGCCCAGTGGCTTCCAATCGGTGGGGCCGCACGAGCCATCGATTGCCATTGCCACCTATGACCCGGGCAGCGGCCGGTACGCGGGAGCCGGCGGAAAGGTCTACCAGCAGAGAAATCTGGCGCCCCCGGCCGGTGCCGGGGACTGGAGAGCACTGTTGCCGGGATGACGCGTGCCGGTGGGGCCACCGCATCCAGAGCCGGCGACGCGTTCCCAGTGGTTTCGTCAGTGTTCCGGGCAGCGAGCACTCACCCCAGTCATCACGCCTGATGAGTAGTGATGAGATTGCCGGACAGCGCTGTTCAGATCTTGACGAGTTTGAACGGCATGGTGATGAACAGCACCCGACTGGTTCCACACGTGCCGCTCACACCGGTGGTCGAGTCCTCGCCCAGCAGTGTCGAAGACGTCGGATCCGTGCCTTCGCCGCCAGCTGTCGCCGGATAGAACCTGAACACCTGCAGCCCCGGCCCGGCGCTGCCATCGGGGCACGGTTCCCAGTTGTCGACTGTCTTCTTCACGTACCAGACACCGCTTTTCATGTAGATCGGCGCGGTCCAGCCCCAGTCACTGACGACGGTGCCCTCACATTCGGAGGGATAGCTGCATCGCGTCGATATGGTCCAGGTGCTGCGGATGCTCGCCTCGTCGTGATAGATGTCGTTGGTCTTGGCCCACTGGCCGTTTGACGTCGCGATGTAGGTACCGTTGAGCCCCCAGTCCTGGCCCGAGGCGCCGGCGGTACAGCCCCAACCGTTCGCGACCGCGACAGTCACCGCCGCCGCCACCGATGCCTTGAACATCTTCATGAACCGCTCCTCTGTACACCGGCGCAAACCGCAGCCTGCGTGCAAACGACAGCTACCACTGTCCAACTTTCAGCCGCCGGGAACAGACAAAATCCCGCCACGCGGACATTACGTGTGCGGGCCGCTCACGAGCTGTCACAGTGAAATGTGTGCAGCCACAGAGCGCAGAATCCGTCGAAAGTCCTTACTCCGCAGCACCTAACCCGATCGGCGATCGTGCCGCACAGCGCTGAACCCACCGGTCCGGGTGCGTCGGGCACGCTGCACCGGGGCGCCCGGAACACGATCCGGTCATTGGCCGCCGGGGGCACGATGCTGGCCACCGTCATCGGTACCGCCGCCGTCACGCCGCCACCGGCACACGGCGACCAGGGCCTCACTCCGCATCACGTCGTGTACCACGTCACCGCGACGCAGGCCACCGATGCCGGCATCTACTACCACGACATCGATCCACCCACCTGGGCCGATTACAGCCACAACCCCTATGAATTCAGCCCTCGGGACGATGTGCGGCTCGAACCGGGCCGGTCCTGGGTCCGCGATGTCACGCTTAGCGACCCCGGGCAGTGGGCAATGGTCACCGTGACCACCGCCGGCCAGCCGCCGCAGCCCGGACAGTCGCTGCACTGCCGGCTGACCGTCGACGGGGTCGTGGTCGATCAATCCGACGGTTCCCGCGGCGCGCTGTGCTCGCTGAGACATTGGTGAGGGCCGTGAGTGCACGGCAATACGCGCTAACCGCTGGGTGGGAACGGTCGACCACAGCGAAGACGGCCGAACTAGCGTGGGCTACGCCACTTTCGAACGGTCCGGCAGCGGCGATAGCACCATAGACCACTAGCGAACCGGAGCTGAATCATGCGGCTACTCAACCGTTTCGACACCGCGGTCGGCCCGGCCGTCCCGGAGGTGACCGACGACGACCTCGCGGCGCTGCGCGAGGCCGAAGCCGAGGCTCACGCCGCGGAGGCACTGGCCGCCGAGGCCCGGGCGCGCGCCGAAGCGATCCGGGCACAGGCACATCGCCCCGATCAACTGCCCGCTACCGATGTCGATGTTGCTCCGGAGTCCGAGCTCTCGGCGCCGGCCAAGCGGCGGTTGCGCCGCCCGAAGATGGCCACGGTACTCACCGCAGTCGCGGTCGTGATCAGCGTCGCCCTCCTTGCCGCCAGCGCCTACCTATTGCGGTACCACCGGCAGTTCGAGCAGGACCAGCAGCGTCGGTCGGAGTTCGTAGCCGCGGCCTCCCAGGCCGTCGTCACCCTGATGTCGATCGACAGCGCCAAGGCGCAGGACGACGTCCAACGGATCGTCGCCAACTCCACCGGGCAGTTCCGGGACGACTTCCAAGCCGACGCAAAAGATTTCGTCAAGGTGGCGCAGGAAGCCAAAGCCTCGACGAAGGCCACCGTACGCACCGCCGCGGTGGAGTCGATGAGCGCCGATTCAGCTGTGGTCCTGGTGACCGCGGCCACCACCGTGAGTAACGCCACCGGGGCGAACCAGCAGCCACGAAACTGGCGTCTGAGCGTGACCATGGTCAAGGACGGCACACAATTCAAGATGGCGAAAGTTGAGTTCATCCCGTGACTGCAATCCCTTCGGCCGCGACCACCGATCTCGATTCCGCGGACGATCCGGTGATCGACGAGGCGAGCGGCGCCGACCATGAGGACGCCGCGCCGACCGGCGCGGCCGAACGGGCCGGCACCGCAAATCGCCCGACTCGGATCCTCGGACTCCGGTGGCGCCCCGTTGCACTGGTCGCGCTGCTATTGGCCTCCGGAGGTACCGCCGCGGCGCTGTACTTCGATGGTTATCGCCACGACCGGACAACCGAGGCGGCCCGCGTCGAGGCGGCAAAAGCTGCCTCCCAAGGCGCCATAGCCCTGTTGTCCTATGCTCCGGACAGTTTGGATCATGATCTCGCCGCGGCGCGATCCCATCTGACCGGTGGTTTTTTGACGTACTACAGCCAGTTCGCCGAACGGTTCCTGACGCCGGCGGCACAAGCGAAGAAGATCCATGCGACCGCATCGATTCTTCGGTCGGCCACCATCGACGCCCAGCCCGGCAGTGCCCACGTACTGATCTTCCTCAACCAGACCACCACGAGTCGGGACAACCCACAACCCGTTCAGACGGCCAGCAGTGTCAATGTTGGCCTGACGAAAATCGATGGTGCATGGCGAATCTCGTCGTTTGACCCGATCTGATCGCCGGCCGCGTGCCGCTACCGACCGAGCACCTCGTGCAGCGCACGGCCGGCCGCGCGACGGGCTCTGTGCGCGATATCGAACATCGGCATCGTCATGAACCCGTGGATGCCACCGCCGAACACCACCTGCCGGACCGCAACGCCGGCCTTCTGCAGGGCGTCGGCATAGGCCAGACCTTCGTCGCGGAGCGGATCGCTGCCGGCGATCACCACGACCGCCGGCGGCAGACCGCCCAGCGCGCCGTGCAGCGGTGCCGCATACGGATGATCGCGGTCGCCGATCTCTGGAACATACTGATCCCAATACCATTGCAGCGCTTCACGCGGGTTGTAGTAACCCGCTCCATACCGCCGGTAGGACTCGGTGTCGAAATCGGCCGCGATCACCGGATACAGCAATAGCTGTGCGGCCACCGACGGCCCGCCGCGATCACGAGCCATCAGCGCAGTCACCGCTGCCAGGTTTCCACCCGCGCTGTCACCGCCGACCACGATCCGCCCGGCGTCACCGCCGATCTCACCGGCATGCTCGGCCACCCACTCGGCGACCGCATACAGGTCTTCGGCCGCAGTCGGCCACCGGTGCTCGGGTGCCAGTCGGTAGGCCACCGAAACCACCACTGCCGGGACCGAATTCGCCATGTTGCGACATAATCCGTCATGGCTGTCGAGGTCGCAGAAAACGAATCCGCCGCCGTGCGCATACACCAGGACCGGCAGCGGCCCCGGAGCCTCGGGTTGATAGATCCGGATGTCGATGACCCCACCGTCGACCGGGACCCGACGCCCCGATACGGCCGCCACCGGCTCCGGGTCCGGGTTCGGCGTGAACCGAGCTCGGATCGCCGCACGGGCCTGCGGGCCGGTCATGGTGTGTACCGGCGGAAAACCGGAGTCGAGCGCCTCGATATGACCCGCGATCTGCCGATCCAGGCTCATGCCGGCTGCAGGGTCGACGACATGCGGACCTGCGGGGCGTGCGCCGTGGCGGTGCCGCGCAGCGGCCGCAACGGTTGTTCGGTGGGCGCCAGGTGCTCGCGGATCGCTTCGGCATTGCGCCAGATGGCGGTGGCCGTCATCCGGATCGGGGCGACCAAGCGTTGATCGAACCCCATCCGGGCGATCGGGCCGCACACCGACACCGCGGCCGCCGCCTCGCCGACCGGGCCGATCGGCGCAGCAACGCAACCGAATCCGCGGACGGACTCCTCTTTCTCGACGGCCACGCCGTGGGCACGCACCCGGGCCAGTTCGGCGGCCAATTGACCGCGGCTGCCGATGGAGAACCGCGTCTTTCGCTCGGTCAGGTCGACGTCCCGACATTCACCGTAAGCCAGCAATGCCTTGCCCACCGCGGTGCAGTGCGCAGGCTGACGACCGCCGATCCTGGTGGGGACCGCCGCACGAAGTTGGTCACCGATCTTCTCCAGATAGACCACATCGGAACCGTCGAGCACCGCGAGATGGACCACCAGTCCGGTAGCCCGATGCAGGTCACGCAGCAACGGGGTGGCCGCCCGATGGATCCGGTCCTGCCGGAGGGCAAAGGTGCCCAGCTCCACCAACCGCAGGCCCAACTCGTAGTCGAATCCGTCGCGCCGCAGCCACTTCAAATGCACCAGACGCTCGAGCATGCGGTGCGCCGACGAGCGCGGTAACCCGGTGCGGCGGACGATCTGCGCCAGGGTGAGCCGACCGGGTCCATCGAACGCATCGAGCACCAGTGAGACCCGGTCGATCACGTTACTGGGCTTCTCGACAGCTTGGTCGACAGTCATTGTCATCAGAGGCCTCCAGGCGTGTCGAGCTCCTCGACATAGTCAAAAACGTAATACTACTATTATTACCATAGGATGTGGCAGCTGTCACAAACGTCGTCAAGTTCGATCCAGGCCGCACACCGCCCCCGCGTTCCGTTGAACGGACGACCGCATATCGCCGACCGCTCTACGGCCACCAGGCTGACTGCAGCACATCGTCGATCCGGGGAGCGCCATGAATATCCGCACGCTGCTGGCCATCACCGTTGTCGCGCTGGCCGCAGCGCCGACACCCGCTGCCAATTCGGATGTTCCGGCGACATGCCAGGACGCGTTCTGTACGCCGGGAATCGCTCCGGGCGTGGTGTTGGGTGCGCCGTGTACCGATACCTCGCACTACGTATTCGGCACCACGTCATGGGGGCGACTGGTGTTCTGCGGTTCGCCGCGCCGCTACGAGCCGCGCTACTTCCGGTCCCCACCGATGATCGGGGTCAAGGACGAGGGCGCGCCCTGCCCGGGATACGTCAACAGCGTTGCCCAGGCCCCGGACGGACTGTTCCTCAGCTGCATCGCCGACTCGGGCACCACCCGCTGGGTACGCGGGGACCAGTGATCGACCCGGCAACCAAGCGATGCCGAGCCGACGCGCCGAGTTCAGCCGCGCCGGAGCATGCGCATCGCATATCCCGGCAGCCCAGGCAACGACACCCGCCGCGGCCAGTCCCGGGCGCGGAAATGCGCGTCCGACCCACCATCGACGAAAATAACGCTGCCACATAAGAATTCAGCAGCATCGGAAAGCATGAAGACCATCCACCGAGCAAGGTGGTCCGGGTCGCCGAATCCGCCCATCGGCACCGGGAAGGACCGGATCGCCTTGGCCCCGCGGGGCGCCGCCAACTGCTGATCGAGCAGCGGAGTCTTGATGGCACCCGGAGCTATCGCGTTGAGTCTGATGCCGGCACCGGCCCAGTCCTTCTCGACGGCATTGCGGCGAACCCACTGTGACACCGCGATCTTCGACGCACCGTAAGCCATGGCCGATGTCGCCACCCGGCGACGGCGCACTGCCCGCACCGCAGCGTTCAGATCGCCGCGGAGCAACGCGCGCACGGCACCGGTCGGCACCATCGGCATGGTCGTCGTGGAGTTGCTGCCGACGACAACAACTTTCGCATTGCCCGCGGCGGCCAGCGCCGGTTGCCAGGCGCGCAGAAGGTCGATCACCCCGAAGTAGTTGACGGCCAAGATAAGCTCCACCTTGCCGGCACCGGGCACCGGACCGACACCGGCCGCCAACACCGCACCGTCGAGCTGCCCACCGGCCAGCGCCAAGACAGCAGACGTTGCGTGCCGACGGCCGTGCGGGGTGGCAAGGTCGGCGCAGACCTCCACATCACGCAGATCCACACCGATCACCCGGTGCCCGTCCAGCCGCAACCGCTCAGCGGTCGCTCGGCCCATCCCCGATGCCGCACCGGTCACCACGTAAACGCCCAATTCCTTACTCCTGCTTCACCAATCTTGCCACGGCACAATGCTGTGCAGCGTGGTGTCCAGCACGCACTCGCGGCCGCCCACCTCGGGCGCGGTCTCGGACGCCTGCGCCACCCGGTCCCGAACACGCTGCGCCGTCGCGGCCGGCTCGTCATCCAGATACAGCAACCGGACCCGCAGACCGCCGGGCGGGTCATCGGCCGCGGCCGAACGCAGCCCCAGCCGGTTGTCCTGATGCCGATCGAGCGCAAAGGTCCACGCGCCCGCCACACCTTCGGTGCGGCACAGCGCAGGCATGAGCACCCCGTCCTCCCACCGATGATGTTCATGGGTGGCCGACCCCAGCGGTTCGGCGAACCGGGTCACCGTCAGGTGCAGACCTCGGTTGGGGCGGTACGGGATCACCTCGGGTGGGGACCAGTGCCGATGCCGACGCGTAGCCCCGGACCGGCCGGAAGAACGCCAGCAGCGTACGTCGTACGCCGGGGATCATCGGCCCGCGGCCCGATTGGAACGAGTCGGCACCGAGTTGTTCCCACGCGCGCACCGATTCGTCCACCGGGGAACGGAACCAGTACATCGCCACATAGTCGACCCCGGCCTGCTCGGCCGTTGCGGTCGAGACCGCCCGGCTCTGCTGGGTGCGGCGCCAGCGATCGCCCCACGCAATGCCGGGCAGGGCCAGGTTCTCGGGGCGGTGGTCGAGCTGATGCCATTCGTTGTAGCGCCGGTGTTCCTCGGCCCCACCGCCCTGCAACTCGACGAACGAGAAGAACACCAACGGACAATCGCGCACCGCCGGCCCCTTATCCGCGCTCATCCGCCGGCGCCACCGCACCGTCGCGACCCGCGCGCAGCAGTCCATGGGCATAGCGGTCACCGTCGAGGACACGACTGGTGCGGGTGCTGATCCGCCACCGGCCCTCGATTCGGGTGAGCACGAAGTGATTGGCGGTGGCCCGCCACACCCGGTAATGACCTTCGGCACCAGCGGCATCGGAGTCGTTGTGCCGCAACAACACCAGCGACTCACAGACCGCCACCGCATTGTCGCCGTCCACGGTGATCACCGCTGGGCCCAGAAAGTGGCAGCAGCCCTGCGCCACCAGATCCTGGTGCGATTGCGAGCCGACCATCTCATGGACGCCCTGGCGGCCACTCATCTGCCACCCCTCGACATCGTAGGTGCCGTCGACAGCCCACAACCCGGCTGCGCCGTCGGCGTCGCCGCTATCGACCGAAGGACCATAAGAGGCAAGCAGTTCGGCGATCTCGCGATGGTCTTCGAGGCTTCTGAGCCGGGCCAAGATCTCCTGTTCGGTCACAATCGCTTCTCCAAATCGGCGGACACCCCGGGCTGTTGCACCACCACCGGTGTGGACAGACCCAACCGCACGGTCAGTGCGCCCCCGCGATGAGAGCCCGGATCGCTTCGTGGGACTCCAGCACGACCCGTGCACGGTCCGGGGCACTGTTGGCCTCCGCGCGGGGCGCGTTGCCACCGGCCACCCAGACCGGACCGTCGGCCAGGTGCGCGAGCCCCTCGGCCGCGACCTCGGCAGGCTCGTTCACCAGGATGCCCGGAGCGTCGAAATTCAGTCCGATGCGCTCCATCGCGGGGGTCCGCGTGACACCCAGGACCAACTCCAGGACGTCGACATTGCGGTCATGCAGTTCCAGCCACAGGCTTTCGGCGAACATCCGGGAGAACGCCTTGGCGCCGGCGTAGATGGTGTGCCGCCAGGCGCCCATATAGCCCGATAGCGAGCCGACGATCATGATGCCGCCACGGCTGCGGTCGGCCATCGGACGTCCGTAGTGCTGCACCATCTCAAGCATCCGGGTGACATTGAGGTCGGTGACCTTCTGGAACTCGGACAGGTCGGTATCCAGGAACAGCTCGTTGCAGGTGCTGGCGCCGGCGTTGTAGATCAGCAGCCCCACCTCGAGATCGGCGGTCTGTTCGGCGATCCGTGAAACCGACTGCGGATCCAGCAGATCCACCGAGATCGCCCGCACCTCAACACCCAGCTGACGACACTGCTCGGCGGTCGCGGTCAGCGGACCGGGCTTGCGGGCGATGAGCACCAGATTGACCCCGGCCCGCGCCAGCTGCCGGGAGAACTCGGCTCCCACTCCCTCCGAGCCACCGGCGATCACGGCCCAGGGCCCGTACTTGGCAATATCGATCACGATCAATTCCCTTCTCGGCGTTAACGTTGCGTGGCCCCCGCATCGACGGGCAGGGTGACAGCGGTGATGTAGCGCGCCTCCTCCGAAGCGAGGAACAGCGCCGCGTTGGCGACATCGAGGGCCTCGACCCACGGGACTGCCAGCAGATTCATCGGCCGCGCGGCTCGGGCGAACTCCTCCCGGGTCGGCGGCCGATCCAGGTCGGGGCGGAACGCCGTGCGCACGACGTCGTTTTGGATCAGCGGGGTATCCACATTGGTCGGCAGAATCGCGTTCACCCGCACGCCGTGCGGGGACAGGTCATGAGCGAGGCTGCGCATCAGTCCGATCACCCCGTGTTTGGCCGCACTGTAGTGCGCGACGCCGACCAACCCCCGCTGACCCGCGATCGAACTGGTCAGCACCATCGAGCCGGCACCCCGGGCGATCAGATGTCCGGCGCCGACCCGGCAGGTGTGCCAGACGCCGGTCAGGTTGACGTCAAGCATTGTGCGCCAAGATTTTTCGCTGAGTTCGACCGCCGGTCCCCGAGAGGTGATCCCCGCATTGGCGCACACCACATCCAGACCACCGAACCGCGCCACCCCCGGTCGGTGGCCGCCCGCAGACCGTCCAGATCGCGCACGTCGACCACGTCGGCATACATCCGCGCTCCGGCCTGCTGCACCAGCCGCGCCGTTTCCTGCAGGCCGGCCGGCGTGCTGGCTGGTACGGACACCGTCTCGACCGGCCCGCACACATCCAATCCGATGATGTCCGCGCCTTCCTGCGCGAATCGCACGGCCTGGGCGCGACCTATCCCCCGGGCCGCACCGGTGATCAGCGCCACCTTGCCGGCCAACCGCGTCGTCATGTGGTCTTTCCGGTCAGTCCGGCATCGACGACCAACTGGGTGCAGGTGATGTACCGGGCCTCGTCGGAGGCCAGGAAGACCGCGGCGTTGGCCACGTCGACCGACTCCACCCACGGCACCGGCAGCAAGTGGCGGGCGCGCAGGACCTCGGCCGCATCGGCTTCGGTCGGATCCGGCAGATCCGGGCGCAGGCGACGGTAGGTGTCCTGGTTGCGGACCATGGCCGTACCCACCGCGCCGGGGTGAATGGTGTTGACCCGGATTCGTCGCGGCCCCAGTTCGTTGGCCAGGGTCTGCGCCAATCCCACCACGGCATGCTTGCTGGCGGTGTAGTGGGCAGTACCGGCGGTGCCGCGTAAACCGTTGGTGGAGCTGATGATGATGACCGATCCGCCGTCATCGCCGATGTGTACGACACCGGCCTTGACGGTGTGCCAGACACCCGTCAGGTTGATGTCCAGGGTGCGTTGCCACTCTGCGGGGTCGATCAGCCAGGTCGGACCGCCCGGGGTGTGGATGCCGGCGTTGGCCACCACAACATCGAGCCGACCCAGCCGGCCGGCCGCGGAATCGACCGCCGAGGTGACCGCGCCCGGATCCCCGACATCGGCGAGTCCGGTAACGCACTGCCGGCCCAGGCGCTCGACGATGGCCGCGGTCTGCTTGAGCCCCTCGGCGCCGGCCGGATGATCCAGTGCGATCACGTGCGCCCCGGCCTCGGCGAAGCGCCGACAGTGCACCGCTCCGGTGCCGCCGCCGGCTCCGGTGACCAGCACGACCCGGTCGTCGAGCCCGGTCATTGCGACTCTTTGACCAGGTTAAAGCCCTTGTAGTCGGCCCGGGCCACCCCATCACAGATGTCGAGGTAGGTGCCGAAGCCGCCGAGGAACAACATGAACACTCGCGGCTTGCCGGGGACGTTCGCGCCGACGTACCAGGAGTTCGCCTGAGTGAAAAGTGTCGCCTCGGCACGGTCCGCGCATTCGGCCATCCAGTCGTCCACGGCCCGCCGGGTCGGCTCGATCGCGGCACAGTGCGCACTGTCCAGGTGCGCGATGGCATCGGCGATCCAATTCACGTTCGCCTCGCCGTGCAACACCATGTTCGCCAGCACGGCCGGTGCGCCCGGGCCGGAGACCAGGAACAGGTTGGGGAATCCGTCGATGCCCAGGCCCAGGTAGGTACGCGGGCCGTGTGCCCAATCGTCGGCAAGCCGCCGGCCGGCCCGCCCCACGATGTCGATCTTGGACAGCGCTCCGGTCATCGCATCGAATCCGGTGGCCAACACCAGGACGTCGATGTCGAAATGGGCGTCGGCGGTGTTGACACCCGTTTGGTCCATCGATTCGATCGGGGTCTTGCGGACGCTGACGAGTTCGACATTGGGTCGATTGAATGTCTGAAAGTAGTTGGTGTCGGTGCAGATCCGTTTGGTGCCGATCGGGTGGTCGTCGGGGATCAGCGCATCGGCAAGCTCCGGGTCGTCGATCACCGCGCGGATCTTGTCCTCGTAGAACTTGCGGGCCTGCTCATTGGCCTCCAGCGAGACCATCTGGTCGGTAAAGGTCTTCGAGAACAGCACACCGCCCAATTCCCAACGCTTTTCGAAGGCCTCGCGGCGTTCCTCGGGCGTGGCCTCCATGGTCAGCTTGGGGTGCGCCACGTGTGGTGAGCCGCCGCCGCTGAGCCAGGACAACCGCCGGCGCTCGGCATAGTTGGCCTTGATCTCGGCGATCTCGTCGTCGGTCAGCGGCCGGTTGCCGGCCGGCACGGTGTAATTGGGCGTGCGCTGGAACACGTAGAGCTGCTCGGCGGCCTCGGCGATGAGCGGAATCGATTGGATCCCTGAGGAACCGGTACCGATGATGCCCACTCGCTTGCCGGCGAAGTCCACGCCCTCGTGCGGCCAGTGCGCGGTGTGCACAATCTGGCCGCCGAAGCTGTCCAGCCCTGGGAAGTCGGGGGTCATCGCGGCAGACAGGGGTCCGGTGGCCAGTACCACGAAACGGGCATCGACCGTTTCCCCGGTGTCAGTAGTGATGCTCCACCGCAATGCGCCCTCATCGAACACCGCTGCGGTCACCGCGGTGTTGAACGTGATGGCCGGTCGCACATCGAGTTTGTCGGCGACCCAGTTGATGTATTCGAGGATCTCGCCCTGGGTGGCGTACTTCTCGGTCCAGGTCCACTCCTGCTGGAGTTCATCGGAAAACGAGTAGCAGTAGTCCACACTTTCGACATCGCAGCGCGCGCCCGGGTAGCGGTTGTGATACCAGGTGCCACCAACATCGGGAGCCGACTCGAACACCCGCACCGACAGTCCCTGTGACCGGAATTTGTGCAGCGCATAGATTCCCGCGAATCCGGCACCCACCACGACGACATCGACACAGGCCTTCGATTCAGTGCTCACGCCACGAACGTAAGCGTCTGCCGCCCGCTGCCGCTCCGCCGCTTCCCGGTGATCGGAAATACCGATCGATATCCCGGTGATCGGGCAGCGAGCTTGGCCCGTTCGGCCGCGCCCGCGGAGAATTTCGCTATATGAGCAACGTCAAAGTCGATGCCGGAACCGTCGGCGCCGGCCGCGGCACGCTGCTGACGATCGCCGACGTCATCGACGAGAGCCACGATGCCCGTTCCTTCGTCTTCGGCATTCCCGATGAGCTGCGCGAGCGGTTCACCTATCGGCCCGGACAGTTCCTGACCCTGCGGGTGCCCAGCGAACGGACCGGATCGGTGGCGCGCTGTTACTCGCTGGCCAGTTCACCGCACACCGATGCCACGCTCAAGGTCACCGTCAAACGCACCGTCGACGGGTATGGATCGAATTGGTTGTGCGACAACCTATCCCCCGGTGACTCCATCGAGGTACTGGCGCCGGCCGGCGTGTTCACGCCGGCCGATCTCGACCGCGACTTCCTGTTGTGGGCAGCAGGCAGCGGGATCACACCGGTGATGTCGATCCTGAAGTCGGCGCTGGCGTCGGGCGCCGGACGGGTGGTGCTGTGCTACGCCAACCGTGATGAGCGCTCGGTCATCTTCGCCGCAGAGTTGCGCGAGCTGGCGGCCCGCTACGTCGGCCGGCTGACCGTGCTGCATTGGCTGGAATCGGTGCAGGGCCTGCCGACCCGAGCACAGATGAGCGGGTTTGCACATACGGTCTTCGCCGGGTCGACGGACTACGAATCGTTCATCTGCGGTCCGGCCCCGTTCATGTCGGTCATCAAAGAGGCCCTCTCCGAAGCCGGTGTCGCCCGCGAACGCATCCATCTGGAGACATTCCAGTCGCTGTCGGGTGACCCGTTCTCCGAGATGACCGGATCTGCGCCAACCGGTTTCGATGACAAGGACGCCGCCACCGTTCAGGTCGACCTGGACGGGACCAGTCACCGATTGGCCTGGCCGCGCAGTGCCACGTTGGTGGACACCATGATCAGTGCGGGCCTGGACGTCCCCTACTCGTGCCGGGAAGGACAGTGCGGGTCGTGTGCGGCGACGCTGGTCCGCGGCACGGTGGATATGCCGCCGTCCGCGGTCCTGGAGCCTGAGGATCTCGCTGCCGGACTGATTCTGGGCTGCCAAGCCATCCCGGTCTCCGACGACCTGCACATCGAGTTCTGAGAAAGGCCGCCGTCGCAAGAGTTTTCCGCTCACCGGGAACCGCCGCCCGCGGCAGCGCGGCGGGCATTAGACCATCAGATGACACCCTTTGACCGATAGGACCGAACAATGACCGAGCGCGTAATCGACCGGGTGCACGGCATCGCCGACCAGTTGCGCCAGCAGGGCACCGAAGCTGAGAAGATCGGCAAGCTCACCGACGAGACGGTGAAGCTGATGAAGACTGCGGGCAACATTCGGCTGCTGCAGCCCAAGGCGCACGGCGGTCTGGAGGTCCATCCACGCGAGTTCGCCGAGACCGTGATGGCCACCGCCGCACTGGATCCGTCGGCCGGCTGGATCAACGGCGTGGTGGGTGTGCACCCCTACCAGCTCGCCTACGCCGACCCCAAGGTCGCCGCCGAGATCTGGGCCGATGACGTCGACACCTGGGTGGCTTCGCCCTATGCGCCGCAGGGGGTGGCCACCCCCGTCGACGGTGGCTATATCTTCAACGGCCGCTGGCAGTTCAGCTCGGGCACCGACCACTGCGACTGGATCTTTTTGGGCGCGATGATCGGTGACGCCCAGGGCAAACCACTGATGCCGCCGCAGATGCTGCACATGATCCTGCCGCGCCAGGACTACGAGATCGTCGACGACTCGTGGAATGTGGTGGGGCTACGCGGAACCGGCTCCAAGGACGTCATCGTCAAGGATGCGTTCGTGCCGACCTACCGGACGATGGACGCGATGAAGGTCATGGACGGGACGGCTCAGCGCGAGGCCGGGATGACCGAGACGCTGTACCTGATGCCGTGGTCGACGATGTTCCCGCTCGGCATCAGCTCGGCGACCATCGGCATTGCCGAGGGCGCGCTGGCCGCCGCGCTCGATTACCAACGCGAGCGGGTCAACTCCAGCGGTGTGGCGATCAAGGACGACCCCTACGTCATGTACGCGATCGGTGAAGCCGCGGCGGACATCAACGCCGCCCGCCAGGAGCTGCTGGCCAACGCCGACCGCATCTACGACATCGTCGACTCAGGTAAAGAGGTGTCCTTCGAGGACCGGGCCGCGGGCCGGCGCACCCAGGTACGGGCGGTGTGGCGCGCGGTGTCAGCAGTCGACGAGATCTTCGCTCGCTGCGGCGGTAATGCTGCGCGGATGGACAAACCGCTGCAACGGTATTGGCGCGATGTGCACGTCGGTCAGGCGCACGCCATTCACGTGCCCGGCACCGTCTATCACGCGTCCGCTCTGAGTTCGTTGGGTGTGGACCCACAGGGTCCACTGCGGGCGATGATCTGAGAGGACAGCCACATGGGACTGATCAAGAGCCTGGGCTGCGTCACCGTCGCGGCCACCGACATCGACCGCTGGCGGCACTTCGCCTTCAACGTGCTCGGTTTCGCCACCGGCACCGGACCCGACGAATCGGCGTTGTACTTGCGGATGGACGAGCGTGCCGCACGCATCATCGTGGTGCCCGGCGAGTCCGACAAGATCGTGACAGTCGGCTGGGAGGTGCGCGACCACGCCGACCTGGAGCGGGTCAAGACCGCACTCGATGCGGCCGGCGTGCCGTTCAAGCAGCTGTCGCTCGAAGAAGCCGATGCCCGCCGGGTCGAGGAGGTCATCGCCTTCGCGGATCCCGCGGGCACCGCACTCGAGGTGTTCCACGGCGCGGTCCTGGACCACTCCCCCATCGTCACCCCGCACGGCGCGAGGTTCGTCACCGACGACCAGGGTCTGGGGCATGTGGTACTGCCTGCACTCGACGTCAATGGCCTGTACGAGTTCTACACGGAGGTACTGGGTTTCAAGTCCCGCGGCGCATTCCGGGTGCCCGTTCCGCCGGAGTTCGGGCCGGTGCGGGTGCGGTTCATGGGGGTCAACCAACGTCATCACAGTCTCGCGATCTGCCCAGCCCAGAATCTGCGCGATCCAGGCCTCATCCATCTCATGGTCGAGGTGGACACCCTCGACGCGGTGGGCCAGGCCCTCGACCGGGTCAATGCCGAGGGGTTCCAGGTCTCGTCGACGCTGGGCCGGCACACCAACGACAAGATGGTGTCGTTCTACGTGCGCGCCCCCGGGGACTGGGACATCGAGTTCGGCACCGAGGGCATGCGGGTCGACGAAACCTATTACACGGCAGAGGAAATCACCGCCGACAGCTACTGGGGTCATCAGTGGGTGTCGGATCTGCCCGCGGCGATGCGCCCGTGACGCTCACCGACGACGTCCGACCGATCCCCGCGGCCACCGTCGACACATGGGACCATGAGGCCGATGTGGTGATCGCCGGTTATGGGGTGGCCGGTGCCGCCGCCGCGGTAGAGGCGGCCCGCGCAGGAGCCGACGTCCTGGTACTCGAGCGCACCGGATCATGGGGCGGCGCCGCTTCGATGGCAGGCGGTTTCATCTACCTCGGCGGCGGCACGGCCATCCAGAAGGCCTGCGGTTTCGAGGATTCGGTCGACAACATGGCGGCCTTCCTCAATGCCGCGATGGGCCCCGGAGCCGACGAGCGCCGCATCGCCGATTACTGCTCCGGCAGCGTCGCGCATTTCGACTGGCTGGTGGACTGCGGCGTACCGTTCAAGGCCGAGTTCTTCGCTGAGCCCGGCTGGGAGCCGATGGGCGATCAGGGACTGATGTACAGCGGCGGGGAGAACGCCTACCCGTTCAACACGATCGCCACCCCCGCACCGCGGGGGCACGTGCCGCAGATGCACAACAAGAAGCAGGGCGAGTCCAGCGCCGGCTACATGTTGATGAAGGGTCTGGTCGACACCGCCACGGCGGCCGGCGTCCGAGCCCTCTACGACCTGCGGGTGCAGGCCCTGATCGTGGAGTCCGACGGCCGGGTGGTCGGTATCCGGGCCAAGCGTTACGGCGACCCGGTGAACATCCTGGCCCGCCGGGGCGTGGTGCTGGCCACCGGCAGCTTCGCCTACAACGATGACATGGTGGCGCGGTACGCCCCGCGGATCGCCGGCCGGCCGGCGGCCTCGATCGAGCAGCATGACGGGCGGGCAATCCAGATGGCGCAGGCCCTCGGAGCCGACCTGGCCCACATGGACGCCACAGAGGTCGCTTTGTTCATCGACCCACAGCAGTTGGTGCGCGGCGTGCTGGTCAACGAACGCGGTCAGCGCTACGTCGCCGAGGACACCTACCCCGGGCGAGTCGGTCAGCTGACGCTGTACCAACAGAACAACACCGCGTATCTGATCATCGACGGCGACGCCCAACAGGAAGCGCAGTCGTCGTTGTCGCCTCAGCTGATGATGCGCCCGCCGACGTGGGTCTGCGAGAGCGTCGCCGAGCTGGAAGCCGAGATCGGGCTACCCGCCGGATCGCTGCAATCGACTCTCACCGCCTACAACGACGGCGCGGCCCGCGGCGAGGATCCGCTCCTGCACAAGAAGCCGCAGTGGCTGAGCCCGATCGGCACCCCGGTGGGTGCCATCGATCTGTGTGAATCCACCGGCGGCTTCACCCTCGGCGGACTGCACACGACGCTCGACGCCGAGGTACTACACGTCAGCGGTGAGCCGATCCGCGGACTGTTCGCTGCCGGGCGCTGCACCGCAGGCTTGGCGGCCTGGGGCTATGCCAGCGGGGTCTCGCTGGGCGACGGAAGTTTCTACGGTCGTCGCGCCGGTCGGGCAGTCGCCCGCGGCTCGGTCAACTGAATCAAGCCGACTCGCTCGGATGTCAGCACTAACCACCCCGTCCCCAGGACGGGGTGGTTAGTGGTGTCTGCACTCCGGGTGAGCGAAATCAACATTCGACCGAGGTATGACAACGCCCACATCTTATAGTAATAATAGTCATATAACGGAGATGACCATCCGCCCCCGGTTTGGAGGTTTCATGACCACGTCAGTCCAGAAAGACGCCGAGACGCCGATCGCTGCCATCGACCGCATGTCGTTGGTGCTGGATGCCTTCGAGGGCGCCACGTCGCTGACCCTGGTGCAGATCGTGCGACGTACCGGATTGCCCCGGTCATCCGTGCACCGCATGCTCGAGCGCCTCGTCCAGCTGCGGTGGCTGCGGCGCGAGGGCCGGGACTACGAGCTGGGAACCCGGATGGTCGAGTTGGGCTCGCTGGCGCTGCACCAGGGCCGCCTTCACCAGGCGGCCGTGCCCCTGCTGCGCAATCTGCAGCGCACCACCGGCCTGGTCGTACACCTGGCCGTCCTCGTGGGCTCGGACGTGTTGTATCTGGAGAAGTTCGGCGATCAACTGGCCGAGGTCGTTCCCACTGTGGTCGGCGGCCGCCAACCCGCGCACTGCACGGCGGTCGGCAAAGCCATCCTGGCCGAGAACACCTGCCCCGACGTCGACTTGAGCGCCCGCAGTACGCGCTTCTCGATCACGACGCCTCAACAACTGACCGCAGAACTGGCTCGCGTCCGGGCCCGCGGGGTTGCCTTCGACCGCGAGGAATCGCTGTCGGGGATCGGCTGCGTGGGCGCGACCATCGGCCTGCCCGGACAACCGATTGCCGCGGTATCGGTATCCGGGCCGATCAATCGACTGGCCTTCGATCAGCGACTGGCCTCACCCGTGCGGATCGCCGCGATGGGTATCTGGCGAAATTTCGAATACGGACCCAGCCGGGTGGTGCCGTCACTGCGGCCACTGCAGGTCAGTGAAGTGGGAATTGGTACGTCGGCCCCGTACACAAGTTAGGGCGGTTTCCACTAAGACGGATGGACGCGTTACGCGTACGGTACTTTCGACTCGCGACATCGCCCGAAAAGCCCATGGATGTCGGTCCGAAGCCAAGCCGCTCAAGCCGAGAGGCATGAGCGGGAATTCGCCTGGTGCTTGACCAGCGTCTCAACGGTGCGCGTGTTCCTCGTTGCGCTTTCGGGTAGCCGC
>Ga0164242_10002926_pt1 | contig 19583 bp, 22 predicted proteins | sample OricomgcompostMG_FD_108783 | JGI IMG/M metagenome (GOLD analysis project Ga0164242, IMG submission 108783) | Miracle-Growth compost microbial communities from Emeryville, California, USA - Original compost - Miracle growth compost (MG) ... | reverse complement strand
CTTTTCCAGAACGAGTTGAAAGCGAAGCAACAGTCGATCGATTCCCTACACGCGTCGCTCAGGACTACATCGACCCAGACCGGTGATACCCGCCGCGCCCTCGAGAGCCTGCAGGAGAAAGTTAAGATGCAACAGATCGCCCGCCAGAATGTGCTTAACCTCAGCCGGGCCTGTGAGGAGGAAAACTATCTCGTCCTACAGCTGGAGCAAGCACACGGACGGCTCGACGCGGCTCGGGCCACGGCCTGGGAGAAGGAGCTCGACACCGTCCTCGAGACGGTCGCCAGCGGGTCCGGGGCGCCTATAGCGCTCCCGTCGAGCGCAGTCCTCCGTGCCCGCATCAATGCTATGCGCGCCCGGTCGAACGAGACGCGTAGGGCGGTAGGCGGGCTCAAGGCAAGGGGCCGCGATGTCGAGCTAAAGTACCGGCATCTGGTCTCGCTTTGTACGCGTAGGCCAGACAGCGAAGTTGATACCCTACTTGATGGGTTGACGCGCGCGGTAGAGTCCGAAAAGGCCGAACTGGAGATAACTCGTGTGAGGAGATTCTTGGGCGGAGTTGAAGGTGTTGCGCATTGAGATTCTTTTGGTGTCGTGTTTAACTCGCATCATCTTGCTTATGGTGGCTTGCGTTTGGTTTGTGTTGGATTTGCCGACAATACATCTGCATATTTACTTGGATCTGGGGGCTTCGCGGAACTCGAGGCCTCGAGATCTTGTCGGCCGACCTCCTCTACGTAGGTTACCCTTACCTACTGCCTCTGGATGTTCGAAATGGACAAAGGGCCATGATGTCTACCGTGCATCGCTGTACATATATATACCTTGGTTGGCCCGCCGATTTTTTTTTTGTTGAGGCATCGGCATACGATCATGAGGCCTGCTGCAATGGAATATGTCCCTTCCTTATGTCTTGGATCTGGTGACATCCGGCGTGAGAGTATTTATTTATTATTTGCATTTCCAAGCTATTATCAATCTCTAGATGCCATGGTATCATCGTCTTCCAAGCTAACGCCGTCATTGATGCTTCTGTTATATCCAATCCCTTACTCTCTCTAAGGCCTCGGGATCATGCCCCAACACTGAACCCAAACGAGCCGTCAAACACGTCAAGTTTTCCAAAATCTCGACCGCCATTCAGACCCTTCAGCACGTCGAGCGACGGTACCTCGTTGGACGGGTAGTACCGCAACAGATTGACCATGTCCACCTCCTCCAGTTCGCACATCTCTTCCCAGCTATACGCATCGCTGACTTTGGTCATCCACGCCATCCGCTTGGGCCCATCCTCCGGGTTCGGCGCCACCTCCCGTAGCCTAACCCTCAGCCGTCCGACGGCCTCGACGGCCTTCCCCGCGCCCGCCGGCAAGGACCGGGCGACGTGTTTTCGTATGGTGCTCGCCAACCGCGGACCCTTGCCGTTGGTGCTCACCATGATCTGCAGCGGGCCGTCCCGGTGCACGCTGCCAAAGTAGAAGTCGCACTCCGAGGGCACGTCGGCAATGTTGGCGGGGATGCGACGCTCGTGGCACAGCTGCCAAATCTGGGTCGAGGCGGCGGGGTCGTCGATGGCTACGAGCACCATGGAGGCGTTGTCAAGGTCGGAGGGGAGAAAGGTGCGGTCGATGTGCGTCACCGCGCCGGAGGTGATGCGGAAGGCTACCTCTGGGTCGAGGCCGGAGGAGGGGGCTACGACGGTTACTTTGGCATCGGCGTTGAGGCAATGGAGAATACGGCCGGCGGCGACCTGCGACGGGAGAGACTGTCAGCAGGGGGTCGAGCTCTGACTAGGTAGCGTCTGGCAAGGCTTGGGGAACAATGAAAATGCATGTTTACCTGACCGCCCCCGACAACAAGGACATTCTTCTCCTTGACTTGCCAGGCAACTATCAAACTGCCTCCACCTTGGACTTTGGGGAATTTCCTTGCCGACTCAGACATGGTGGGCTTCTCTCACGTCGTGTTTTGGTGAAATTGGGCGCAGACGAGAAAGTTCCACAAGCTGCGGGCTATACTCGGTGACAGGCACATGACGGAGAATATCACAAATATTTTGGGGGAGATAACGATAAGCCCCGCTAGCTAGTCATTGAACGACAGCTCTCGAATAGAATTGTACCTTGGTTTGTTAGCCGCATGCGCTGTGGACAAAGTACTGCACTAAGGTTCCCGTACTTGGCAGCAGCGGCGTCAATTATTCCCACCCCTCACCAGTTGAAGGAAGCGCTGGGGTGCGTGCGCTAGGCTGAACCTGGAAACAGTGCAGCCTTGTTGTGTGGGCTTTGGCTGATCAAACCGCCACTCATTCGCATCCTTTCCGTCTCCAGCCAAACCATCTGGAACAAACCAAATCCGCGGCAGCTCGCCGACATGTCGCGATAGAGTCGTCAGGGCACATTCCGCCTCGGTTCATGGGTCACACGGCTCACCCCTCCCCCAAATCCGCTGCCCACATCCGGTCAACAGGTTCGACGTCATGTCCAGCCGGAGGCTCGGGGGAGGCAGGATTCTGGGGAGCGGCAAGGGCCTCGCCCCGCCGCCTCCAGCCCACGCACCCCGAGCTGCCAGCCCCTTTGCGCCGTCCGACAGCAGCACCGTCTCCTTCAACTCGCCCAATTCCATATCCCCGCCCTCCTCGAGCCCGCTGCCTGAGTCGACCTCGCAGGACCTCGCGTCGAATATCAGCCTCGGCCGCCCCGCCAATGGCGCCGCCGCCTCCTCGTCCAGTCTCGTGTGCCCGATCTGCGAGGAGGAGATGGTAACGTTGCTCCAGCTCAACAGGCACCTTGACGATGCCCACCAGGAACTTGCAGAGGCGGAACAGGACGAGGTCAAGACCTGGTTCGATAAGCAAGTCTTGAAGGCTAAGAGGTTCCAACCCCTCACCATTCTCAATCAGAAGCTCCGCGGCCTCGATGTCTTCGAGTCTAACGACTCCCTGCCGCTATCCGCCCCCACCACTGCTGGGCCTAGGATCGCCGAACCCACCGTAATCGACCCGGAAGAACTCGTTACACGAAAGCACTGGCAACGACCTACCGGCAACGATATATGTACGGATCCACCATGTGGGACGAGGCTAGGTCCGCTGAATGGCAGCATCAACTGCCGAAACTGCGGGAGGTTGTTCTGCGAGGAACATACCATGTACCAGATGAAGCTCTCAAGATCCGCTCAGCATGACCCTATTCGTGGTTTCTGGTGCCGAGTATGCGAGACTTGTTACAAGTCACGGGCGGGTTATAACGACCATAACGGACTCCTCCGGGACCATACCGAAACGCTCGTCGCAATTCGGAGAAAGAAGGCGGAGCGGCAAAACCTCGAGATACAGCGACTGGAGAAGCGACTTACCAAGTTGACAGGGCTACTTGCGGATGCGCCCGAAGACGTAACGGCAGGAGGAGGAGGCCTACTTGCACCAGTTACAGCCCTTCCAGGCCAAAGAAACCAGCGGAAGTTACTAGAACAGTCTGTTGTGGCATGGGAGGACGATGCATCAGTCTCTAAATGCCCGTTCTGCAAACAAGAGTTTGGCTCGTGGACGTTCAGGAGGCATCACTGCCGGATATGCGGAAGGGTAGTGTGTGCGGACATGCAGACGGGCTGCTCCAGCGAAGTTGGTTTAAACGTTGCAAGTCGTAAGCATCCCTTCACCCCCTTCCCCCTTTCCCCCTTTCCCCTTTTTCGCATTCGAGGGGTTCTAGGAAGAGCAATGACGGGCTGACTACCACAAGCAACATCACCCCCGTCTGAGAAGCACACCCAAAACACGGGGAACCAGCTTAGCATCGACATCCGCATGTGCCGCGATTGCAGAACCACGCTCTTCTCCAAGCGCGACTTTGCCGCGTCGATCGCCCACAAACCACCCGACCAGCGAGCCTACGAGACGCTGGGCAAATTTGAACGCGGCATCCGGCAGCTGCTGCCGTCCTTCCAGAGGGCGCTCTACGCCCTCCAGCCTGCCGAGGACGATGACCGCGGCGTACCTAGCCGGCCTCCTCCGACCCATGCCCAGATCCAGGAGGCGGCCAAAATCAGAAAGAGGCTTATCGACAGCTTTACCAAGTACGACGTGGCGGCGCGGCGCCTTAGGGATCTGAAATCTACCAGCCCAACGCAGCTGAGGTTGCAGAAGGCCGTCTATGCCGCAGCGTCGTCGTTCCTCCACGCCTACATGCTACCCCTGAAGAGTGTCCCGCGCATGCTGCAGTCGCAATCATCAAACCACCGTCGCCTCCTTTCCGGACTAAACGGGTCTTCCCCTCATCACCTCTCGCCCCTCCGCAACGGCGAGTCATCATTGTCGTCGGCTGACCCGGAGACGGCGAGCCTGGGTGGGGCTAGCGAGGCGAGCACGTCGGTCTCTGCTTCGGCGTCGGCCGCGCTGGAGCTTGAGGAGAAGGAGCTTCGAGAGAAGCTTGTGGTGCTTGAGGAGCAGCGCTTCCTCGTCCGCGACATGATTGCTAACGCGAGGGGCTCGAGGAGGTTTGAGGAGGTCACTGCCCTCACGCGGAACCTCGAGGAGCTGGACGGCGAGATCAAAGTGCTCGGAAGGAAGGTCAGCGGGGTTGAGGAGAGGTGGGAGGGGCTCTATGCTGCGGGGGTGCAGTAGGTCGTCTCTGTGAGCTCGTGGTCTTGCCGGTGGCGTTTCAGGATCTGTCGGCCAGCTTTGGCCTGTTTGCTTGCCTGCTCATCTACTTGTATGCATTGCTTGGCGCTCGGTGGACAAATAACTAATGAAGGCGTTAGCATGGGCAAATAAATTTGTGAAATTGGTTCTCTGGGAATTTGGTCGGGCCAGCCGAAGCTGGGTACCTATTAGTGACAATATGGCAATGCGTGAGACTCGATTATAACACCCCTTGTTCTTGGCGGACCTAGGGACCACCAATTACCCAGGACACTCCCTGTTGTGGCCCCGAAGGATCCTGAGGATGCGGCTCTAGTTTATGAACCAGGTAGCGGCTTCGGTACCTTTGATCGTTTGAGAATTTCTTGTCCCTCGAAGCATTCGATCCTCCACTCGAATATGGCCCAACTTCATGAACAGAGCTTCTGCGGCTCATACCACGGTAGTCCGAGGCCATTACTCGCAAAGCCACATGGGAATCGAATATTTTGTTTACACAGAAACGAAAAGGAAGGCAACTATAAGGGGTAACTAGGTAGGTATTTGTCAACAGTTTCCATATACATTGCTACGTGTAGAGCCCTTTTCCCGTACTGCGTAAGCTGGTAGTGGTTAGCCATATATCCAGACTGCCAACCCTCCAAAAAGCAGACAGGGGTAACTTGTGTGGTTTTAGTGCTGAGACCCTCGCTAAATTAAGGTTGACAGCGCGGGATCTCACCACATCACAGAGGGGCTAACCACGCCAGAGCTTGAGACAATCCCCACGTAATCCGTACGGATCGTACACCCCGCGCATTTACGACCAGACGCAACGCGACCAAGTAGAGCCTCCACGCAATCGCAATTGCCAACGTAGCGCCCTTTCCTCGGACACTTACCACATTTTTCGACGTGTATTTGCACAATTTCTAAAAGATAACGAATTTACTTGTTGCGGCGACCCTCTAGTCATCTGATACCGACGCGTCGAACCTATCGTCCTCCTTGCGTCTAGAGGCAGGCAAACCCAGGTCAATAACGATATTGGACCCTCTCCAATGGCTGGCCGTGGCCGCCGAAAGCGCCTCTCGGGCGGGCGCACTCGCCAGAACAGACCGGCGTCGCCAACCCCGTCCGACCACTCCCAATCCGCCTCTGAACTCGCCGAATCCTCCTCCGCCCCTTCACTATTCAACACGACCTTCTCTACCTACCGCGTTTCCCCCCTCTATCTCGGCGCACAGCCGCTCACCCGCCAGAGGTTACAGGTCCTCGCGCAGCGCCTTCGCGACCTTGTTGTGGGAGATGTAGTCCGAGGCATCGAGGTAGGGCTTGAGGGCGACGATACGACCATGCCACGCGCCGGCGCCCTAGAACTTGTCGACATCTCGTGGGTGACGCTGGCCGCGATACTAGGTCTCAACCCGGACTCAGCTGGCAGACCTCCGAGTCGCGACCTCAGTAGCGACGTCGTCGAGCTAAGCGATAATTTGTGGGATGGGGCGACGAGAGAATGGATCGTTCGGCGTGCGGGCCGCAGGAAGGTGTTGCATATATCGCTGCGCTACGAGAACACACTATGCACGGCTATGCTGCTGCCGCCGCTGGATGGGGATGGCGGGCAAGCGGATATTGCTGGGGGGCCGTTAGACTCGGAGAGCTTTTTGGTCCTCCCGCTATTACTCGTCCGAATGCCAGCACCACTTAGGCCTGTTATCATCGACTTCCTCTCCACAACCTTCGATTGCCGAGTCAGTCCACTGCGTCTCGGCACACGGAGTCTCGTCACGAGCTTGGAGCGTTGGATGGCTACCGACGGTTCCCTAGCGAGGGACACCCCGGCAAAGGACGTTGTCCTTAGCTTAGGGTTCGCCATGCCGATCACGGAAACCAGGGGACCAGAGACGGACGAAGCGAAGCAAGTCGAACTAGGTCTCCGCTCTGTCGACGTCATAATATCGGCCTCGGAACTCGACGGCTTCCACTCAACAGGCGGGGAACTTACCGGGCACACGGTGTCGGCGGTTGGGTCAAAACGGAAACCTAGTTGGGAGGAGGACCTGACGAAGAGGAGGAAACTTGCCGGTCGGCTCTATGAGGAGGGATGGGAGTGGCGGCGGGCGCAGGCCGATGGCGGCGTGGAGGCGATAGAACAGCCATTCTTAGAGGCGCTGGGGAGGTATTTCGACGCACATCTCGCACTCAACTTGTTTGATCCGAGGGTTAAGGTTACGAGAATCGCCTGCGGGGGTTTCGTGATGTCGGAGGGGAGAGTGAAGATCTTCCCGCCCGGAGAGAAGGGATCTGACATGGATCAGCCAGGGCCTGCGGTGGACTTGCTCGAAGTTTTAATAGGGAAAGCGATGGGACGCGCACCGGAAGGGGTTGCGACAGTCCGAGCCGTCTAGGTGAAGGAGCCTCTCGGCGATCGGTTATTGAAACGAACGCGGCTTGATGATTATGAGTGAATATGCCAATGATAATACTACATCCCATACTACCAGCCTGCAGCCCTGAGGGATATGAAAACGCTAGGCGCCGTATCCTGAACGCCCCTCTTTTCCCTTACCACCCGATTATTGCCGGGTCATCCTCTGGATCAACATGCTCCATCCTCCTCTGTCCCAGGCAACCGCACCCAGCCTAGATCGCTTTCCGGACTTCCAGAGTAAGAGCATAGGGCCCGGGGTTGGCGCGCCGGAGCATCCCCTAGCTTGGTGTTGCCGATAGGCAGGCAATTTAACCATCGGAGGAACAGGAATACATCGGGCGCGTCGAAGGTTTCTCATCCCATATTCAACGGCCGCGACTGACGGAACACGATCCCCGTCGTCGCATCATAGTGCAGCTGGGTAATCCGGGCCTTGCATGTGCAATCATGTAGATGATTACCTAGAGGCGGGGCAGTACTAGTTAACACCTGTCTAGGTAGCCAGGGGAGCCAAGGGAGCCTGGGACAAGTCATACCGGTATTGTTTGGCCGGGATATAAGGTTGACTGGAGGAAGGGCCTGATAAAGTGCACTGTGGTTGTTACCTCGCTCCGGAGCACCTCGCCTTCTTCGGGTATCGTGCTATCGGTTACCATGCACCCGAGATGTGGTAGGCCCTCAACAAAATAGACGTAGGTGTTCATCCACTCGGGGATTTGGTCCGCAGGGAACGGCCGTATGTTCTGAGGTGTTGTTGGATGCCAGTGTCAAGTGGAAACCGGTGTAAGGGTTTGGACATGTTGTACCTGCGGAGGGGGACGGGGTAATCGGATGGAGTGAACCCGGACATGACGGTAGTGGTGGTAGGTAGTTACCTTCGGCCTTGCCAGCGGGGTTCGCCGGAGGGGATGAGGCGGCGCACCGCGTAGAACGACATATAGGCAAACCAACTTCCAAGGTGGTCAGCGCAGTGGGTAGCATGGTGGTTTTGCGTGCAGGGATTCCACGAGCTACGATCCTTCTCGTTTTCGGAACAGCTCCCCTCAGTTCGGCGCTGTCGCTCAGGGGCTTAAGAAGATGGGCTCGGAATGAGGAGCTCCAGCGTTATCGGTATCAAGTTGTGTCCCTCTATGGATCTTGAGTTTAGGTAGTTCGGCGGGGGTGAGGATAGGATTGGGCATTGCGCTCAGCCGTTGTTCGACCTCAGCGATGCGAAGGACCGCTTGAGTGTGGATATTCTTGGGCGCCATGGCTCTCCGATGCGAGCACAAGAAAGCATAAATAAAACATGTAGTTAGAATGACGAAACCTAGGAGGAGGTCGAAAGGGGAACAGAGAGGGATTCAAAAACCGGAGTCTATAATGAGTCCGATGATTGCCCGACTCCAGCACCCGGTGTTAAGTGTTCCACTCTGTTGGTGGTTGGCGGTGAGCAGGATTAAGCTGTAAATAAAAATAGTTACTTAGAGTTGGATGGGGTGATGTGTTACCTGGAATCTTTGTGCGAGAACTTAGGTGCGTTAACGTGGTACTTGAGCAAGCAAACGCAGGTGGGCTTGATATACATTCGATGCTGCAGATGTGCTCCATTATGATTATGCCGACTAGAGGTTTACGGTCGACTATGGAAGTAATGTCAGGATTATACAATATTACGAGCCATCCGGCCCGCCTGAGAGGTGCATCTGGCTCTTTCAAGATATACTCCGACCCTTCACGAGTGCCCAGCATTTCCTCATCCCTGTACCCATGGATTCTACCTCTATCTCGTGGTCGGGAGCCCAACGATGGGGTTGGCCCGGGGGTGATATTGCTGGTCCTCCTTCTAGAAGATCTAGGGTGAAGAGATGGACGTGCATCGTAAGTTTGAGATGAGAGAACTGCCACGGCACAGTCCCCAATTCGCTTGAGTGCTTAAGATGTATTTGTCGTCTCCGAGATTTCTCAGGGCCGACATGGATAAGCCCAGCGACGTAAGTCTCCGCATCCCGCTTTCTAGAGTGTTTTGTGCTCTTCTTTGCGGCCGGTAAGGTGTAACTTGGGAGCTCCCAGAGTCCGGCGAGCAAGCCTTTGTTGGGTCGGCGGTGAAGTAGGTATTGGCCGTCGCTACGGACTATTGCGCAAACCAAACACTCTTCCTCCCGGACTGCCGCCTTGACAATTTTAACCGGAAACCTCCTCGCGTGACCAACGATAACTTCCAAGGCGTCCGGGCTGGGAACTTGGGTGCTTATTCTCTTTCCGTTCTCGACTGCTCGGCTGCTAGCCTTGGAAGGTCGGGAAGTCTGACCTAGGCGACTTGGATTGTTTGTACCCTCGGGAATGGTAGCATCTTCGAAAGGCTCGCAGAGCTGGCATAAATCCTCGATATCCACGACGTTAGCTGCGTCGAACCCGGAGGTGTGACTTTGCCCGTCCGCTATCAGGAGGCCCTCGCCGTATGCGCGGCACGTCGACGTAATCGGGCATTCTAAGCAATTCGGCTTGGGTGTGCATATGGTACTCCCTAACTCCATCAGCGCCTGACCCCATCTCCCAGGCCTGTCGCTAAGCTGTGGGTCGCAATCTGGCGCTGTGGTCTTGTGGGCATCTTGTGCAACAGCTCGAACAAGGGCCTCCGCAGCAGTCCAAATCGCATCGGTGACACTCTTGTTTGCCTTGATATTTCCGAATATGCCCAGTTGCCGGCTCAGGACGCGCATTACGTTGCCGTCTACCATGGGCGTAGCATGCCCGAAAACAATTGCAGAGATGGCACCGGCAGTGTACCGGCCAACCCCAGGCACCTTAGCCTCGAGTTCGGCGACGCCATCCGGGAGAAGACTGCGCATATTCGAATCCTGGACAACTAGCTTCGCGGCCTGATGTATCCTCGTCGCCCTGCTATAGTAGCCCAATCCCCGCCAGGCGCTTAACACCTCATCCGCACTGGCTGCGGAAAGGTCCTGTATCGTAGGCCACCTTTCCATCCACCTATTCCAGTACTCGATCACCACGGAGACGCGCGTCTGCTGGAGCATGATCTCGCTGATCCAGACCTCGTACGCCCGCCGCTCGAGGACTGCGCGCAGACCGTCCTTGCCCGCCCAGTCGTCGGGATTGATCCAATCTTTACGCCAAGGCATGAATCGCAATTTGCTCACGCTGTCAAACCAATCGAGAAGTGCTTCCCTGTCGCGACGCCCCTGGTCGCCGCCTAGCAGGAGGGGCCGGTGGTACTCGATGCCATGGAGTCTTGGCGGTGGCACACACGCCGTGTTGACGGTTGGGCTGGAGAGGTTGGAGAGACTTTCCCGCCATTTATCATGGGCTTCGGTGTGACTGGCCCCGATTTTACGCCTTTTCCGCTGCTGCACACTAGGTTCGTAGTCGGCACTGGGCGTCGAGACGCTTGAAGACGCGTCGCTCACGCGACGCGCTGTAGCTTTGCGTTTTCGCGTTTGGGGGCGGCCCATGGGGACTTAAGCTGGCTTTCCGACGAGAGAAATTTATTCCAGAGTATGTGTTCTACTCCCAGCGCTCGCTCTATGCGCCTTTTGACCGCGCAGTTTCGAGTGAGATATGCTCAGAGGGTTGTGAATTTGGAGTGGCAAGGTACAAAATATTTAAGATTGGCGGTGCTAGCCCGTCCTGTCGCCACGCCACATCTTCCCCGAGTAACGCTCCGTACCTGCTAACCACCCACCTATCTATGCAGCACTGGAGTACCAATGGAAGGGAACAATATTATTCGGCCAACCATTTATTATCGACGCAATGGTTTTCTACAAGATGGTGGACTTAGAGACGCACAATGATGCTGGCGTTTTATACTTCCGATCCACACAAGTGACACAACCAACGGGATCATATGCCTCCGCTACTGGCGGCAGTGGCGCTGTAACTGCACGGAGCTTGAACAAGAAGCGATAAGAGGTATAACGCGTAATGCGGCATGGGCAAGCAATACTAGAAAAAACACTTCCTCTCTTCTACCGCTCTCGTTGAGCGGGTGAGCCCAACTCTAGTATAAAAGAAAATGACAGCCCTCAGTTTCTTGTCAGTCCTCGGGTGAGACTATACAGGGATATCTGATGGAAAATTAATACGACAACGGCCTGACAGACATAACCTTCGAAAGGAGGCCAAAAAATATCCCATATCTTTTACTATTGTGGCCTGACTATTTTGGGCCTTGACAGGGCAACATAATCGACCATTTGTCCTCGTCTGCCTCGGAGGAAACCTCCCCGGGGTAGCGTTCAACCCACAAACCTCGAGACCCGAGCGATAGATAAACTTCACGTATTTCCGAACTCCAGGTATCACGCAGCATGTTCCCGGAAAAGTATGGCAAAAGTTACGCACTATGCCCCACCTGGGATGAAAACCAGTCAATACTTCTATCAGGCAAGAAGCTAGATGTTACAGGAAGGTTCTGATGAAGAAGAGTAAGGAAAAAGGGCACGGGCCGAACGATATATGTCCTGCTCAAGGGCGAATGAGAGTGGGGGCTGCATCACCCATAGCTAGGTAGCCGACAGTATCCATATGACAGGCTAACAGCGTGTTGCACGCTAGGTTTGAACACCGAGTGAAACCATATGAATCGGATAAGGAATTATAGGACTTATGTCTCGTAATATACTATGATAGTCTTCCGGACTGGATAAAAAATAGAAGAGATGGTTTTTCGATTTATGAGCATAGTCTGGCAATATCAAACTGGATCGAGTTTTATTCAATACGGGGTGTTTCCATCTTCCTTTCGCAATCTAAGCCCTCGTAAGCGCTTATGCTCGATCATAAGCCAAATTCCTGCCGTGTGTCAAGGCATTAAGTAATGTGTTTCGCTCTGTCCGTTGATCAATCTGCGGCGGCAAGTAATATATCCATTGTCCTGTCACTCCTGGGAAAAGAAGTCTTCCCCACCATATCGATTACCGTTCAGAACCTTGAGTCCGTTGGCGCCCTTGATGCTGATGCCATCATAGAGATGAGACGACCCGCCGTCGCCAGCTCCGCTATAATCGTTACTGAAGGCGTTCCCGTTAATGACAGCTCCGCCTTCTCCAGCATCTATCTGGGAGTTCTTATACTGATGGCCTGTGAACTGGTTTGCGGCGGCATAGAGCGCCGGGTCGACCCCCTCAGCCGTGCTCACCAGGACCCGCATCTCTTGCTCGCCTTGCACCTCGGAAACCTCGCGCGCCGTCAAGCGGGCCTGCGCGGTAGGTGGAGGCGGAAAGAGTTGCTCAAGGGAACTGACAAGCTCTGAGATGTCTTCCATGAGCCTCGAGAGGGTCTTGCTGTGATATATTGCCCAGCTAGTGAGCTTGAGTATGCCTGCACCGCTCCGACGCTTGGCCGCGAGGGCTTTCATTTTGCTGTCAACCGAGAGTATCGCCAGCTCTGTTGCCGATACTGCAGACAAGTTTTGGGATACGGCTGCTTCGTTGTTCTCAGCTTTCCATTCAAACTTGTCAGAGATCCTCCTGCTGTCTTCGAAGAGGATGAGGATATGGAGCAAGGTATCTTTCGTCGCCTCGATGTCGCTTTTAGTTGCCGAAAGACTCCCAAGGTTTGGATCATCGTAGACATTGACGGCGGTACCCAGCGCGAGAGCCGTAGTCTTAGAAGCGTCAGCCTGAGCTGGCTTGTCCTATAGTCCTTGCCGAAGCGACGGCCGAGCTGGACATAATCGAAGACTTCAATGCAGGCCGAAAAGGCAGCTGCTAAACTGATCGATCCAGAAACGATTCCGAAAACCTCCGCCATTGGCTGTAACAATCGATTGCGTTCTTGGGGTTAGGTGGCCGGGCTGGGTACGACTAGATTGGTAAGGTACGAAGAGGAGCTGGTGGCTCATGTGGTACAAAAATGAAGGCCCTTCACAATAGTAAGGTCAACAAACATCAAAGCTTAAGTACACAACTTGAAAATAGGTGATGGTATTAGAGAGTTTAAGGAGTAAGAAGAGGTTTCAATGTACATTGTGGCCTCTAGGGGCTGAAGCTTGGCTTGTTACTTTAGTTTGAGCACGGTAGTCCCTGTGGTATCTTGTTCATGCTGGTGTAGAACTTGGGCCAACGTTTCTTTCGTAGCAGCTGTGCCTTACTAGGGCTATGCTCTAGTGGTCTGCATCTCTCATAAGCTTCGATGCTCAGGAAATTTAGTAAAGTTGGTGTCTCTCGCTGCCTAAATTTATGAAGTTGGGATAGGCAGCTGGGCTGCGAGACCTTTGTGGGCGGGAATTTTCTGTGATTCTTCTTAGAACTCTAGTTTTCGAACAGCCGGCAAATTTACCGGGTTGATGAGGTGCGGCTTGTATCTTCCCCGCGCCTTAAGGAACTCTTGTTCCTTTAGCTAGTAGGTAGAAACCCATTTGTCGGCAGGTCGAGGATCGCGGCTGCGTGGGGAGGTGGAGAAGCCAAGAACTGACGTCGGGGTTGAAAATTCCACAACAGCCGGCGTACGGTGTACCCACCCACAATGGAACGGTTGGCGTGGCCTATTTGTCCCCTTTGTAGCATAATGGGCGATATCGAGAGCGGTAATATTGGAGTCATCACGACACCTATGTAAAAGGGTTGGGACTCTTGCTATCTCGGGTATAGTAATTTGTATCCCTATGAAACCGACCTTGTATCGTTCCCCACCTCGCAGAAGTTGAACTGAGCCGAGAAAGAACCCGCTCCTGGGTTTACATTTCTCCTCGTGACGACTGCCCCCTGTTGGCTTTGAGGCTCAGCTCCCGGCCACCTCTATAATAAGGCATTGGGGAACATCCGAGCGGGGTCCAAAGATGGCTGACTATCGACTTCAATCGTGTCAGATGCGGGGGAGCGTGTGCTCTGCCGGCCGGCAATACAAACTCTCCACCTTTACCCCAAGCTTGCATGTCGGCAACTCTTCGCCAGATACGTTTCCTTGACCTATTTGTGCGCGAAAGATGCCTCCGTCGTTCCCTTTTCGTTCGCTACTTCTTCCTCTGTACCCGACCCTTGAAGTTTGAGTCTTGAACGACTTGTAGACGAACACCATGACGACCCTCCTGCCAGATAAATATGCCGACCCTGAATGTGAAACGGCCCATCGAAGCACTTTCGCCCCACCAACGAAGTGCCCGGTGAAGCCTGTTTTCCCTCCCGGCGTGCGAGAGGAGGACTTCGCTTCCGCGATTCAGGACTTTATATCGGCGGTAGGAGATAAGGCCGTCTTCGTCAACGAGGCGCTGTCGGACTACATTGATCCTTATGACGTCTGGGAAGCGGATGAAGGCAAGAGGAAGATGCCGAGCGCAGCTGTCTGGTCAGTCGTGCCGGCCCACCTGCGGTTGCTCCCCGCACCACCTCTGCTCACATACGACGAAATAGTCCTGCCTCGACCGATGAACTCCGAGAAGTCCTACGGATCGCTAACAAATACGCGATTCCCGTATGGACCTTCTCTCGAGGGAAAAATCTTGGGTTAGCAATAGAACCTTACCTTTGAATGCTCCGTGTTACCGGCAGTGATTGCTGACTACGTATAGGTATGGCGGGCCAGCCCCTCGAGTCAACGGATCGGTTGCCTTGGACCTACATCGCATGAACAAGATCATTGAGGTGAATGATCAGTCCGCATACGCCGTTGTCGAACCCGGTGTAACGTTTAGTGAGCTGTACAAGTATTGCGTCGAGCACAAACTGAAAGTCTGGCCAAGCACAGCTTCTCTCGGATGGGGCAGTGTGCTAGGCAATGTTCGTCACCCTCAATCCCTGTCGCGTCGCGTCGAAGACATGTTGGGTACTAACACTCCCGTCAGACTCTAGACCGAGGGATGGGATTCGGTGCAAACTTTGCCCACCACCAGGTCATGGCCGGAATCGAGGTCATGCTCGCAGACGGAGACCTTGTCCGGACTGGTCAATTTGGCATCTCCAACTCACCGTCAGCATTCCTGTCCAAATTCACGTATGGCCCCTCAGTCGAGGGCCTCTTCCTACAGAGTAACCTAGGCGTCGTTACCAAGTTGAGCATCTGGATGACCCCGCAGCCGGCAGCGTACATGTCCTGCAGCTTCAGCATGCCGCGGTTTGAGGACATTGAAGTCATGGTCGATACCTTTGGTGATTTGCGTCGCAGCGGTATCGTGCCCAACTGTGTCTGGATGACCAGCCTCATCGAGACTCTCTGCATCAGCGGCCGCCGCGAGGACTTTTGGAAAGGCGAGGGTCCTATTCCAGAATGGCGGATGGACGAGTTGCAGAAAGAACTTGGTGTTGGCCAATGGCTCGCACGTTGGGGTCTGTACGGCCCGGCGCGGATCATTAAAGCTCAGCTCGAGGAGATTCGGGAGATACTCCAAAAGAGAGCTCCTACCGGTGAATTGAAAGGAGTCCTTTTCGAGGGACAGAACGGGGAGCTCTTGGACGCGACGACGGTTCCATTGGAGCATGGGGCTATGTTTGTTGGAGTGCCGAGCATGTGGAGCCTACCACTGATCGACTGGCCACTACCGAGGGGCAGCAAGGGAAAGGCTGCCCATGGCGACTACGCTCCTGTGATTCCCTCGTCAGGGAAGATGGTCCTCGAGTGGATGCAAATTAGCAAGCCGATCTACGAGGCTGCAGGTATCGAACTCATGGGCGACTTCTTCATGCACGAGCGGCACGTTGTTCTGATGAACATGTTCACGTACGACCAGCAAGACCCTGTTCAACGGAAACGGGTCCACGAATTGTATTATGGGCTCTATCGCGAGGCTAAAAAACGGGGCTACGGCATGTACCGCGCACATGTCAATCATATGGGTATGAATGAATCCGGGCTCGGATTCCTGCTTGGCTACTTCTAGTTTACTGACGGTGACACAGATCTTATCGCGAACTTGAACGATTTCAACGGTCATGCCTACAATAGATTTGTGGAGAAGATCAAGGTATGTCAATCCAAGTACAATGCAAAGAAAATGAGCCCCCCTATTCTGACCATTCCGTAATTACCCCTGTACAGGACGCTCTAGACCCCAATGGAATTTTGGCACCGGGGAAGCAAGGTATTTGGCCTAACAGGTTCCGGCACTTGAGAGAAACGGATGATGCAGAATAGAAGTGTAGGGGCCTCGGAATCTGGCGCCGAGTATGCATTAGCATACCAAACTTGATGCTTTTCATTTCCCCTCCGTACATCATGTTGCCTGTTGAGTTCCACAGAAGGGTGATTTGAACTTGCAGAAAATCCAAATCCAAGAACGATAGACACAGCCAGACGTTTGCATGTGTCCCGGAACTAGGGTAAGGCCTAGTTCGCCTTCTCCAAATCCTTCGCCATTGCCCTAATCCTGAGGTCCCGAAACCAAAGGACGAGATAAGCAGTCAAAAGACCCGCACCGAAGAGGTTCGGCCATATAGGCTCCCCACCGCTTCCCATCTTCCGGTACGCAATCCACAAATCTGTCGTGATCCCCGCTAGTAGTTGTATTGAACCAGTGGTGTCTAGTAGCGGGCGTAGGAAACTGGCGCCGCCAAAATACGCGTACATGAGCATGTGGTGGAAAGCGTTGGCGGCACCGAACACCTGCCAGCCATCGCTATGTTGCAGAACGCGGAAGAAAGTGAAATACGGCGTTGTGAGGTGGTGAAAGCCGAAGTGTAGGTCGATGGCACCGCCGGAGGCCAGAACGGCTAGGATATCGATATACTCATAGAACTTGGAGTAGTGGTATAGTTGCCGCCCCACCGCATCGTACGAAGGAAGTAAGGTGATGACCATGAGTCCGAATGCCGCCGCGGCGTAGACCCAACTGTTGATTTTGGTTACGGTGCGGGCCTGGCGGATGGGCCCATTCTTGGCAACATGGTGTTTGACGGAAACCCAAGCTATCACAAAGATGGCGGTCTGAAGGAACATGAGATACGTATACGATGAATCCATATCTTGGTGTACTGCAGGAGCACTGGGCCTTTCTCAATCAAGTCTACAATATCATTGTAAAATGTCTGGACAGAGGTTGGGTGAGGCTCTATTTATGCACAAAAGCTGTGACTCATGCTGAGAATGGTTTACCCGAATTACGAAATTCGACCCCGCTGGACATTGAGTTGTAAACGGTCGGCGAGGTTCCTTTTTCAGGCTCTCAACTTGAATTTAAGTCCGGAAACGCGCCGACGACAGGGATCCCGCAGAGTAAAATCCAGTAGAGAGTTTTCTGTCTGTGGCGTGGACTCTGGAAGTGTAGGACAACACGTGGGGAAGCTCTTGTATGCTTTCATGCCGAATGAGTATCCATATGGTTTCGTGTGGGTATGAGCAATGATGACCAGCTCGGTTCTACTATTCTTCGGCGTCGATCGGAAATGAGGGACACAAAAGCTAGAGAATTGAGGGTGTGCAATAGCTGCCTTGCATTGTTCTTACTCGGCACCGTTACTTCTGTAGTGGGCGCGCTTCACGAAGAATAGGACTGAGCCAAAACCGAGGCGTCCTGCCATCCACATCCGGGCGATCAATGCTAGCTCCCGCATCGATGAGGATTTTGACAACAGCATAGTTATCTCCCCCCGACGCCGCAAAGTGCAGCGGCGTTCTCATGTCAACATCTTGGAGCTCCAGTTCGGCTCCGGCATCGATGAGCATCCGCACAACAGCACTGCTCCCTCCCTTCGCGGCGTGGTGGAGCGCATTGCGCACATGGCCGTTATACCGCTCCACATTGGCACCCGAATTGAGAAGGAAATGGACGATTGCTGTGTGACCCAGTCCTGCCGTGCGGTCCAGTGGCGTCATATCCTCGTTGTCCTCTCCAGAGCTATCTAGGTCGTCGTCATCCTCGTTGGAGAGTGGAGGATACCCGGCTTCGGCGGAGACGTCTGCACCAGCTTCTACCAACAGTCTAACCATCGCCTCATTCTTGCCATCGACGGCCATGTGTAACGCTGTCCTATGATCTCTTTCTACTTCTGCCGTAATACCCGCGCCTTGTTCTAGGAGTAAGCTGTAGTTAAATGACCTCCAAGGGTGGCCTCCAAAAGAGACGTGTGACTTGGAGCGCTACGCTTGGCAATATCAGCGCCGTTGGACAGAAGTTCCCGAATACAGGCATCATGACCTCCCCTAGCTGCCAAATGTAAGGGGGTCAATCCGGCGACGTCGGACTGGTCGACGTTTGCACCTCTGTTAAGGAGCAACCGTAGCATGGCTTCGAGCCCTCGGGTGGCAACTTCGTGCAGTGGCGCTCGTCGGTCGCAATCGGCCTCTGATGTTCGTGCTCCATGGTCTAGTAGCTTTTCGACAAGGCTGTCTCTCTCATGGATTGCTGCCCAGGCAAGGACTGTTGACCCGCCCGGATACCTGTAAGAAATAGCTGCTGAGAGAAGTGGTTTCTCTAGAAACTAGTAAAAATACCGAGCAGTTCCGGACAGAGAGGCGATGTCGGATGCAATAAGCGACTGTATACGATGAGCAGTATTTCATTCGGGAGCGATCGAATTGGACAAGAGCTATTCGACTTCATTCGCGAGGTGGTTACGTTGGCAGTAAAAGGGAGCCTAGCAATTAGCGGAGCTCAAGATTGGAAGCTGCTACTCTATAGATGTACCAATTATCGGGAGAATCGTGGTGTATTCCGGGCCTGAGGGCAGATCCCAGGATCTGAGCTATCTAGCAGTAGTTGATCAGCGACCAGCAATAAATATAAAAAAGAAAGATTTAGCGGACGTACCAGAGAGCTGGGAGTACAAACAAAAAGGACGCCAATATCGTAACGGGGGACGCGTAGATAAAGACGCACACAGAGAATGCGGCGGCGGGATTGACGACTACCTGTAGAGTACTTGGTAGTGAGAAGGGACAACCCTTTTTTCTTTGTTGTTGGGGGGAGAGGGGGCGCGGGGGGGCGGTGGAGAGCCGTACCGCCTTACTTACCACCTAGGTACCTAGGTAGGTACCTTACCTAAGGTGCTACCTAGGTGGCGGCTTGGCCCCGTAACCGGTCGCCATCCAGCCAAGAGATAGCGTCTGTCCAGCGTGAAAGGTGACGACTTCGACTCTTTCGATCCGGACGATAATACGAGGAAAACGACAACAACCCTGCCCCTCCGAGAGAGCTTCTACTTCCTGGGGTACTACCCAGTCGTTACCTACTGTATGGAAACAAACAAGAAGACGCAGAAAATGCCTGCCTGCCTTCCCCTTTCTACCTCTAGGGCAACGCGCCTTCGACCTCGGACGATGCCGTTTCTTCCGGCCCCCAGGTCAACACTCCTGGGCTTCCGCTCTGGCCATAGCCCACCATCTCTCACCATCTTTTAACACCTCTTAAAATCAGCACACCCTCAATCCTCAGACGCAGCAGCCACAGGAAAAAAAATCACCGAGCCCTGTAGACCACCCATGGCCGCATTGTCAACAGTGATGATCCAGCCTGGTTGGCCACATCGTCAACGGCGGCCAGCTAGTGCAAAGCGTACGCCCTGTTTCCTCCTCTCTTACTTGTAGATTCTTACTTACAGCATATTATTCGAATGGCAATCCTTCTACAAAACCAAAACAAAGAAACATGCTAACGAT
>Ga0164242_10002925_pt1 | contig 19586 bp, 14 predicted proteins | sample OricomgcompostMG_FD_108783 | JGI IMG/M metagenome (GOLD analysis project Ga0164242, IMG submission 108783) | Miracle-Growth compost microbial communities from Emeryville, California, USA - Original compost - Miracle growth compost (MG) ... | reverse complement strand
ATTGTCATCATTGGTGCTACATCTGCCATTGCCGAACAGTGCGCACGTTTGTGGGTGGAGCGCGCTGCAACCGATGTGGTGTTGGTCGGGCGCGACTCGACTCGACTAGAACGCGTCGCGAACGATCTCCGCGTACGCAGCCCGCAATCAACAATCGAAATCCTAACTGCTGAGTTCATTGTTCCGGCCTCGGTTCAAAAAATTGTCGACGATATCGTCGCTACAGGCGCGGTAGACACGGTACTGATCGCGCACGGCTCACTACTGGATCAAGCCGCGTGCCAGGATAGCCTGCAACTATGCAGCGACGCGCTCATGGTCAACGGGGTATCTCCCGTACTATTTGCCGAAGCTTTTGCTGGACATATGCAACAAAACGACAAGGGCTCCCTGGGTATTATTGGATCAGTCGCGGGGGATCGCGGCCGCAAATCCAATTATGTGTATGGCGCCGCCAAGGGCTTAATCACCCGCTATGCACAGGGCTTGCAGCACCGTCTTGCCAAAACGAATGTGAAGGTCACCTTGATCAAGCCGGGGCCAACCGATACCCCGATGACTGCCCATCTGAAGGGGGCGGGCGCAAAACTGGCGGGCGCCGATATCGTTGCGCAGCATATCGTGCGTGGTATGGATAAGGGCGCCTCTGTAATCTATGCCCCCGCAAAATGGGCCCTGATCATGATGGTGATCCGGCATTTGCCCAGTGTCGTTTTTAACAGGATGGATATCTAGCCCTCACGATCTCGGAAAGCGCTCAAGGTCAGGAACTAGCCAGCTCCATGTCCGGAGTTGACCACACCGTTGAAGGCCTCGTTCTGCATGTATCCAGAGATGTGCAGCCTTATCGCTGGTGGGCAACTAGGTGGAGCTTGATTGGCTTCACAGCGGCAACAACTGAATCTTACGACTATGACACAGAAAAAAATTATTCTTCCCGGTGGGGCCGGCCTGGTTGGCCAAAATCTCGTTGCGCTGTTGAAGAGCAAGGGCTACACCAATCTCGTCGTGCTCGACAAGCATAGGGCCAATCTGGAAGTACTGCGCAGATTTCACCCCGATATTGCCATCGAATACGCCGACCTGGCAGAGCCCGGGGCATGGGCGGGGCACTTTGCGGACGCAGATGCAGTAGTCATGCTGCAAGCCCAGATTGGCGACCCACACCTGGAGCCATTCATCCGCAACAACATCACATCGACTCAGCATGTGTTGGCAGCAATTCACCAACACCAAGTACCGTACACAGTCCATATCAGTTCCTCGGTCGTGGAATCGGTCGCCGATGACCACTACACAAACACCAAAAAAGAACAAGAAAAAATAGTGCTGGACAGCGGCATCAACTGCGTTGTCCTACGCCCTACCTTGATGTTTGGATGGTTCGATCGCAAGCACTTGGGTTGGCTGTCTCGCTTCATGCAGAAAGTGCCGGTGTTCCCAATTCCGGGCAATGGCCGCTACATGCGCCAGCCGCTATATGTGGGCGACTTCTGCAGCATTATTGCCAGTTGCCTGGAATCACGTATCAACAACCAAGTGTTCAATATTACCGGCCTGGAAAAGGTCGACTACATCGACATCATCCGGCAGATAAAGACTGCAACGCATGCCAAAGCAGCTATCGTCAAAATTCCCTATTCTGTGTTCTACGGGCTGCTGAAGACATGGGCGCTGTTCGATAAGAATCCCCCCTTTACCGCAGATCAACTACAAGCCCTGGTTGCGCACGATGAATTCGAAGTCATAGACTGGCCTGGCATCTTCAAAGTCGAGGCCACCCCCTTCGCGAAGGCCATCGACCAGACATTCAACGATCCCACCTACAGCAAAGTGACTCTGGAGTTCTAAGCATGGGACAGCGCATTGCCGTACTTGGTGCGGGCCCCATGGGCCTCGCCGTAGCCTATCAACTAGTGCGTGACGGCCACCATCCGGTTATTTTCGAGGCGGACGACCGGGTTGGCGGAATGGCCGCGCATTTCGACTTTGGTGGGTTATCCATAGAGCGGTACTACCATTTCCATTGCACATCGGACAAGGGGTTCCTGCAGGTCCTGGACGAGCTCGGCCTTGCGGACAAGATGCATTGGGTCGAAACCAAGATGGGCTACTGGTACCAGAATCGGCTGCAACCGTGGGGCAACCCGCTTGCCTTGCTGAAGTTCAAAGGCCTGAGCCTGGTCGCCAAGTTTCGCTACGGCCTGCATGCCTTTGTCTCAGTCAAGCGCAACAACTGGAAGCCGCTGGATCACGTCGAGGCTACAGGCTGGATACGGCGATGGGTAGGGGCCGAGGCCTACGAAGTGCTGTGGCGCCGGCTATTCGACTACAAGTTCTATGACTATAAGGACAACTTGTCAGCCGCATGGATCTGGAGCCGAATCCGGCGCATAGGCCGATCTCGCTACGATCTATTCAGAGAGAAGCTGGGGTACCTGGATGGCGGCTCTGAAGCCCTGCTCGAGGCAATGCGAGAATATATAGAAAAGCACGGCGGCGAGTTTCACCTGAAGACCCCTGCCCAAAAAGTGCTGATGGATGGCGCGCAGGTCAAAGGAGTGGAAGCAGGAGGCCAAGCGCACCCCTTTGACAAGATAATCAGTACGATTCCATTGCCCTATGTGCCGGCAGTCATGCCAGACTTGCCGGGCGAGTATCTGCAGAAATACAGAAACATCAAGAACATCGCAGTAGTTTGCGTAATTGTGAAGCTAAGAAAAGCAGTAACGCAAAACTTTTGGCTGAACACCAATGACCCGGAAATGGATATCCCTGGCCTTGTCGAATACACGAACTTGCGCCCACTGAACGAACACATCGTTTACGTGCCCTATTACGTTCCAGGGGAACACCCCGTGTATGCCGAGCCCAACCAAGTATTCCTCGACAAAGTAAAAAGCTATCTGAAACGAATCAACCCAGATTTGACCGATGAGGACTTCCTGGACATGCACGCCAGCCGGTATCGATTTGCGCAACCGATTTGCCCGCCTGGATATCTGGATCAGTTGCCACCTTGCGAGCTACCTGTAAAGGGCCTTTGGGTTGCCGATACCTCGTACTACTACCCCGAAGACAGAGGCATATCAGAAAGTATTGATTACGGTCGCAGCATGGCAAAAAAAGCGGCGGCACGATGAAGGCATTCTTCTCTCGGCAGTTCCTGGCATTTCTGTGTACAGGAGGAATTGCGGCGGCAGTAAATTTCGGCTCACGCATTCTATACAACCAGTGGATGGGGTTTTCCGCTGCGGTTGTGCTTGCCTACTTGACTGGTATGGTGACTGCTTTCTTGCTTGCCAAAGCATTCGTTTTCAAGGACAGTGAACAAGCCACACACAAATCCATAGGCTTTTTCATCTTGGTCAATTTGGTCGCCGTGCTACAGACATGGATTATTAGTGTTTCCCTTGCTTATTACTTTCTCCCCCTTATGGGGGTAGAGAATTATGTCAAGGACATTGCACATGCAGTCGGTGTCGCCGTGCCTGTTTTTTCTAGTTATATAGGCCATAAAAAATGGTCGTTTAAAGCGTAAGGGTGCCAACCGCCCTTCAAATCGAAGTAACAAATTTCATCTGAAGCACGACACGCATCCTCCGGCCACAATAATCGTCGCTAATAATGCTAGCTCAGTATTTTCGTAGCCCTGTTTTCAACAGAGTCGGTATATAAAGAATGCGGTCTTTGGCGGAAAAGAAGATTCAAGCGCTGGCCATATCTGTCGCCGTTACATTTGTCGCGCTCGCTGTCATCGGAGGAATCCGAAACTATTCACCTGTGCCGTACTGGGACATGTGGGATGGGTATTTAGCCTTTTATACTCGAATCACACATGGTGATTGGACCGCATGGTGGGCACAACACAATGAACACCGTATTGTATTGTCCCACATATTATTCTGGATAGACTTGGCATGGCTAGGTGGAAAAGGCTGGTTTCTGATTGTTGTTAATTATCTATTGGTGGCTATATCCGTTATATTATTTTGGACCATTCTGAAGGAAAGAATCGGTCGAGAAAGCCGATCTGCTCTTATCCTGTTTGGCGCTTTTTTTTGTATTTGGCTATATTCTTGGGTACAGCACGAGAACCTTACCTGGGGCTTTCAAAGCCAATTCTTTTTAGCATGCTTGCTACCATTAGCTGCATTCTATTGTTTGCATAAGACGTTGCCTAATTGCAAAATTCCGGACGCGAGCTCGGTTACATGGTTAATACTATCATGCGTGTTGGGAATAGCCTCTCTAGGGACTATGGCGAACGGTGTTTTGGTACTGCCATTATTACTGATAGAAGCCGTGATTCTACGGTCGCGGGGGACCCACATCGTTACGCTTGCATTGCTAGCTGTGGTAGGGCCAACCCTATATTTTCATGATTACCATGCTATTGCCGCGCATGGTTCGCTGGTGCAGGCAGTCTCGGAAACGCCGCTCAAGCTACTTTCCTATATTTTGCTGTATTTGGGAGGCCCATTTTATTACTTTCTAGGCAAAGGCCCAATAGCTCAATATATTGCACAGGCTCTAGGCCTTTTCCTGATTGGCAGCAGTGTGTATTTTCTGTATCGATCTTTGCATTCGCCCCGCGCCAATAGCTTGTGTCTAGCATTATTGGTGTTTCTTTTGTATATAGGCGGAACTGCCGTAGGGACAGCGGGCGGAAGATTGATTTTCGGAGTGGCGACAACTAGTCGATATATGACACCAGCTTTGTTTGCTTGGGCGGCATTAGTGGCTCTGTATGCACCTCAATTGTCAAAGACAGTTCGAAGCGGCCGAATTTTGAGGATGGCCATTCCTTGCATAATATTACTGGTGCTTATGTTCGCTCGGCAACTACACGCACTGGAGTCACATAAAAGCGAACTGTTCGAGCGTAAAGTGGCAGCTTTAGCTTTGGCGCTACAAGTCAAAGATCAGGAACAAATCGAAACCATTTACCCGGACGCTGAACACGTTGAGCAAATTTCAAGAGAGCCTATAGCAAAAAAAATATCCGTTTTTGGTGAGCCCATCATAGAAAATGCCATCAAACTAATTGGTGGGGCGCAACCTACCATGGCCTCAGAAGATTGTCGAGGCGTGTTGGAAAAAGTTAGGAAGATCCCTAGCGAACGCAAATATGTCAGAGTCACGGGCCAACTTATCTGTGAGAAGAGCACCAAGGCTGTTCTCTTAGTTAAGGGCGGCATGGTCATTGGCTACGCGTTGAGAGGGATGCTTAAACCAGATCTCGACTCTGAAAGACAGCATTTGGGTTTCAAAGGCTATATGTTAGCCAAGTATGCTAACGAAAATTGGTTAGGGAGTATTAGGTTCTTCATGTTTAGACCGCTTGATTAAACCATTAGCCTATTTATTATCCCTACTAACTAGGGGCTCAGTGGCAGCACGCGTTGGTAAGCTACTCCCCATACAGATCCGTACGATGGATTGATTGTCATACATATAATTTGATTGGTCAGCGCATATCGTCCAGTAGGGAGAGAGGTTATGGCATGGGCAGGGCCTAACCCCATTCTTTCGATCACCTTTCGACCTTCGTCATTAACATTATTTCCGCCTCTGCCTCGGCGCTTTATTTATTGGAGCGTTTGAAATTCCCACCACCCTTTCGCCAGAAACCTGAAATTTTTAGGCAAGATCTAAGGATCAGCAATGACTGCAAAACCCCCATATAAAACAGTAGAGCCCGCTCGATGTCGCTTTCTAGCATTGGTTAAGTTTTTAATGGAGCACGCCTCTTATATCTTGACTGCGGTTATCGCGCTCCTATTTTATATAGCTGTACTTCCTCATTTTAGGCCGTATGCATGGGTAGACGATTGGATATATACTAAGCCACTTGGCTTTACGACACTTTCGGAATGGTGGCGATGGCTTTGGCAGCAACACGTAGATCATCGAATTCCAATTCAGAAATTGACCAATTTCCTGGTTCTATCTTGGACTGGCTTTGACTACCGCTGGCTAGTAGCGATCAACTTCGCCATGGCGATAGCCACGTCAATATTACTACTTGAAGTGGCTAGGCGCTATAGAGGTAGGCGGTCAATCGGTGACACATCAATCCCCCTTATTTTACTGAACTTCGGTATGGGCTATACCCAGTGGGGATTTCAATTTCAATTCATGTCTTCCATATTATCCATGTCGATTTTCTTATTTTCGGCGCTGATATGGCTTCAGACTCAAAAAAACATGCCTGCACTCATTGGTGCATTGAGCTTGATGGTTGCTTGTCTGACTGGGATGAATGGAGTTCTGCCGGCGCTAGGTATTGGAATTGCATGTATCGCTTGGGCCATTTGGCGACACAAACCCACAAATATCGTGTTTCTATTCGCGGCCCCGATTGGGATGGCATTGGTGATACTCGCCATGTGGACGCCCTTCGTTGGTAGTGACCAATCTCCGATTAAAAGCAGCGAACTCCTAAACTATGCTGCGGGCTTGACCACCGGCGCTTTTACCATTTTTGTGCAGCACCATGAAGCAGCAGCCAGAATCATCATTTTCGTGCTTTTGTTTCTAGCTGCCGCGTCAATTTTGATTAGGATTGGGCGTAAAATTCTTGATGATGCGGACCTCTTGCTTACCGCCTTCTTAGGTGTTTATCTCTGTCTTCTCGCTTCGATAGCTTATGGCCGTGTTAAAGTGCAGGGCGGATGGGAATATGGGTCTGCTATTCATTATGGCGTCTTAGCGATCTTTATTCCCATTCTTGCGTGGGTAATTGCTTCAAAAGCGTTACCTAAATTGCGCGCCGAAATATTGGGACTCGCAGTTCTTATTGTCGCCCTTTTTGTATTCGAGGTAAATTATCAATGGCGCGCATGGATGATCGGATACTGCGACCCTTTACAGGCGAAAGCTTTACAAGACTTGAAATCCAATAAATCCATAGATCAAATTGCTACCGATAACATAACTCAGTTTCACGTTGGGCTGTCGGGAATTAAAGAAGTCACCGATGGTATCTCTGCGCTTCGGAAGGCTGGCTATGAACTATATGGTGGGAAACGCCACCGATGAAGATCAGTCAGCTGTGGGACAAATATCGTTAGCATCCATTAAACACATTATCAAATAGGGCTAAACATATCGGGCGGTACGCGCCCGAGAATATTCCGGGCCTCGAGCCTCTGCGCGCCGTGGCCCATATCTGGACGAACTCGAGCTAGACACCTTGGTCAAGAGCTCGTTGGCCGGACAGGCACTGAAATCTATCGGCCACTCCATGTGATCCGGCGCCAGATCACAGGTCTGGCCCGCGGGGGCGACGGCCACATCAGGGGCAGGCCCAAGCCAGCTAAGCCAGCCAGATCTATCGATGGGCATTAGCGCGGCGCCAACGAGCGCTCGGCGGGCCGGCGACCGGCACCAAAGCTTGAGCTTACAGCTCCTCATACACTTGAGTGTGTGCAGGCACGACATGGATGAGGGTCAGTTGCCGACAGATAACACCCAATTGCAGCAGATCCGGCCGCAAGCGATCGGGCACAACAACTGGCTGTTCCCCAGCCCGTTGCCAGGGGACAACGGATTCCTACGATCACCACCTCAACCCCGCTGACCAAGTTCAGTGGTCACGATCCACAAACCTATCTGAAGGACATGCCGTTGCACCCATACAACCAGGAAGATCAACGAACTGATGCGGTGCAACTGGGTGCCACAAATTGCCGCCTGGAAGCCGCCTCTCAAAGGTCATGGCAGCGTGTATTCGACGAGACCCTCTTTCACCGCGGCAGTTTTATTCTTATCAGCGCCAATATGATGAAGAAATTACATATGATGAAGAAATTACATTTAATTGATCGCCGAATCAAACAAAAGGCTAGTATTTAGCAGATGCTAGAGTGATTTTCAAGCCATCCACCAATGTTTTTTTAGGCTCCCAGCCGAGCTCAGAGCGGGCCAATGCATTGCTTAAAATATTAATAGGTACGTCAAAACCACGAGCAGCAGAATAAATGCGATCAAGTTTTTTTTCCGTTACCTGCTCTATTAATGAAACCAAATCATTCAAGCTAATTCCGACTCCCGAACTTATATTGAATATCATCTTACTTCCATTGTATTGCAAAGCCTTGGAAAAGGCAGATGCCACATCTGAAACGTGCAAATAATCTCGAGTGACTGTACCATCACCCCAGATTTCGATTGGCATGGAGTTGATAGCACGGTACAAAAAAGCTGCCACGGCGCCTTGCGCCGTTTCGACTCGTTGCCTGGCTCCGTAAGGATTGGCTATGCGCAATATAGTCGGCTTAATTCCATGAAGTTTACTGTATAAATATAGGTATTTCTCTATCATGAGCTTGCATATCCCGTAAGATACTTCTGGGCAAGTCACATGGTCTTCGGTAATAGGTATTGTTCGTGGAACACCATAGACGGTCCCTCCCGATGACGCGAAGATGATGCGCTGCACCCCCGCGTCAATCATGGCATCAAGTAGATGTATCGTCGCAACAACATTAGTCTGTACGTCTAAGGCTGGGGCCTCATTAGACCGTTTGGGAAGCATAGTCGAGATTAAATGAATTACCACGTCGACGTCTACGAGTGCTCGCGCAAGGGCATCTTTGTCTTGGAAATCACCTTGTAGCCATTGAACATCATTCCCGTTGTTCAGTGCTCTAAATGGCATGACGCTCGGGCGCTCAAAAATCTGTATCGACCAGCCATCTGATAACAGTTGCTCGACGATTGCGGAGCCGATAAAGCCTCCTCCTCCCAGAATTAGACAACGCTTGCTCATAGCTGACCACCTAATTGTACCGGCATGACGCTCTGATATACATCGGCATATTTCTTCGCCATTACGTGTTGATCGAATTTTGCTGCTGCGCTTTGTACATTCAACAACAAAGCGGAATAGCGCTGTTTATCCGTGGCAAGCTCAACTATCCGATCTGACAATTCCTCAACAGGTATTTGATAGTTATTCAAATCAAACAACTCACCCGCAAATCCGTTTTCTGTAGCAAGCATCATTGATATCTCACCGATATCACTTGCGAGCACGGGCCTTCCAGAAAATAAACAGTCGATCAACACCAATGGGAAGCTTTCACCTTTAAAACGCGACGGCAAAAAACCCATGTCTGACATTGCGAAATAATCTCGGATATTCGGCTTAAATCCAAGAAAATGAATGAAAGAGCAATTATTTTCTCGAAGCTTTAATCGATCAAATTCAGGCCCCTCGCCTATCAATAGGAGATGTATCTGAGGCAAGCATTTATTTTGAGCCAAGATAACCGCTTTTATGGCTTCCTCCCAGCCCTTTTCGGGGATGGCACGAGATACTAAGCAAAGCACAAAATCATGTTCGCCGATACCCAGGCTCGATCTCGTTATGGGGTGAATCGGCTTTTCTGCTAGGGCGTTATTAATTCGCTCGAAACGCTTACGACGCCGAAAATCTTCACTAAAAGGGCTCAGGTTTTTTTCCGCGGTATAAACTATACGATCAATACGACGGTCCATAAGAGGAAGAAGATGTTTCAGGTCTTCTTTGCCCATCATCTCATACATACCATGCATACTGATGATGTGCTTTAGCTGTCGGCAAGATGCTAGGCACTCAGCCAGGCTAATATCAACCCACGCGTGGTGAGAGTGAACAACATCAATACCAAGATCATCACATACTGGGCCAATTAAATTTAAAGCATCTAATTCCAACAATGGAATATTAGGGTTTAGCATAGATCGAACGCCAGGCTCAGTCGGTTCTCGCTTACAGTTAAAAAACGTAACGCAGAAGCCCATTTTATCAAGCTGATTAGCTAAAACAATGGGAAACGTTTCTCCACCACCAGCAGCAAGCGCATAACTTACCATTAATATATTTAGTTTCCTCGGAGCAGCCGTGTTACGCACTCGTGTCAGATCGTACAACAGATTGAAGGCATTTTCCGATGATTGGCCTCGCGCATGACACCAATGTGCGTAAAGAATCTGCCGTTGACGCTGCAGGCTATGCTCGTCAACACGATACTGCTCGAGCAACGTTTTTGCTACGACCTCATGCTCTTCATAATAGATATCTTTCTGTTGCGTCGTAATCGATGTGCCTTGGGCATGTTGACGGTAGTAATTTGTGGACTGTATGCTGTACGCGACAAGCCCGCCCCTAATGATAGTGAGATAAAAAACCCAGTCCCCACATAGCTTAAGCGAATTCCAGTCATCGTTTTGAAGCAGACTTATATCGCCCGGGTGCCTAAAAACCGCACTACTAACATTAGCGACGATGTTTCTCATACTCCACGCATGATTCACAAGCCAATGTGCCGATTTGATAAATGCGCGATTCCATATACCTACTTGTAGATCCGCGAGATACTCTTCCGACGTCCATACCTTATGATTGCCAGCATCAGAAACAAAATCACTACGGCAAAATGCGAGCTTAATGGCCTCGTTTTTAAAGAAGGGAACTAACGTAGACAGATAGGTGTCGTCACAAAAGTCATCGCTCTCGGCTACCCAGATTAGCTCACCCGTTGCTAAGGAAAACCCCTTTCTCCACTGTTTAAACACGCCACCAGAATTGCTGGTATTAAACACACAAGTCGTAATATCCGGATATTGCTCACTATACTCCCGCAAAATGGAAAGGCTACCGTCCGTCGAGCAATCATCCAGGAGTATCACTTCGAAGTTAGCATACGTTTGGTTATAGACAGACTCGAGCCTCTGCCTGAGATAAGGCTCATGATTAAAGTTCGGAACTATAATTGACACTTTAGGCATATAAGTATCGCCAGCCATTAACGGCTGGGGATATAGATCTTTATCGGCACTAAGCTCACATATAGCATGGTTAATTTGATTTGTTGCTTTAGCACGCCGTATTAACCCCATCAGCCCTTCACGTCGCGCAATTTGTAGCGACTTTTTAAATACAAATCCTACCGAGCCATAACGAGACACATAGTGTCTGGCGGCGTTTAGAACGGCTCGCATGTTTCTTGCGCAACAACCAACCCACCGCAGAGGGCGTGTAAGCCGCCAACTCCGAGAGTTCAGCATATCATTTATGCTATGCTGGTACCCTATTATTTCAGTTTCATATTGAGCGATAGTTTCATTTAACTGAGTAATTGTTTGTTTTAATTGGCCAATCTCTTGACTGAACTGAGTATTTGCTTGAGCCAGCGTTGTGACTTCTGAACGAAGCTCGTTAATGTCTCGATCACGCACAGCAAGCAATTGACCTAACTTACTCGTTGAGCTCTCAAATTCTGTTAGTGCCTGAGCAGAGTTTTTTACTGGCAAGGGATGTTGTGGGTGCCAATCTAGGAAATCGCTAGACGGGCGGCCGGTGACTTGTTCTTGCACCATCGCCTCTTGGGCGATGAATTGGGCCAAAACATCCTTATTAAAGGAAAAGCCTGCCGAGGCAAAGGCCGCCAGTATAAATTCAGACCTCGTCAATTTTCTACCATCGTCCGGAATGCCAAAACGGGTAATCGAACCCATCATTAACAACATTCCTCGGAATAACAAGCGACCAAGAGCTATAGGTTCTTTTAACGCCCACTCCATATCAATTACTTCAGCACCACCACTTTCTGTGATGATGATGTTCTGCGGCACTAGGTCAAAGTAAGATCCAGGTAACAGTGTTTGAGCGTTAATGCTATCTCGACTTGGCAGGGCATGATCCAACACATGGCGCAATAGTGAAATATATCTCCAGATAAAATCGCCAATCTCGGCGAACTGCCAGCCATCACGCGTGACTATTTTGACAAATTCAAGAGAAAGTGGGTGGCCCTTGCTATAGGCTACCGTAGGCAACAACTGGAACGCGATGCGACTGGGCTGTGTACCATTAACCTTGGCTTTCAGCTCTACTAGCGACCGGTATCGCACCTCTACCGTCGTAGCTCCCGAGGCCTTAAATATGGTTTCTTTACAGTATTGCGGCTTACGACCAGTGCTGTAATGAAAGGCTAGAATATTATTTCCAGTAGGTTTTTCCGGAGTACGACCAGCTATTATCAAAAAAGAATTGGCCATATCTATGGCTATGTTGTTAGCAACGATATTGGGCCATACAAGCTCTATAGAGAAATTACAATAGACAGGCAACTGTGGGTCGCGACGAGCGCTTTGCCACGCTAGGGCCGCAGCGTCAAAATGCTGACTGTTGAAGCCCTCCTCGGTAACAATAGATATTGGGTGCTTATAATCTGGGAAAGGTGCCAAAAATTCGGTATTAGAAAACCCAGCTTCCATTAATAGTTTAGCCAATACTCTGCGGCCAAATGTCTGGGGCTGGTTTTTATCATAGCGCCCTTCGAGACCATACATAGCTTGCCCCAGGTGATCTTCTGGAGCTCCTGCAAAGTATTTCAAGCCCAATTGATTTTCCAACGCGATAATGAGCTTGCCATCAACCTTAAGTAGTGAAAGCGCCCGCTCTAGCATCACAAGAGCAGGATTATTACCGGGGGTAAATAGATTGGCGTATTCTAGAACACCGATCAACGTAATTACGTCAAACTTTTGCTCAGTCTTGAATTGATCAAATTTTTCAGTGAGGACTGTAACGTTTGCAAGGTCGCGTGTTCTGGAGCGAGCTATGGCCGCCCGACGAAGACTTCCCTCCATTGCTAATACGTTAGCGCCGCACTCACCCAGATAGCGGGTAATTGCCCCGCAACCGGCACCAATTTCAAGAATATCGCCGGTCAGCGACGTCTCGAAAGGCCTGAGAATATTAGCTCGGCTACTTGAAAGATGATAAAGTGACGGCCAATCGATACAGTACCGACTCAGTTCCGGCGATAAAACAGTGAGATCCGAAACATGGCTAATGATATCCATGATACGCTGCTCTGTCTCATCGCCGTCGCTGTATGCGATACCGCCGTAATTGGGCCGACGCCAAACATTACTTATGATATCTAATATATAGCCCGATTTTCGAAGCAGATCCTTCATATTCTTACCTTGTATGCACCTAGTTTCGCGTCCAAATGATAGGGGCCGAAAAGATTACTGATTGATTGGAGTTTGCGATCGAGTTAGACCATATCACTGGCTTTTCGATATGGCGCTTCCGGAATTTGGCTTTCCCAAATTCTCAGCCCCTCGTCAAATTAATAGGTGCTCTTAACATGTGGCGTTTCATTGCGGCTTTGAAACGATATAGGCCTACATGCCTTGAACGGTAAGCCCGATTCCGCTTAATCGCTCTACTAGGTATTCTGTTTGGAAGAGCCTTGCATGCCATGGAATCAAACCAGCCAAATCCCAGCCCTCAATCTCTTCGCCTACTGCAAATTGCGTATACTGATTATGCCAGCCGAATTTTTTTTGCTCAACTTCAAAGCGAGGCAAACGGTCATGGAATATTTTTTTCTCCGCCTGGCCGCGATTTCGTAAAGGGTAATGTTTTAATAGAAACTTAAAGGGATACACCTTTCTTTCGGGAAATATCGCTTCGTGGCCGCCACTGTTCGCAAGATCTACTAGGCTTTGATTTTTCCAGGCCTTAATTTGGGAAAAGTGCCCTGGCCGACGCCCGAAGTCAAAATGAGTTAAACGCTCCTGATAATTCGACGTGCAATCAGGCCACTCTTTGAGGAAGCGAAAATCAATCACGGTAAAATCTATAGAGTTATATCCTAAGTGATCCACATAAGAAATCGCGTCGTTAAGCGTCACCCCTGGCCAAGGGCTTATTCGAATTTCGTCGGCGTCATGATGCATAACCCAGTCCGCTTTAAGCGTGAGGGCATATTCTTCTGTTTTTTGTAGCTGACTACGCCACTCATAGTTTGGGCTAGGGGAAAATGGGTATCTTTCGATATGCGCCACTTTTCCTTCTCGAAATAATTGCGAAACTATTTCCCAAGTCCCATCAGTGGACCAATTATCAAAGATATGAACCTCAACCCCCTGTGTGAGCAGATGGTCAACAACTTCGACAATAATATCGACTTCATTATATGTGTGAATAATTGCAGCGACACTTACTGTGGCCGTAGGCTTGGTATATAGTGCTTGTTGACCAGAAATTGTCAACAATGTTGATTTCGCACGATGAAAATTCGTGTTTATCGTGTGGCCATAAAAAGGTATATCTTTAAATCCACAGTCGCACATAAAGCGAACAAACTCACTGGCGCCCCATTCCATCACGTGAGCAGGGTTTGCTGGCGGCCCATAATCTAGCCAACCTCGAGCTCGGTCCCGATCTGGAGTAGAAATCAGCATATAGGAGCAAACATCGCTGAGCTTAGCGAGCGCACTCATTAGATTCTCTGGCCGTTTCAGATGCTCTATCACATCAGAACATATGATAATTGAGTCTCTAACTAAATCGAGTGGCAAATTCGGCAAACCCAGCTCCAAGTCATGCTCAATCAACCTAGCATTGGGCAGAGCCGCTTGTGCTAACGATATTCCAGCGCTGGAGTCAATACCTACGATTTGGTACATCTTTGATATCGACTTAAGTTTTCCGCCTGATCCGCAGCCAATATCTATTATTGTTCGAGCTCCGCCTCGCTTGGCAAGGAAGTGGGCCAACTCATACACATATGGTTGATAAATCCATTCACCTGGAATATCGAGATAAAATTCATGCTCAGTCCGAGGAGTGTATCCCTCTGGTAAAAAGTAGGTCATATTACTTACTCTCTTGTAAAAGCAATATGGGGGCGTCAGCTTGAATGTAGCCACCCTGCGTAGCCATGGGGTCTTCAGATGTGACGCGGAAGCTCCAAGCGTCATAGAGATGGCTCAAAACTACACTAGCGCCCGGAACCCCATCGTCTAATCCGAGGGAAATTAAATACTCCCCTGGCCGCAAAGAAGGAATATGAAATTCACAAGTTATTATGAATATGCTTGATTTTTCAAGCCCTGAGAAACTTTTTTTTATATTATTGGAGTTAAAATGCATGATTGGCTCATTTAATGCATTAAAAACCCCAACAGCAATTAGCGGTAGAGCAACATCAACTGACGTTTCCAATTCCACTTGGAGGCTTATAGTTTGGGGAGTGGCATAAATTTGAGTCGCCCCCTCATTGCCATTGAATTTTATACGTATTTTCTTAAAACTGGCTACTGTGCCGCGTATATTATAATGCCCATCTATAATTTTCCATATTCCTTCGTCGGCCCCAGTAACGGCTGATTGATGGATATTTGTTGTTGGGGGCATTGCACTATCGGTTGAATCGACATCATCAATCCCGTGAATCATATAATTTGTATAACGGCGGCCTAGCTTCGCCGGATCGCCGATGGATTTGATTGCGCCTTCGTTTAGCCATATTACTTGATCGCATAAGGCTTCAATCTGACTAATACTGTGAGAAACAAACAAGATTGCTGCGCCTGCATTTCGAATTTCGGTAATTTTTCTGAGACATTTGTTTTGGAAACGTATATCACCTACGGCCAAAGCCTCGTCGACCACAAGTATGTCAGGAGAGACATTAATTGCAACTGCGAACGCCAGTCGAACAAACATGCCACTTGAGTATGTTTTGACAGGCTGTTCTATGACATTACCGATATCTGCGAACGCCAAAATATCGTCGAAGCGCTCATCGATTTCGTATTTATTTAGGCCGAGTACTGCCGCATTCATATATATATTTTCCCGGCCTGTAAAGTCGGGATTAAAACCTGAACCTAGCTCTAGCAATGCTGCGATGCGTCCTTTGGTTCGAATACTGCCTTCCGTTGGATTAAGCGTGCCACAAATCATTTGTAGGAGTGTCGATTTACCACTCCCATTACGGCCTATGATACCAATAGTCCGTCCTTTTTCGATCTGAAATGAAACATCTCTAAGCGCCCAAAATTCACGGAAATATTGTTTACGACCGCGAGCCACCATTTGCATCAGGCGGTCTCTCGGCTTATCGTATATCTGATAGCATTTAGATAGATGTTCGACTTTAATCGCTAAATCAGAGGACATCAGCAAATCCTTTACGTACTTTTTGGAACCATGCAAAGCCCGCCCAGGCAGTTAACGACGAGCCCACGAGCAAAATTGCTAATAAAGTCCAGTCTGGCACCTTGCCAAAAAATAGCACATCGCGTGTTTGCTCGATTATTGGGGCTAACGGATTAAGTAACAACAAAGGGCGGAATGCAACGGGTATCGCCGATAGTGGGTAGAAAATGGGGGATAGGAACATTAGTATGCTTGTCAGAATACTGGTAAATTGCGACACATCACGCAAGTAGACGCCTAACGCTGCTAATGCCCAGCTAAGCCCTTGGACAAATAGAACAAGAGGCACGGCGATTAGAGGTAGAAAAAGGACGCTGAGGTGGGGGGCACCGAAAAAAAACATGTAAGCCAACAACCAAACCCCTAAGCTAATTAATGCATGAAACAGGACAGATCCAAGCGTAACCCAAGGTAGAATTTCCAGAGGGAATACGACTTTTTTGACATAATTTACGTTTGTCAGAATGATCATAGGAGCCCGATTAATGCTTTCAGCAAAAACATTGAAAACGATCAGGCCCGCGAATAAAATCAGCGCAAACTCGGTTTTTGATTCACTAGATGTATTCCAACGAGCTTTAAATACCATGCTAAACACGAAGGTATACACACTGAGCATAAACAGGGGATTAAAGAACGACCAAAGTATTCCCAGCACCGAGCCACGGTAGCGCCCAATCACCTCCCGTTTGGTCATAGCTAAGATTAAGCTGCGATTACGGATTAAGCTGGTAAATAGTGCTTTCGGGGAAATCGAGAATTGCTGCATAGACTAGAATACCTCGGCGAATTCTAACGAAACTCCTTGGGCATCTTTTGCCGATAATATAGGCTCGCCCTGAATAGGCCACTGGACATTCAATAAGGGATCATTCCATGTAATGCAGCGCTCATACTGCGGTGCGTAGTAATCAGTAGTTTTGTAAAGAAACTCGGCACTGTCCGATAAAACCATGAAACCATGAGCAAAGCCCTCTGGCATCCAGACTTGTTTTTTATTTTCCGCAGTTAATATTTCCCCGACCCACTTTCCGAAGGTTGGGGAGTTTCTGCGAATGTCCACTGCCACATCGAAGACTTCTCCGGCGATTACTCTCACCAGCTTTCCTTGTGGCTGTTGAATTTGATAATGCAGGCCACGCAGTACATTTTTGGCCGATTTAGAATGATTATCTTGTGCAAAATTTACTTTTTGGCCAATGGCTTTTTCAAATTGAGCATGGTTAAAGCTTTCAAAGAAAAAGCCGCGATCATCCCCAAAAACCTTGGGCTCGAAAAGGATCACATCTGGAACGGCTAGTCTGGTGGCTTTCATTTATTTGGGCTCTTTGATGATTTGTGTTAGGTATTTTCCGTAGCCGTTCTTGCTCAAAGGCTTGGCTAATTTCCGGACTTGTTCTACATCAATCCACTTCTGGCGGAATGCGATTTCTTCAGGACAAGCCACCTTCAAGCCTTGACGGTTTTCCAAAGTGGCAATGAATTGCCCCGCTTCGAGCAAAGACTCGTGTGTGCCGGTGTCTAACCAGGCATAGCCACGCCCCATGATCTCAACATTCAATTTGCCCTGCTCAAGGTATAGTCTGTTGAGATCCGTGATTTCTAACTCTCCCCTGGGAGAAGGCTTCAGGCCTTTCGCCAAGTCTTTGACTTGTTCGTCGTAGAAATACAGTCCAGTTACGGCATAATTCGATTTGGGCTTTGCTGGCTTTTCTTCCAGTGAAAGAACTTTGCCGTCTTGGTTGAATTCGGCTACGCCATAGCGTTCGGGATCGTGTACGTGGTAGGCGAATACGCTAGCACCGTCATTACGTTGCATAGCGTTGCCCAGCAGTTTGTGGAAGTCATGGCCGTAGAAAATATTGTCACCCAGCACCAAGGCCGAAGGGTTATTTCCCACGAAGTCAGCACCAATGATAAAGGCTTGCGCGAGGCCATCGGGGCTGGGCTGCACGGCGTACTGCAGGTTCAAGCCCCATTGGCTGCCATCGCCCAGTAGCTGCTCGAACCGAGGCGTATCTTGAGGGGTAGAAATGATCAGGATCTCGCGTATGCCGGCCAGCATTAGGGTGGACAGCGGGTAGTACACCATGGGTTTGTCATACACGGGCAGTAATTGCTTGCTAACCGCCAGCGTTGCCGGATGCAGGCGCGTGCCCGACCCTCCGGCCAGGATGATGCCTTTGCGTTGTGTCATGTTTTATTTCTCTAAAATCTCTGCCAGCATGCGGGCAACACCCGTTTGCCAATGCGGCAGGGTAAGGCCGAAGGTGGTTTGCAGTTTATGGGTATTCAGGCGTGAATTCCGGGGCCTTTCAGCCGCAGTTGGAAAGGCACTCGTCGGCACGGGTTTGATGGTGCCCGGCGCCACCTTTAGGTCCACGCCGTATTCGTGGGCCAAGTCCAGCACGAAGCTGGCATAGCCGTGCCAGGATGTTTCGCCGCCAGCCACCAAGTGGTATAGGCCGGCAACTTCCGGCCTGTGCTGCGCAGCACATAGGGCGTGGGTGGTAACATCGGCCAGCAGGTCGGCTCCAGTAGGCGCGCCGACCTGGTCGTCGATTACAGTAAGCGTGTCCCGCTCCCGACCCAAGCGCAGCATGGTTTTGGCAAAGTTGCCACCGCGCGCGGCATATACCCAGCTTGTACGAAAGATAAGGTGTTTACAGCCAGTTTGCTGGATGGCCACCTCGCTTTCCGCTTTGGTTCGGCCATAGGTGCTTAACGGGTTGGTCGGATCGGTTTCTACCCAGGGAATACTGCCACTGCCATCGAATACGTAGTCAGTAGAGTAGTGCACCAGCCACGCACCAAGGCGCTTGGCTTCGGCCGCCAGCATGGCGGGAGCCGCCGTGTTTAGCTGCCTGGCGAGCTCGGGCTCGCTTTCTGCCTTGTCTACTGCAGTGTGGGCACCAGCGTTAACGATGACATCTGGCGCGATGTCGCGCACAGTATGCTGAACCTCCTCAAGACGGGTGTAATCCCCGCCCGGGGTGTCGCGACCCAAGGCGGTCAACTCCCCCAGCGGCGCAAGACTGCGTTGCAGTTCCCATCCTAACTGGCCGCCTTTTCCCAAAAGCAGTATCTTCATGCAGTGCGTTGGCTGTAGTTTTGCTTGACCCAGTCGCGGTAGGCGCCGGTTTGTACTACCTCTACCCAATCCTGGTTATCCAGATACCATTGCACCGTCTTGCGAATGCCGGTCTCGAAGGTTTCGGCGGGTTTCCAGCCCAGTGCGCGCTCCAGTTTGCGCGCGTCTATGGCATAGCGGCGGTCATGGCCGGGCCGATCCGTGACAAATGTGATCTGTTCCTGGTAGCTCTTGCCATCAGAGCGGGGTTGGAGTTCGTCCAGCAGCGTACAGACGGTGTGAACGATCTCGATGTTGGGCTTTTCATTCCACCCCCCGACGTTGTAGACCTCGCCCAATTGTCCGGCTTCCAGCACGCGGCGTATGGCGCTGCAATGGTCCTTCACATACAGCCAATCACGGATTTGCTGGCCATCGCCATAGACAGGTAAGGGTTTGCCGGCCAGGGCATTGACGATCATCAGCGGAATCAATTTT
>Ga0164242_10002924_pt1 | contig 19586 bp, 20 predicted proteins | sample OricomgcompostMG_FD_108783 | JGI IMG/M metagenome (GOLD analysis project Ga0164242, IMG submission 108783) | Miracle-Growth compost microbial communities from Emeryville, California, USA - Original compost - Miracle growth compost (MG) ... | reverse complement strand
TTCTCTAGTGATGATGCTAAGCCGAACGTGTTCTATTAGGCCAACTTATCCACGCACTTGCGCTTCCGCATAACGCGGTTTTGGACAAATCTGGGGATCATCCGGGGTAACTCCTTCAGAATTTCCTCCATGGCCGTCTTGTCCGCCTCGGTCAGCATGCTGAGATCCATGCGTGTCATCTCGTCCTTGACGGCGGTGAGGAGCTCAGGCATGACGTTCCTCACGGCTTCGGGAAGTGGCTGTGAAATAAGAATGTCAGTAATTGCGAGCGTCGCCCCCATGGTTCCAGCTTTAGTCTACTCACCCCGAGATACAGGTTCCGGAGCTTCCCGAAGCGCTTTACCAGCGAGTTGACGGACATCTCCACACCGAACTTGGCCTTAATCATGTTCGAGATTTCCGCAAATTGGACTCCCGACTGCCTGAGGGAGGTCAACATGATCTCGATCTGCTGAGTCTGGATCTCCTTCGGGAGCTGCTGGAAGGAGCCAGGGAAAACAGACGGCATCGGCATGTACGCTGGCGACATCAAGTCGTACGCAGCCATAGCCTGCGTTCCGGCGGCAGTGTTGAAACTAGGATGATGACCCAGGGTGTCAGTAGACAATGGGTCCGCCCAGATATTCGCGGTGACGGGAGCCGTGGAGTGGTGCTGCTCGCTGTTCATGATGGCCTGGAACGACTCGATGTGGCCGTCGAGAGTCGCGGTATTCTCTAAAGACAGCTTGCCACGGCCGTAGGGGGTTCTGCCTTGCAGCAGAATCGGGACATACGCACCCATAGCCTGAGTTCCGGCGGCAATGTTGAAGCCCGGATGATGGCCCAGGTTACCAGTAGGCGGGGGGGCCGCCCAGATATTTGCGGTGACTGGAGCCGTGGAGAGGTGCTGCTCGCCGTTCATGATGGCCTGGAACGACTCGCCGTAGCTGTCAAGAGTCGCGGCATTGCCAAAAGACAAGTTGGCCATATTGGCCTGGACCGGCTGGGCGGTGACCCAGACGGACTTGACGGTGGGGGATGAAGCCTCGGCAGACATGTTGCTAGTAGAATTTAGAGCCGGAGTTGGTCAAACGTGGCTAGTAGTGGACGGCAGGGTGTTGTCGAAGAGCGTATTATTGCCGGAGTGGAACTGGCTATGGCTGTCTGAGCCTGCCAAGAGGGCAGGTTCGGTTTCTCAGGAGGTTTTGGTTTGTGGTAGTATAAGGGGACGGGACTGGAGCTAAGCCTTGAGAACGGGGGAGACGCAGGATATTATCCGCCGCGTCCGCTTCTTTACAAGATTGAGTTTGTCTCGCGCCCCGCCAGCGACCTCGTCCTTCCTTCATTCATTTTCTTCATGGCGGAAGGCAAACCTCTAGTAGGCCTTGGACGTGGAGTGATAGTTGTAAATGGTGGCGATGACGAGCCGCCTCACGACGCTGAACTGACAGGCTTTAAGCTTAGACTAGGTAATCTGTTGGTTGAGGGAACTTGAGGAGGCTGACGGGCATCTAACCCTGGAAGGTGGTGTGCTGATTCGAGGTGATGCCATAGCCCGGCCGGGCCGGGGGCACGTCATGCGGGCTCCGGCCGACCCAATCCGCGTTCCCCCAGTTTGCCTGCCAAACAGCCTACCGCCTTTCTCTAGTTTGGGCACGAAGCCGGCGGCATGGTGGAAAAGGAACGAGGCCAGTGGCGGAGCATCCTCACGTCGCACAATCAGGACACGTCATGCCCCGGCATCAAGCCTAGAATCGAGTCCTGGCATCGAGCCCTGGCATCGAGCCCTGGCATCGAGCCGCCTCGCCCTCGGCAATGCCGATCCCTGGCATTCAACCCGTCAAGTAACATGGTATGCTTGCGAAAGACAGACTGAAAGCCCTCCACACCAAGATCCCATGATGAGAGTTGCGACGGGATAACTTTGGGATTGTGATGATATATAAAGTGTCGATATCCATCAGAGTTGTGAGTGAATCAGCATCCTTAGTGTTTGTCGAACGATTCTAGATACCACATCTTCCCACAAGTCCGTTGCCAACAAACCACCATCGAGATATTTACATAGGTATTTATCTAGCCCTTCAGTGGCTTAACAGATGGAGAAAGTGAGCATCGCGAAACTCATACCTTACTGTTCTGATCAACTCACCTTATTTCTAGCTGTTTATTGAACGCCTCCTTGAACAAGCAGGTCCCAAAATCGATATGATAGTCAACCGGGAGCTGCTACGCATTTGGCTGTCTCGCGATAATAACTCTGGAATCGAAACTGCGGCCACCATGTCGCCGATACGTGACGAATCAAGCAATATAGGTGACCAATTAAACAATGGGGAGCTCCAGGCACCGACTGACCGGCCTCTGCGGAAATCGAAGTTGTGAGGCACAGACACAGACGACTCAAGTTTCGTTGATGGCAATGGGCATCGGCGTCAACACGTCGTCCGCCGGGGTGGGATTTGAGGGAGTCAAGCTGTTGCTAGAGACGGAGCTAAAGGTCCAGCTCCGGGCGGGCCGAGGGTTGGGAAGGACTTCTCCCGCTCAGGTACCATGATGGTGCTACTCGGCTGAAGCCCAGGATAATGTTAGGATAGAAACACATTGTTGTTCTTATCCTTATTTTCCTTATTCTTAATTTCCTTATTCTTATTTCATAAAACTGTTTCCGGCCCGGGCCTTGGAAAACAGCGCATTTTCCAACATTAAGTGCCTATAGCATTCTGTGCCACTTGGACACCAGTAGCAGCCCACACATTCACCTGTAAATTTGCCGCACCAGTCATTCCGGGCATGGTCTCACCATTTGCAGAGAACATAAGCATTGGCCGGACTTCAGAGAGCCTAGTTTTATGGTATTAAGGATAACCCATGGTCGACCAGATATCACATTTGTGAGCGTTATTCCCGGAGAAGGGAGCATCAAACCGGCATTTGGTTTGGATACTATGTACTGTATCCGTAGTCCGTGCATCCTACAGCTCCAGCGGTTTGCTAACTATCGCTGTCATGATGTCCACTAATTAGACTCTTGCAAGTTCTTGTATGCATACTTGAACACTGGTCCGTGCGCCAGACCTCCCACTAGGTACGTTGTTGCCTGCCCGACATGGTAAACAAGTTCCTACGCCGTTTCCATGTGCAATGTCATGTCCACCATGCTGCAATCAACAATCAACGAGTACCACTAGAGAGAAGGGTCGGACTAGACAAATGGTTGGGATACAGATGCCATTACCAACATATTCCCGCACCCGCCGGCAACTCCCCGACTGACGTCTCCAACGCCTAGGCCGTGTGCAAAACCAACATGGCTATCCTCTCGAAACCTATTCCTCCGTTATACACGGTGTATGTGCTCCGGTCTACCGTGAGGCACGCGTCTCTTTACATAGGGTCGACTCCAAACCCGCCCCGAAGGCTAAAGCAGCACAATGGCGAGGCTCAAGGCGGGGCTGCTCGAACGTCGCGAGGCAGTCTTCGGCCGTGGGAGATGATCGCTCTTGTGTCTGGGTTTCCCAGTCAGATCGCCGCTCTGAAATTCGAGTAGGCCCCCCCTTTTTCTTCCCCACCCAAGAAACGCGGAGACATTTTCCTAACGCGCCCGAAATCTAGATGGGCTCTCGCGAACCCGCACCTGTCACTACACATCCCGGCGTCATCCCGACTGACAGTCTCGACTCAGTCGAAGCGGAACGGCCGCCCCCGCCGGCCGCTGCCTAGCCTCGGCTCTATCATGTCGAATATTCACCTTCTCGTCCGGGTACCCAGCTTCGCGCGCTGGCCGCTGAGGTTGCACTTCCTCGCCCGCGACGCGCATGCGGCGTGGGAGAAGTGGTGCGCGACCGCAAACGAACCCATGCGGCCCGGGTTCCCGGTGATGACGGACTTTGAGTCTCCCGCGCCGCGAACCGTCGTCGCGGACAGCGATGCTGAGTCGGAGACGGAGTGCGTTAGCAGCCCGCGCGGGATTCACGCGTTGCCGCTAGACTACATGCCGATTAAAGGGTACGTCGAGAAGGGAAAGGAGGTCTTCGATTTCGAGCGCGAGGGGAAGTGTGTTGTATGTACGGGGCCGATGGCTACGGGCCAGGGTATCTACGCTTTATGCACCAACACTAGCTGCGAAGGAGTCGGTCATCTGTCTTGCTGGAGTCGACATATGCTTCCGCCCAACGAAAAGGAGACCATAATACCGCTCGAGGGCAAGTGCCCGAAATGCCAAGGGCATGTTCGTTGGGGGGATATGATGACAGAGCTGACGATGAGGCTCAGGGGCGCGAAGGAGGTGGATAAGCTCCTGGGGAAGAAGCGCAAAGCAAAGGCATGAGTTGGCGATGCGAATGGGTGTGGAGCGACTCGTTTGAGTCTAGTGCCAGTAAGCAGGTTACGGGCTGACCCTACACTGGGGGGATTCCCAGTTACCTCCCTTACAAATAATATACCCAACGTTATTAAAAGAAGTAACAGTTCGTGCGATACACAGTCACCCTCGGGGTTAACAGTTAGGAAGCTTATCCACACACATACAAGGGTGGGTAATCCAGGGTCCAACTAGATATGGGGGGCTACCTGCGCGCCCTACTGAACTGGTGAAACCTCAAAAAGTACATGCAGACCTTTCCTACAAGGAAATTCCTAGTAGAGGGTTGGAGGGTTGAGAAGCCGAGCTGGTGGGGTTCAAGCTTCAAAGGCTGTGGAGTCGCGCAGCAACCCCTCCGACAGCCGGTGCGACGTGGAGAATCAATTTGTTTCGTCGGTGCACGTGCCGGCGGAGGAGGGAAGCTGAGTCAGTGGGGGATGGGGTGGCGTGCAGGAACATGCCAATCTGCCCCGCAAAAAGATAACCCCCCAAAAAGTTGGAGCAGAAGGCTGCTGGGCAAATTTCTCGGACGTCAGTCGTTCGTGATTGGAGAATTAAGCGACTTCATTGGACCAGCCCCCTGCAATGGCGCAGACAATATCAGATCCGACCCACCCCAGTCCCGTTTCTGCATGCAGTGGAGAGGGGGGCCGCCAGGAGTGGATGGGTATGACACCGTATGAGGACGATGGTACGCATGGGGCGCCCAGAGCGCGCCGCCTTTTGATATTGCCCGAGCTTATTACCGATGTACTATGGCATTGTAATCCGTACCTTCAGCCAACCCACCAGACATCGACTTTTAGCAGCACTCGGTTTTTTTAGCAGCACCGTGGCCAGTTTTCTAACGAATCAATTACCTTGTTCAATTGCACACCGTCCCCGTTTATTCCCCCCGGTACGTACGGGATTATTAGTCCTCCGTATGTACAATACAGTCTGTACATTGTCGCAAACACCGCTTGCACCCACCGGGGGGCAATCTGTCACCACCAACTCTGCACGAGGCCCTCTTGCATGCGGCGCAGCTCCCCCGGTTTGCCCTCTTCTCTCACCGTCCCCCATCATCGGCTTGTTCAATTTTAATACCTGGGCGCGCCCGGTCAGCTGATGGGACGATGCGATGGGTAATTCAGGTCCCACGGGGGGATGTGCCATAAAAGCTGATGTAACTACGTTTGTCTCAGTTTCCAAATCCGGCTGTTCGCACTAGGGGCACTTGGGATAAAAACGGTGATGGGTTTTTTTTTGCGGGTTTTGCATGTCATCATCGGAGACTGGCTGCCCTCGCAAGTTTCTTCGTCCAGGTGACCCCACCCGCCCAAGGTGTTGGTCCCATCGTCCCTTCCTCTCTTGGGCAACAGCCGATGCCACGAAGTAACTGTACTTGGGTACCCGTAGGTTGGAAGGGGACAGGAGGACGGGAGTTGGTCATTCTGCGCTCTGCGGGATCCGCACATGGGTCCTTGAATGGTACTGATACATTCATTCACCACACACCTAAGCTGCCGTGATTTCTCTCTTCCATGCCAAAAAGCTGTCTTGGTAGTCGTGTTGCCAGACCCACTCATCAGTGAATCCTACGGTTCCCACCAGCAGTTTTCTTGGAGCCTCTTGAATGCCCGCCCAGACGCCCGCCCGCTTGCCTCTCCCGCCCCGGGACATCCAGCAATCCCCCGTCCTTCCTTTGCGGGCACACCACTGCAACCTTTCCCACGCCGTCCGTCTCCCCCCGAACCCCATCGCACGTTACCTTCCCCGTCTTCTTCTTCTACTTTACCTAGGTACCTCCTTCATACTCAGGTACCCTATCACCCATCTTTTCCCGCTCCTTCAATCCTTCAACCTTTAATGTCCGTGAAGCCCCGAGGTCCTTACGGGACAATATAGAGGGAACGAAGAAAAAATAAATAAATAAAAGAAAACACGAAAGAACAATTGCCCTCCGTGGCCTGTTGCGCGGGGGGATATCATTTCCGTGTCAGCATTTTGGGTGTGGTGGTTACAAAAGTTCAAGGTCGGGTGTCGCATCTGCATGTACCTCTGGGCCGGGTCGGCATACCATTTATACTTTTTACCACCTCCCTCCCGCCTACCACTACGCTTCCCCATCTGGCCTCGTTTCTCCCCCGTCACCCTTCCCACCCAAGAAATCCCCGACACCCAAAAATCCCCGGATTCAAAGTATTTGTTCCCTAATTCCTTAGCCTCCGGGCCCTCCACGACCCGAATCCTCATAATGCGCCCCCGTTGCCTGTGACGATTCACTCACCCGACTATCATCCTCTTGCGCATACCCCTTGTCCCCCCCCCTCCGCCGACCATTCTCGAACCTCATCCCGCATCCCGCGTCCACCACCCACTCCGCCTCGCCTCGCCTCGCCTCAACTCAACCCCCCCCATCGATAACCGATCGGCCCTCCTCTCGTCCCACCGCCACACTGCCTCAATCCCAAAAGAAATGGTATCGGCCCCCGCGGTCAGCGGCATAACCGCTGCCGGCGGAGGAGCTGGGAGTACGAATGCCAGTTCACGAGGTTCCCCGGCCGTGAGCTCCTCTGCCCATCACGCCTCCAAACCGAAGCCTGCACAGGTCAATTCCAACGGCTACCACCCGACGAACCGCCAGAACCCTCTAAGCTCCATGACCAGCGCCCCCCTCGACCTATCCTCGGTCGAGAGACGGGGCCAGCCTACCGCGTGCAAGGAGCCCGTCGTGAAGAAGAGTCGTCCACACGGCCTCGAGGAGGCACCCACGTACCAGCCTACCGAGGAGGAGTGGAACGAGGACCCTACTGCCTATATCCGCAAGATCTCGCCCGAAGCAAGTCAGTACGGTCTTTGCAAGATCATCCCTCCCGCATCGTGGAACCCCGATTTCGCGATAGACACGCAGGTGAGTTGGACCCTAGCCGCCTCATCCCTGTTTGCAGGGCCAGCAGCCCGCCGGCAACACATTAATCAGACCTATCACTCATCGAATCCTCGCGATGGGGCAGCTGTCCCAGCGACGGCGTTCATTCATGGGACACGGTGCTAATCTGTGTGCCGCTACAGAAGTTCCATTTCCGGACTCGAAAGCAGGAATTGAACTCGGTCGAAGGCAGTAAGCCTCCCCGTCTCTTGCCCCCGTTTCTCAGCCCAGAAACCTCTCGCGCGCTTCGATCATGACCACGATTGTTGACCCTAACCGTCCATAGGCACCAGAGCGAACCTCACGTACCTCGATGCGCTTGCCAAGTTCCACAAGCAGCAAGGCACCAACAACCTGACGAGGTGGCCCTATGTTGATAAAAAGCCCCTCGACCTGTACCGCCTCAAAAAGGCTGTCGAGGCCAGGGGCGGGTTCGACAAGGTCTGCAAGCTGAAGAAATGGGCCGAGATTGGCCGCGACCTGGGATACAGCGGGAAGATCATGTCTTCCTTGTCCACTTCACTGAAGAACTCATACCAGAAATGGCTTTGTCCCTACGAGGACTACCTACGCGTTGCCAAGCCCGGCGTACATCAGCAGCTGGAATTGGAATATGGCGGGCCCTTGACTCCAAGCCCGGCGCCGAGCCCCATGAAGCGATCTAGCGTCAATACGCCCTCCAGCCTGCGCGCTGATTCGCCTGCACGCCATGCCACAGACGCTTTACAAGCGGGCATAAACGGCCATGCCAAGGATGCTGACCAGGACACGTCAATGGCCGATGCATCTCCTGCAGCCCCCCAAATCACCTCGAGCTTCACTGCTATCAACTCCGGGGGGTTTACTGCCGTCAACTCAGGGTTCACCAGTGTGAACCGTCCTCTTGCCGCCGCTGAACCGAGGAGCATCGCTACCCCCAAGCAGATTGGTACACCAATCTCGTCGTCAAAGAATACGCCCGAATACCGGCCCTCTGGATTAGGCCCTGCTGTCAACGCCTTGAAGCGCCAGCTTAGCTGCGACAGTCTCGATTCTATCAAGAAGGACGCCAGCGCCGACAAGGATGAGACCGAGAACGGCAGTCGCAGGAGTAAGCGGTTAAAGAAAGGTCAGCCATGATTTACTACACTACAAACGACCGATACCATGTTTACTAATGCAATTAATCGACCTGTAGATGCAGCCCCAACTGTAGCTGGCTCGCACATGTCACTCTTCCGACCATCAGCCCCGCGAATTCCACGAGACGAAACGTCACCGCCCGGCGAGGTAAGTCATCATACCCCCAGATTGTCCGTCGTCCAAATAGCTGAACGCTCTATAGAAATGTGAGCAGTGTGGCAAGGGTAAGGAGGGCGGCAACTTCCTCCTCGTCTGCGAGTCATGCGACCATGGCTACCACGGCACCTGCTTAGATCCGCCCCTGAAAGTCAAGCCCGAGTCGGAGTGGAATTGCCCACGATGCCTTGTCGGCGATGGCCAGTTCGGCTTCCAGGAGGGCGGGCTGTACTCGCTCAAGCAATTCCAACAAAAGGCGGCCGAGTTCAAGCAGGCCTATTTCGAGAACAAGATGCCAGTAGACCCGGTGCTGAATTGCCACCGGCCAGTCACCGAGGATGATGTCGAGCACGAGTTCTGGAGGCTGGTTGCCGATTTGGAGGAGACCGTCGAGGTGGAATACGGCGCAGACATACACTGTACTACCCATGGCTCGGGCTTCCCGACCGTCGAGAGGAACCCCGACAACCCATACTCGACCGACCCCTGGAATCTCAACATACTCCCTCTTCATACCGAAAGCCTGTTCAGGCATATTAAGTCGGACATTTCGGGTATGACGGTTCCCTGGGTTTATGTTGGCATGATGTTCTCAACGTTCTGCTGGCATAATGAAGACCACTATTCGTACTCGGCCAACTATCAGCATTTCGGTGCCACGAAGACCTGGTACGGAATCCCCGGTGCCGACGCCGAAAAGTTCGAAGACGCAATGCGCGAGGCAGTCCCAGAGCTGTTCGAGACGCAGCCGGATCTCTTGTTCCAGCTAGTCACACTTCTCACCCCGGAGCAACTGAAGAAGGCCGGTGTGCGGGTCTACGCCTTGGACCAACGGGCTGGCCAGCTCGTCATTACCTTCCCTCAGGCGTACCACGCGGGGTTCAATCACGGCTTCAACTTCAATGAGGCGGTCAACTTCGCCCCCTCTAACTGGGAGCCTTTCGGCCTGGCCGGCGTCGAAAGACTTCAGGCGTTCCGGCGCCAGCCGTGCTTCTCGCACGACGAGCTCCTTTGGACAGCGGCGGAAGGGATTACCTCCGGCGGCTTGTCCATCCAAACTGCAAAGTGGTTGGCGCCGGCCCTAGAGCGCATTCATCGGCGTGAGATTGCCCACAGGGACGAGTTTGTTGCTAAGCATCTCAAAACCGAGCACCGATGCGTCCTCAACGGGGGGGAGGATGAAGAGTGCCCCCTCACCTTCAAGGTTGATGATGTCGATGTTCCAGAAGACGAGTATGGATGCGCATACTGCAAGGCATATGCCTACCTGTCTAGGTTTAAGTGTCTAAAATCTGGGAAAGTCTTGTGTCTGCTCCACGCCGGGAGCCACCCCTGCTGTGATCTCCCCGAGTCGGAGCGATTCTTTGGAAAAGACCACGCGCTCTACTATCGAAAATCGGAGGAGGCCATTTCCTCGACGTCCAAGAAGGTGGCGGACAAGGCCCACCTTCCCGAGGCCTGGGAAGAAAAGTACGAGAGGACGCTGGACGAGGAGGCCACTCCGTCGTTGAAGACGCTGCGGAATCTCCTCAACGAAGGTGAGAAAATACCCTATGAGCTCCCCTCACTGCCGGTCTTGAGGGATTTCGTCGAGCGGTGTAACCATTGGGTTGACGAGGCGACGAATTACACTATCCGCAAGCAACAAAATCGTCGCAAGAACGAGAAGGCGTGGCAGAGCAGTGTACGCAAATCAATTGGTAATTCATGCCAGGACCAGAAGGCGAGGGACATGAGAAACGTTTCGAACATTTCTCGACTCCTTGACGAGGCGAGCCGGATGGGCTTCGACTGCCCCGAGATCGTTCAGCTCGAGGAACGCGCCGAGGCGATCAAGATCTTCCAGGAGAACGCCGAGAAAGCGCTCGACCACCGCCAAGCACAGACCGTCGAAACTATCGAGGAGCTCTTGGACGAGGGCCATAGCTTTAATGTGGACATGCCCGAGGTTGAGAAGCTCGCGCGGTTACTAGAGCAGCTGAAATGGAACCAAAAGGCCGCCGCCAGCCGCGGTCAGCCCATCTCCCTCGATGCCGTCAAAGACTTGATCGAGGACGCCAAGCGTCTCGACATCGCCCTCTACAACGACCACTTGTCCTACTATACCGAACAGCTCGCCCAGGGGCAGGTATGGGAGAAGAAGGCTCAAGAGCTGATCAACGCCGAACTCGTCCACTATGCCCAGTTATCCGCGCTCTCGGTGCAGGCTCAGGAGCAGTCCCTGCCTGTGTCGGAGACGACCCTAGCGGCCGTGGATCAGATACTGATCAAGCAGCGCGACGCCCATCGCCACATCCAGGATCTCAACCTGCGGTCGCGAGATGCCGACTATTGCAATAGACCGAAATATACCGAGGTTGTCGAGATCATAAAGAAGATAGACGAGCTTCAAGCTAAGCCGCCCGGCACGCTAGACCTCGAGAAGGAACAGAAACGCCACGAGGATTGGATGCGGAAGGGGAAGAAGCTCTTCGGCAAGACGAACGCGCCCCTTCACATTCTCAAGAGTCACATGGAGTATGTGCTAGATCGGAACCTGGATTGCCTTGATATTACCCACGATAAACCAAGGCTGCCGGCCGAGCCGGCCTCGCGGGAACCTAGTCCCGATACCTCAGGCAAGGTCCACCGTTGGGAAGACCCGCGCTTCCGAGAGGTCTTTTGCATATGTCGCCGGACCGAAGCTGGCATGATGATCGAGTGCGAACTGTGCCACGAATGGTATCACGGGAAGTGCTTGAAGATCGCCCGTGGAAAGGTCAAAGAGGACGATAAGTACACTTGCCCCATCTGCGATTGGCGAGTCAAGATCCCCCGCGACGCTGCTCGCCCTAAGCTCGAGGACTTGATGGCCTGGCAGGACGAGATCCAGGGCCTTCCCTTCCAGCCCGAGGAGGAAGAGCTGCTCAAGAAAATCATCGATAACGCTCAGGGATTCCGGTCGCACATCGCTGCGTATTGCAATCCAGTCCTAGCCACGGCATCCGAGGCGGAAACCCAGCGGTTCTACCTACGGAAGATCGAGGGGGCGGAGGTCCTATTGGTCTTTGAGACGAACTTCTTCCGCCAGGAGCTTCACAAATGGAGCCCCGTCGCCCCGGAGGCGCCCCCCGTGCTCGACTCGTCGAAGAGTACCCGAAAGCCGCGTCCAACCAAGCTGCAGAAGTTGCTGGCTCAGTACCACGTGGACGACCCCGAAAAATTACCCGAGAGCGTCAAAGGGAAAGCGAACAGCCTGAAGCGCAAGGCGATGAACGCAGAAGCTGCGGCACACGCCGCAGCGTCCGGCTCATCGCCTAACGGTGCAATGTCCACCAGTCCAACCGGGACTCACTCATTTATGAATTCCGGTCATCCTTTCTTCTCGCGACATTCCTCTGCCCAGCCACAGACACCCGGCCTATCGATTGCGAGCAGCTCCCATGCACACCCCTCTCGCGGACCCGACTCGGCGTCATCCTCTCGCGGACAACAAGGACACGGCCGTTCCGGGTCGTCGTCGATGCTCAAGTCGGATGGCCTAGACTCTAACCAGATGCACCCGAACTTCTTTTTAGGGCACGAGCCAGCTAACGGGCCGCAATTCCTGGTCGGAGACAGTAACTCGAACCTTGGCCTAGAGGAGCGGCTGTTACGCGGATACACCGAGGGTGAGGACGGGCTAGGCGTGAATATCCACGCCGACGGCGGCAAGACCAAGGTGTTGGAAATCCTCTCCAGGACGGAGGACGGCCGGCGCAGGGCCGAGGAGATCTACGGCAGAGACGTCTGGGGCGGCAACAGCGGGCGTGGCAGCAGCCTCGACGGCGCACGGGACGACGACCCCATTGGTATCGGTGTCGGACCAGAGGAGGGTGACGTCGACCGCATGTTCGTCGATCTGGTCAACGAAGATGACGATGACGACAGTAGCAGCGCGAGCGGGAAGAAAGGGGTGGACAACCCGACCGCAGACAGCCTGGAGAGCGAGCGCAACGGGATGGATGCGTTGCTGGACGGGGAGTAAAGAGGAGCATTAAAAAGAAATGCTCCCTTTTTCCAAAGCGGTGTTTTTGTTCTCCGGGACACGGATCCGTTCGGTTCGGTTTGTGGAACCATGGCGTTGTTCGGTGGGGGCCTGGCGGAGTTGGCCATCGCGAGGGGAGGGGCCAAGAGGTTATATGTTCATATTGGCGTGAAACCTTCTCATGCTGGGCAGGGTGTTGTTTGTTCTTGTTCCGCATCCTTTTTTTCCCCCTTGCTCTTGGATCTGGCGACCAGATCTCTCTCTACTCGCATAACCGCCCTTCCCAAGCGATGTACACTATTCTGTACTTAACGTGTCTGGACGTATTTTTGACGAATGGCTCGGCTCGGGCTTGGGTGTATGGATGGAAGGCATGTATTAGATGGTGGGAGTTTTTAAAGATGACAGCGGGTACGCGAGATCATGGAGAGTTTTTGCCACAACTACATTATTATCGATTAGTTTTGATACAAGCATTTAGCTTGATAGTACGGGACTTGACTTGTAGTTGATAGTTGCTACGATAACGTCTCACTCGACTCCATCCATCCTAACAGTCCCGTCCACGCCCGCTCTGACGCCCTCGGCGTGATTATTGCCGCGGTTGTACGACCCCACCTATTGGATTTCGGTATCGGGACAGAATGGCGTGGAAGCGGCGAGGGAGGATATCGATCAGCGATGCGCCGATGACAATCTACTTACCTATATGTACGGATCCGTAGCATAACTGATTCCTGGGTTCGTCTACGTCTAGGGTATCGCTTAGGGCGAACCCTCCTGCCTGCTTGCTTTCCCTTACTAATTATTCGTCAACTATATGTAGAGACAGCGTCACCGCGCCGACACTCGTGCAGTCGAGTGGAGGTAACAAAGTTACCGTACCCCGTTGACGTGAGATATAACTGCCCATCTTAAGGGTTACCTCTTGCGCAATTCTCTTGGGCGCGGTATACCACCAGGGATACCGCATATTGAGACACCAAGTCCCATGGATCTCTTTTGAAGGATCGAGAAGCGATTGTCCCGTTTATTTATTTACGCACCATCTTGCCGCTCGCTTAAACTCGTAAAGATGTTACCTTCCCAAAGGAAACTTGGGTGGTAAAGGAGAAGGATCTGTACTGGGCACTACGGTACGTTGTCAATGTTCTTATTTATCGGTCGCGCTGTGAATTCGGTCAATGACCCAGGCGGACTCACGCTCACCACCCACACCCGCCAAAGGTGAGCGTCTCTTGCACCAACGACAGGAGAGTGACCGGATGTAATTAAGGCAGCGACCGCGCACGCCGTCGAAAAGGAAGTCGAAGCGGAAGGAACCTGCCAAGCGCTCGGTCTAACTATTAGGAGGTAGTATCCGTGGGTTCAGGTATCCGTGGGTAGGAAGCTCGCTACTAGGACAGAATTTGCAGATGCGGGCGGCAGGGATTATGGCTTCTAGCGGTTTCGCAGACGTGACAGTTAGGTACATCACGTATTGATCGGGAATACAAAAAGCGCGCTCGCTCGTTCTGCCGAGAGTCCCTGATGCCAGGGGAGATTTTATACATGAGCCCGCAAAAGCAAGGGGTTTTACTTAAGTTGGAGGAGGATCTGTCATGCTAGTGTTGGTGATCCTGGGAGAAGAAGAAACTTATCCAGAGCACGATTCGGCGAGGATCTTCCACAACGAATCACGATGTGTGTGTGTGCGTAGAACTAGTAATATACGGCGGCGATAGCCCCCGACCTTGAGCGAGTAAGGTCTTTAGTGCGATTAGGCTCACTACTTAGTGTGATCTGTAGCACACGCCGCAAATGCAGATATACCAGATAGTCTGCATTGAGGCGTCCTCTGGCGTGGCCTAGCGGGGACGCCTTGGTCCTATTGCGTTCTGGTTTTCTGTGTGATAAACGGCAACCCTTTTCGACGGATCGACGGGGAGCAGGAGGAACCAACGCAGACTCGCGGGCGGGCAAGAGGGGCCGACGCACATACGCATAGGGATTCCGCAGGCTCCCTCCCTTCGGCAAGGAGGCAGGGCACCGTATGTATGTAGGTATATGTATTATGATGTGCAGGCTGCATCGAGCCATCCATGAAAAAAGAGGGAGCGGCAGGTCGGCCGTTGTGGAAGGTTGGGCCGCAGAAATTGGACAGTAGCACGCAACCAAAGAAGTCGCTTCGGTGAAAGAAGCAAATGGGGTATAGTCCAACCCCCCATGTAGCCAGGGGATTTCTGGTTCGGTGGGCGGCTCGAAGAAGGGGGGGAGGGGGGAAGAGGTTCGGGGCGGGGCGAGACGCGAGACATGGTAACCCAGGCTTCTGGGAAGACGGGAGGAAGAAAGGTCCAGCTCTTCATGGGGGGGGGGAGAACATATGCGTACATGGGCAAAGGCATGGGCAGAGAGGCACGGGCAGAGGAGAGGTCGCGCGCTGTGGCATGTAAAAAAGCTAGGGCCTGTTAGTGGCCACCCATGTTGGTCGTGAAGATGCCCCCTCCTCTCCTCCCCTTCTCTCCTGTTCTTCTTCTAGACCCAAGCGAGACTTGGAAAATTCTGATAACCGTTCGGGGAATTTCCAGCCCCTGGTATCCAATGATAACAACGGTAACGCAAAGGAAAAGCAGGTTTCTAGCCTTTGTTTCAGTAAACAGCTGGGTAACCACGGGCCCTCGCCGAGGGGTCTCTTGTCCAAGTGGTGGCAGCAACCAAACAAGTTCCGTTTCCTGTTTTCCCCCTTTCTGGCGGTTGTTTCTTCTTGTCCTCTGGTTTGTTTGTCCACTTGCTTGCTTGTCCGCCTGCTTGCTTTCCTCTTGCTTGCCCTCTTGCTTATCCTCTTGGGGGAGAGGGGACGGGAGCAAGCCGTTTTATGCTTCTTTATGCAGCAAGGAAAACGCCTCCCCCCACCTTTTACTCCTGGAGTCCTGCAGGTCGAGAAATTTCAAGGTAGCAATTGGAGACAACCCCCCCTCCCCTTGAGCTCCTCATGTAAGGATCTCGGGTGTCGGGCATCGCTCGCAGAAACGGGAAGAACAGCTGTTGCAGCATTCCAGCGTTCCATCCAAACGGGACCCTGGGCTTTCCAACCCATGTTGGGGGGCGCGCTAGAACTGTCCTGTACCTTGCATGAAGTGGACTGCGTACTGCCTGTGCACGTACTCGAGAGAACTCCTGGGACCAACTGGAATGCTTTCCGTCGAGAGGGGGGAGGTGGGATCCGCAGCTTCTCCCAGTCGCGTGGAGCTTGGGAGGGCAGAGAGCTAGGTTAATGGTTGGACCTTTTGCTTCCCTCGAGGTTCGAGTCAAATTATTGACTTGAATGCTTCGTGCTTGGTGTCCACTACTGGCGCGTCGATCTGCCAAACAGTAGCCTACCAAACAATAGCGGCCGGGCTTTTTCTTTCCTGTCACCAAGACCGGGGCTATAGTTGTTGTGACTTTGTAGCCCCTCTCCCCTCTCCCCCCCCGGGCGATGGAGGCAAGGCCCTTAATAACCTGGCACCCCCCCTAGAGGCAGGACCAAATACCCCCTGCATAATATTTGATTGTCCGTTCTTTTATAACATGCACTTCGATCCGGGGAACGGGACAAACCAGTCGGCACTCCCCGTTTGCCCCGTTTGCCGTGCTACTGCTGCTGCTCCTGGTCCTGGTCCTGCTTCGAGGTACTTACTACTATCCTTCCCGTCGTCGTCGATGCCACTCGGGAGCTTCCTCCCTTTCCCCTCGTTCTCGACTTTTTAAACCTACCAATTTTGTTGCCATTCCTCCCCTGTTTTGCGGCTACTGTCCTATTTTTTGCTCACCTAACTAGAAGGCCCCCCCTCCTGAACTCGGCTCAGGGTTATCCTATAGCCGCCGATTACCGCTGGCACCCGCCGCCCGCACTCCAGCAATCCTGCCGACACCGCAAGGCGGCCTGAGCTGCAATGGGGCTCTTCTCCCGCAAAGATAAGGCATCAAGGGGGTCAAAGCCGTCCTTATCAACCTCCCAGTCGAACGCATCCCTCAAATCGGGCTCCTCCTCGCTCCAATCCCCCGCCCCGACGTCCCACCTCCAGATCTTCAACCGCACTTCTGGCGGCACCAGCGGTCCCGGAACGCCCTTGACGCCCTTCTCGCCCTCCTTCGCCGTGAACAAGATGGACCTCCCCAAGCCGCCAGACCCCCAGCTCGACCCGGCCGGATACCTCCGCAGCTTGCCAGCTGTGCGGGACCGGTGCGCCCTCGTGACGGAGAAGGCCCTACGGAACGAATTGAAGCACTTTGACGTGGACATGCGGAAGTTTAGCGATGTTATCACATTTGTTTCTAATATTATAAAGGTAGGAGACCAGGACCACCTGTGATATATATGTTCCCTATAGGTGTAGAGGGGGGGAAACAGATGGGACAGCGAATGCTGATCAGGCATTATTGCCCTTCCCGCAGAGAGATTATGACGCCCCCTTCACCAGCATTCCAGGCCACGGCCGCTATCAGCACTTTGCTGTCGGCGGCCGAGACCGAATTGCCCACCTCCTCTCCACCTTCCCCGAGGATGTGGACAATGCCGAGAGGTGCAAGCGCATGATCGATTTATTCCTCGTCAGCGTCCTACTCGACGCCGGCGCTGGCAATCGGTGGAGTTATAAGAGCGCCGAGAACGGCAGGGTCTATAAGCGGTCCGAGGGTCTCGCCGTTGCGAGCTTGGAGATGTTCAAGACCGTAAGTAACCGTGCACAATGGAGTTCCCTTGGGGAAGGTGGTCCAAGATGTTAACCACGAACTCATAGGGTCTCTTCTCGGGCAACAAGAGTAATAAACACCAGGTGGACAAGGATGGGTTGAGGCAACTTACCGTCGAGAAGCTCGCGCAAGGATTGCAATCGAAGCCAGGGAACGAAATGGCTGGCCTGGAGGGCCGGTGCGAGCTCCTTGTGAGGTTAGGCCAGGCGTTGGAAGAGAAGAAGGAATTCTTCGGCGAGGACGGCAGACCCGGAAATATGCTCGGTATGAACCCCCCCCTTTTCCCGCACGATTCAACTTCGAGGAAGGGGGAAGTGGGCGATGCTGACGACTTACAGACCACATTCTATCCCACCCCTCCACACAAGCATCGAGCATGCTAATCGTCCCGATTACCGTCCTCTGGAACATCCTCATGAACGGCCTCGGCCCCATCTGGCCATCCTCCCGGACAGCAATCAACGGTGTCTCCCTTGGCGACGCGTGGCCGTGCAGCTCCATGCCGCAGGTCGCCCAGTCCCCCACGGGCCCAACCTTCCAACCATTCCCGAACACCACGGGGCAGTCCAACGGTGTCGCGCCGTGGGAGGGCATCCTGCCCTTCCACAAGCTGACCCAGTGGCTTACTTACTCCCTCATGCAACCCATGCAGAGCATCATGAAGATCCACTTCGCCGGCCAGGAGCTGCTCACAGGCCTACCAGAGTACAGGAACGGAGGTCTCTTCATCGATCTAGGCGTGCTGACGCTAAAGAGCGACGACGAGCAGAGGGGCCTGCAGCACTACTACGACTACTGCCAGCGGACGGGAACCAAGAACGTTGAGGTCGCCCCCATGTTCGACCCAGGCGACGACGTCGTAGTCGAGTGGAGGGGAGTCACGGTCGGCTTCCTGGATCGGCTGTGCTCTGAGCTGAACAACGTGCTGCGAAACGAGCTGGCCGGCAACGAGCTGACACTGGCGCAAGTTCTCGAGGCTGGGAGCTGGAAGGTAAGGGTATCCCCCAGTCAGCTTTGAGAGTAGCCACGCCGAGTTTACTGACTTTGATTTCTCCACAGGGTGGAAGAGAAATCGCCGAGGTCAGCCGTCCGATTACCAAGGAACCGCCGATTTTAATCGACAGCGATGGGACGGTATTCTAAGACGGCGAGAACCGAAGGGGGAGGACTCGAAGACGGCAAGAGGAGGTAGGGGGTCTACGGAAGCGATCTATTCACCCCAATGAAGGTGGCTATTGGGAGGGATTATTATTGTTCTTCTTCTCCCGAAGAACTGGACCGCGGCCAGCACTTGCTCAACTCACGATGCTACGAGGAAATCAATGGCTGCTGCTCTGCCGATCAGATTTGGGATCAGGGTGGTTACTTGTGCACTTCTATTCGGTTGTGTGGTCAGCGTGAGGCGAGGGGGGAAGGAAATGCACTTGCCCCCAACCAGCCCTCGCTTTTCGATCACCCTTGGCGCTTCTTAGGAAAGTGTGTAGTAGGGATACACAAATGTGCTTCTTGGTCGTGCTCGTGCCTTGTCCCCTCAGTTTTGTCATCTTGACTTCAGCATGTGTTTAGTAATGGTGGTTCAGCAAGTATTGGGCAACGGTCGGCTTCTAGTTGGGCCGGGAAGCAGACGGACATGATTGCAAAGCCCGGCGTTCAGACACCGATCGGCACAGACAGGTTGACCAATCTGCAGCACCAATCACGCTTTCAATGTCTGGTACAGATTGCGTGTCGACATTGCCAAATACGGCAAATCCCATGCCCGAATGGTAACCCCTTCGCCTCAGTTAAACCAGAGAACCATGGGTCCGATCTATCAGCTGTCGCAATACAAGTATTTCCCCGGTTTTCGGCATCGGCATCGGTATCGGTATCGAAAGGGCGACATGGGTCTCGCTATCCAAAAGACGAATGCCATCCGGCTGGCAACCTCTGTTTTCCATGATGGGATGGTGTGGCTATCTGTTGCCATCGCACACGATTCTTATTAGTTAAGGCGGGTGCTTGGTGTCGAGCACGCCATCCAAGCCTCTTCTCGATATGGATCATGATAGACTCTTTTCGGGCGTGCGTTTCACTCATGCAGCTCACTCGTGCGGGGGAGGGGGACCGCGATTCGAATCTCAGTGGGAACCATCATGCGCCCAGTCCTCCAACTAACATGGGTATGATAAGCATCTCCGTCCAACTACTCTCACGAGTCTGTATGTATCTAGATATATAAACCAGGCTGGTGGCCAACCTCGATGAGCGGACTCGTAATTTAGATATATACCATCAACATTTTACCCCTTTCCGCCAACAATCGCAACTTTGCCTCCTCGCTTTAAGATCCC
>Ga0164242_10002923_pt1 | contig 19608 bp, 13 predicted proteins | sample OricomgcompostMG_FD_108783 | JGI IMG/M metagenome (GOLD analysis project Ga0164242, IMG submission 108783) | Miracle-Growth compost microbial communities from Emeryville, California, USA - Original compost - Miracle growth compost (MG) ... | reverse complement strand
TAGTATGATCAAAAAATTGTTTTGCCAAAAAGGCCAAGGCAAATTCTGTTTTGGCAATCACAAGTAATCCGGAAGTATCTTTGTCGATGCGGTGTACAAGCCCAGGCCTGCCTTCTCCATTTTTTCCGATGGGAAGATTCTTAAAATATCCGGCAAGTGCGTTTACCAGAGTACCGGTCCAGTTTTGATAAGCAGGATGTACCACCATCCCGGCCGGTTTATTTACAACAAGCACGGCATCGTCTTCATAAAAAATATCCAAAGGGATGTCTTCCGGGACAACAACATCATCTCTGGGTGGCTCGGGCAGCATCACCGTTATCACATCTCCCGGCTTTACCCTATAACTGGTTTTAACCAAGGCTCCGTTTACCTGTACCGCTTCCGCTTTAATCCCATTTTGTATTTTACTTCGGCTGGCATTGGGTAAGCGATCCAACAAGAATTTATCTATCCGTAGCAAACTTTGCTTAGGATCTACCGTAATTCTATGATGTTCATATAAATCGGCATTTTCCGGCAAATCATCATATTCTTCCTGATCGTGCATCTTTCCAAAATTTAAACAAAAATGCTGTTATTGAAGCTTGAAAGCAATTTAGTTGCTAAATTTCCTGCTAAAATAAGACCTTTAAATATCTTATCCTTGGAAAGTTTTTTTAATGCCGGTTTGGCAACACCCTTACAGCTATTGGATCATCCGGTTTTTGAAAAAGCCGGCATACAGGTTTATTTAAAAAGAGAAGACCTTATTCACCCACAGGTTTCCGGAAATAAATGGAGAAAACTAAAATATAATTTAGTGGTGGCGAAAGCCCTTGGATTTAAGCACATCCTTACTTTTGGAGGAGCTTATTCCAATCATATTTATAGCACTGCAGCAGCCGGGAGTATTGCCGGATTTAAGACAACCGGGATTATACGAGGGGAGGAAACCTTACCCTTGAATGCGACCTTGTCTTTTGCAAAGGAACAAGGTATGCAGCTTCTTTATATGGATAGAACAAGCTATAGAGAAAAAGGAACAGCAGCGGTGATAGATGGGCTGAGGAAAAAACTGGGATCCTTTTACCTTATTCCCGAAGGTGGTACAAACCGTTTAGCACTCAAAGGCGTAGAGGAACTTTTGGACGATATAACGATTCCGTTTGATTATATAGCTACCCCGGTTGGAACCGGGGGAACACTTGCCGGGCTAATCCCAAAGTTAAAACAAGGCCAAAGAGCACTTGGTTTTTCTGCGCTTAAAGGCGATGCTTTTCTAGAAAAAGCAATAAGCCAATTGCTGGGAAAAGAAGCGAAGCTTCTTAATTGGGAAATACTATACGAATACCATTTTGGAGGGTATGCCAAGGTTAAACCAGTATTAATTGAATTTATGAAAGCATTTGAGACTCAATTTAATATTCCGCTCGATCCTGTTTATACTGCAAAAATGCTTTACGGGCTTTTCAATTTAGCCGAAAAAGGCTTTTTTGAAAAAGGTAAAACGATTATTGCTTTACATACCGGGGGCTTACAAGGGAGAGCCGGATTTGCTTTATAGAAAGCCTTGAGTGCGATTAATTACTTTCACTATCTGCCTTGCAAAGAGCTGCCTTTGTTTTTTCATATTCTTCCCAAAGTTCTTTAAGGACAACTGCTGCCGGCTTTATCGTTTTTATTTGGGCAGAAACTTGTCCTATTTCCAATTCCCCTTCTTCCAAATCCCCTTCAAAAATGCCCCTTTTGGCTCGGCCTCTTCCTAAAAGTGCTTTCAGATCTTCTTGGCTAGCGGCGTTTGCCTCTGCCGACTTTATCTTTTCAAAAAAGGCGTTTTTTATTAACCTTACAGGTGTAAGTGTTTTTAAGGTGAGGGAAGTATCTCCTTCTTTTGCATTTATTACTGCCTTTTTGAAGTTTTCATGAGCAGAAGATTCACAGGTTGCGGCAAAACGGCTTCCCATTTGCACGCCTTCCGCACCTAAGGCAAATGCGGCCAATATTGCTTTCCCGCTCCCTATTCCTCCGGCAGCAATAAGCGGAATCGTTACCGCTTCTTTTACAGCCGGTATAAGGCACATTGTTGTTGTTTCTTCTCTTCCGTTATGCCCGCCAGCTTCAAAGCCCTCTGCTACGATTGCATCTACGCCTGCTTCTTGTGCTTTGAGTGCAAATTTGGAACTGCTTACCACATGCACCACGGTAACCCCCTTTTCTTTTAACCATTTCGTCCAGGTTTTTGGATTTCCTGCGGATGTAAATACGATTTTTACGGTCTCTTCCTGCACGATTTGCATGAGCTTATCTATATCCGGATAAAGCAGTGGAATATTGACCCCAAAAGGTTTAGCAGTCGCCTTTTTGCATTTTTTTATATGTTCTTTTAAAACTTCCGGGTACATAGAGCCTGCACCTATTATGCCCAAACCACCAGCTTCCGATACCGCAGAGGCTAGCTTCCACCCACTGCACCATACCATCCCTGCTTGGATTATAGGGAATTCAATCTGGAATAAAGTACATATTCTGGTTTTCATGGTTTTGTATATTTAGCTGTACAAGTATAATAGAATAAAATTAAGTGATAAAGGTATACTTGAAATAATACAAATTTGCAAAAAGCCTTTTTATTCCTTGCTGTTGCCATTTTCTTATTTAGCCCCCCAATTTTTATAAAGATTTCAAATAAGACAGTGTTACTTAGGTAGAAAGAAAATTGTTTTTTAAGAAAGGCAGAAAAAGATTAGACGAAGATATCCACATTTTTCCGATAAGGTCTTTTGTTTCATATCACGCAAATAATCATAGTGTTAGATGCATTTATGGCTTAGGTGTGGATAAGTTTGCAAAATGTGGATAAAAACAACTTTGTTTTTAAGTGGAATTTGTTATTATATCTTGCAAAATAACAAGTTAAAATAAAGCAGGATTTATAAATGACTAAAAGGAGAAAAGATGTATTTTCAGTTCAATGTTTATTTGGTCTGCGGGTCTTTTTCAGCCTTTAAAAGTGCAATTTTTAATCCTGTCTATTGATTTAGAATAACTTTTAAATCCTGCCCCTTTTATTTCTTGAGGAAATCACCAAAAGAGCAGGCTTTATTTTACAAGTTCCAAAATATCTTCCAGATACTCCCGGCTATTGGACAGTCTTGGAACCTTGTTTTGCGCACCCAATTTGCCTCTCTTTTTCATCCATTGGTAAAAAGTACCCTCCGATACCATATGCACTACGGGCAATTGCAGTGCTAGGTCTTTGTGTCTTTTTGCTTCGTAATCGGAGTTTACCTCTTTCAGGCATTCGTCAAGAAGGTGAGAAAATGCTTCTAAGTCAGAAGGCGGAGTTGCAAATTCAATAACCCACTCGTGTCCCCCTTTTTTATTTCCTGAAAAGTAAATAGGGGCAGCAGTGAAATTGTTGATGGAAGCTCCGGTGAGATGGCATGCTTTTGTAATAGCATTTTCTGCATTCTCAATCATCAACTCTTCGCCAAAAGCGTTAATAAAATGCTTGGTTCTTCCGGAAATACGGATTCGATAAGGCTTTAAAGAGGTAAATTTTATGGTATCTCCAATTTTATAGCGCCAAAGCCCTCCATTGGTAGAAATTACCATAGCATATTGTTTGTTAATTTCTACTTCACTAAGGGAATATGTTTTGGGGTTATCATCTTCTGCCTCAGCTAAGGGAATAAATTCGTAAAAAATTCCATAATCAAGCATTAGGAGCATATCGTCTTCTTTTAGACGATCTTGCATGCCAAAAAAACCTTCCGAGGCGTTATAGGTTTCCATATATTGCACCTGTTTTCCCTGAAACAGCGTGTTAAAAATTTCTTTATAAGGGCTAAAGGCAACAGCACCATGGAAAAATACTTCAAAGTTAGGCCAAACTTCCAAAATGCTGTTTTTACCTGTTAACTGAAGTATTTTTTCAAGCAGGACTATAGTCCAGGTGGGTACACCGGAAATGTTAGTAACGTTAGTATTTATGGTTTCACGGGCTATTCTTTCAATTTTTTCCTCCCATTCGCCCATTAAGGCAGTTTTTATGGAAGGTGTACGTACATACTCGGCCCAAGAAGGCAGGTTGGCCATAATAACGGCTGATATATCGCCGATAAAGGCATTGTCTATAAGAGATTCATAGGTTCCTCCTATTGCAAGACCTTTGCCTTCAAACATTTTGGTTGCCGGGTTATTATGTGCATATAATGCTATCAGGTCTTTGCCTCCGTTAAAATGGCATTCGTGCAGGGATTCTTTGGAAACAGGTATAAATTTACTTTTGGCATTCGTCGTTCCTGAGGATTTGGAAAACCATTTGATGGGAGAGGGCCAAATAATGTTTTGCTCTCCTTTCATTACTCTTTCAAACAAAGGGAAAAGTGCTTCATAACCGGAAACGGGGACTGTCTCTTTGTAAGCATCATAATTTTTAATGGTACTAAAACTGTATTTCTTTCCCCATTCGGTGTTTTTAGCGGAAGAAATAAGGTTTTTGAAAACATTGTCCTGTACTTCTACAGGGTTTTCCATGTAGGCTTCTATTTTTTTGATCCTCCTTTTCAGAAGACCAATAAGTATGGAATTTAAAACGGCCACTTAGACAAGGTCTTTTCTTCTCAGTTCAAAGTTTTTGCCGAGATACACTTTTCTCACTTGCTCGTCTTCTGCAAGTTCTTCCGACGAACCCGATTTTAATATTTTACCCTCAAAAAGAAGGTAAGCACGGTCGGTTATTGACAGTGTTTCGTTGACGTTATGATCGGTAATTAAAATACCAATATTTTTATGCTTCAATTTAGCAACTATTGTTTGTATCTCCTCTACTGCTATTGGATCTACTCCGGCAAAAGGTTCATCCAATAATACAAATTTTGGATCTACCGCCAAAGCCCGGGCGATTTCCGTTCTTCTTCTTTCCCCACCAGACAAAACAATGCCCAGATTTTTCCTCACGTGGGTAAGGCTAAATTCTTCCAAAAGTTCTTCAACCCGTTGCTTTTGCTCTGCTTTTGACTTATTGGTCATTTCAAGTACGGCTCGTATATTTTCTTCAACGCTTAATTGTCTGAAAACGGAGGCCTCTTGTGCCAGATAACCTACTCCCTTGCGGGCGCGTTGAAACATTGGGAGCTTGGTGATATTGTCATCTTCCAGGAAAATTTTCCCGGCATTTGGTTTTATCAGACCCACTATCATATAAAAGCAGGTGGTTTTACCTGCTCCATTAGGCCCTAAAAGCCCTACAATTTCTCCTTGTTCTACCTGTACCGAAACATTGTCTACGACCGTTCGGGTTTTGTATTTTTTCACCAGGGCTTCCGCTCTTAAAATCATCTTAATTATCGTTGAACTTAATGTCTTTTATAAAAATTTGCAAATGGGAAATACCATTCCAGGTATTTTCAGATAAAGTATAACATAGTCTGAAACGTTCCCCTGAAGCGATACGTTCATAATAAGATGGCATATCAAATCCAATCGCTTCAATTTCTTTGGAACCCTCCTGTTTTAGGCAAAGCTTCAGATGTTTCCCTTTAAGCAACTTGCCTTTCCCTGTATCAAATACGTTTTCGGAAACAAATACAGGTTGTAGGTTTCTTGGTCCGAAAGGTGCCATTTGAGCTAAAATAGCATAAAACTTTTGACTTATATCCTTTAATTCTAAAACACAATCGATTTCTATAAATGGAGTTAGTTGTTCTTCGCTGAGCGCATCAGCCGCAATTGCATCAAAACGCTTTCGAAAAGCATTTATATTTTCTTTTTTCAGGCTAAGCCCTGCTGCAAAAGTATGCCCGCCAAACTGTTCCAATAAATCGGAACATTTGGAGATTGCTTCATAGAGATCGAAACCGGCAACAGATCTTGCTGAACCGGTAGCCAGGTTATTCGATTCGGTAAGGATAACTGTGGGACGGTAATACTTTTCTATGCACCTGCTTGCTACAATCCCTATTACACCTTTATGCCAATTTTCTTTAAAAAGCACCGTCGATTTAGCCTCTGGAAAAGTCGCTTCATTTTCAATCATGGCAAGTGCTTCTTGTGTTATGGAAGTGTCATGATCTTTACGGCTAATATTGTTTTCGTTTATCTGTTTTGCAAAAAGAATGGCCTCTTGTAGGTCTTCTGCAAGGAGTAGTTCGACCGCAGCTTTTGCATGCGCAATTCTTCCGGCAGCATTTATTCTTGGCCCTATGCCGAAAACGATAGCTTCAATGTCCAGCGATTTTTTAAATCCGGATACATCTATAAGGGCTTTAAATCCCGGTCTGGGGTTTTTATTTAATACTTTTAACCCCCAATAGGTGAGTATTCTGTTTTCCCCTGTCATGGGAACGATGTCGCTCGCTATGCTTACTGCCAGTAGGTCAAGGTGTCGAAAAAGTTCTTTTTCATCTATAGATTGTTTTTGGCAAAAAGCCTGCATCAATTTAAAACCGACACCACAACCCGACAGTTCTTTGTAAGGATATGCACAATCTTTTCTTTTTGGGTCAAGCACCGCATAAGCTTCCGGAAGTGTACCGGGGTTATGGTGATCACAGACGATAAAATCTATTCCTGAATCTTGTGCCTTTTTAATTTGCGTATGCGCCTTTATCCCACAATCTAAGGAGATAATAAGGGTGAACTTATTTTTGTAAGCGTAGTCAATTCCCAGGTTTGAAACCCCATAACCTTCTTTATAGCGATCGGGAATGTAAAAATTGAGTCTGGGATAATATTTCCTTAAAAATCCATATACTAAAGCGACAGAAGTGGTTCCATCTACATCATAATCTCCGTAAATAAGAATTTTTTCTTGCCTTTTCATTGCGAGCAGCAGGCGGGTTACTGCTTTATCCATATCTTTCATTAGAAAAGGATTGTGCAATTCTTCCAGGTTTGGCCTAAAAAAAGCTTTTGCCTGTTCAAAGGTAGCTACACCTCGTTGCACCAAGACAGTAGCCAGCTTTTGAGATATATTTATGGCAGAAGCCAGCTGTTTTACCGCCGCTTCTTTTGGCTTGTTTCCATAAATCCATCTTTTTTCCATTGCTACAAAAATATACAAATAAAAAGGAAGTATAAAAAAGCAGTACAGGTAAAAGCAAAAGCATTTTTTGGTAAGGAGGTTGTTTGGAAAATCTTCCTTTCTAAGCTTCTTCTTCCGAAACCCGTATCTTTTTTTATATATTTGAAGCTTAAAAATAAGATTTAAAATAGTTTAAAACAGTATGAAAAAGCTTTTATTTATTCCGCTTCTTTTTGGTTTAAGTTTTTGCACGCAGAAAGCCAAGGAAACAATTGGAAGTACAGCTAATACAGAAGCCGAAAATCAACATTCCGAAAGCACCTCAGACAGCCTTGTTGTAAAGGCCAATAATCAATATATGGAAATTGCACCTGCTATAGGAGGAAGGATTGTTTCTTTGAAAATGGACGGGCAAAACTTTTTAACCGGAAAAGCCATAAATGCAGATAATTGGGGTTCGACCTTTTGGACGAGTCCTCAGCAAGCCTGGGGCTGGCCTCCTTCAGAAGAAATCGACAAAAAACCATATAAAGTTACTTTTAATGGAGACACCCCTGTGCTTACCAGTGAGAAAGACTCTAAATTGGGCTTTGTGATTAAAAAGGAAATCTCCGGTAATGCAGAGGATACGTCTTTTACCATTACCTATTCTATAACAAACGAGAGCGATTCTGCACAAAAAGTAGCTCCCTGGGAAATATCAAGAGTACATCCGGGCGGACTTACGTTTTACCCTTCCGGGGCAGGTGCAAAGAAGGGGGACTTAGCAAGCCTTACGCAAGACGTGAATGGGATAACCTGGTTTAACTATGAAAGCGAAAAAATACCGGGAGGCGTGCCGAAACTTTTGGCAGATGGAGCAGAAGGTTGGTTGGCGCAAGTAAATGATGGAAGGATACTGATAAAGAAATTCCCGAATGTAGCACAAGAAAAAATTGCACCGGGAGAAGGAGAAATCGAAATGTATACCAACCCCGATAAAAGCTATGTTGAAATTGAGCAACAAGGAGCGTATGAAACACTCAATCCGGGAGCTACGGTAACCTGGGAAGTACACTGGTTTTTAAGAACGCTGCCGAAAAGTGTAAAGGTCGAGGTAGGGAGCAAATCTTTGCTTTCGTATGCACGGTCTGTAGTAGAAGGAAAGTAAATGGGAGTTTGAAGGAACGGAGGTGTTTGTTGTTGTTTTAAGAATAATTCACTTTTGTATCCTTTGTTATTCTTTACCCTTATGAAAGTTTCAAGGGGAGCTTGACAGGTGAGTCTAAGTATTGTTCCGTTTAAAAAAATTGTTTTAGTATAAATTTCTGCATTTTTCCCTACTTTTGTACGGTGAGCAAGTTAAGACATATTTATTTAGTTTTGTTGGCTATTTATATGCTGGCACTATGTGTTTTACCTTGTAACGATACTTGCCAAAGTAATTCCTGTCAAACAACCCAGGTTGTTCAGCAAACGCATGACCACCAACAGTATAATGGCGACATGTGCTCCCCCTTTTGTGCTTGTACCTGCTGTTCAACCAATATTTTTGTAAACAACTTAAACAATTTCCATTTTTCCACTTTTTTAACTACCCAAGGATTTTCAGCCTTTTACCTGTCGCTTTTATTCGATCATCATTATTCCATTTGGCAACCGCCGAAGATTAGTTAATGTCCTTATAGTATTCCGGTAATCGGAAGTAAAAAGTGATTTATGATGTCCTTGCCACATTGTGAATCGAACCTGTGCTCATTAATGAATCCAAAAATATGATCAATAATATCATTGCTTTTTCTATTAAGAATAAGCTCATTGTAGGCTTGTTTACCATTGCCCTTATTGCCGGGGGCATATGGAGCATGACCAAAGTTCCGCTCGATGCAGTACCGGATATTACCAATAATCAGGTGCAGGTGATCACGCAAGCCTCTAACCTTGGCACGGAAGACATTGAGCAATTTGTAACCTATCCCGTGGAACTAGCCATGGCCAATCTTCCCGGTGTGGTGGAAATTCGCTCCACTTCCCGCTTTGGCCTTTCTGTGGTTACTATTGTTTTTGAGGAAGATATGGGAACCTATCTGCCGCGGCAGCTTGTGTCCGAAAAACTGATTCAGGTAAGGAACGAGATTCCGGAAGGTTTTGGAGAACTTTCCATGGGGCCTATATCAACCGGTCTCGGCGAAATATACCAATATACGTTAGCCGTAGCTCCCGAGTACCAGGGTGAATACTCTTCTATGGATCTGCGGACCATGCAGGATTGGATTGTACGCAGGCAAATGGCCATGGTACCCGGCGTGGTAGAGGTAAATGCCTTCGGAGGCCATATAAAACAGTATGAAGTAGCAGTATCCCCTGATGAACTCAAAGCCATTGATTTGACCATTAATGATCTTTTTGAAGCCTTGGAACAAAATAATCAAAATACCGGAGGGGCCTATATCGAAAAAAACCATAGAGCCAATTTCATACGGGGCGAAGGGCTGGCACGCAGTATCGAAGACATAGAAAATATTGTGGTAAAAACGGTGGAAGGCATTCCCATCCGTGTCAAAGATGTGGCTAAAGTGCAGTTTGGCGAAGCCGTGAGGTATGGGGTTTTTACCAAAGACGGCAAAGGAGAAGCCGTAGGCGGCATTATTTTCATGCTCAAGGGGGCAAACTCCAACGAAGTAATTGCCCACGTGAAGGAGAGGATTGCTCAAATTCAGGAATCTCTGCCTGAAGGGGTCAGCATCCAACCTTTTCTGGATCGTAGCGAACTTATTGGCAGGACTACCAGCACCATAACAACAAATCTTATTGAAGGAGCACTGATCGTGATTTTTGTGCTGGTTTTTCTGCTTGGCAACTGGCGGGGCGGACTTATTGTTGCTTCTACCATACCCTTATCGCTGTTGTTTGCCTTTATACTCATGTATGTCTTTGACGTTTGGGCCAACCTCATGAGCTTAGGAGCCATCGATTTTGGAATTATTGTGGACGGGGCGGTAATCGTGGTAGAAGGCACGGTTTTTTTCCTGTATCAGAAGATGCACAAAGGCAAGGAGATCAATGCCAAAGAACGGGACGAAATTACCTACACTGCTTCAAGTAAAATGATGAATGCTGCCTTTTTCGGTCAGCTGATTATACTCATCGTGTTTATACCCATTCTGTTTTTGGAAGGTGTGGAAGGAAAAATGTTTAAACCCATGGCCCTCACGTTCATGTTTGCCATGATGGGTGCCATGATCCTTTGCCTCACTTATGTTCCCATGATTTCCAGCCTTTTTATCAGGGTTTCCAAAAAGGAAAAAAAGGCATGGGGCGATAAGGTGGTGATCTGGGTAGAAGATCGATATGAAAAAGCCTTGGGTGCTGCGCTTAAAAGGACGGCAATTATCGTCGGCTCCTCGGTTGTGCTTTTTGCCCTGGCAATTTTCACTTTTACCCGCATGGGTGGCGAATTTATCCCGCAGCTCGATGAAGGGGACATCGCTTTCCACGTCATTTTAAAACCCGGCAGTTCTTTAGCCGAAGGCATTAAAACCTCCACCCAAATTGAACAAATCCTTCTGGAAAATTTTCCGGAAGTTGAACATGCCATGACCCGTTTTGGAGTAGCAGATGTGCCAACAGACCCCATGCCCATGGATATCGGCGATTGCTTTGTTATTCTGAAACCCAGGAGCGAATGGGTATCTGCTGAATCTAAGGAAGCGCTCATTGCTAAAATGAAAGCAAAACTGAGCATTATTCCCGGTGTGAACTATGAGTTTACGCAGCCCATTGAGATGCGCTTTAACGAACTCATTTCAGGTGTTCGGGAGGACATTGCGGTTAAACTTTACGGAGATGATTTACAGGTTTTGGCCGATAAGGCCGAGGAAATGGGTAAGATCATTGCTACAGTGAAAGGTGTTGCCGACATGAAAGTGGAAGCGACCACCGGAATGCCTCAAATAACCATTCATTATGAAAGAGGCGAACTTGCACAATACGGATTGAATGTCAACGATATTAATACGGTTGTCGAGACCGCGTTTGCTGGAAGCAAAGCTGGGGTTATATTCGAAGGGGAAAGGAGGTTTGATCTGGTTGTGCGGCTGGATTCGGCATACCGTAGCAACATTGAGGATGTTAAAAACCTTTACATTAACACACCAAATGGCGTCCAAATCCCGCTAAAGGAAGTAGCCAACATTAGCTACGAACCCGGCCCCATGCAGATTAGCCGGGACAACACCAACCGAAGAACGTATGTGGGGATTAATGTACGGGGACGCGATATAAAATCGCTTGTAGAGGAGATTCAGGTCAAGCTGAAGAATGAATTAGAGTTGCCACCGGGCTATTACATCCGATACGGAGGGGCTTTTGAGAATTTAGAAAGGGCCAATAATACCCTTCAAGTGGTTGTACCCATTGCCCTCGTGCTCATATTCATCCTGATCTTTTTTGCATTGCATTCTTTCAAGCAAACGGCAATGATCTATATCGCAATCCCCATGGCTGCCATTGGCGGAGTATTTGCCCTTTGGCTTAGGGATATGCCTTTTAGCATTTCAGCCGGAGTAGGCTTTATTGTGCTTTTTGGCGTGGCTGTGCTGAACGGATTGGTGCTGATTAGTGGCTGGAATGAACTCAAGGAAGAAGGGGTAACAGATTTGAGTGAAAGAATTAAGCAAGGAGCCAGAAGAAGGATCAGGCCAATTATGCTGACCGCCCTGACCGATATTTTCGGCTTTTTACCAATGGCCATCTCTACCTCAGCGGGAGCAGAAGTGCAACAACCATTGGCCACAGTGGTGATTGGTGGAATGATCACTTCTACCCTGCTTACGCTCTTTGTCTTGCCCATTCTCTACCGTTGGACAGAAACCCGGTCTTTTCGCCCTTCAATGGGTAAGGGGGCTATTGCCATGATCCTGATCTTTGGGTTTACTGTACTTGCTGCATCACCTGTAAAAGCCCAGCAAACCGATTCTTTACCAGTGATTACGATGGAAGAAGCAGTAAATAAGGCCATAGCCAATTATCCTAAATTAAAAGTGGCAAAATTAAAAATAGCGCAACAGGAAGCTTTAAAAAAGACTGCATGGGATTTAGGCAGTACGCATATTTTTACCGCCGGTGAGGAGATTGGAAGCAATGGCGAAAGTGTCTATACCACCATTGGCATTCAGCAGCAAAACATTGATGTGTTTGGCATAGCACCGGGGCTAACGTTGCAAAACCAAAAGGTGGCTTTGGCCGAAGCAGCTTTAAACCTGAATGAGCTTGAACTCCGGCAACGGGTAAAAGGCGCATACTCAGTTGTTTATATTGCCAAAAGAAATCTGGAGCTCTATAAGCAACTGGATTCGGTTTATCAGAAATTTCAGCGGGCAGCGCAGCTACGCTATGAAGTAGAAGAAATATCGAAACTGGCTTATTTGGCTGCCACCAATCAGGTGAAACAGATAGCCCTGCAGAAGACGCAGGCCGAATATGATTATCAAGCTGCCATCACCAACCTTAACCTTTGGTTAGTAAGCGATACCCTGTACACGGTCAGTACTTCAGAGCAAGCACCCTGGATTAAGCCACTTGCTTTGGTAGATTCCATTGGTAACCATCCACTTTTGCAAATGGCAGCGCAGCGGATGAAGGTAGCGATGGCAGAGAAAAAGACCGCCACGGCAGCGCTGCTCCCAAAACTAAATGTCCAGTACGGGACCCAGAAAATAGCCGGGCAATCAGGGTTTTATCAATTTCAGGTGGGCATATCCATTCCTTTGTTCTTTTTGCCAGAGCAAGGCAGGATACAATCCGCCAAAATAGGCCGCCAAATAGCAGGGCAGGAATACCGGCAAACGCAATTCGAATTACAGGCCGGATATCAATCACTATTGCAGCAATATCAAAAATGGCTGGCGTCCTGGCATTTTTATAAAGACGAAGCATTGCCCTTGGCGCGCGAACAACGGCAGGGTGCTGTCCTCGCATATTATGAAGGAGCAATAGATTATGTCTCCTTTATTCAAAGTTTGAAGGAAACTGTTCAGATAGAAGTAAATGCGCAGGAAGCCCTGGCGCAGTATCTAGAATCAAAGTTCCAATTGGAATACTATCTCAATTCCTCTCACCGATAAAAAACATAAAAAAATGAATCTTAATAGCATTAGAATTTTAAGTCTTTTCACGGTCATTGCTTTAATGACGGCTTGCGGCGAAAAACAAGGCAGCGAAGGCAGTGGGCACGGCCATGAAGAAGAAACAGGCCATAATGAACATAAAGATGAAGGAGAAAGTGTGCATTTTTCTGCCGCGCAATTTGAAGCACTGGACATGAAAGTGGACACCCTATCGCTCAGAAATATTTCCGCTGTAGTGCAGGCCCATGGGCAGTTGGAAGTACCTCCTCAAAATGAAGCCACGGTAACGGCCATAATTGGCGCCAATATATCGTCCATAAATGTGATCGAAGGGGAAGCGGTAAAGAAAGGACAAGTACTGGCCTATCTCACACACCCCAACCTCACTCGTTTGCAAGGCGATTATTTAAAAGTCTATAATAACCTGCAATTTCTGGAACAGGATTATCAGCGCCAGAAGTTGCTTTATGAAGCAGAAGTGGGCTCTGGAAAAGCCTTTCAACAAACACAGGCAGATTATCGCTCCACCAAGGGGATGGTAAAAAGCTTGGCAGCTCAACTTCGCCAGTTTGGAATGAACCCTGTCCGAATTCAAGAAGGAAAGTTTTACGACCAAGTGCCGGTAGTAAGCCCGATTGATGGATCAATTGTAAGCGTAGCCGTTAAAATAGGGCAATATGTGCAGCCGGAAAAAACGCTTTTTGAAATTATCAATACGCACCATATACATGCAGATTTAATGGTGTTCGAAAAAGATGTGCACAAGGTGAAAGAAGGTCAACGCGTGCGATTTAGGGTTGAGACATTACCAGGAAAGGAATTGTTTGCTGAAATATATTCCGTAGGCAAAAAGTTTGAGCAGGATCCGAAGGCTGTGCATGTACATGCAGAGATTGAGAACAAAACGGGAAGTCTAATCCCGGGCATGTATATCAAAGGTGAAATACTAACGGATAGCACAAGAGCCTACGCCTTGCCCGAAGAGGCGATTACCCGTGAAGGAGACAAATCCCTGGCTTTCCTTGCCGAAAAGGAAATGGAAGGCGAGCATGAAAACTGGATGTTTACCCCTGTAGAAGTGGTAGCAGAGAGTTCAAACAACGGCTGGGTAGCAGTTAAGTTCCTTCAGGAAATTCCGGACGGAGCATTGTTTGCGGTGAATAATGCCTATTATTTAATTGCTGAAATGAATAAGAGTGAAGCAGGTCATAGCCACTGAGGCCTCGGTAGAATTGTACCACCATTACTAAGGAAATAAACCAAAAACAGCTTTTAGAGGCGCAATTTATTGGATGCGTGCCTCGTTTAAGCCTCGGATTGGTTTTTATGATAATTTTTATAATAGAGAAAACTTTCTTTTCAAAATTTTCGGTGGATGAGTTTTTGTCCGCTTGTTTATTAATCCTTATCTTTACCAAGAAAATAATTAAATAAATCATCTGAAAAAATAAAAAGTCGAACTTATGTTTACAATATTGTTGTTAATCGGGCCATTAGGCATGCAGGAATTGATCGTAATCCTGGTAATTGTCATGCTATTGTTTGGGGCTAAAAAAATACCGGATTTGGCGAGAGGTCTTGGCAGGGGAATCAGAGAATTTAAAGATGCCTCTAAAGAGATTAAAACGGAGATTGAGAACGCTGCTAAAGAAGAACCCATTAAAGAAGAAAGAAAATCATAACCTATAGTGAAGAACTATAAATCATTAATAGAAATACAGAAAGATTTAAGCAACAAAACCGTTACTTGTGAATCCCTGACCCGGCATTACCTTTCAAATATAAAAGCCAAAAATAAGCTTAATGCTTTTCTCGAGGTTTATGAAGATGAGGCCTTACAAAAAGCGATGGCAATTGATCGAAAGATTGCTTCCGGTACGGCAGGAAAGCTGGCAGGGATGGTTCTTGGAATTAAAGATGTCCTTTGTTATAAAGGGCATGGTTTACAAGCATCCAGTAAGATTCTTGCCAAGTTTGAATCACAGTTTTCCGGAACAGCAATAGAAAGGTTATTGAAGGAAGATGTAATTATCATTGGCCGTCAAAATTGCGATGAATTTGCTATGGGGTCTTCCAATGAAAACTCAGCTTTTGGTCCTGCACTTAATGAAGTGGATATAACGCGCGTTCCGGGAGGATCTTCAGGTGGTTCTGCCGTTGCTGTTCAAGCCGATCTTTGTTTGGCATCGCTTGGTTCTGATACAGGCGGTTCTGTTCGACAACCGGCTGCATTTTGCGGCGTTGTTGGTTTAAAACCAACCTATTCAAGAATTTCCCGATATGGGCTTATCGCTTACGCTTCTTCCTTCGATTGTATTGGTATAATAAGCAAATCTGTAGAAGATGCGGCTCTCTTGTTGGAAATAATGGCCGGTGGAGATGATTATGACAGTACTGTTTCCTTTAAATCGGTACCCGAATACAGCAAAAAGTTAAGTTTTTCCGGGAAAGCCAAAATAGGGTATTTAAAAGAATCTATAGAAAGTGAAGGCGTAAGTCCTGAAATCCGTGAAAACACAAAAGGGATTCTTGATCAGCTAAAAGCAGATGGGCATAGTGTTGAGCCTTTTGACTTTTCCTTAATGGAGTATATTCTTCCCACCTATTATGTTTTAACTACTGCCGAGGCTAGTTCAAACCTTTCTCGTTATGATGGCGTAAAATACGGGTATAGGAATTTTTCTTCCGAAGATTTACAAAGTATGTATAAAAAGACACGTACGGAGGGCTTTGGGGAAGAGGTTAAGAGAAGGATTATGTTTGGAACCTTTGTGCTTAGTGCTGGTTATTACGATGCTTATTATACAAAAGCACAAAAAGTAAGGAGGCTCATAAAAGAACAAACAGAGAAGATCCTGTCGGAATTTGATTTTCTAATTATACCAACAACGCCAACAACGGCGTTTAAACTTAAAGAAAACACCGAAGAACCTCTTTCAATGTACCTTGCCGATTTATTTACCGTTCAGGCAAACCTTTCCGGAATTCCAGCAATTTCTATTCCTAACGGAAAAGATAGCCAGGGTCTCCCTATTGGTCTCCAGCTCATGGCGGGTTCTTTTAAGGAAGAAAACCTATTGGCGTTTTCAAAAGTTATAATGGAAAAACAATAAGCTATGCCTAAACGAACAATCGATCTCAAGTTTGCCCTTGCAGGCGTATTCTTTGCTATGTCGGCGCTTTTGTCTCCTCTAAAAGCACAAGATTCGACAAAAGTACAGGATATGGAAGACCTTGAGCCAGTCGATGAAGTAGTAGATGGGATGGAAACACTTCCTATTGACCCCAGTTTTTTCTCAGATCTTCCGGATGCGGTAATTATCGATCGATTAAAATGCCTTGAAGGAGACGGAGCAATAAAATTTAGTTATAATCCCAAGATAAAAGGTTTCATAGATTACTTTACAATCAAAAATCGCCGTTATCTCGAAGTTATGGAGCGTAGAAAAAACCTCTATTTCCCAATTTTTGAGGCGTGTTTGAAAAAATACAATATGCCCGAGCAATTGAAATATCTTTCTATTGTTGAGTCCGGGTTAAATCCAACAGCTGTTTCTCATGCGGGCGCTGCAGGCTTATGGCAGTTTATGCCGAGCACAGGAAAAATATACAAACTCCATCAGGATTTTTACATGGATGAACGGCTTGATCCTTATATGGCTACGGAAGCAGCTTGTAAATATCTGAAGCAGTTGTATAATATGTTCCATGATTGGGAACTAGCTCTTGCTTCCTACAACTGTGGTCCGGGAAATGTACGTAGAGCCATTAGAAGATCTGGTTATAAAGAAACTTTTTGGGGAATTTACAGGCATTTACCCGCAGAAACAAGAAGCTATGTGCCTCAGTTTATTGCAGTGGCCTATGTTATGAACTATTTGGATGAATATCAAATAGACAGGGATTCTATACAGTACCCCATGGCTTTTGATACCGTATATTTTTCTGAAACAGTTGACTTAGGTAAACTTTCCAGTGCACTAAATATTTGTAAAGAAGATTTAAAAACGCTTAACCCCGGGTTAAAGCAAGAAATAGTACCTGCCTATCTAAATTATGCTTTAAGGATTCCCGCAGATGTTGTCCCTTTATTTAATGAAAATAGAGTTGCTATTGCAGATTCCTGTAAGATTCCCGAAACAGAGGTTGTAGCTTTTGTAGAAAAGTATAAATCGGTAAGGCATACGTATACGGTAAGAAGAGGCGATTACCTTGGCAAAATTGCAGACAGATATAATGTTTCTATTAGTAGCCTTAGGAAATGGAATGGAATTAGGGGAAGCAGGATAGCTATTGGTCAAAGATTGGTGATATATAAACAGGAGAAAGTGAGAATACAGGTAAAACCAACCTCTTCTGATATCGAAGTTGTGAAAATTGCAAAACCCAAAATTGATAAAGATGCAGAAACAACCAAGCATACTGTACAGCGAGGTGAAAATCTAAATGGTATTGCTGCCCAATACGGGGTATCCGTCAGTCAACTTAAAGATTGGAATAATTTGAGTGGAAGTTTGATAAAAGTGGGGCAAAGTCTTCAAATAAAGGCAAGTGATAAGGATGGTCTGGTAAATAAAATTACACCAAGGGTATATTACGTACAGCCGGGGGATACCTTATGGAGCATTTCAAAAAAGTATAACGGCATTTCTGTAGAAGATATAAAAAAGCGCAATAATTTGAAAAGCGAAACGATAAAGCCGGGAATGAAATTAGTGATTGGCTAAAAGGCTTTTCCTTACCTTATTTAAAGGGAGTAATTATTTTTATCAAAGTTGCTCTGCTAAGAGAAAAATAATATACGTTAAAAGACCACCCACAAGCACAAATAACCCGGTTAGCATTCCAAAGGCAACCCGTGATTGCCCTCTTTTAAAGAACATCCCCATCATTAATAAGAAAAAACCCAAGAGGCAGAGTCCGGGAAGGATTCCATTATGAAAAAACTGTAAAAAGATAAGTCCTGTAGTCAATACAATGCATGCAGATAAAATACCGGGAATTAATTCTTTAAATTTCATAAAATCTGTTTTAATTACTTTTGTAGCCCCAACCAGGAGTGTAGCATAATTGATATTTGCTTAAATAGCCTTTGAAGAATCAATGGTTTTCCTTTTGAGCATTCCTGTAAGCGTATGTTTTTTTATTGCAGAAGCCACCTTTCACCCTTAAATTAGTCAATAATTCCCCCATAGTTATATTCTAGAACCATTAAAATGGAGTAGAAAAGCAGGTTGTAAAAATACTAAAAGTTAAATAGCTGAATAAAAACCGGCTACTGCAATAAATTTTTATGAGGTATAATTTTTTCAATAAGGATAGTGCGACAATGAAAATCATCCAACAAATAGTTTTGAAAACAGTTAGGCTTTTATTTCGTGAGTGGTTTAGGGGCATTTTGGGCTAAATATAACCAATGTACGGAGAGTAATAAGCCATATAAGCTAGTCAATAGAGAATTATAAAGAGCAAGTATTCCTTAAACAGAATTACTTTGTTTGTGTATTTTTTTAAGGTTTTTGGAAAGTGAAAATTAAAATATGGGAGACGAAAAACTCACCCGTAGCCCCCATAACGGAGGCTGCAGGGTGACAAAGCAAAAAACGTCGATGTAAATAAACCCCTTAAACTATTAACATCGAACTATTAGCGATTTAGCGAATTTTTTTTATTATTTCAATACATTCTACCCGTATTCGTCGAAATTATTTTTTTCATGGAGCTTTTAGCTTCGACTTTAATCGCAAATATTTACTCTAAAAGAGGCAATTATGTATCCTTATTTTTAGGAGAAGGCTTGTCTCTATTGCTTCCCATGGTTATGACGCTTATTCTTCCGTCAGGCTCCATATAGGCCTTTTTTACCATTGTAATATCGTCTATTCCTTCTTCCCGCAAATAGCTTTTTAATTCGGATTCAGTAATAAGCTCTCTGCGAAGGTTCTTTTTTAACATAGCCCCTTCTTTTATTAAGAGTAAGGGAGGAGGGAAAATGATTTTTTGAAGAAAAGGGAATTTATACCCAATAAAGTCGAGCATATAGGCCCAGCTGACAATTACAAGAACCAGCAGCAAACCATCGGGAAGTGACTCATAACCACCAGCCATAGCATTTTGAGCTGCATCGGCAAGTAATACTATAACCAAAAGGTCTGCCATTCCAAGAGTTCCAGCTTCCCTTTTGAGAAAAAGACGTAAAATAAAAAACAGGCCCAAATACATGACACTCCCTCTTATGATAATTTCCAGAATGGGTGTGTCTGGAATAAATAACGTTTTCCAATCAGCTGTGCTATGCTTTTTTATTTGTTTTGGAAGTTGGGCATAGGCTTGTTTCGCCCGACTTATTTTTGGAGGAGAATAACGAAAAGTCGTTGTAATTAAAAATAACGCCAACAATAGGAAAAAATAAGAAGGAGAAAAATTGTTCATCAGGTATCACAAATACTGCTACCATAACTGTTGAATTATAAACTTGTTGAGAATATAGTT
>Ga0164242_10002922_pt1 | contig 19615 bp, 21 predicted proteins | sample OricomgcompostMG_FD_108783 | JGI IMG/M metagenome (GOLD analysis project Ga0164242, IMG submission 108783) | Miracle-Growth compost microbial communities from Emeryville, California, USA - Original compost - Miracle growth compost (MG) ... | reverse complement strand
TCATAATTAGACCTTCCTGCTCACAAATCATCAACAATCTAGTATGGCTCGGCTTCCAGCGAGACTTGCACGCCATCCGCGACACACGACATAAGTCGTGTGAAGTATCACGTCAAGCATTTAGAGTCATTCGTACAGACTCTTCAAGAGGTATGTCTAACCGTTAGAATTACCCTAGGATAACCCCAGCAAGGTTGCTCACTCTCCTATTATAGTCGGCTAGCAGAGCGTTTCCGAACCGTGGTCGGCCCTCTCAGCGCTATCCCAAAGTCCAGGCTCTTCTGCTGCATTGGAAAAGCGATGATCTGTTTGTCCTGCCAGAATTGGAAGACTTGGAGAAGTGCCTGCGAGAAGACTACAACTTCGAAACTGATGTCTTCTCCATTCCTTCCGAGAACTCCCATCTTGAGTTGATGCTCAAGGTTGGAGACATGATCAAGAAGCATGAATCTGAAGAGACACTATTTGTTGTCTACTATGGTGGTCATGCGAGGATAGACGAGTCACGGCAAAGTACCTGGTGCGCGTAAGTGATTACCATCTAGAGCCTAGATCCCCGTATACTCGACTAACCTTTGTACAGAACACGGCACTCCGGGTCTCCCTGGTTACAGTAAGGACTTGCTTTAATGCTCCTCAAAAACCAGTGCTCGCTAACCTTACTTTTAGATGGTCCGCTATTCAGACCCTCCTCGAACGGTCGGTGTCAGACGCCCTGATATTGCTCGACTGCTGTGCTGGAGCTGCAAGTGCAACCTTCCCCAACGGCCACAGCATCACCGAGACAATATCCGCTTCTAGTTGGGACGCAATCGCGCCCGATCCAGGCCGATATTCCTTCACCAACGCCCTCATCGAGGTGCTCTCGGAGTGGAGGACCCGGACTTTCTCGGCGGCCATGCTCCATGCCGAGATACTAGCTCGCCTGAAGCACCCGAGGCCGATCATGATTAATGGCAAGCACTTCGAGGCTAGGTCGACGCCGGTCCACTTCATGATGACGTCCAACCACAAGGCACCGAGCATCGAGTTCAGTCCAATCATCCCTGAAAGCAGGCTCCCGCCATCCCCTCCCTGCGAGCTACCTCCGCCCGTTCTAGAGGCACCCGATATCCAAGGTGAGGAGAGCACTGGCGAAGTCAAGGAGGTCGCTGGCCCGACTATTGATGAACCCCACGTTATGATCTCGTTGGCCTTAGAGGACGATCAGCGTCTGGACCTGAACGCGTGGGAGGAGTGGCTGGCGAACTTCCCGGCACTTGCAAAACATGTCAAGGTTCAAGGCGTTTTCAGAAGCCATTCCACTCTCCTCTTATTGTCCTTACCGGTCATGGTCTGGGATCTCCTACCCGAGGATCCTGCCTGTTCGTTCGTTGCCTTCATCCGCTCAAACAACCTCATCCGAGAACAGTCCCGCGCCGCAGACGCAATTGTCGTCGATGACGCAGTCACGAACTACGATGTTGTTGACAACGTCGATGACGGAGCCGAGTCCGATGTGGAGTCCGAGACAGAGACGGAGAGGGACGACACCGATTCTATCTTCTCCGGAACTACTTTCTCTCCGAATGACAATGCCAGTATATTTGGCCGAGATCATCCTTCGCCGATCCGCCGGCGCCAAAGCCAATCAACCATTCATTCCACTATATCACAGGACGACCTGAGAGCCCGACGCAGCCCAATACCTCACATGGCAAGACCGCTAGGAATGTCATCCTCTGTCGTAGGGAGGCCGACTCCGTCAAGAACACAGAATCTATCTCAGTCAACCTTCCATCGGTTGCCAGCCTCTACGAGTTTCGGGGATGAAGACGACCATGATGTTGAGACTCCTCGCTCAGCTATGGAGCGACCAAGGATTGACGGCCAGCCTCGCAGAGGTGCATTCAACTTGGAACTGGATCTCCCAGAAGGAGTAAACTTCTCACAACAAGTTGTGGAGTATCTGGACGAGTATTTCTCCCAGGAGCCACGACCGTCTGCGTCCGTGATGAACTTCCTCGCCTCAAATCTTGGGCTCAAACCGAAAGATGTCCATGTAAGCGTAAATCCTGTACTGGCCGAACGATACTCTACTAACACATATCCAGCTCTTCTTCCACTACCGCCGACATCAGCAAGTCACGGCAAGTAACCTACAGAACAATCTACAGAACCTCAAGATGAGCGACCGCCTGCCGAGGTCGCGGGATGGAGCCCGGATGATTCTACCGGGATATCTCCACGAACTTCTAGACATATTCCCCACGAAACGTGTCCTAGTTGTCGACCTCCGATCGCCGGCGCTCTTCGAAAAGTCTCACATTCACGAGGCCGTCGACCTACGCGCGCCGCTGAGTTTCGTGCAAAACGCGACGCTTGATATGATCCAAGACACCTTCACAGACGATCAAAGCCGCAGGACTTTTGCCAAATGGGCTCAGTCCCGTTGTGTCGTCTTCTATGACCGGGTAGTCGAGTTTAGCTGGGAATGCCCCGTGGCGGATGCACTTTACGACAAGTTCCGCGCGGAAGGCTGGACTGGCCAATGCTTCATCCTGAAGGGCCATTATCACGAGTTCTCCTCCTCGTTCGACAAGTACATCGGTGGGAATAAGATGACTCGAGGGGCAAAGAACTACGTAGACAGTCTTCGGCAGCAGCCGCCTCCATCACCGGTAAGTTTCAATCTATATATTTAACCTTTCAGGGAAACACGCAGAAGCTGACAGAAAACCTTAGGAGCAAACGCAGCAAACGGAAGCGCGCTACGTGGAATGGCTCAAGCGGCTGGAGAACGAAGACCGTGTGCCCACAGAGCTCATCCCCTCCAAGAAGGCGGAGCGGATCCGTGCCGTCCATGAGCACCAGAAGGAGCTCGAGGCCGAGCTCGAGATGCGCTTCCCGGCGCTCTACCGCACCGCCGAGGAGCTGCACCCCGCTCCCCCCGCGTACGGGGCGCCCACGGACGACCTCAGCGATCACCACGCCGGCAGCAACGGCCCCGACAACGGCGACCCATGGATCGAGCGCAGCAAGGACGCCTTTGACCTTAAGGCGCCCTTGGTGGAGCCCCTATCGCGGGGCCTCGCCAAGATGCACGAAGCCCGCCTATCGCCGACGCCACCGCCGCCGCCGCCGCCGGCCGACTACAAGGGCGCGGCCGAGCGGCCGTACCGCCACGCCGGCGAGGACGGCAAGTCCGTCGGCGATTGGCCGTCGGACGACTACGATGAGATCGAGAAGGACGAGTCCCTCCGGAACGACCCGGCCTTCCAACGAGCGGGTGCCGGGCGACGCGGCGGCGGCGGCGGCGGCGATCACAGTGGGGACGATGCCTATAGGAAGGGATACGCCGCCCAGCAAGGGCAGACGCCGTCGTTTTGGAAGCGTCTGAGGCCGAGCGCGAAGTGATGGGTGTTCCCTCCACGGGACGAGACGATAAAAGAAACTGTGATGATCATCATGCTTGGGCGTTAGTTGGGCACTTGGATACAAAGGATTGTGTTTGTTTTTCTTGTCACGGACGGCCCAGGAGATGGGCGGCGTTTTGCCGGTAGGGGTTGGATTGGAAGGGAGCGATATTTCCTTTGCTCGGATTCGTCGTATCCGGAGAGGCGTTCTTCGTGAGGATAACATGTAGAGCTACATTGGAACATATACATCACGCTTTGGCTTGATACTTTTAGGCCTGGCGTTCGCTACCTATTACCCACCTTGGCCTAGATAGCGAACGCCCAGATGGCCGATCGATACAATACAGAACTTGGGATAACTGAGACCGGCCAGAACGCCATCCGTGACCATTTCCCGCGGTGAACTGCCGGCTGTCACGGTTAACTTGCAGCCCAGGCGCACGCATGGACTATCACAAGAGTCGGGGAGCCGGTCGGTGGGCGATGATCTGGGGAGGGGGAAGAAGGGCGGCACCAGAAACAAAGCACGAAAGGATGCGATTGGGTAGATCTGCCTCTTCAACATGATCGACGGAACATGTTTAATTGTGTTTTTGTTCCTTTTTCTTGGCTGGGCGCCCCACGGCCAACGTCCGGGAGCCGTTTTCGACCTCTTCTCCCTTGTACCAGAAGGAAAGCAAGCCACAGAACTGGGATATTGGGGCACGTTCGTACTCGGCACAGGACACCAGTTTGTCGGCAACCCCAGAAGCCGGCGACTCCCCGACATGCCCGTCTTGTGTCCGCAATAGTTCGCTGTCCTATGGGGCTAGCGTGATGTCTTGGAAGGGAAGTTGACGGGGACGATCGGTGTCTGTTCACCAGCTGAATCTCATCACGCACCAGCACGGCCCAATGGAGGGATCGAGGAGGGGGATGGTGCTTGTTGATTTGGGCATAGGCTTGGGAGAAAAAAAAAAGCGAATGAGCTGAGGCGCCGGGGTGTTTCGTGGCTGACACAAGCTTGTGAGCACAGCCTCAACGATTCGCACCAGGGGGACCCGGCCGCTCGTAGATTTGTGCCTGGCAGTACGGATACTGCAGCAACTCGCAAGTGTTTGCTGGGGTTACATTTATTGGTGTTTGACAGGTTATTATCTGCCTCCACTTCTGGTATGATATTGAGGTACACACTGTGGTTTAAAGAGTGGAGATGTCTCAATACGGGGAAGACGTGTTTTCACAATGTTGCTTTGCCTATGCGAACCGGACTTGGGCCAACTCTGGTTTCGCCGTCCGTGGTTCTCCTCCACGCGACATGAGCCGCCGGCACACACAAGTTCGACACATGGACGGGTCGCGCCGTGGTGACTCTCCAAAGAAGGGGGTGTGTCGAAAATTCCATGGCTTGCTTCTGCGAACGGGCCTCTAATTAACGGCGAGAAAAAAAAAAGAAAATAGGGGGGCACACTTTCTCCCCCGCCCTGTTTCTATTTCCTTGCTTCTTTCTCATGACAGCAGCTAGTCGCTCACTACTGCAGCCCCTCGAGGACAAGAGTCAGGGGCTAGACAGCTTTCACCCTAGCTTCATAGCCAGATGAGCAAGGAAGAAGGATGCTTGAGGATCGACAGAGTTCGTCCACAGATCACCGCACCAATCGCGACATTCTTCACACGACACATGGCGCCATCGTCTCTCTCCTCAGCGGCAACCCCCAGAGCCGATTCTCTAACGCGGAGAAACGTTGTTGGTGTTCTATCCATGTGACAGGCCACCCTCCTTTTTTTGTCAGTACCTCTTCCCTGCTCACCCTCTCCTTCCCTGTCCCCTTCCCCCCTGGCTCCCCACCACCTCCTAGCTCAAGTCTTGGCGGTCCGTGAAAATCTCTCGCCGTGACATGAATCCCAGAAAAGCAGCTGGGGTGACCGAGGATGGGGCGCATCGGCCCTTGACCGGGATGACAGACATGACAGGTGCGAAAACCCACCGTCGCAGTCCCCACCCTGTCAACGGAAAAGTGGGCACAGGTTTCCTCTCCAGGGACACCTCGCATCTCCTTGGCCCCATGTCGGCGACAGGGTCATTTCCGACCCCCTCCAGCATTGATTCCCCAATGCGGCCGACGACAGCCAGCCCCCGGGGAAGATCTTGGAAATATCTCTCGGTCCATCCCACCAACCAGTAGGCAACAAATATCGAGGGGAGGGAGCCCGGCCTCGAGGAGGATTTCAAGAAGTCGAATCGTGCGAGAATCGCTCTGTCTTTCTCCCTCATTTTCTCCACGTTTCACCCTATCGCAAGGGGTTATTTGCAAAGCCTATGAATGAGGAAGGAGTGTCGAGTCGTCTTGACCGAGTGGAGCAAGACGAGCTCATGGCCTCTTTTAAAACTGTCTCATAGCTTCCGTATCAATCCTAGCCTTCGGCAGTGGCGGGCACCAGGCAAGGATCTGAGCCTTGGGAATTAATTCTCGTTGGTGAGACGACCGAGGTCGAGTGGTCACTCCTTGACCCCGGACATCAGGCCAAGAATAGGCAGTTGCGATACTCTAGTGGTAGTGCGCAGTAGCGCATGGTGTGGGAGACAGTCGCTGTGGGAATTGATTGACGGGAGGCCCGTGATGGTGAAGATTCCGCACACCCCCTTCCCCCATCCGATGCTACGTCTCATGCAGGATGACGGCGGATTCTCTAGCGGGCTGTCGAGATAACTTGTGATATTTCCCACGCAACTCGCCGAGGCCCAACATGCCATCATCCACGCCGACTATCCGCCGCTCAAGGAACCGTCGGATAGGTGGACAGCCCTAATAAACAGTTGACCCGATCTTCCCTGCGTTTTTCCGAGTGTGGTGCGTGTGCGCTCCCAAAGCCGTCAAACCGGTCGGCCATCCTCCGAGGTGCAGCGGAAGCACCTCGGGCGGGAGAAGTCGCGTAAGCGAGCACCCGGAAACCCGCGAGAATGAGCCGGGCGGTGCCACCTCGGCGTCTTCACCGCTGTTGCGTGAATGAGCGGAGGGGGAAATGGATGGGGGAGCAGGAGGCTGGGAGGTCAAGAATAACGACAATAGCAATGACAAAAAGAGTGACTCAGTGAGTGTGGGTGTAACATCCGGCGGCTTTTGATCGTGACGCTACTGGCTTGGGAGGCTGGGTTAGTCCTTGCTCTACTGCATGTCTGCTCTGAACTTCAAACCATCGCCACCAACCCTCCTCTCTCCGAACTTGGCGAAGCATGAAGGATGAGCTTCTACCCTGCGATGCATCGCGGATCTGCGGGAGATCTACTCGACTCGGCGCTTTAGATGCGACATGAGGGAATCCCCTTCTATGCGCAATGGGTACTCCAGATCAGCAGTAGAGGAGGCGGGCCCTTAGAAAGGGCCGACCATGCCGTTATCCGCTGTATATCGGAGAGCCATGAGCGGGTTTCCGCCCCCATGTTTTTGTCCTGATACGCCTCCTAACAGACTCGTCCATCGCTTCCCCTTCTAGAACGGAGGTTTGGCACGGCAACTACGGCACTGGTTGTTGTTTACCTGTCATTTGCAATTGCTCCCGATTCATGCTGCAGTCTACTTTTAGGTGTGAGAAGTGACCAAAGACGCGCCACTGATGAGGGAAACAACGCCACCGGGTCCGATCTGCCACCCCTTTAATCAACTTTTAGAGCTTGTATTCTCAATAGTAGCCCTTCGGAGATCGTCGAGATGGCTACCGTACTCTGGGTTTGCGGACGAGGAACCCGGGAGCACGCAATGGCTTATAGTTCTAGGGAGGCTCGTCCCTCTCACGAGGGGGGTCTAATAAGGTAGCCGCCGTTATGCGAGCGTTGGCGGTTCGTCTTGACGCTTCCCATAGAGCGGTAATAGAAATCCGGGTCACGCCTGATGATGAGCCTCGCACACTATCACTCAGTGTGGCCAACCCAGCGTCTCTAGTGGTTCAAAATCCCTCGCCTCGGCCTTTTGCAGCGGTAGTTGGCAGGTGACGTGCATGCTGCCCATATATAGGCAAGTATATTAAATGGGCCGACCGGGACTGACCTCTCGCCTACTCAAGAGACGTATAGCAACTTAGCCATCCGTGCTTGGTAATCCACTGACCTCCTTTTTACCAGGTAAGCGTAACCGACACACAAGGAGGATCAGGGTGTCTCAGCGCCGTACTTCAGCCTCCCCAGGCGAAATATTCGTCGGAAGGAAGCTGTGTGTAGCGCGGCGTAACGCGAGTGGGTTGGACGAAGTGGTGGCATGGGCCACTTCAGCTGAAACCCAGTGACACTCTATTACGGTATTCACAACGGCGAGGCGGGACGCGGTAGAAGACGACGAGGCGGTGCTATATACCGGAGAGACCCCAACCCGGGCGAATAAGCTTCATTGGGTTGCATGGGTGCGACGACGGAAAGGCCGCCGCATTGCCCCGTTCGACGCCGCGCAGGCCCCCCAAGAAAAGGTTTGGGGATGCAAGGAGCCGACCTCTTGACGGGCTGTCAAAAATTGGTTGGATGCTATACGGGTCCAGCTTACATTAGATGCTGGAGAGGGTCACGAGGGGGAAGGGGAAGCGGCGATGTAGGAATCGAAAATAGGAGGTGTGGGGGGTAGGCTTTTCGTCCAGCGGTTGTCGAGATTGGCTTCCCCCCCCCAAAAGGCCCGTTGTTACTCTGCAGCTATCCAACTGCAAGATTGGCGATGGGGCTATTTAACGACGTGCGCAGTAGGTGCTGCCAAACTGGTCTGGACCTGCCTGACTGTCCGATGAGGCGTTCAGCTTTGTGTTTCCACACCTTCGGGTTTGCATTCGTGGCAGGTCTCGTGTGTGACTCTGTTTCTGTGTGTCTCATCGTTGCCCAAGCTCTCTCTCTGTGTTGTTTCATGGCGGGTTTCTAGACTTGCGAGATCTCTACCCGATTCTCCATACGCGATTCACCTCCCCCTCCCCCAGAGTTTACCGGAACGCACTGTTGAAGATCCGGGGTTGAATTGGGGGCCAGTGACCCTGTCTTAGCCAACCATAAGGATAAGGCGAGTAGGCAGAACGGGTAACCGGCCGGGATAAGGCCTTCCCGGCCACAAGCTAGAGTCAAAGAGGTGTAAAAACTTTCTTCATCAGTTTCTTGTCTGCGCGCAGGCTGGAATACCATCATCCGTCTTTCCTCGAATGTGTTCCCAGAATGAGACGTCGGGCATATTCCAAATTAGCCGCCGTTCTCCCGGCGGAAGGACTGAAACGTGGACCCGACCGCACGGATTGTTGTTAGCCACGGGCTGGATCCACTTTTCTTTTTCCTGGCCGTCCCAAAATGCCAAGCGACCGGGGTGCCGTCGATGACAGCTCAGCCTTTACCGATTCCAGGAATTGTCGCGAATGGCCCATGCACTTTGACAGGGGGAGAGGTACTGTACATATAGTACCTACTACCGAGGGTATACGCATATTTGCTTTTTGATCACAGAGGCAACCCACGCCTTTGTGCACGGAGTTGCAGGACCAAGCAACGAGCGAGGGTGGCGCCACTTTAACAAAACGTGGAGGTTAGAACTTGGTACAGGTCCGCCTCTCTTACATTGCCCGCGGGAAGTGGGCGGCATTATCGTTTCGGTAAGCAGAAAAGGAGATATTGAGAAATGGGGGTGGCGGTACATCTGTACCTACTTCAGCGACAGAGTACATCGTCGATGTAAGATCGGGGTGAAGGTGGGAGTTCAACTTTGCTTGTTTCTTTCTTTCTTTTTTTGGTTCGGGTGACTGACAGGAAAAAGCTAAGAGAGCCTCCTTGCGTCCGCCTAGCGAGAATGTACGTCAGTGAAAGTGGAAACGGCTAGCGTTCGCGAAGCTCGTCCGCCGCCAAGCTTGATCGACGTCAAGTTCCCACAACCATTCCCGTTTTCTCGAGTGATCAACCACTTGTCTTCGTTGACAGATTGCAGGGAGGACGGAGGACTCCGCAGTCTGGGTCACAAGTTTGGGATAACGGAGGAGCCAGAGCCAAGAAAAAAGATTACAGGATTTCCCTTTTTCCTTTTCCCATGCGAGGAGAGTCGTTTTAGTGCCGTGGCTTTTTGCGCCTCTCCGTCACAAAAAATCTTCGTGTCAAGTGCGACTGTCGGCGTCGATATTTGCCTAGGGACACACAGCAGCCCTCTTTTAATATAAAATGCTCTCCTGATCAAACGCCAGGGAGTTCCCGAACAGGCGGTGAGGGAACGAGAGCAGGAGATAACTGGCTGGACACTGGCCCGTTTTCTCGGGAGAGGGTAAATCGTACGTCCATCGTACATTGCCTCTACATGATGACCACCGCACGTGCATGCCTGCGAGCTGCTGTGTATCGCTGTGGATGAGTGACCTGGGAGAGGTGTCGACGATGGGTCACCTCAAACAAAAGACCTGGGCTCTCGAGTGCCGTTCGGTGCATCCGTCACCCATCTATGAGTGCCGCCGGTGAGGAATACGAAGTTGGGGGCCAGCCGTGCGGCCCTCCAGCAAGCCATCCCTGACAGCTAGCTCGTGGGATGTTTGATTGTTCACGCGCACGGCCATCCCACTGCACAGACTTCCTTCTACTGTAAGGATGAGCAGCGAAGCTCTCCCCTCCTTAAGCTCATAATGAGGAATGCAGCACGGATGTACATGCAGACGGGATGTGGTCGCTACGTAGAGTACATAGTACGTCGTAGCAGGGTCGGTGCTTAATTACTCTCAGTCTTTGATGAGGTCGCGCACACCAGCGTTTTGGGGGTGTGAAATCCCGCATCGAACGCACCGAACCGGCCCGTGCAGTCGCCGTCCGTGCAAGTCCGTGAGTACTTGGTAAGGGTCATTATCGCGGAGGCTTCTGCGAATGTACGCATGTACAGTACATTAGTAGTGTAGTGTACGGTGGTACACCTCACCGGGGTAATATTCGTTAGCTCATTTGCCTTGGATAATCCTAAATGTTGACCGGGGGAGGATGATTTCTCGGGTGCCCCGATTTGGCGGAACTGCGGGTGATTGGCCTTGTCTATTTGCGTCTGTGTGGTCGATGAAAACCCGGGTAGCATGGAAGACGGAAGATGGCCCACGTCTCCGCCGCGGCCGCGCATCGTTATTTCCCACTTGCTCACGCCGAGAGCAGGAACCGGGTCGCAACGAACACTGTCGTGAGTACTTGGGAATACCCAAACGGTAATTAATAGCGGGCTAGTGGCTGTCACCTCTCAAGTGAACAGGAGCACTGGCACGCACCGAGTTGAAACTGGCGATGTTGGCAATTTACAAGGCGCTAACCTCCACCGGCACCTTCTCGAGAGGCAGGTGTTCATTGGCTCAGGAGCATGGTCCCTCTCCCAAGTGGCACCTGCAGAGGGGCAACTAGTGCTGATCGGAAAGAATATGGTTCCTGTGCTTTGACAGCGGGCCACGGTGGCCCCCCTGGTCGGTCTGTCGAGTCAAGAGCAGGTCGCGAATGCCCTGGACTCCGTATGGATACAAGAAACAAGCACTCCTCAGGCACAGGCGTCCGCAGGGCGGTGCAGGCTAAGCGTATGAGGCGACTCAAGGGGCAGCCAATGGCAAGGACGGTCGCGCGCGTGCGAACCACCCTAACCAAGATCCGCCCCTTCTCCAATTCCAGATCTCTTGTGTCCCCATTCCCCCCCAGCCGGGTCCGCCCTCACATAAAGAACATTGCGGTGCTTCCCAGGTTCAGGCAAGCCAATCGTAACCGGGCTGTGCCAATTGTTCGACCTTGTCGTGACACCAAACCTGTCAAGGCTGGGTGGGCTGAAGGGGGATTGTTGACTGCAGATGCTACTTGCGAATAATGTCCCGAATGGGGGACCCGTTCTGCGGGCATTTCAGGGGAATAGGCTTTGCAAACAGCAACAAAACCGGCCACGTTGACGGGTACCGCATCAGCCACATAATCGTGTAAACTTCAACGTTCAAAGATCGTGTGACTCGGAAATAAAGCCACGCTATTCGGAGGACGAATGTTCCCCGAGACGCCGAGCCTCGATTAGTAACGCAGATCAGATCAACGGTGATCGACTGGCCCGCGAACCTCTTCGAACCTAGTCTGGCCAAGGGGGGCCAGGTCAATTTCTTTACATACGTCCACGTGTAGGACGGTGCAAGGTACTGAGGCACTCCCACGTTTGACGACGGAGCGGGTGGCCGACGTCGCGACAGACCACCGGTAGCTGTAGAGTCGCACATGTAAGTTTGGAAAAGGCCAAACATCCCGAATTTGTCAACATTTGATCAGCGAGGGACAAAGAGGAGGGCCCATCACAGTAAGATGATGTTCTCGTTAGCTTGGTGTTGCCAACATGTCGCTGGCGTCCTATCAACCTCGGTCCTGGGCTGCTAGTGTTATTTCCACACGGTTTGTTGCTGCCTGTTCTGCAGATCGCTGCGTGGGGCAAGACAGATGAGGGATGGCCGTGGCGCATCGGAATAGCTAATAATAAACAATTAGCTCTGTGATGGTCGCTTTTCGCCTTTTCCACATCCGTCAGCTAGTTTAACCAGCTCATGTGCTTGACCGAAGATCGCCAAGGGACAAACGGGCACTCCTCAAATTATCGAGCCCGCCCGGAGGGTTACAGACTGCTATCAAGGTTTTGTACTTGGTCGAGAGAAGCCCAACTCTAGTGTGCTCTACTACATTGCACTAGAGTTTAGATCAGAACCAGCTCCACGGCAAGGCAAGGTGGGTATTGTACGAATACGCAGGGTAGATCGTAGCAACGTAACTTTCGATGACATGATTGTGTGTAGTCGGCCCCCGGTGGTCCTCGGTCGTCGCTGGCCATCCTGTCCTGGGGGGCTAAGAAAGACTCCCGCCGGCCCGTTGCAGGTTAATACGCAGTTAATACGGCATAGTATTAGGCAAGCAGTCGCTCCCCACGGAAGCCCCCATAGCCTGGGCTGGGTTTGTTCTTCTCGTCCCGTGGCCATGCCCTTGCCGGAGACCTCTGACTCGTTCGGGCGGCCGCATTCTCAGACTGTCGTCGTTGCAAGTTGCAGTGCCTCACTCGACAATAGCACCACAACTTCGATCTTGACGGATGGCGGGGCAGAGATGGAGCCCCGGGGCGCGCCATCGAAACAGGAGAAGGAAAAAACTTTCTGTCCCTGTATGCATAAAACCTTGATCCGTATGCACGCGAGGACCCGCAGTAACAATCAACAAAGGGCCTGCAATTTCGATATGAGGGAGGAGGAGTCCGATATGGAAACAGTGCTTGCCCACGGAGGTGCACTGATGGATCCTTCCCAAGGATCAGGGATCGATGATGCCAAATCTGCGCAATTTCTTCATCTGGCAACTGTCCCCTACTCCCCAGCCAAGGGTCAAGGGTAAGGGTCCTTTGATGCTTGACGAGGGCAAGGGAAAGGGTTTGTGGGACGGTTGGACTGTGGGGCACACAGGCACGCCGGTGGGTGGGACATATCAAGACCCCTGCTCAAATTTCCCCCGTTCTTGTTCGAGCCTCTCCCTACTGGCCTCAGCAAAGTCTCCTCCTGTCACGCATGTCACTCATCTCTTCCCATGGTGCTCGCCCACCCGTCAGGGTACCTACAAATCAAAGGCACACGCTGCAGCGGTAGCGGATGCACAGCACAGCGCACGCACAGCACAGCACAGAGGGAAGCCAGTTCCAAACAAGCGCCACGGAAACAGGAGCTGTTTCCTGTGTTGCTTAGCTGCCAGGCCAGCCCTCGGCTCGGTCGTCATCAACGCCCCGTCTTTCTCCCTCCTCGGCCCCCCTCCTAGTGTAGGCTTGCTTGTGCTCCCGCATCACAGCGCTTACGGAGACATATCCCTCACTCCTACAGCCTACAGCCACCTTCCTACGTAGCAGCACCTGCACACAATGGGCCCACCACGCCACCATATCCCATATTCCCAGACCCTACATTCAGATGCCCCTTACGGATCTGTACGCATACTTACATTCGGACAGGGACGAATACTTACGGTAGCATCGCCCTCGCGGCGTGTCGAAGGCCCGGTGTCCCACTCCAGTCCCACCACCAAAGTGAGCTGACATTCGTGGGGCACCTGTTCATTTGTTGCCTTTCCTGGACACACCCGCCTTGGTGGAGACCTGCTAGGGAGGCCGTGCTTGCTGGCTTGATTCACCCTTCTTCCTCTTGGCCCCCCCGAAGTGCTCTTCCCCCCCACCCCCCTGTCTGCCACCCTGGACATGAGGACAGGAGCAGAGCATCGATCCGTCCCCCTGGTGGGACCCCTACCCCGGCCCCTACACCCCTCCCACGATCGCCCAGATGCATGTACGCAGTACCAATACCTACCGTCATGATCCGTAGTTTTTTTACTGTACATAGCGCGCTCGCAAAGTATGTACACAAACGCTGCCATTCTTTTCTATCCCGGTCCCCTGCTCGCAAGTGTGAACTTCTTACGGCCTAGCCTCGGCCGTCCAACTTTGCATCCTCCACCTTCCGATGCCGTCCTTGTTCTATAAGCTCATGTCCCGTACTTGAGCCTCCGGTTCGAACCTTCTGCCGGTCTTCTTAGTTTCCCCAGATATTCTCTCTTATACATCGCCCCTAGCCCAACGGCCCAGAGCCTTCCCCGAAAGTAGACATCTCTCTTTGTTGAAAGCATCTTGCCTCTCAGTTGAGCTACTTTTGCGCGCACACTTCAACAACCGACATTCCCTTGCGTGCTTGGCAGATACTGGATTATCTGCGCCATCTTCGACTCGTCTATTCCCTTGGCCGGAACCCTCCACATTCCCTCTGGACCAGAGAGCAATCTTCAGAGGGTACATCAAGACGATCCTCCCACCTTCCTCACGCCTGACCGGGTTGATACCCTCACCAGACCACGCCAATATACCCGCAGGGCCTAACCAGCACAACAACAAAAGCCCGTATGACTCTCACCATGGCTCGATCGATCAACCACTTCCACGGAGTGGTAGTCCCCCAGGACGCACCAGCACGAGCAGACCGTGCCGCACAAGATGTCGAGGACAGCTCCAAATTACCTTCCATCCGCCAGGTACGCAAGAACCCTGCCCCTTGCGTCGCGAGTACCCTCGACGCAGAACCTAACCAAATCCATAGATGCTTCCCGAGTTTGGACTTGGAATCACCACCTCTGTGACGCCCTCAGCATCGTCATTAACTACTTCGCCAAGCACCAGCGACGCTGGGATGCGGAGTCCTCCAGAATACGTCTACTCGCCCAACCCAAGCAAGCGGAGGCGCGTGTCGGTAGGCGAAGAGGACGAGGAGAGAGCAAGCCCGAGACGGCAGCCCTATTCACCCCCTTGGAGCGATGCCCCCAGTCAACCGGCCCGCCATATGTCTGTCGAGATGGTCCCGAGATCGACAACGGACTCGTGGACAGGCCCGTCCCCAGTGGCACAGAAGGGCAGCCTACCACCCATCTGGTCGGCAGTAGCGATAGACGCGGCCGAAGCCGCCGAACATCAACGGACCCAAGCCAGCGTTTCGTCGTCGGTACACTCGCCCACACGCCAGCCGCTAGCCGACAACTACCCCCGAGAGCGCTCAAGAGGGTTGACCTTCCCTGACTATAATCAGAGGTCTGGGACGGAACACGGCAGCGCTCCTTATCAGTCAGGAGGGTTTTATATGGCGCACCGGGCGCCATCGCTTTCCGTGCCGCCAGCTCAATACGGCCGAAGTAGCTACGATTCTGCAAATCACTATCGCCGAAGCAGCTACGATCCTGTTCAGCATTACCCAGACTACATGCACGTCAATGAGCATGGCGAGATGGGCCCGAATGGGCACAACAAGGCCCCCAAGAAGCGAGGCAACCTACCCAAAGACACCACAGACAAGCTTCTGGCCTGGTTCCACAGCCATCTGGACCATCCTTACCCAACCGAGGAGGAGAAGCATAAGCTAATGAGGCAGACTGGCCTCCAGATGAGTAAGTTGGACAATCTGTGCCTACATCCCATCTACTGAGAGTAGCACCGCTAACGTTTCCTGCAGATCAAATCTCCAACTGGTTCATCAATATCCGCCGGAGGAAATGGCCAGAGGTACGACGGGAGAGGCAGGCAGCTGCCACAGCGTCCGGCAGAAGCACGGATGGCAGTGTCCCCAGCGCCACGGAGAGGTCAGAGTACGACAATGACGAGAGGAGACGGAGTTGTTCCAGTGGTCGTGAAGGCACCACGTCAGCGGACGATTCGAGAGCGTCCTACTAGCGGACCGCGGGACGGGTATGCCTGGGTGGAACTCATGTACGAGTAGCTGCCTCTGTTGGCAATGGCGCTTAGCAATGCTAGGCCGGCCAAAGCCACTGTTACAATTGTTGTTCGGTTCTTGGATTAGCGCCATACCAGCATGTCTGTTTATACGGGGGACAAAAGTGATCCATTTTTCCTCACGCCCTACCCCAATATACCCTCTCCGGCCGTTTCATTACACGTATTCCACCCCCTTTCTTCTTCTCTCTGCCGGCAAGCGGCACACTCGGTGCTAGGAGAAAGCACATCTTGCGAAGCTCGGTCCCTAGCAAGCACCTCATAACGGGTACGGAACAGGCCCAACGTCCCGGACAGGCTGCTACTATACATCAAACTAGGGATAAACGCATCGACGGGGGAGGAGTAGACCTCTGTAGCCCTTAGACGATAAGGGTTAAACTCTAATCAGCTGGCTCAAGGACGCCCCACCCCTATTTCAAGCGTCGAGCATACAGATTAAAGCGCGCTGTATCACACTTCTTTACTAGGACAAGAAATACCCCACGCAATATATTCTGACCTCTCTTCTATCTAAGCAAGGCCCATCCCTCCTAAGGTGCCTCCTAGACATACTTGTCTAGCACTATAGAAATGAGGTTGGCTCAAGTCAGACTTGATCCTCCTCCTTCTTCCCCTGAAGCCCTCAGTATAACGCTCAGCTTAATGGCCCCGATCCCGTCCCTTGTAGGGTCTGTCCACTGTTGTCCAGGACTAGACCCTGGCATTTGCCAGGCTCCTACGCCCTAGAACTTTCGGCCGGCTTGCTTTGCCCAGGTAATGCCCCTGATTACCTCGCCTTACTCTGGTGTTTTGGGACATGCGTGTCTCCATCAACTAACCATGGCAGGGGTGACTGTGCTGGTGGACAACCTGATGGCAGCTGGGCCGGTTGGGAGAAGGACTGCGTTACGACAGGCTAACTCCGGCAACCCAAGCTTGTGGTGAGCTATGTTCCTTACCACTTGACCACCGCACCTCCACACTGACACTTGCTATCAAAATAACTTTATGCTTACCTCCCTGCAACTGCCGGTCTGCTAGTGTACCCCTATAACAACAATACCGACAACAATACAATTAATTACCACCCACACATCTTCGTCTTGCGAGACTTTTGTTATTAGTTCTATGCATAGCAACCGCCAGGCGAAGAGCAGCCAGGCGAAGACCGGAAAGAAGCAAAAGAACTGCCGCGACTCCTGCCCTCGCCCGGCTTACACCTTCCCGTCGACCTCGGCGCTAAGGAGGGGCGGATAGCAACACCCGAGCCGACTAGATCCCGATCCCCCGCGATGGCTACCCCTGAAAGTTGTGTTTTTCCAGCTCCGCCTTGGCGTGGCCGCTGGGTACGCACATATGACCGCATCACTGTGGCGAAATCATGGACGAATGGGAACCGGCAATTATCAACCGCCTTCCCTGGTATGGCTAGTGGTGGACAAACCCTTTCATTGCGCGAGAGAGATTCCGTATTAAAATCGTGGTCTGAGCTTTTGTGGACGGACCATTGCCAATGGCTTGACTCCTTGGCGTGAAGTGAATCGGCCTTATCTTTCTGCATTTCCTTTTTTTCTGTCTTTTCCAAGTGCCCGGCATATCTGTAACGAATATGACGGTCTTGTTGTAGAATGTAACTGTAAATGCTCAATATTGCCTCAATGTAAGGCTTCTTTGTCCAGGGGCTCGCGATTAGGTAACTCGTGGTGGTTCTTATCGGATATCAAAAGCCCTGATCACCGTTCTTTTCCTTTTTCGCGGCCGCACTATTTGATTACGGCATCCCCCACCAACGAGAACATTCCGTCACCCGATACCGCAGAACCCCACCTACCAAGAGAGGGAATTAGCTAAGAGTTCGCCTCTGCAAACCGAAACCCCTCACAAGCAAACAGCTTCTGGAACTTTATTAGACATTGGATCATTCGATCTTTCTCTGCATCTCTTGACGAGAACTCCTTCCTCGAAATAAGCGCTTTCTGAACAACATTTTGCCCAACATGCCCGGTCTTATGGAAGAACTCGGCCTCAAGCCTGGTGTCATCTACGGTGACGATGTGCTGAAGCTGTTCACCTACGCCAAGGCCCACGGCTTCGCCATGCCGGCTATCAATGTGACCTCCTCGTCCACCGCTGCCGCCGCCCTCGAGGCCGCCCGGAACGCGAAGTCGCCCATCATCATCCAGACCTCGCAGGGCGGCGCCGCCTACTTCGCTGGCAAGGGGCTCAAGGACACCGCTGAGAAGCGCGAGGCGTCCGTTGCCGGTGCCATTGCCGCCGCTCACTACGTTCGGTATGCTCATATATAACCTGTCCAATTTGCCCTTTGATCTTGTGTGACACTAACCACTCTCCCAGCTCGGTTGCCCCGCACTACGGCATTCCCGTCGTCCTTCACACCGACCACTGCGCGAAGAAGCTCCTTCCATGGCTGGACGGGTAAGAAACCCCCCCTGACCGGTATTAGACAAATAGATAGCGACTAACCTTGCCATTGTAGGATGCTTGACGAGTATGCTACCCTGTATCGTTCCATTTGACAGACTACGATTGATCCTAACACACAGATAGGGACGAGCGTTTCTTCAAGGAGCATGGAACCCCGCTGTTCAGCAGCCACATGATCGACTTGTCGGAGGAGCCCGTGGCGGAGAACATCGAGACGACCGCGAAATACCTGAAGCGTGCCGCTCCCATGAAGGCAAGTCGCGCCAATCCTGCAAAAACTGCAGGCCAGTTGGAATTTCCCGGCTAACTATTGTCATAGCAATGGCTGGAGATGGAGATTGGCATCACCGGAGGCGAGGAAGATGTGCGTATCCCTTACCCACCTTTGTTAACCCCCCTTTCCCGTCTAACGGCTTGGACAAATCAGGGAGTCAACAACGAGGACGTTGACAACAACTCTCTCTACACGTAGGTTTTCCCTGGGAGAAGTGACGAATACTAGCGGTTTATTGACCAGAAACAGCCAGCCCGAGGATATCTGGGCCATCTACGAGAGGCTAAGCAAGGAGAGCCCGTACTTCAGCATTGCTGCTGGATTTGGAAGTAAGTACTCGTATCCCTTAGATCTGGGAAATATATGCTCCTTTCTTCTTTCTTTCGCTAACGGACCGCAATAGACGTCCACGGTGTTTATAAGCCAGGCAACGTCAAGCTCCACCCCGAGCTCCTCGGCAAGCACCAGGCCTTCGTCCGCGAGAAGCTCAGCGCCAAGGATGACAAGCCCGTCTTCTTCGTCTTCCACGGCGGCTCCGGCTCCTCAGTCGACGAGTTCCGCACCGCCATCTCCTTCGGTGTCATCAAGGTCAACCTCGACACCGATCTCCAGTGGGCTTACACCGTTGGTATCCGAGACTACATGACCGGGTAGGACTCCCTGCGGCCCCTTCACAGTAGCGATTAGACATTGACTGATATGTGATAGGAACATCGACTACCTCCGGACGCAAGTTGGAAACCCCGACGGTGCTGATAAGCCCAACAAGAAGAAGTACGACCCTCGTGTCTGGGTCAGGTAAGCTCCCCTTATTCCGTGTGCATCTCGCAATATCGCCTCCTGACATTGGTCAAAAAATAGGAAAGGAGAGGAGGTTATGAGGGACCGCGTGGCCAAGGCTTTGGATGAGTTCCATGCCGCCGGCTCCATCTAAGCTGTTACAGTCGTACAAGATCTAGATAGATAGGCTAAGCAAAATATCGAGTCAACGTATTCAGACCCGAATATTCTAGTATTGTTTTGTTTATTTGCAGACGGCCGTTCTCGGTATCAGGAAAGGCTGTTCGATGAGCTTTTTTTTTTTTAATTTTTATAAAAAAAAGGCCAGAAGACTGCTGGGAGCCAAAAAAAAAAAAAAGGTTCCCAAAGCTCCGGGGAGCAACCCCAAACGAACCAACAAACGACGACAAACAGATGCACGCATACCTTGCCGAATTGTACACGTACAACAAATTGCCATCGGACCTGCGAGCGTGTCACAC
>Ga0164242_10002921_pt1 | contig 19617 bp, 19 predicted proteins | sample OricomgcompostMG_FD_108783 | JGI IMG/M metagenome (GOLD analysis project Ga0164242, IMG submission 108783) | Miracle-Growth compost microbial communities from Emeryville, California, USA - Original compost - Miracle growth compost (MG) ... | reverse complement strand
TTGAGGCATCCCTCGTTCGCAGTGAAAAAGGAGTGTTCCCGTGGCCGACGGCTTCGAGCTCTTCCCCGACCGGAAAGTTGTCGCGATCCGCGTCAACGGCGAGCTGAAGGACAAGGCCACGACCACGACCGCGGACGACGTGGTGGAACCGGTGACGATCGACTCGCCCGACGGCCTGAACATCCTGCGGCATTCGACCGCGCACGTGCTCGCGCAGGCGGTGCAGCAGGTGAACCCGGACGCCAAGCTCGGCATCGGCCCGCCCATCGCCGACGGCTTCTACTACGACTTCGGCGTCGCCGACGCCTTCACCCCCGAGACTCTCAAAGAGCTCGAGAAGGCGATGCAGCGCATCGTCAACCAGGGCCAGCGCTTCGTGCGCCGCGTCGTCACCGACGAGGAGGCGCGCGCCGAGCTCGCCCACGAGCCGTTCAAGCTCGAGCTGATCGGGCTGAAGGGCGGCGCGGCTGCGGGCGGCGACAACGAGAGCGTCGAGGTCGGCGCGGGCGAGCTCACCATCTACGACAACGTCGACGCGAAGACGGGCGAGACGGTCTGGAAGGACCTGTGCCGCGGCCCGCACCTGCCCGACACGAAGCTCATCGCGAACGGCTTCGCGCTCACCCGCGTCGCCGCGGCGTACTGGCGCGGCAGCGAGAAGAACCCGCAGCTGCAGCGCATCTACGGCACGGCCTGGCCGACGAAGGACGAGCTGCGCGCCTACCAGACCCGCATGGAGGAGGCCGCGAAGCGCGATCACCGCAAGCTCGGGGCCGAGCTCGACCTGTTCTCGTTCCCGGACGAGATCGGATCGGGCCTCGCGGTGTTCCACCCCAAGGGCGGCATCGTCCGCGCCGAGATCGAGGGCTACCTGCGCAAGCAGCTCATCGATCACGACTACGAGCTCGTCAACTCGCCCCACATCACGAAGGGCGCGCTGTTCGAGACGAGCGGCCACCTGCAGTGGTACAAGGACGGCATGTTCCCGGCCATGCACCTGGACGAAGAGACGGATGCCGAGGGCAACGTCACCCGCCAGGGCCAGGACTACTACCTGAAGCCCATGAACTGCCCGTTCCACAACCTGATCTTCCGGGCGCGCGGCCGCTCCTACCGCGAGCTGCCGCTGCGGCTCGCGGAGTTCGGCACGGTGTACCGCTACGAGAAGAGCGGCACGCTCTCCGGCCTCACCCGCGTGCGGGGCCTCACGCAGGACGACGCGCACATCTACGTCACCGACGAGCAGGTCAAGGACGAGATCAAGAGCCAGCTGGACTTCGTCTTCGAGACCCTGCGCGGCTACGGCCTCTCGGACTTCTACCTCGAGCTCTCGACCCGCGACCCTGAGAAGTCGGTCGGCACGGACGAGCAGTGGGAGGTCGCGACGGAGACGCTGCGTGAGGTGGCGGTCGAGTCGGGCCTCGACCTCGTACCGGACCCGGGCGGCGCCGCGTTCTACGGCCCCAAGATCTCCGTGCAGGCGCGCGACGCGATCGGCCGCACCTGGCAGCTCTCGACGGTGCAGCTGGACTTCAATCAGCCGGCCCGCTTCGAGCTCGAGTACACCGCGAGCGACGGCACGAAGAAGCAGCCCGTGATGATCCACCGTGCGCTGCTCGGCTCGATCGAGCGCTTCTTCGCGATCCTGCTCGAGCACTATGCGGGCGCGTTCCCCGTGTGGCTCGCCCCGGTGCAGGTCATCGGCATCCCGGTCGCGGAGGAGTACGGCCCGTACCTCGACGACGTCGCCGCGCGGCTCAAGAGGGCCGGGGTGCGCGTCGAGGTCGATCACTCGGACGACCGCATGCAGAAGAAGATCCGCAACGCGGCGAAGTCGAAGGTGCCGTTCCAGCTCATCGCCGGTGAGGAGGACCGCTCGAAGGGCACCGTGAGCTTCCGCTTCCGCGACGGCAGCCAGCTCAACGGCATCCCCGTCGACGACGCGATCGCGAAGATCACCGCGTCCATCGCGGCACACGAGCTGGTGGACACCGCCTGGGGCGACACGGAGAAGGAGTAGCTGATGGCGAGGCTCTCGCTTGACGACTACGGCGATCACGAGGAGCCTGAGGGCCGGGCATCCGTTCAGCTCGACGACCCCTCGCACCTCGCGGGCGTGCCCGACGAATTCCAGCGGCTCTGGACGCCGCATCGGATGGTCTACATCAATAGCGGCCAGCAGCAGCCGCATGGCGACGACTGCCCGTTCTGCGTAGCCCCGACGCTGCCCGACGCGGAGTCGCTCATCGTGCACCGTGGCCGCTCTGCCTTCGCTCTGCTCAACCTGTTCCCGTACAACAGCGGGCACCTCCTCGTATGCCCCTACCGGCATATCTCGGTGTACGACGAGGCGGATGCCGCCGAGGTGGCGGAGATCGGCGAGATCACGCAGACGGCCATGCGCGTCATCCGTGCCGTGTCACGCAACGACGGCTTCAACATCGGCATGAACCAGGGCGCCATCGCCGGGGCGGGGATCGCGAGCCACCTGCACCAGCACATCGTGCCGCGCTGGGCCTCCGACGCGAACTTCCTGCCGATCATCGCGAAGACGAAGGCCCTGCCGCAGCTGCTCGGCGAGGTGCGCCAGACGATCGCGGAGGCCTGGCCCCGCGGCTGAGGCGCGGGGGTCAGCGGAGCCGGCGCGGCTCGAACTCCATGCGCGGGTGCGCGTAGTGCTCCTGCGCCTCGACCAGCTGCAGCTCGCGCGCGCCCGAGGCGAAGGTCAGCTCGAGCAGGCCGAACACGCTCGAAGCCGTGCGGGCGAGTGCCTCGGCCGCCGACCCCGTCGCGCGGTAGTGCGCGGTGAACAGCGCCGCGGTGACGTCCCCTGACCCGTTCGCCTTGAGCGGCAGCCGCGGGGTCGCCACGATCCAAGCGCCGTCGTCGTCGACCGCGAGCATCTCGAGCGTGCCCTCCTCGCTGTCAGGCCGCTCGACGCTCGTGACGAGCACGGTGCGCGGGCCGAGCGCGCGCGCCCGGTCGACCGACTCGAGCGTGGACGCGAGGTCGTGCGGGTCGGTGCCCGTGAGATAGCCGAGCTCGAACTGGTTGGGCGTGATGAGATCCGCGGCGGGCACGACGCGGTCGCGCAGCAGCACCGGGATCGCCGGCGCGACGAAGCACCCCGACTTCGCGTTTCCCATGACGGGGTCGCACGCGTAGATCGCGCGGGGGTTCGCTGCCTTGACGCGCGCGACCGTCTCGATGATCACGTCGGCGATGCCCTCGCCGCCCTGATAGCCGGAGAGGACCGCGTCGATCTCGCCGAAGACGCCGCGGTCCTCGATGCCGGCGATCACCTCGCGCACGTCGTCCGGTGCGATCAGCGGGCCGCGCCAGGCGCCGTACCCGGTGTGGTTGGAGAAGTTCACGGTGTAGACGGGAAGCACCTCGACGCCGATGCGCTGGAGCGGGAACACCGCGGCCGAGTTGCCCACGTGCCCGTACGCGACGGCCGACTGGATCGAGAGGATCTTCATCCTTCGATCCTCGCATCTCGCGCAGGCGCTTCGCGGTCGGCGGGTACTCCGCGCCGGTAAGATTAGCCACCTATGACCAACGGAGAAGTCGGCTCGAGCCGCGTCAAGCGCGGACTCGCCGAAATGCTGAAGGGCGGCGTCATCATGGACGTCGTCACCCCCGAGCAGGCGCGCATCGCCGAGGACGCCGGCGCCGTCGCCGTCATGGCGCTCGAGCGCGTGCCCGCGGACATCCGCGCGCAGGGCGGGGTGGCTCGCATGAGCGACCCCGACCTCATCGACCAGATCATCTCGTCGGTCTCGATCCCCGTCATGGCGAAGGCCCGCATCGGGCACTTCGTCGAGGCGCAGGTGCTGCAGGCGCTCGGCGTCGACTACATCGACGAGTCCGAGGTGCTGTCGCCCGCGGACTACGTGAACCACATCGACAAGTGGAACTTCACCGTGCCGTTCGTGTGCGGCGCGACCAACCTCGGCGAGGCGCTGCGCCGCATCAACGAGGGCGCGGCCATGATCCGTTCGAAGGGGGAGGCGGGCACGGGCGACGTCTCGGAGGCGACCAAGCACATCCGCAAGATCACCTCCGAGATCAACGCGCTGCGGTCGATGTCGAAGGACGAGCTCTACGTCGCCGCGAAGGAGCTGCAGGCGCCCTACGAGCTCGTCGCCGAGGTGGCTGACACCGGGAAGCTGCCCGTCGTGCTGTTCACGGCCGGCGGCGTGGCGACGCCCGCCGACGCGGCGCTCATGATGCAGCTCGGCGCCGACGGCGTCTTCGTCGGCTCCGGCATCTTCAAGTCGGGCGACCCGGCGAAGCGCGCAGCCGCCATCGTCAAGGCGACGACGATGTACGACGACCCTCAGACGATCGCCGAGGTGAGCCGCGGACTGGGCGAGGCGATGGTGGGCATCAACGTCGCCGACCTCGCCGCCCCGCACCGCCTGGCAGAGCGCGGCTGGTGAGCACGGGCGAGACCTCGCCGCGCGTCGGGGTGCTCGCCCTGCAGGGCGACTTCCGCGAGCACCTCGGCGTGCTCCGGGAGCTCGGGGCGCAGCCCGTCCCCGTGCGGCGGCCTGAGGAGCTGGCATCCGTCTCGGGTCTCGTGATCCCCGGCGGCGAGTCGACCGTGATGGACAAGCTGTCGCGCGCATTCGGCCTGCGCGAGCCGCTGATCGACGCGATCGCCGCCGGTCTGCCGGTGTATGGAACGTGCGCGGGCCTCATCATGCTCGCCGACCGGGTGCTCGACGCCGCCGGAGGCCAGCAGACGCTCGGCGGACTCGACGTCACGGTGCGCAGGAACGCCTTCGGCTCGCAGCTCGACTCGTTCGAAACCGACATCGCGATGCCGGTGCTCGGCGAGCCGCCGGTGCACGCCGTGTTCATCCGCGCGCCGGTCGTCGACGCCGTGGGGGAGAAGGCCGTGGCCATCGGCGCACTCGACGACGGCCGCGTGGTGGCGGTCGAGCAGGGCAACTTGCTCGGCACCTCCTTCCATCCCGAGGTGACCGGCGACTACCGCTTCCACGAGTACTTCCTCTCCAAGGTCCGCGCGGCATAGCGTTCGCGCATGACCTCATACGTCGCGCTGCTGCGCGGAGTGAACGTCGGCGGAATCACCGTGAAGTCGGCTCCGCTCGCGGACCTCTTCCGCTCCCTCGGCTTCGAGAACGTGCGGACCGTGCTGGCGAGCGGCAACGTCGTCTTCGACAGCCCCGAGACGGATGCCGGGGCGCTCAAGTCCCGCATCGAGGCCGCGCTGCGCGAGCGCTTCGGCTACGACGCCTGGATCGTCCTGCTCACCCGGGAGAAGCTGCATGAGATCGTCGCGGCGTTCCCGTTCGACGCGGAGCGCGAGGGATGGCACCCGTACGTGCTCTTCGCATCGGATGCCGAACACCTCGCCGAGCTCGCCGCGCTCGGCCCGTCGCTCGACCCGGCTGAGGAGAGCATCGCCGCCGGCGACGGGGTGCTCTACTGGCAGCTCAACATCGCGGTCGGCAGCACGAACACGACGCTTGCGAAGCTCGTCGCGAAGCCGCGCTACAAACCCACGACCACGAACCGTAACCTGAGGACGCTCAGGAAGCTGCTCTAGCGGCGCGCCGTCGCCGCCCAGTGCTCGCGGACGATTCCCGCAACGGCGTCCGGATCCTCGAGGGGAGCGATGTTGCGCACCCCGTGGAGCGTGCGGGTGCGGGCATCCGTCATCCGGTCCGTTACCGCACGCGCGTCGGCCGGACCCCAGCCCAGCCGCGCGTCGCCCGCCACGAAGACCGTGGGCGACTCGATCGCGAGCGCCGCCGCCTCGAGCGAGGGGCGGTCGAGCACGAAGGAGCGGGCCGCCCGCACGAGACCGCCGCGGTCGGCCTCGACGAACCCGCTCGCGGCGATGCGCACCGCCTCGGGGTCCACGGCGATCGTGCGCTCCGTGAGGATCGAGCGAAGCACACGCGCCCGGATCGGCTCGGGGAACCCGAGGACGCGGATGAGCGGCAGCGCGAGCCGCAACTCGCGGCGCTCGCGGCCGCCGATCGGGGTCGTCGGCGCTCCGATCGAGACGAGCGAGCGGATGCGCCGCGACTGCTCGACCGCCGCGGCGATGCCGACCTGGCCGCCCCAGCCGTTGCCCACCCAGTCGACGCGGTCGATGTCGAGGGCGTCGAGGATCTCGAATGCGGCCCGCGCGCAGTCGGCGATCGTCGCCGGCTCCACGAGCGGCTCGCTCGCACCGAAGGACGGCCCGTCGATCAGCACGACCGTGCGCAGCCTGGTCAGAACGGGCAGGACCCGATCCCAGCTGCGCGAGTCGACGAAGAAGCTGTGCCACAGCACCGCGGCCTTCTTCGAGCCCTTCGGCCCCTCCTCGACGCGCACCCCGAGGCGCCCGAGGCGCGTCGCGAGCTTCACCGGCATACGACGAGCCTAGTAATCCGGTGCTCCTAGAATTGACCGAACGCTATTTCAACCAGGAGACCTATGTCCGGGCATTCCAAGTGGGCGACGACGAAGCACAAGAAGGCCGTCATCGACGCCAAGCGCGCTAAGTCGTTCGCAAAGCTGATCAAGAACATCGAGGTCGCGGCCAAGATCGGCGGCGCCGACATCGCCGGCAACCCGACCCTCGCCGACGCGGTCCAGAAGGCGAAGAAGACCTCCGTCCCGAACGACAACATCGACCGCGCCATCAAGCGCGGGGCGGGTCTCACCGGCGAATCCATCGACTACACGACGATCATGTACGAGGGCTACGCCTCCGGCGGCGTCGCGCTGCTCGTCGAGTGTCTGACCGACAACAAGAACCGTGCGGCCGCCGAGGTGCGCACGGCGATGTCGCGCAACGGCGGCACCCTCGCCGACCCGGGCTCGGTCGCCTACAACTTCAGCCGCAAGGGCGTCATCGTCGTGCCCGCGGAAGGGACGACCGAGGACGACGTGCTCGCCGCCGTGCTGGAGGCCGGCGCCGAGGAGGTCACGCCGCAGGGCGACACCTTCGAGGTGCTGACCGAGGCGAGCGACCTCGTCGCGACCCGCACCGCGCTGCAGGAGGCGGGCATCGACTACGACTCGGCGGACGTCGAGTTCGTGGCATCCGTCAAGGTCAACGCCGACGCCGAGACGGCCCGCAAGGTCTTCCGGCTCATCGACGCCCTCGAGGACAGCGACGACGTGCAGAACGTCTACACCAACCTCGATCTGTCGCCGGAGGTCCAGGCGGAGCTCGAGGAAGACGAGGACTAGGACCGCATGGCGCTGCGGGTGCTCGGGATCGACCCCGGGCTCACACGCTGCGGCTTTGGGGTCATCGACGCCGACCGCGCACCCTCGCTGGTGCGGGTCGGCGTCGTGCGTACGCCCTCCGATCTGGAGCACGGCCAGCGGCTCGTGCGCATCCTCGCCGGGTTGCGCGAGGTGATCGAGGAGACGCGACCGGACGCGTTCGCGCTCGAGCGCGTCTTCGCGAACAACCAGCGCAACACCGTCATGGGCGTCGCGCAGGTGTCGGGGCTCGTCATCCACGAGGCGGCAAGCCGCGGGATTCCGCTCGAGCTCTTCACCCCGAGCGAGGTGAAAAGCGCCATCACCGGCTACGGCGGCGCGGACAAGCCGCAGGTGGGGGAGATGGTACGGCGGATCCTGCGTCTCGACGCCGTGCCGAAGCCGGCGGATGCCGCAGACGCACTCGCCCTCGCGATCGCCGCCTCGTGGCGGGTCGCGAGAGGCATCCCGTCGGGAGCCGCGCGCGCGGCATCCGGCGCCCTCACGCCCGCGCAGCGGGCCTGGCTCGAGGCCGAGAAGGCGACGCGCAAGCAGTTCTGAACTGATGTTCGAGTGTCGCTACCGTTGGATGTCGGCGCGCGCACGTAGCCTGGGCGCATGATCAGCACACTGCGCGGCACCGTTCTGCGCGCCTCCGGCGCGGAGCTCGTGATCGAGGTCGCCGGCGTCGGCTATCTCGTGAACGTCACACCGGAGCACGCGCTCTCGCTGCGCGCGGGCGACGAGGCGCTCGTGCACACGACGCTCATCGTGCGCGAGGACGCGCTATCGCTGTTCGGATTCCCCGCCGTCGAGCAGCTCGAGGTCTTCCAGCTGCTGCTCGGCGTCAACGGCGTAGGGCCGAAATCGGCGCTCGGCGTGCTCGCGGCGCTCACGCCCGACCAGATCGCGGCGGCCGTACAGGCCGACGATGACGCGGTGTTCCGCAAGGTGAGCGGCATCGGGCCGAAGACGGCGAAGCTCATCGTGGTGCAGCTCGCGGGCAAGCTGCACGCGGTCGCACCTGCCGTCGCCGCGCCGGCTGCCGCGCAGAAGTCGACGGTGGGCGACGATGTCCGCGTCGCCCTGGTCGGGCTCGGCTGGCCCGAGAAGGTCGCGGCGGATGCCGTGGCCGAGGTGCTCGCGGAGCTGGGCGACGCCGCCGCCGACGCCACCTCGGCCTCCGTCCCCGCGCTGCTGCGCCGCGCGCTCGCCTTGCTCGGGCCCGCGGCCCAGCACCAGCCCGCGGGGGCCGCCCGATGAGCGACGACCTCACGACGCCCCAGGCGCAGAACGAGGCCGAGCTCGCCTTCGAGGGCGCGCTGCGGCCCAAGTCGCTCGGCGAGTTCGTGGGCCAGTCGAAGGTCCGCGGGCAGCTGCAGCTGCTGCTCACCGCGGCCCGCCTACAGGAGCGCACCGCCGACCACATCCTGCTCGCGGGCCCTCCTGGCCTCGGGAAGACCACCCTCGCGATGATCGTCGCGGCCGAGAGCGATCGGCCGCTGCGCATGTCCAGCGGCCCCGCGATCCAGCACGCGGGCGACCTGGCCGCCGTGCTGTCCTCGCTCGTTCCCGGCGAGGTGCTCTTCATCGACGAGATCCACCGGATGGCGCGCAGCGCGGAGGAGATGCTGTACCTCGCGATGGAGGACTTCCGCATCGACATCATGGTCGGCAAGGGCGCCGGCGCCACCAGCATCCCCCTCGACCTCGCGCCGTTCACCCTCGTGGGCGCGACGACCCGCTCGGGCCTGCTGCCGAACCCGCTGCGCGACCGGTTCGGGTTCACGGCGCACCTCGAGTTCTACTCCGACGACGAGCTCGAGAAGGTGCTCGAGCGGGCGGCGCGCATGCTCGAGCTCGATGTCGACCGCGAGGCCCTCGCCGAGATCGCGGGCCGCAGCCGCGGCACACCCCGCATCGCGAACCGCCTGCTGCGCCGCGTGCGGGACTATGCCCTCGTGCACACCGGGCGCGCCGACCTGGCTGCCGTGCGTGCCGCGCTCGAGCTCTACGACGTCGACGAGCTCGGGCTCGACCGCCTCGACCGGGCCGTCATGCAGACGGTCCTCACGCGATTCGACGGCGGTCCCGTCGGGCTCTCGACCCTCGCCGTGTCGGTGGGGGAGGAGGCGGAGACGATCGAGTCCGTCGTCGAACCCTTCCTCGTCCGCATCGGCCTCATCTCGCGCACTCCGCGCGGCCGCGTCGCGACCGCGCGCGCCTGGCGCCACTTCGGGCTGGAGCCCAGCCGGCCGGCAGGCGCCGGTCAGCAGGCCCTTTTCACCGATGACCTATAATCCTTCGAAGGCCGTCTCGGTCTGACAGCACCCGCGCGAGGTGATCATGTCCCTCGCGTCGAAAGGATCCTCTCCCTCATGAACAATTCGGTCCTGCTTGTCGTGATGGTCGTCATCATCGCGTTCTTCTTCTTCTGGTCCTGGCGGGGCAACCGCAAGCGCCAGGCGGCGGAGGCCGAGAAGTCCTCGCAGCTCGTCAAGGGCGTCGAGATCATGACGAACTCCGGCATCTTCGGCACCGTCGAGTCGGTCGACCTCGAGAACAACAAAGTCGTGCTCGAGACCAGCCCCGGCAACTTCCTCACGGTGCACCGGCAGGCCGTCGCGCGGATCGAGACGCCGGCCGAGGCATCCGCCGACACGACCGCCTCGACCGGGGCGAACGCGAGCGCCATCGACGCAGCCAACGCCGACGCGCAGGCCCAGGCGGCCAAGACGGCCGAGCAGCCCGAGTTCGGCGAGCGCATCCAGCCGACCGAGCACGACGAGTAGCCCCACCGACCCTGAGCCGCGCGGCGACCGCCGCACGGCAGAAAGCTGAGTTCCGCCTGTGGCCAAGACGTCACCCGTACGGCACGCCTCCCGCTCCCTGATCTGGCTGGGCGTGCTGGTCGTCGCCCTCGCCGCCGCGCTCACCAGCGGCATCATCTGGGGCGGCGCCACGGTCGCGCCCAAGCTCGGCCTCGACCTGCAGGGCGGCACCGAGGTCATCCTCACGCCGGCGCTCGAGCACGGCAAGCAGGTGACGAGCGACGAGCTCGACCAGGCCGTGTCGATCATCCGGCAGCGCGTCGACGCGTCCGGCGTCTCCGAGGCGACGGTGTCGACCCAGGGCAACAGCAACATCGTCGTCGACGTGCCCGGGCGCCTCGACGACGCGACCAAGCAGCGCATCGAGGCCTCCTCGAAGATGGAGCTGCGCCCCGTGCTGCTCGCGCAGAGCCCCGCCACGACGTCGTTCACGGGCTCCGACGGGAAGTCGACCCCGTACCCGACGCCCGCGCCGACTCTCGCGAACACGCCGACCGCGAAGCCGACGGATGCCAGCGACCTGAGCTGGGTCACGCCCTATTTGCAGGCGAAGTACGAGGCGTTCGACTGCTCGAGCCTCAAGAACGCGACCACCAACGTCGCGCCGGCGCACGAGCCGCTCGTCACCTGCGACGACGCCGGCCAGACCAAGTATCTGCTCGGCCCGGTCGAGGTCGAGGGCAGCGACATCACGAACGCGACCGCCGGCATGATCACGAGCTCTCAGGGCGTGAACACCGGCCAGTGGGGGGTCAACCTCACCTTCAACGCACACGGCGCCAAGGCCTTCGACAAGGTGAGCCAGCGCCTCAACGGCTACTACGCGGCCGCCCAGAGCGCGGGGACGAACGACCCCCGCTCGCAGTTCGCCTTCGTGCTCGACGGCCGTGTGCTCGAGGCGCCGCAGATGCAGGGCGTGATCACCGGCAACACCTCGCAGATCACCGGCAACTTCACGCAGGAGAGCGCGCAGACGCTCGCCAACCAGCTCAAGTTCGGCGCGCTGCCCGTGAGCTTCAAGGTGCAGAGCTCGAACACGATCTCGGCGACGCTCGGCTCCACGCAGCTGCTGTCCGGCATGATCGCCGGTGCGATCGGCCTGCTGCTCGTGTTCATCTACACGCTCTTCCAGTACCGCACACTCGGCTTCGTCACGATCTTCTCGCTCGTGATCGCCGCCGCGCTCAGCTACCTGACCATCGCGCTTCTGTCCTGGCAGATCGGCTACCGGCTCTCGCTCGCGGGCGTCGCGGGCCTCATCGTCGCGATCGGCTTCACGGCCGACTCGTTCATCGTGTACTTCGAGAGGATCAGGGACGAGCTGCGCGAGGGGCGCGGGCTCGAATCGGCCGTCGAGGCCGGCTGGCGGCGCGCGCGGCGCACGATCTACGCCGCCAAGACGACCAACCTGCTCGCGGCCGTGGTGCTGTACATCTTCGCCGTCGGCGATGTTCAGGGGTTCGCGTTCACCCTCGGGCTCACCACGGTTCTCGACGTCATCATCGTGGTGCTGTTCACGCACCCGATCATGCAGCTGTTCGCGCGCACCGAGTTCTTCGCCTCCGGCCACAAGCTGTCGGGCCTCGACCCCAGCGCCCTCGGCGCCGTCTACCGTGGAGCGGGCCGGTTCCGGCCGGCGCCCACCGTCGGCGCGGCCAAGCTCGCATCGAGCAGCCGCGAGGCAGCCCGGCGCCAGACCATCGCCGAGCGCAAGGCCGCCGAGCTCGCGGCCGCGGGCGACCGCCGCAACGGAAAGGACGACTGATGCCCTCCCCCTTCCAGCGGTTCGGAAACGACCTCTTCACCGGCAAGCGCTCGATCGAGTTCGTCGGGCGGCGCAAGCTGTGGCTCGGCATCTCGGCGGTGCTGATGATCGTGTGCATCCTGATCCCCGTGGTGCGCGGGTTCAACTGGGGCATCGACTTCCGCGGCGGCTCGCAGTTCCAGGTCGCGCACACGAGCACGACCGACCAGACCATCGCGACGGACGCCGTGCGCGAGGTCAAGTCCGATGCCGTCGTCCAGGTGTCGGTGGTCAACGGCGACGGCATCCGCCTCACGACCGACCAGCTCACCACCGGGCAGACCAAGCAGGTCACGAACAAGCTCGCCGCCGGCTACGGCGTGAGCGCGGACGACATCACGTCGTCGTACATCGGGCCCGCCTGGGGGCAGGACGTCTCGCGCAAGGCGCTGCAGGGCCTCGGCGTGTTCCTCGCGCTCGCCTTCATCGGCATGGCCCTCTACTTCCGCACCTGGAAGATGTCCCTCGCGGCGATCATCACGCTGTTCCACGACCTGATCTTCACGGCCGGCGTCTACGCGCTCACCGGCTTCGAGATCACACCCGCCACGGTCATCGGCTTCCTCACGATCCTCGGCTACTCGCTCTACGACACCGTCGTCGTCTTCGACAAGGTGCGCGAGAACACCACAGAGGACAAGGACAAGCTGACCCGCACCTTCGGCGAGTCCGTGAACCTCGCGGTGAACCAGACGCTCGTGCGCTCCATCAACACCGCCGTCATCGCGGCGCTGCCCGTCGCCGGCATCCTGTTCATCGGCGCGTTCGTGCTCGGCGCGGCGACCCTCGAGGACATCTCGCTCTCGCTGTTCGTCGGCATCCTGATCGGAACCTACTCGACGGTCTTCGTGGCTGCGCCGCTGTACTCCTGGCTGCGCCAGGGAGAGCCCGCGATCTCGAAGCACGAGCGCCGCGTGCTGGCCGCACGGGCGAAGGCGCCGCTCGTCGACGTGGAGAACGCGACAGCCACGCGATAATGGGTTGAGGAGGCGGTGCCGATGGTCGATACGACAACGAGCAATCAGACCGCCTCTCTGCGCCGTCTGGTGCCCCGCTTGTTCTCGCGCTCGGTGCAGAACGGCGCGCTCGACACCCTGCTGCGCACGGTGCGCCAGCATCACCCGCGTGCCGACATCGCGCTGATCGAGCGGGCGTATGCCACGGCCGAGCGTGCCCACCAGGGGCAGACCCGCCGCAGCGGCGAGCCGTACATCACCCACCCGCTCGCGGTGGCGCAGATCCTCGCGGACCTCGGCATCGGCTCCAAGACCATCGCCGCGGCGCTGCTGCATGACACTGCCGAAGACACCGAGTACAGCCTCGACCAGCTCACGGCCGACTTCGGCACGGAGATCGCGATGCTCGTCGACGGCGTGACGAAGCTCGACAAGGTCAAATACGGCGACAGCGCGCAGGCCGAGACGGTCCGCAAGATGATCATCGCGATGTCGAAGGACATCCGCGTGCTCGTCATCAAGCTCGCCGACCGGCTGCACAACGCCCGCACGTGGGGGTTCATGCCGACGGCGAATGCGGAGCGGAAGGCGAAGGAGACGCTCGAGATCTACGCGCCGCTCGCGCACCGACTCGGCATCCAGACCATCAAGTCCGAACTTGAGGACCTGAGCTTCGCCGTGCTGCAGCCGAAGCTGTACGTCGAGATCGAGAACCTCGTGAAGCAGCGCTCGCCCGAGCGCGAGCGCGTCGTGCAGCAGGTGATCGACGCGATCGACGAAGACCTGCGTGCCGCGCGCATCCGCGGCAAGGTCGTCGGCCGGCCGAAGCAGTACTACTCGATCTACCAGAAGATGGTCGTTCGGGGGCGCGAGTTCGACGAGATCTACGACCTCGTCGGCATCCGCGTGCTCGTGAACACCGTGCGCGACTGCTACGCGGTCCTCGGTCAGATCCACGCCAGGTGGACGCCCATGCCGGGCCGCTTCAAGGACTACATCGCGACCCCGAAGTACAACCTGTACCAGTCGCTGCACACGACGGTCATCGGGCCAGGCGGCCGCGCGGTCGAGATCCAGATCCGCACGGAGGAGATGCATCAGCGCGCCGAGTACGGCGTCGCGGCGCACTTCAAGTACAAGGAGCGGGTCTCCGGCAAGGACGACAAGTCGAACGTCGACGCGGACCTCACCTGGCTCGCGCACATCACCGACTGGCAGGCCGAGACCGAGGACCCGAGCGAGTTCCTCGACTCGCTACGCTACGAGATCGGCGCCAAAGAGGTCTACGTCTTCACCCCGAAGGGCAAGGTCATCGGCCTGCCCCAGGGCGCGACGCCGGTCGACTTCGCGTATGCCGTGCACACCGAGGTCGGGCACCGCACCATGGGGGCGAAGGTCAACGGGCGCCTGGTGCCGCTCGACTCGGTGCTCTCAACCGGGGACGTCGTCGAGGTGTTCACCTCGAAGAACCCCGACGCGGGGCCCAGCCAGGACTGGCTGAACTTCGTCAAGAGCCCCCGCGCGCGCAGCAAGATCAAGCAGTGGTTCACCAAGGAGCGCCGCGACGAGGCGATCGAGCAGGGCAAGGACGCCATCGCGCGCTCGATGCGCAAGCAGAACCTGCCGCTCACGCGCCTCATGAGCCCCGAGTCGCTCACCGAGGTCGCGCACACGCTGCACCTCGAGGGCGTCGAGGCGCTGTACGCCGCCGTGGGCGAGGGTCACGTCTCGACGCAGTCCGTCCTCGAGAAGCTCGTCGCCGGGCTGCAGGCCGAGCCGGAGAACCCGGCCACCGATGTCACGCAGGTCGTCAGGGGGCGCAGGCCGCGCAGCTCGAGCGACTCCGGCGTGCTGGTGCGCGGTGCGCCCGACATCCTCGTCAAGCTCGCGAAGTGCTGCACGCCGGTTCCGGGTGACGAGATCGTGGGATTCATCACCCGCGGTTCCGGCGTCTCCGTGCACCAGGCCAGCTGCCAGAACGTGAAGAGCCTCATGGCGCAACCCGATCGCATGATCGAGGTCGAGTGGGCGGAGGAGAACAAGGGCGTCTTCCTCGTGCAGATCCAGGTGGAGGCGCTCGACCGCTCGGGGCTCCTGTCGGACATCACCCGGGTGCTCTCCGAGCACCACGTCAACATCCTCTCGGCGTCGGTCAACACCTCGCAGGACCGGCTCGCGCTGTCGCGCTACGTCTTCGAGATGGGCGACACGACGCACCTCGACCGCGTGCTCAATGCGGTGCGGCGCATCGACGCCGTCTACGACGTCTACCGCGTGAGCGCCGGTTAGCTAGCGCGACCAGCCCCTGATGCGCTCGAGGGCGCGCAGCTTGCCCGGCGTGTGGCCGAGCTGCAGCGCGAGCGTCACGGCCGCGGCGGCCGTGCCGGGGGAGCGGCACAGCTCGCGCGCCGCCGTCTCGCGCTCGCCCGATACGTCCTCGAGCAGCGCGACGTCGACCACGGTGCGCTCTCTGCTCGTGAGACGGATGCCGCCGAGTTCGACGATCTGCTCGGCGGGCACCGTCGTCTCCCGCAGGCTCACCCGCAGCGAGGAGAGCAGCCGGCCGCGGGCGTCGCGGCCGATGGAGCCGGTGTGGAGGGACGGCGGCCGGTCCAGGCATCCGTAGACCCACAGCGCCGTGTCGAGCTCGGCGACCATCCGCTCCGTGAAGAGCCCGCGCAGGGCCGTCGCGCGGTTCACCGCGAGCTCGGGCTCGTCGACGGCGATCACGGCCTCGTCGAGCGCGAACGCGTCACCGTCGAGGCGCAGCGCCGACAGCTCGGCCACCGGCAGATCGAGGCGGGTCAGCACGGCGGGGAAGCGCATGCCAGGAATGCTTCCAGAAACAGGTACGGCCCGGACTCGCCGGGCCGTACCTGTGGAGAAACGGGTCAGCGCAGCGCGTTGAGCCACGCCCTGCGGGCGTCGATGGCCTCCTGCGCGTCGGCGACGGCCTTCTCGTCACCGGCCGCGCGCGCCTCGGCGAGCTCGGCCTCGAGCCGCTCGATCGCCTCCGTCAGCTGCGCCGCGAGCCCGGCGCTGCGGGCCTGCTTCTCGGGGTTGTTGGCACGCCAGTGCTCCTCGTCGAGCTTGCGCACCGCGGCCTCGACACGGCGCAGGCGGTCCTCGACGGCGCGCACCTGGTCGCGCGGCACGCGGCCGATCTCGTCCCAGCGGCGCTGGATGTCGAGCAGCTTCGACTTGGCGACGTCGCGGTTCGTCTCGGTGAGCAGCGGCTCGGCCTCGGCGAGCAGTGCCAGCTTCGCCTCGAGGTTCGCCGCGTACTCCTCGTTCTCGATGGACTGCGCCTCGGCCTTGGCGGCGTAGATCTGGTCGCCGGCCGCCTTGAACCGGGCCCACAGCGCGTCGTCGTCGCGCTTGCCGGCGCGGCCCGCGCGCTTCCACTCGTCGAGCAGCTCGCGGTACTGCGGGATGCCGTCGACGCCGCGCGGCACGAGCGCCTCCGCGCGCTCGATCAAGGCCGTCTTCGTCGCGCGGGCGTCCCGGTGCTGCGCATCGAGCTCGGCGAAGAACGCCTTGCGGTTGCGCTCGATGACGGAGCGCGCGGCGCGGAACCGCTTCCACAGCTCGTTGGCCTCGTTCCGCGGCAGCCGCGGCCCCTCCTTCTGGTGCTGCTGCCAGCGGGCGAACAGCTCATCGAGCTGCGCGCTGGCGCGCTTCCACTGGGTCTTCGCCGGGTCCTCCGCGGCGAGGGCCTCGACCTCGGCGACGATCTGCTCGCGGTACGCGAGCGCGTCCTCGAGCGCTGCCTTGGCCTCCGCCGTCTGCTGCTCCGTCAGCTCGTCGACCGCTCCGCTCAGCTTGTCGAGCCGCGCGGCGAGGGATGCGAGATCGCCGACCGCGTTCGCGCCCACGACGTTCGCCCTGAGGCTCGCCACCGACTTCGCGATGTCTGCGGCCGGCGCGCCCCGTCGCGCGCGCTGCTCGAGGATCGAGACCTGGCCGGCGAGGTCCTGGAACTTCCGCTCGTAATAGGCCAGCGCCTCCTCCGGCGTGGCGCCGGGGAACTCGCCGACGGCTCGCTCGCCTTCGCCCTCGCGCACGTAGACGGTGCCGTCCTCGGCCACACGGCCCCAGGGCTGCTGTTCGGAATCGGACAAGATGCTCCACCTTGCTCACGGATCGGCCCAGGGGAAGGCCGATGCTGACAGTCGTCCGTCAGCCTATTGCACCCCGGCCGGGCCGTCAGGGCTACTTGAGCGTGAAGCCGGTGATCGTGGTGGCGACCTTGGGCTGTCCGTCATCCGAGCCGTCGGCCGTGCCCTTCGAGGTCACCTCGGAGACGAGCTTGTCGAGGCCGCTCGTGACATGGCCGATCACGCTGTAGCCGCCCGCAGTGTCGTCGGGGATGGTGGTGGCGCCGTAGACGATGAAGAACTGGCTGCCGTTGCTGTAGGCGTCGCCCGAGGACCGCGCGAGCGCGATGTCGCCCTTCGCGTACTTGGCCTTCCCGGCCGCGTCGGCCTTCGGCGCGTTCTCGATGGGCCCGAAGCTGTAGCCGGGGCCGCCCGTGGGCCCGGCGGACAGCGTCTTCGCGCCGCCGCACTGCAGGACCTTGAACGTCGTCCCCGTGGTGAGCCGGTGGCACACGGTTCCCGTGTAGAAGCCCCGCTGCACGAGGCTGATCGTCGACGACACCCCCTGCGGGGCGTCCTTTCCGTCGAGCGTGACGCCGAGCGCGATGTCCTTGTTGAGGGTCAGGGTCCCGGTCCAGTCGCGGCCGGCCGCGATGGACTTGTCGGGCACGTCGCCCTTGTTCGCGCCGGTCGCCGTCGGGCTCGGAGTGGGTGTCGCCGTCGCGGTGGACTTTGGCTTCGCGGCCGGCTTCCCGGGGCCGGCGCCGAAATACGCGAGCTGCAGCCCGACGGCTGCTGCCGCGATGACCACGATCGCGATGCCGGCGACGAGGTTGTCGCGCTTGCGGCGCCGCACGCCCCTCTCGTGGACGGCCTGCCGCGCTTGGTAGGCGCGCAGGCGCTCGCGGGCGAGGCGGGCTTCGCGGTCGTTCTTCGAGGGGGCCACGGCGGAACCATATCGGCTCGGCTTATGGGGGTAGAAATCAACGGGCGAGGCGGATGCCGCGGCCGGGGCATCCTTCGCGTGTCGGCGCACCGTCGTACGCTTGTTCTATGACGGACACGCGGGTGGGTCTGCACAGCGGCGCAGTTCCGCTCGCGGTGCGGATGAGGCCGAAGAGCCTCGACGAGGTCGCGGGGCAGCGGCACCTGCTCACTCCCGGCTCGCCGCTCGTGGCGCTCGCCAACGACAAGACGGGGGAGCGCGGCTCGGTCTCCGTCATCCTGTGGGGGCCGCCCGGCACGGGGAAGACGACCCTCGCCCAGGTGATCGCGCACTCCTCAGGGCGCCGCTTCGTGGAGCTGTCCGCTGTGACCGCCGGCGTGAAGGACGTCCGCCAGGTGATGGAGGAGGCGCTGTCGAACCGCGACCTCTACGGGATCTCGACCGTGCTGTTCCTCGACGAGATCCACCGCTTCACGAAGGCCCAGCAGGACGCGCTGCTGCCCGGCGTCGAGAACGGGTGGGTCATCCTCGTCGCGGCCACCACCGAGAACCCGTCGTTCTCGGTGATCTCGCCCCTGCTGTCGCGCTCGCTGCTGCTGACCCTCGAGCTCCTCACCGACGACGATCTCGGCACGCTCATCGACCGTGCGGTCGCCGACCCGCGCGGTCTCGGCGGCCGCTTCGAGCTCGAACCGGAGGCGCGGGCCGCGATCATCCAGCTCGCCTCGGGCGACGCGCGCCGGGCGCTGACCTCCCTCGAGGCGGCATCCGTCACCGCCGACGGCGAGCAGTCGACGACCATCACCGCCGAGCACGTCTCGCGCGCCGTCGACCGGGCGCTGCTGCGCTACGACCGGCAGGGCGACGAGCACTACGACGTGATCAGCGCGTTCATCAAGTCGATCAGGGGGTCCGATGCGGATGCCGCGCTGCACTATCTGGCACGCATGATCGAGGCGGGAGAGGACCCGCGGTTCATCGCGCGCCGCCTGATCGTCTCCGCCTCCGAGGACATCGGCATGGCCGATCCGACGGCGCTCGGCGTCGCGGTCGCCGCGGCCGACGCCGTGCAGTACATCGGGATGCCCGAGGGGCGCATCCCGCTCGCGCAGGCGACCGTGCACCTCGCCACGGCGCCGAAGTCGAACGCCAGCTATCTCGCGCTCGACACCGCACTCGCCGACGTGCGCGCGGGGAAGGCCGGTCGCGTGCCGAAGCACCTGCGCGACGCGCACTATGCGGGCGCGAAGCGGCTCGGGCACGGCAAGGGGTACGTGTACCCGCACGACGACGAGCTCGGCGTCGTCACCCAGCAGTACCTGCCCGACACGCTGAAGAACGTCGAGTACTACCGCCCGACCGACCACGGCAACGAGCGGGACATCGCCGCCCGGTGGGAGAAGCTGAAGCGCATCATCCGGCGGCGCTGACGCTCTGGTAAGCTGTCGGGGTTGTGTCAGCGCGTTTCGCGCCGCGACGAATCCCATTAGACGATGACCGCCTCATCAGGCAGGCGGTTCACGTGCGCTTCGAACGCACGCGCTCCCCCAGGGGAGATCACAGAATCGAAAGGAAACACGTGTCCTCGCAGTCACGTAGCAAGACCCGCCTCTCCCGCGCCCTCGGCATCCCGCTCACCCCGAAGGCCGCGCGCTACCTCGAGAAGCGCCCCTACGCCCCCGGTGAGCACGGCCGCACCAAGCGCAAGGCCGACAGCGACTACGCCGTCCGTCTGCGCGAG
>Ga0164242_10002920_pt1 | contig 19621 bp, 20 predicted proteins | sample OricomgcompostMG_FD_108783 | JGI IMG/M metagenome (GOLD analysis project Ga0164242, IMG submission 108783) | Miracle-Growth compost microbial communities from Emeryville, California, USA - Original compost - Miracle growth compost (MG) ... | reverse complement strand
CCGTCTTTGAGATCTGGTGCTGGATCCACTGCGGTAGGCCACCCTTGACGATGATATCCTGCAGGTTCTCCGGGAACTCGCCCACAGCCTCCTCCCACCGCTCGCCGCCCTCGCCCTCCTGCACCTCGATGACGCTCCGCGTAACATCCCACGTCAACGTCCACCCTGTCCTCCGCGTTGCGACTTTTGCGCCGGAGTCGTTGGGGAACGTGGCGCGGAGACGTTGGATAAGGCGTGGGTTTTCCAGCCCCAGGAGCGCGTTATTGATGCAGTTTCAGGAGAAGATGCTGCCAAAGCTGCGGGCTACAACGAGCGGGATCTTCTTGGCCAGAATTGCCGTTGCAGCCCTTTTCCGGTAACACCCGGAGGCAAGGTTCCCGTGAAGGTCAACTGGGCAATAGTGGGAACCTGGAACCAAGTTGTCCCTGCCGCCCAGATCGAGCAGGCGTCTGTCCTTACCACAGAAAATCCGAGCGCAGCTATCGCACCATACATTGGGCTGTAGCTGTCTGACGCTACGCACAGCTTCCCGGGCCAGACGAACAGCTCTTCGATCTGCAGAGGTCTTCGTAAACGAAGTATGCTTCTCGGAACGGTAGGAACGCCGGTACCATGACTTGGTGGCTGATCCCGTACCCCGCGTCCCGTACCCCGCGGAGTAGAACGGAACGCCATGTGTCTTTGCGAACGACTCGATTTGTTGGTACTTCTCGAGGTTGGTCTCGCTCAGATTTTGTATGTCATGGTCGATCGCGAAGACAAGCTGGCCCAGGTCTTGGATCTGCGTGACACTAATGGACATGAACTATTTCGCGATTGACCAAGTATTGTCGTGGGACATGCAGCGGAAAGGCTTAATCTGTACGTAGTCGCTGCTGCGGATGGTCTTCCCCTCCGTGAGGCCGACGGCATGGCGCTGCACGATCTTCTCCGTCAAGGTCTGCGGGCTATTGCTCGCGATCGGGGCGCCTGTGGCAGGGTGCTCGATTCCAGGGGCATGAGACGACAGTGTCGCTCGGCCAGAGGGCGTCGTCTTGAGTCCATGGCGGGACGGGGGCTGGTAGATTGGTGTGCGTGGGAGACGTTGGCCAAACACCAGTGTTCGACTTGAGATACGGTTGCGCGCTACGCCGAGCGGTCGAGCCCACGGGTTGGCTGCGACCTGGAGGGGTCATGACGTTGTCTGGAAAGCTCGAAGAGCATGGGGTATTATCACTGACTGCCCTGTGCGACATGGACCGGGGGGGGGATGGTCCAAGGAAATATCGGAAGAATATGTGAAGTGAAAGTTATCAACCCGGAAAAGTCAGAGTCGAAGTCGGAGCGGACGCGGAGCGGGTCGTATGACTAATCACCCACGGCTATTGAATAATTACCGGACACCAATGGTACGGTACTCCCGGATCCGCAATGGCACGGCCGGTCCGGCAGCAACCAGCCCAGAATATCACGAGCCCGACGGATGCGCACCTCTGCTTGCTACATCGCATACATGCCCTATTGCGGCATCCATTTTGATACCTACTACCTCTATGCATCGGTAATGCATGACGAGACGGCCGGATGTTGGGAGGGCCGGATGTTGACGACATATGTGCGTCGGGACGTGCAGGTTTAGGTGCGTTGCGGAGGCACGCGCGCTGTATCACTTGGAATAGGTACAGTACCACTCGAGATTGATCACCTGGAGGGTAAGTCCTCGGGAGGACAGGGCTACGGCCTCACCGCCACCATCCGATCTAGATTACCTCTCTGCTCTGCCCCCTCAACTGCTTCCCTGTTGATGTACGGGTCATACTGGCGTAATTTGGGGCCGTCGGAGCCGGTGATAACTGAGAAACGCGTGTCGACTGGGCATTGCGGAGGAAACGGCACAGTACGGATACGGGGGATTGGAAAGTGACATGGAAAAGTGACAAGCTTGAATAAGGTTTTTGGCAGATGGACAGGGATGCGGTAATTTTCTGCCCCTGGCAAAATTGCCCACAGCCCTCCAGCTGCAGTACTGAGTACCTCGCGCATGACAATGCAGTACATGACAATTGCTTGTTCAGTGCGCACAACCCTCCGCTTCCTGTGTTTACATGCGCTCCAGTATCCGTAGTCTGTATAGGTATTCACATAAATTCGATGGCAACGGGGTTCCACTCGATAGATATATATATACATAACCTCAGCTTTTGTGCCGAACCCATATCCAAATGTCAGCGTTGCCTGTGTCGTTGGTTTGTTCTGTTTGCGCGTGCCGCCGGTTTCCCCCATGAATCTTCCGGCATGAGGTACTACCGCCCTCCAGCTGCCGTACCAGAGCCAGCCTACCCCCCTGCTAGTCTGGCAACAGAGCAAATGGCGCTAAGGTCTCCGTGGCGGGACCAAAGGTCGAGTGCCACGGCAAACCCCGTCCTCTCGACTCCTTCCCAACCACAATTCCAGAGACCGTGTCGCCAGCTCGATCCGACACCGCAGACGCCGTCGGCGTTCGCCCGGCCTAGTAATACTGCATCTACCGCACCGCGACGCGCCATAATGCCTCCCGGTCGGCCTCACAAGCGGCCAAGCGACCCCGCCGAGGGCCTGTCCGAAGGTCCTCTGGCCCCCAAGGTCAAGTTGCCGCGGCTCGACCGCGCGCCCGAGGACTTCTCTAGCGTCGTCAAAAGCAAGCTTTCGACCTACACGCGAACCGGACAGGCATGCGACCGATGTAAAGTACGTCGTTAAACCCCATGCGAAGCCTCAATGCTTCCCCCCGCCCTGCGCGCTGTGCTTCTAGCCCTTCGAACTTGATCTTCCTGTGACCACCGCGCCCGATTGCCATTGAAGCGAACCACTCGGTGCTAACTCAAGGCCACTTCTGCAGGTCCGAAAGATCCGATGCGATGCGCTCCCCCAAGGTTGTTCCCATTGCACGAACCAGAGCCTCGAATGCTATGTTACCGACCGCGTCACGGGTCGCGCCGAGCGCCGGGGATACCTACAGCAGCTAGAGCAAGAGAAGGCCGACATGTTGACGCACATCCGCGACCTCGAGAAGTTGCTGGAGACCAACGGGGTCGAGGTGCGCCCCTGGGAGTGGTCGCAGTTCGGCGCGCCATTCGTGCCCGGGGGCATCACCTACGACGCCATGGGGAACCCTGTTCAGGACCCGACATCCAAGGACCAATGGTCCCAGGTAGGGTCCGTCTGGGTCAAGAACGGCGTAGGGAAACCTCAGCATGGGCCGGGCAACTATTCGAGATATTCGCTCCTCGAAACCCGCCCAACCGAGAGCTATCTTGGGGTCACATCAGACAATGCGCTCCTCAGTTCCATCAAGGGAACCACTCTGTCCATCCTCGGCATGACCGTCGACATCATGTCCTTTGACGCGCCCGACATGGACGAACCTCCCCCCGGCACCCCCATTGGATCACCTATGTATAACAAGTCCGTCATGGCCTTCCACCAATCTACCCTAAACATCAACCCGCCGCTCGGCAATGTCGAACTCCCTTCTCGGCAGGATGCATTTACCTACTCGGAATGGTACTTCTTGATGGTGCATCCCTTCCTGCCAATGATGCATAAACCCTCTTTCGTGAACCTTGTAAGTAGCAGTTACCTGCCCCTCTCCATAATCAACCGCCGTTGGGTGAATAGTTGAAAAGCGAATTAACTGTGTTCCCTTAGTTGACACGAATTTACGATGATCCCTCCACAAAACCAACCGTTCCTGAGATGGTCACTGTTCACATGGTCTTCGCGACCATCTACTTCCAGTACGGCATCCGAAACCGGGAGGAGCCCGAGAAGCAGTCGCAGCTAAACGACCTATCCAACAAACACTACCACTGGTGCCTGAGCAAGTTCTTTGACATCGTTACGAGCCAGACGGTGACGGCTGTTCAAGCCCTCGCCATGATCGCCGTCCACACGCGGAGCTTTCCCAAACCGGGCTGTTCATCCACTGCTGCTAACTACGCCTTCAACAAGGCTATCGAGCTCAACCTACACCGCGCGGTCAAGATCCCTGGCGGGGGGACGAACGTGGAAAACGAGATTCGCAAGAGGGTCTGGTGGTGCACGCTTGGTCTCGCTGTGACTCTTAACGGCCGGCTCGGTAGACCTATGCCCATTACCCTAGAGGAGTTCGACGTCGATTTCCCCATCGCGATCCCGGATGAATATCTATCCGAGGACGGCATCTTAGACCCGAGCAAGATCGGGCAGTGCCCAGCCATGGTGGGCCTGGTTGGCTTTAGGACTGTCCCCCTCTACCTGGAGATGTATTCGAATATCTACAGCGTGCGGCGAGACCCAAGCAAGTATGTCGAGGTCGTCCGCCACTTAGAGAACGGAATGCGCGCGATCCAGGATAACTTACCAGACGACTTGAAAGTCGAGAAGTGCAAACCGGGAAGCCAGATATTCGCCCTCTACACGCAGGCTTTCTGTCTGGAATTCTGGCTGTGCCTGAGACACCCCTCGGTTTGCATGACAGACGATCCCAAGTTCTGCGCCGAGAATACGAGAATATGCGAGGAGACGGCAAGAAAACTGCTAAAAGTCGTGGGTGATCTCCTCAGGGTCAAATCCCTCGACACGACGTGGTACCAATTGTCGGTGTACGTGGCCGCCATATTCTCGACCTTGGTAGCGCATTGGGAGAGGAGATTCGAGACTACACCGTTTGAAATTGCTACGCTGAGGGAAGAAATGAAGTCGTGGATGAGCGTCGTCTACGAGATTGGCCGTCTCCTTGGTAGGTTCTTTGCCCCCCCGTCGCGCACAATATCCTGGAACGATATGTGCCCACCTACATATACAAGTACTCACTACCAAATTTTTCCAGGCACTGGTGCGAGGCTGAGTAGCGACGTCAGCGTCCTCATTGATCGGACTATCTCCTGGATTGAACAGGACATGGGCCGCAAGGGTAGCAATACTACGACCACGTCGAGCCAACCGGCAACACCGCTTATCAAACAACAACCGCAGTCCCCGTTTCCGCAACCCAGTCATGTAAAGCCGCACACCAACGAAGCCACTCTGGCGAACGGCAGCGGCCCGTCTAATGAGCAGCGGAACGGTAGCGGCAACGGCGGCAACGGCTACTACGACTCCAGCATGACGGCACCGGCACCGGCCGCCTACCCGTCCTCCCTGTCGTACGCCGACGACTCCGCTCCCACCGGCCACGGACAAGGGGGCAACGGGCTCGCAGGCGGGCCTAGCCCGTACGACCCTTCCGACAGCACGTCATACCTGTACGCAGCATCGGCCGCGGTCAGCCAAGCAGCAGCTGCCACCGCTGCCCAGAACACGGGAATGGGATTTTCCTCGCAGGTGGGACCGGGAGTCCCGCCTAATGATAGCAACAGCCAGGCAGTAGGCGCAGACGGCTGGCGGACCCAGCAGCAGCAGCAGCCGCCGCCGGCCGCGGTGGCAGCTGCCGCGGTGCTTATGGGGCAACAGCAAGCTGGCGGCGGGAACCCATGGCACGACTGGACGGCGGCGATCGCCGACAGCCAGACGGATCGATACAGTGCCAACGCGCTGCTCACGCTCGGGACGGCGCGGCCCGGGGATGTCGGCGGTGGCGGCGGATCCGCCGGCGGCGTCGGCATGGGTGGGGACGGTTCGGAGATGGCTATGCCTGGCGTCGGGATCGGCGTTGGCGGCCCATCCGTTTCGCAGGCTGGGCAGTGGCCGTTGCTGCTGTTTAATAATGGCCCTCCGAGCGTGACCGGTTCTTGAACATGCTCCCGCCGGTGTGAGAGGGGATGTCATCGGCGTCAGGGCCGGACTGACACATAAGATCGATGCTCGGTCTATCCGACGATGGAGATCCATTTCGGGTGCTTACTATATACATTGGCTTCATTCTTTCCTTTTCCGGGGCTTTTGGCTTTGGACGGGTTCAAGGGAACGGGGTCGAGGGAACGGGGTTGAGGGAACGGGGGTCGAGGGCTATCACAAAAAAAAAAGGAGGCGCAAGCTATTTTGGAAACCCGGGAACATTTTGAAATGCATAATTTGCTCTTTTGTTTACATAACTTGGGGAATAGGGTTTTTTAGGCCCACGGGCAGGCTTTTGGCATCACGATGGGCGTTTGTATAGGTTGATCGTATACGCATACGGCATATCCCTCGCTAGGAAGTAAGCTGAGCGAGATAATGAGGAGCTACAACTTGGAGTTTCTTCGACACACACACACTTTGACCTCTAACTAGGACGCCAGAGTTGAACGAGCGACGGAGATAAAGGGAAGATTAGGTATGCTCGCCGGAGAGCCGCTGATCGTGTTTGGGGTGGTGGCACTGCGGCCTGAGCTTAGTTCAGCTCAACTCTCCTCGTGATAGCTGGTGGTTACCCACACTGTCTCTTCGGACATCTCCAACCATCACCGAGAAGATTGGGGCCCCAGTTCACAGTTATGGCGGATGCATTACCCGTTTGAAGTGGGAAGTGGACAGCTACGGGGCCACAGACCGTCGCGGGAGACTCATCTGAGGTCATTAAACTTTCCGAAGGACCGGGTGAGTCACAAGTCTAAACCGCAAGATATCCGTCTCTCCGGAGGGCCCGGCACACAATCCTGGAAGGACATATAAGGAGATATGACATGTTGGTGTGGGGGACGATATAGAAACAAACCAGACGCGATAATGCTGTAATCCGTACGCGGTCTGACCAACACCGTCAGAGAAACTTTGATGCTGCAATTATACTTACCTTACGCAACCACAGGAACAAAATGGCCGCCACCCTAGCAGCTTCCACGTTCTTTCGTAACTCTGGATCACCGCAAATGTTGACCGGTTGACTAAGATATCGCCCGCTTGGGTTGAGATCGTCATTGCAGGAAAGGGGGGTGCCAAAAATATACAACCAACCACGCCCGACAGCTTTGGACCTGCCAACTTCGTTAAGCCTATTGGGCCCCAGTTTGGCCGAGCAAATCACCCGAGCGCATCAAATCCAATCGGTTCCAGCGATTTGCAATCCCGATGCAATCCATCAATAATAAGCTGGCACATCTCAAGGCATCTCGAGCTGGGAAATGTCAGGATCTTGCCACCCCCTTCGAATTCGGGGATAAAAGATAGGCGATACCTGTTGGTCAGCCTATCGCCTGTGAGAGTTCCACATTGCGTACTCCGTACCTCCCTTGTACCAACCAACTCAACCCCACCGAGTGTGGACAGTAGGTAGGCACCTTGCCAAGCTTGCCTATCTTGTCATTTTGTCCGGCGCCGGGTGGATACCCTCCGATTTGGACGGGGTCAGTGAAGAAAGCATCGCGATACAATCTGGCGACGGCGTGGGATTCAACTTCTCGGATCGTGCCGACCTTGGCTCGCTTGGCTCGCTTGGCGGTGGTATAAAAAAGAGCCATGATTTGTTCTGAGATGGGGAGTGATTGCCAAGCTGCAACACAGCTCGCCGAGCCTCATTGCGCGGGGTGGGATGGAGCAGGCGCGGGGGACGAGACAAACGCAAGACACCACGCACCGATGCACGCGGTGGCGGGCGGGTTAACCTCCCTCTCTCCACACTCGTTTCCCACAAACCCGAATACATGAAACGGCTAGAGGGATACTGCGTGTGCTCGTTATCTGGTACCCACGCCAGGCACGAAACAATATCGGCTAGTTACGGATACAGGCTATATGTCATGGGTGGCCCAGCGTGCCCCGGGGGAAATATAGCTCCCTCTCGTCAATGCGGGCATGACATTTTCGCCGCACCCCAACGTCGCTCCATTTGCTGGACCGGCGGAGGGTTTCCCCAGATCAAGCGGGGTGACACGTGCGCGGTTTGACTATTGGTACCGACTTCCAACGGGAGCCCGGGGGAGTAAGTCAGACCGGGGAAAGGCCCGGGCCACTGGTGCCGAGGCGCTGGGAGGGAGGGGGATGGAGCAAGAGGAGAACTTGAAGCACACGACGGAAGCTGCAAAGCTTGTCGGTATGTAACTGTCCACGAACGAGGATCCTCCACGAACATAGGAGGGTTGCATTGTATGTACCTCCCCGAATTGGCAACGGGGGTTGGGACCTGGGACGGAGGATTCCGAATATTGGATGCCAAAGCGGTGGGCGGCGGGCTGCACGCAGGGAAGGTTGGGGGGCCACGATGTGGGAACTGGGAAACGCCAAGACGAACTCTAGCAGCTCTCGCAAGCACGAGAGGAAATAGTTCCAACGCTGGGGAACCCGCGTTGGGCAGGTCGTCGGGTTACTTGGGAGCCTCCGGGGAATCGGGACGCCAGTGGACCCTCGACGAAGCGTGGATGGGCAAGGGCAGACCTGCCTCGGCCTGTCGTCGCGCGCTTCGCCTTGTTAGTTAGCAGAGTAGTTCGTTCGATTCGCTAGCGGGAGACCCGCGCTTGTCAGGAACGGCGGCGGCGGCGACTTACCTATTCAGACCTGGTATTAAAGGCGGGCCCAGCTTCAACAACAAGGATTGTACGGGCCATCCACCTGCCTTTTTGATCGAAGATTCGGATGAGGCTGGACGCATTAGCGGGAGCAAGGGGGAGCGGGCCCCGGCGAGTGCAGCTGCATGGTTGGCCCGGGCTCGACGAGGTGCTATTCCTAGCGTCCTCTTGGGCTAGGGGATTTGAGGCAGGAGGCAAATCCAACAGCGGCGGCGGCGAATATTGGAACCCACGAGGGGGGAAAAAAAAGGAGAGGAAAAAAAAACGGCCACTAGTCAACGCTCGTTCGGATACGAACCACCACCACCCAGAAACCAGGGCCGAGAAGGAAGGTAATAAGAATCCACGGAATCCAACAGCCGCCGAAGCGAGGCAGACAAAAAAGGGATCGAAATCATTGTCCATCCATTCGACGCAAAGGGCGGGCGAACTCGAAGCCGACTCCCCGACATGGATATTTGCCTGCTCTCCCTCCCCCGCCAGTTGAAGTGCCGGTTGCCGGGTTTATACTAATTACCTACCTTGCACAGTAACTGCTCTCGCCAATGGCTCTCTCTGCCATGTACAGTACAATACATCCAGGGTACAAAATATTACTAGGTGCAATCAGGCCCTTCCATGCAAATGAGAGCGCGCGAGTCAACGCATCAACGCCGGCCTTACACATATCTGACGCAGGAGAGATTACGAGATATACGCATGCAGAGTGTGTCCAAGTCACGAGCAGCGCGCGCAAAGGATTCTGATGATTGACCTACCTTCCCTCAAGTTTGGGCGGGTCGCGATTCGTTCAATGGGCAGGTCGACCCCCGGTTCCTCGCCTGGGCCCCACGGGCTGACCCCACGCTGCTTAGCTGCAAAACCGACCTGCCTAATCCGGACGACTTGCTTGTTCCAGCGAATCATATCCATGGGCGCAACGCGCCGCACGCCCTTGCCTGTAGTGTCTTGTGTGTGTACAGGGGTCATATCTGGGGTTTTCCTGCCTGGCTGCATCCTTGCGGACGCTGTAATCCCGGCCCCAAGTTTCATTGCTATCTGCTTGGGTATTATCATTATTATTATATCCGTAATCCGTATCTTCGCCGTAAATGGGGCCAATCGTGTACCGCCCATGTACACTCTTGCGACGAGTAAGCGATCGGCCGCCCGTGCATGACTCCAACCACAAAGTGGCAGAATGCGCTGGTTGCGTGTGCCAGATAAGGTGCAGCCCGCGGCAGGCACTACCCGAGTCCTAACGCGTGCATGGACCAGGTACCGGCAGTGTACCTCCTTGGCCATGCCTTGCAGGGGAGATGGTAGGCACGACCCGCTGCCTCGAGATTTGCCTTACACCTCTTGCCTGCGTTTTCCCATGAAGAAGAGACACAGGAGGGATCTGCATTGTGCTTCAGAACTTAAATAACCCGCCCCGTACCATTCGTCTGGGCTCCCCCCCCCTCTTCCTCTTCCCCTCATTCCTCTCAGACCTCTCTTTTTTTTTTCGTTTCTCGCATCTCACCCCCAACGCTGGTGTTGGTGATTGCACCTCTCCAATTTGCCGTGCCTCCATCTCCCCGGGTCTCACCTCAAAAACACGCCGTGCTACCAGAATCACAATGGCGGAGGAGAAGACGGAAGTCCCCGGCGCCACTGCCGCGGGCAACATGCACCCCTTCGCCGAGAGCAACCCCCCGATCGAGGGAATGGACGACGACAAGCATGACCTCAAGATCAACGTCGACGAGGACGAGGTGGCAGAGTTGGATCTCTATCGCCCGCTTCCTATGGACCCCAACATTCCATACGAGAACAATCCTCTTACCATTCGAGCCGTCGTCGTCGGCTGCATCCTCGGCGCTCTGGTTAACGCATCTAACTTGTATCTTGGTGAGTTGGCGCGCGCGCGGACTATCCCGCCCCTGCTGTTCCTACTACCCTGGTTGCATTGCGACTAACCCGAAAACTGCAGGTCTGAAGACCGGTTTCACGTTCTCCGCCTCCATGTTCGGTGCCATCTTCGGCTACGGCCTATTGAGGCTCATGTCCAAGGCTGAGCGCGTCCCCGTCATTGGCGGCCTTTTCGGGCCCCAGGAGAACTCGATCGTGCAAGCCGCCGCAACCGGCGCCGGTGGTATCGGCGGTATCTTCGTTGCCGGTATCCCAGCCTTGTACCAGCTCGACGTCATGCACCCTGGTCAGCACAGGCCACCGAAGGACGACATTGGCGCCATCTTCACTATCACCCTCGTCTGCTCCTTCTTGGGCCTGTTCTTCGTCACACCTCTGCGCAAGTTCTTCATCATCCAGGTTGCTCGCGAACTGAAGCTCATGTTCCCGACCCCGACCGCCACCGCCCTGACCATCCGCTCCATGCACGCCGGTGCTGCCGGCAGCCTCGAGGCCATGAAGAAGCTGAAGGGCCTCGCCGTTGCCTTCTCGGCCGCCCTGGTCCACCGTGTCGCCTCGTACTACGCCGTCGGCATCCTGTACGACTGGCACGTCTTCACCTGGATCCATATCTGGAGCGGTTACACCAGCTGGGCCATGAACATCGAGTCGTGGGGTTGGTACTTTGAGTGGACACCGGCCTTCATCGGCTCTGGTATCCTCATCGGCCTGAACCCCGCCATCTCCATGTTCATCGGCGCCCTAACTGCCTGGGGTCTCATCGGACCCCTGCTGGTCCACTACAACGTGTGCATCGGCATCCAGTTGGCCCCCGACGACCCCAAGTGGGATTCCTACTACACCTTTGCCTCGCTCGCGGACCTCGGCTCGGCTACCCCCTCCCCGCGATACTGGCTCCTGTGGCCTGGTGTCATGGTCATGGTCTGCTGCTCTATGGCCGAACTGATCATCCAGTACAAGGTTATCGGCGTTGGATTCAAGGCCATCTGGAACCAGTCCTGCGCTGGCATCAATAACATGCTCACCAAGCGCGGCAAGTCTAGCCCCTTCTTCGCCAAGCACGGTGCGGAGCGTCCGAAGACGGACGACATGATTGAGGACCCGGCCGCCCCCGAGGACCAGGTTAAGATGTGGTGGTGGATTGTCGGCCTCGTTGCCACCCTGGTTCTCGCTATGCTCATCTTCCACTTCCAGTGGGAGATGCACCCGGGTCTGACCATCCTCGCCTGCATCCTCGCCTTCCTCTTCTCCTTCCTTGCCATCCAGATCGGCGCCGTCACCGACAACACCCCGCTCACCGCCGCCTCCAAGGCCTCGCAGCTCGTCTTCGGTGCTGCCACCAGCAACTCCGGCTTCTCCATCGCGCACGCCCAGAAGCTCAACTTGGTCGCCGGTGGCCTCGCCTCGGGTGGTGCTGAAGTTGCTACCGCCCTGACGAGCGATTTCCGAACTGGTTTCCTCCTCGGCACCCCTCCAGTCAAGCAGTGGATTGCCCAGGCCTTCGGTACCTTCATCGCCGTCTGGCTGGCCCCTGGCCTTTTCGTCCTCTTCACCAGCGCCTATCCCTGCATCTACGACTCGGAAATTGAGAAGTGCCCCTTCGCCATTCCCTCGGTGTCTGCCTGGGCCGCCGTTGCCCGCGCCGTAACCGACCCGAACGTCCACATCCCTCTGACCTCGGGCATATTTGCCATCGTTATGGGCATTGTCTCGGTCCTCCAAGTAATCTTCCGACACTACTACCTTGTCGGCGAGCGCGAGAAGTACCGGGAATATCTACCCAACTGGGGCGCCATTGCTCTCTCCTGGGTCATTCCCGCTCCTGTCTTCGCCAACGCCGCCCTCCTCGGCGCCATCATTGCTGCCATCTGGCGCAAGTGGAAGCCGCTTAGCTGGGACATTTATGGATATGCCATTGCTGCTGGTAAGTACAAGTACTTTCGGAACCATCACACCCTAATTCTACAGTCGGCTAACCCAAACATCTTCTAGGTCTCATTGCTGGCGAAGGTCTCGGCGGTGTCATCGGCGCCGTTCTCACCCTCGCTGGTGTGGACGGATACGCAAAGGGCACCCAGATCGCCTGCCCGCTTGATTCATGCTAGAGCGCGTGCTTTTATAATAAAGACCGCTCGCTGGTGCGAGCTGTGGTCTAAAGGGAGAGAGGACTGGCCTATATAGTGCTGTCTTTTCGATTTTAGCAAGACTCGAAACCCGTAATAATACAGAGTTGTTCCTTCCAGTCATGCCGATTCAGTGACCTTGATGGCTACCAACGGTGTGACCTTTGTGACCACCAAACCAACCCATCTCGAGGCCACGCAGTGTTTATGCTCTACAACTACACAATAGACCAGGAATGAGCACTAACTACTATAGTCTCGAAAGAGAAGAGCCAAGATAGTAGCCAGTTCCATTTGCCTTGTAGGTACTTGCGTGACTAGTAGTTGTGGGTTGGGAGGTTACCCTCCCCGTATTATAACATTTGATACCGTCGACTTTACTCGACCTGGCGTGTATCTAGACCGAACACCTTGAAGCTCTGTTCCAGCTCTACCCTATATCGAAACTTCAAACACATTAGGGAGACCGGACGACCCGAGCATGGCTTTCCCGGTCGTATCCATGACGGGAGTCTTGACGTTGTCAAAGGCCACGTTGTCCAAGAGGATCGCCATGTTCCCCGAGGACGTCTGGTCAGTGATAGGGAAGTTACACTTCTCAATCGTGGCGTCCTGCAGGTGGAAAGGATCCAATCCCGTGCACTCCGTTCTCTGGCACCATCCTGAAGGCTATATCTGCATCAAAGACCTAGATTGACGAGCTTGGGCCGTCTTCCAGTAAGTACTAAGAGGAGAAAGGGGGGAAACGAACGTAACCCCAGTCCCAGATCACCTGGACCGCAACACGGCGAAATTCGAAATAGATGTCCTGTGCGGTAAATTGCTGCTCTTCGCCAACTAGAGAATTGGTTAACTATTCAAAGTTCTAGTGTCCTGCGGTGCTCAAGACGAACAGATTCTGATAGCGCCGCCAGTGAATTGAAGGTCGCCCCATGTATCCACCACTGCCATTCTCCGCGTCTGTAATGTTGTTAGTCGGTATTGCTACTAGAGCAGCACTTTTTCTAATTATGACAGGTTGAAGGTCGGCTTGTCTACCAACAGTCTGGTTGCCTTGCACAGGCACCAAGCGGCTGGCTCTGAGCCAATGGAATGCGCGTTTCCGTATGGTGTTGATATTCATGTACCTAGGTAGGTAGCTTACAGGCACAGAAAAACAACCAACCATTGCCACACCTCAGGGCCTCGGCAGTAACTCCTCTCGTACCATCCGCTGCAACACATGATCGTTTTCTACCAATCAACGACCTAATCAAGTCCACAAACAGCCTAATGAAAGGCTGTTGGGCGTGTGTGAGAGAATCCAGACCCCTGAGGAACACTCCCCGCTTATCCCAGTACCCAGGTATCCTCACTTACTTACCGAGTAGGTAGGTACCAAAGGTGGTAGGTATCTAGGTAAGTAACTGCCAGTTTCTGGGGTTTGGGGAATTTCAACCGAACCACCTCAGCTCTAGAAATACCTACCTACCCAACCTACCTAGGTACCTACATACCTTACCTACCTAGCGAGCCATCGGTTTTGGTTATTCTTCGCAACTTTTCTTCAAGGCCAAACCACCGGCACCGTTCTACACAAGGTTCACCGATCACGTAGACTTGAGCAGCATAGTTCGACCGTCTAATCCCTACCGTCTAATCCCTACACGCCAAGTCGCATTTCATCCCGGCGAAAAGAGCTAGGAAGGGAACCGTCGAAATCCCAACGCTGTCCTCGCATCACCTTCCGCTGCTGTTCATCGGTTCTATCTTGCCTGTCGGTTCAAGTCTTTCGTGGTTCTCCAAGATGGAAATCTCTATGAAGCCCCCCAGCTGCGAGGTACAATACTACCACTCGTCGTGGCGGATCGCACTGGAACTGTAAGATTGAGCGGCAAGTACAAATCTCTCTAGCAAGCTGACTTAGCTTCGATAGACTGGTTTGCTTATTCATCATCGTCGCGTACATGCCTCAGTACATTTTCATCTGGCGAGCTTCGAGTGTCGATGGCGTCTCGTCTCGATACGTATTGTTCCACGGACTCTTCTCGACCGCCGCCCTCTGTATCCAATTTGCGGATCTCCTATTCTATAACACGTTCAACTGTGTCAACAACGGCACTCTCCGAGGCTGGCAGGCAACATCAGCTTTGACTGGCTACTTCCAACTCACTACACAATGGCTTTGTGCCATGGCGCTGTAAGAACCACTTCCGACCTAACAATGTAGTTGGTGGTGAAGAACGGGTTCTAATATTCTGGACCTAGTGTCTTACTCTTCTTGAGGTTCTACGAGTGGGAAGTACACAAAGAGACAGAGTCAGGCACCGCTTCTCCATGCCTCATTAAAGCGAGCGTGAGCTCGTTTGCCATCTTCTTCCTGCCCATCTCCCTATTCTTCCTCTTCCATAACAATGATGACTGGACCAAGCCTGCCATGTCCTGGGGTCTTGTTGTATATACTATGATGCTGGGGGTATTCTTGGCTGTCCTTTCTTTTGTTCTCCACCTAGGCTTTGGTCCCGCCCAGTTTGTCTATCAGGTCCGGTTGCTTCAGTCGACAAAATCGCGGGGGAGACTTAATATTCTCTCTATGGCATTTCTTTCAGCCTTGTTCATCACTCTTGCAATACTCCTATTCCTCCGATCTTGGCCGAACTTGCATCTGCGCTGGGAAGACGGTATTGTACCTGGCAGCCAATTTATGAACAAGTATGGCCAGCTAAGCCTTCCTTTGGGATATCTCATTGCTGGATTAGGAAATTTGATACTGTTTGTTTTGTGTTTGCGCTTGAACTGGCCTTATACAGTTCAGAGAAGGCCAGGACCAGTGCATCTAGAGTAAAGAAGTAGGCATCTAAGGAAGGACTCGAGTATATGGGCTCTAGTCAATCGAATAGGTGGGAGGGAATATCTTACCTACCCTTTAGACGGAATAAGTAATTTGAATTCTCACAATAGGTACATTATTATATTCTACTATTCTTCTACTAGGCAATTAGATAGAAGAATTAGAACTGTTACAAGCCTACTATATAAGGGGGTTGATTAGCTAATAGTAAGGTTTGTATTATATAAAGGCTGGTTCTTACGGAAGCTTACTATCTAAGAAAGCTTGTTAACTCTGAAATACGAGCCTGATTCGAGCCTAGTCCGATGCTGAGCTGTGCCCTAATTAGCACGTAAGCCTGCGTTCTACTGGTGGCCTGTACGAGCAACGCGCGCGCAGCGCTCTTATAGATCAATTGAGGTTGTCACCACCAATTACGCCGAGACCCCTTACAATATTCGCATATAGGCCTGAAGTAGCTAGAATTGGTACTGCTGCGCTATAGGGGTTGAGTTGAAAACGACTTCTTGGTTTTCGCCGAAAGACGACTCTTCTATATCTTGCGAAGAGTTGACATTTTCTTGTTAAGCACCTCTTAGACGTTGACATAGCCTACCTCATCCAAATTCGTGTAGCACCGGGTGCTACCTGTTGCTTGGTCCCTGCTTAGTACCTTTAAAGCGGCGGGACATATTGGGGGCTAAGGGGCAAGGTTCAGTCAGCACAACAGACCTATGTACTGCCCAAATCTTTCCTTTAGCCATTCCATAACTCGTGAGTGGGCCGGTGCTGCTGCTGCTTTAACCTGTGCAGTGGGTGTGCAGTGGGTGTGCAAGGGGTGTTGGTGGTGGCGATGCTTTAGGAGCCTTATTCTGCCACCCTGGTTCAAGTTGCCACAAGACCCAAAATTGGAAGAAATCTTATAAGGGTTTCTTTATGGCTCTCTTTCATAACTTACTGGGTTCCATTTTCTATATGTTTGACTGTTTATAAATCTGATTTATTCCTATTATTGGTAATCTCGGCCTAGCTGCTTTAATTTGCTAAGAGACCATCGCACCTTTAAGAATTCAAAAGGCAACATCCCCGAAAGAACATGAATAAAATAGAGTAATGTAAGTAGAATAACAAGCGACTTTCACGACCGTAGCCAATCATTCTCAGCTGCACACTGACATCTACTACGTATAGCAGGCGCATGTAGCTATAGACTTCTGTAGATTACGTCTGATGTTTAGTGTCCCGTGATTTTGCCGACAGGAAATTAAGATCCTACCTAAGGAAAGCTACGTACTCTAGCGAAGTTCACAGCTACCACACCAAACACATCTGACCATTGTCCCCGAAGACCTGCTCGCCACTGTTCAATGGATCCGCCACCGGTCATCGCTGACGCACTGATCATTATCGATGTCCAAACCGCGTTTGTCTCGGGTCCCAATGCAGTACCCGCCGCCGCCACAATAGTTGCTGCAGTCACCGGACTGCTCTCCCGGGCACGAAAGGCCGACACACTGATAATCCACCTCCAGAACGACGGGGCGACCGGTGCCCCCGACGAGCCCGGCACCCCTGGTTGGCAGCTCTTCCTGCAGGTCTGCGACGGGCCACACGAGTTCGTAGTTCGGAAGGCCGAGGACGACGGCTTTGCCAGCACTGACCTCGGCACACTGCTCTCAGCGCACGGCGCTCACCGCCTCGCTATCTGTGGCGTCATGTCCGAGATGTGTGTAAGCGCCACCGCCCGTACCTCGCTTCGCCGCGGCTTCGAGGTCCTCCTCCCGCACGACGCCCACGGCACATACGACATCCCCGCTACTCCCGGTATAGGTCCCGTGGTGCCCGCTGCTCACGTCTCCCGCGTGGCCGAGTGGGCTCTTGGTGATGAACTCACCCTCGTCCCCCGTGCCGCCGACATCACTTTCGCCTGACACCGCCAGCCCAATGCGCTCTATCCTCCGCCTCGCGGCATATCATGAAATCTGCCAGCTCACCAGGGTCACACCTTTGAAGCAGCGACACTGGGTGCGCCCCGAGGAAGCTCCGAACACAAATATCATGGTGTGATCTGCCATTTTGTGAGATTAGAGTTCGTAGCCACCACGGCTCACCCAGACTCGCTACTGTGTAACGAGAAGATAAATGAACGATAGAGCTTCAGATTTCCCTGTGCTGTTTCATGTGAAGATGTCCGCATGAAGGTATTTCGCCTGGATCGTTTGTGGGGAACCTGCAGATTTAGGTTCACACGAATGTATCCACGGGAAGCTATACGTACGCAACGATTGTCATACGATGACTTGCGCTCCATGATTACAGTACTAGTCACATCAGCAAAAGAGGGGTTTCGCTCGACCAAGCTCACCTTAGCTCACCTAGGACGACGCAAACCTCAGGGAAGTGCCAGCCACCCCCAGCCCTCCCAAGGCCTACCGTCTCCCGGGAGAGAAAAGTCAGAGCCCCTAGCTCTCTCAAGACCCACTCTCCCAGGAGAGAAGTATAGGCCACCTGCCAATCTCCCATGGCCTGCCGTCTCTCGGGAGAGAAGTAGCCACTGTTTTAGACTGCAAACTTTATTAAGTGATAACTAATGCTTAAGACATGTATAAACTACTTACCCCTAGTTCTTAAGACTGTATAGGCAACTGATTATTTCACTGGATATCTTCATATGGGGGCTACATCTGCTAGAGCAACCTACGACTGCCGGCGCTAGTCACCAAGACCATTAGCTCTCTCTGACCCAGCTTAAGATTGTATATAGTATCCAAATCCTTTTTAATCAAGCCTACTAGCTCCTTTAGACCTAGGGATTAATCCTTGAGCTTGTTGTTGACCTCAGACTTAGAACTACCTAGTTCATCTACTCTAGCCTACTCCCCTCAACTCTTGTAATATACTTAGAGGAAGGTTAGAGCCTCGGTAAGCTTCATGGCGCTCATGGTCGAGTTCCAGTATTGCCTAAAGACTTGTTAGTCATGATTACAACCAAGTGTTAGGCGCCTGCTCTCTTACTTGTTAGCGCGTACTTAACCGGGTTGTGATTGTAGTGATGAGATAGGTCTTTGCAATGAGCGTTGATGCAGTGCGATTTGGGCTCTGATAGCAGTGTTCTGATGGCAGGGTTCTGATAACTCGATTTAGTAGCTTAGTCGATTCAGATCGTGTCGAATTGAGGAGAAGGATCAAGAATTCAGGACTGGAGCAGAGCTGGGGGATGGTTTTAATGCCCATTCCGGCCCTCGAATTCAACAGTAGGCCCTTTGTATTCAACAGCGTGCGGGTACATGTTGATCTGTGTCTTCAGGGCCCTGTAATACAGTGGCCTACAGTAGAAGCTTAGTGCAGCAACATGTATTCGCAGAAGGTTAATAATCTTTTGATAGCTATATTACAGGCCTTACAGGCCCGTAGTGGTAGGACAATTGACTGTAATACTAGTAGTGTATATTAGCTTGTATATCCACTAGTTACTGTATATAACTATTGGGTGAGTTCGAACCTATCCAAAGTTCTCCCTCATATACCGACCGATCTTGGTTCAGTGGGGCACACGCGCTGAGGCGATGCGGTGCCGCTCGTCAATTCCCGAAAAAATATTGACTATAGGAAAATTTAAAAATCGACTCACAGCCACAGAAACCATCTCCTGGCTCGCACATCAATTCTAACCTTAGTCAATACCCTATAGTACTATAATATAGTACTATAAGGTCCTAATTCCCGGGTAGGTAGGCCTAACTCCCAGGTAGGTCGACCAACTCCCGGGTAAGTCGATCAACTCCCGGGTAGGTCGACAACTCTCGGGTAGGTCGACTAACTTCAGTCTTACCTTATAGACTTAACTTTGAAGTATAAGCTCTACAGTTCAACACATATCACAGGATCTAAGAGGAATAGGCTAAAGTAGGTGAAATCGGTAGTTTCAAGCATGAGGTTAAGAACAGCAAGAATTAGTCCCTGGGCCTGAAGAAGCTGGCGGCCCTGATTGAAAAATCAGATAAGGAAACCGAGGACAATATTGAGCTGAGTCGGAGAGATCTAGTTTAACCTCAGCGATCAGCACCGGCGGCCGGTAGACAGAGCAAATAGAGTCCCTGCATTTAAATAAATTCAGTAAAGTAATCAATTGTCCGTGCAGTCCCAAGGACCGGGGCAAAGATCTTAGTATAGTGGTAGAAATTAGCACAACTATGTTGCCATAGGATCAAGGTGCAGAAAGCGACTCTTTAGTTGTCGCCGAAAACGACCTCTGCACATCGCGAAGAGTTGACAGTTTTGGTTAGGCGCCCCACGGATGCTAAATACAGCCTGGACTGGTGCTCCCTGTGCTCCCTGTGCTCCCTGTGCTCCCTGTGCTCCCTGTGCTCCCTGTG
>Ga0164242_10002919_pt1 | contig 19625 bp, 25 predicted proteins | sample OricomgcompostMG_FD_108783 | JGI IMG/M metagenome (GOLD analysis project Ga0164242, IMG submission 108783) | Miracle-Growth compost microbial communities from Emeryville, California, USA - Original compost - Miracle growth compost (MG) ... | reverse complement strand
TCGCTCGCATAGTCGCTGAGGGTGTAGACGGCTTCCTTGGTGGCGTCCGCGTTAGCCTGGGTAGACTTGGTAGACTTGTCAGCCGCCTGGGAAGCGTCGTTGAACCCCTGCGTGATAGCCGAGGACGACTCCTTGGCAGCAGCACCCGCCGCATCCTGCATAGCGGTAAGGCCAGCGAGGGACGACTGCAAACCCTGGATACGATCGTGCAACGGCTTGTCGAAGTTGGTGTGGCTGTCGCCCAACTCGGTCTGCATCGTGTTCTGTGCAGCCTTGAGTTCTGCTTCCTTCATCTTGATGAGGTCAGCGATGAACTTCTTGATGTTGGCGCGAGCGTCCAACGTGTTGAAGTTCACGTGGTACTGCTGGCCGACAGTCTGCTGCAAGATGTTGATGAGATAGTCCAGGGACTCCGACGAGACGTTGCCGCCCTTCTGCAACGACTCCAACATGCCAAGAGTGTTGGAGCCGAAAGCGTTCATGTCGTCGCCCGCAGCGGTGGCGAACGCAGAGACGACGGACTGCAACGCGCCCATGTTGTCGCGCCCAGCGGCAGTGAACGCCGTGAACTCGTTACCGTTGTCGTGCAACGCCTTGCCCAGATCCGCGAGCGCCCCCTGGGTGCTCACCAGGTTGGACACGCCAGAGGTCATGGCGGAGACGAGATCGCTCACGCTCTGTGTGGCGTCATCTGCGCTGTCGCTCATGTCATCGAAAGCGCTCGCGGTGTCGTCCGTGGCAGGGGCAGACGACCCCATGACAGCGTTGTACGCCTTCTGGGTGAGGAGATTCTGCTGGATGATCGTGTCGGTACCCGCAGCAGTATCCTGGAACTCCTTGAGCGCCTGGATCTCCTTGTAGAGCGGGTCGGAGGTGTCCGATCCGAAGATCTCACCAGGATGCAACTTCTGGAACTTAGCATCCAACTTGTCAATGAGTTCCCCGACGTAATCCAGCCCGCCGCCCTCGGACGAGAGCGCTCGCTTGAAGAACTCATCGAACGAGAACCCAGCGTTCTTCAACTGGTCCCCGATCTGGGAGAACAACTTCTGGAACTCGGGGCTGTTAGCCAGGTTGGACCGGATCAACTGCTCCGTGGCAGCACCCAGCGCCACGGTCTGCTTGGTGATAGAGTCCGTGGTCTTAGCAGTAGAGTCGTTCAACTGCACCTGTGCGCCCACGGCCTGCTGCACAGCAACAGCGTTGTCGGTGAGCGAACTGGAAGACGACTTGGTGGCGACGTCGATCTCGCGGAAAGCATCCGCTCCGCCGCGCCAGTTGGTGGTGTCCTCCTTGATGGCAGCCGAAAGGTCAACCATACCGCCGTAGTACTTCTCAGCGCCCTTGGCACCATCAGCCATGCGGTCGTTCAGGTAGATCACTGTGCCGATAGCGGAGGCAGCGATGAGTCCGACAGAACTGAGAACTGCACCGTAAGCCCCGGCGAATTCCGTGATAGCCGACCCGGCTGTCTTGAGGGCACCCTTGATACCCTTAGACGCAACCGACTTCTTGGTGACCGCGTTCTGAGACAGGATGGAACGAGTCTCACTGTCGATAGCCCTGCTGGCGGTAGCAGCCGACTGTGCCACACGGCCATTCGAGATTGCGAGGCTCTCAGCAGCGGTGCTGCTACGGAGGAACCCGGTGCTCAGGCTGAACAAGTCCCGGACCAGACCCCCGATGTTGCCACGCAGGCGCGTGCTGGTCTTGTTCATGCCGTCCAGGGCCGTGACCATGCCGAACAGGGCGGCACGGGAGGCAGCAAGGAGCGCGAGGAACCCAGCCAGCACAGCGACGATGCTGGACAGTGCGATGCCGACGATACCCAGCACCTTGCCCACAGGCGTACGGGCGATCTTGTCGAACACCTGCAAGACGCCGAGCAACCACTTGCCCATCGTCTTCAAGATGCTGTTCAGCGGGCTGCCGTCTGCGAGGATAGCCTTGAAAGCATTGCCGACCTCCTTGAGCACAGAGGTCAAGGTGTCCGTCTGCTGGGCGTAGCCCTTCTGTAGCGCTGTGCCCTCGCTGTAGGCGCTAGCCGTCTGGTCGAGCGCATTGTTGTACACGTCCGTGTTGTTTGCGAGCACTTCAAGGGCGCGCACGTCTCGCACAGCAGTGATGCCCAGGCCGTGCAGCGCGGTGGTGGTGTTCTCGCCATTCTCCTGCATCTGACCGAGACCGTTGATGAACGCGGACAGCACCTCTTGAGAGCCGCCCATGCCGTCATCCCACAACTTCTTGATCTGGGTCGTGGTCATCCCGGTGATGCTGCTCAACTTGGTGAGAGCGTCACCACCCTCCTCAGCGCCCTGGCTGATCGTCTGGAAGATGCGCATGAGCGAACCACGTGCTGCCTGGGGCTGCACACCGAGGGACGCAAGGGATGATGCGAGAGCGATGATCTGGGTGTTGGTCAAGCCCGCGAGGTCACCAGCCGTAGCGATCTCGGACGCGACCGACAGAATCTCAGACTCGGTGGCGACCGAGGTCACACCTGTCTGGTAGATAGCCGAGCCCAGGTTGGCGTACTCGTCCGCGGATGTGTGCGTCAACTGTGCGAGACGCCCCAGGCCCTTGGCGGACTCATCGACAGACACGTCGGTGGTAGCAGCGAACTGTGACACCACCTTGGTGAACTCGCCCGTGGCGTCGGCAGCGATGTTCAACTGCCCCGCCAGCGTGGCGATGTCCGAGATGTCCGAGAAGTCCACGGGCATGGACGTAGACAAGTCGATGAGGTCGTTGCGCAACTTCTGCACAGCATCCCCGGTGACACCCGTCGTTCGGATCACGGAGGCGAACGACTGCTCGTAGTCAGCAGCAACCTTGATGCTGGCGACCACGCCCGCACCCGCAGCAGCGGCCACCACCGAATACGTGCGAGCCACGCTGAACAAAGCGTAGCGGGTGTTGGAGAGCGAGTCGATCTCCGACTTGCGAGCCTTGTTGGACGCCACGATGAGCGGGATGTTCTCCCCGTACGCAGCGTTCACACGCTCCGCCGACGCCGCGTAGGCTACCTGGGCGTCGCTGACCTTGCCACGGGCAGCAGCCTCGGCAGTCAACTGCTTGGTAGCGTCAGCAGCAGCCTTGTCGGACTGCGTGAAGAACGAGGCGTTCCTCGCAGCGGTCTTCTTAGCGGCAGCCTTCTCCACCTGTGCCGCAGCCTTGGCCTCTGCGTCTGCCACCTTTTGAGCGGCCGCTGCTTCCCGTGCAGCGTCCTTCTCCGCGTCAGCAGCAGCCTTCCGACGGGCAGCCTCCTGCTTGGCGATGCCTTCGAGCGCCAACTTGGACGCCGCCTGCCGGTCAGCCTCGGTCCCACCACTAGCACCCTTGGTGATGGACTCGGCCTTGCCCAACAGCGAGTTAGGCTTCGTCGCAGAAGACTTCTGCGCGGCCTTGGCCTCCGCGTTAGCAGCCTTCTGCGCAGCCTCGATGCGGGCGTCAGACGCCTTCTTGGCAGCCTTTGCCTCCGCCTGATAGCGGTTGATTACCTGCTGTGCGGCCTTGTCAACAGCCTTTGCCATCGCGGGAAACTGATCCCCGAGTTCTGCCAGCGCACGCAACTGCTGCTCAATGGTGCCATCGTCATCAACAATGACATTGAGCCGTGCTGTCAGATCCTTTTCGTCGCCAGGCACAGAGGGCCAACCTTCCGTAGTAAAGTTACTAATACTATTCTACCAGTTATCTCATGCTCTCATAGTATTCTCTGCGTGTTGGCAAGGACTTACGATCAGACATGGGTGGCACGTATGGTGTGGTGGAATAGGACTTGCCCCAGGACGCCTTCACTTCCTTGCTGGCCCGCTGGTCCTTGGGAGCCGACTTGTCCTTGTACGCTTCCAGTGCGCGGCTAGCGTGGCAGGTGATGGTCTCCACCTTGAAATCGACGTCTCGGCCACCGCTACGGCAGAGCCACAGATAGTTTCCGCACAGGGGGCAGGTCTCATCCTGTAGTGTCTGGTAGGCTTCTGCGAGGGCAAAATCGAAAGCCTCCCACTGCGACGTAGGAGGCTCTCGGAAGATCATAGAGCACGGGTTGACTCCCCATGTCAACGCGGTCCTGATCTTGTGGACGAGGAACTGGTTGTGCCCGAGAGCCAGAACCTCTACGAGAAATCCGGGTCGGTCCGCAGGTCCTCGTCACGGATGTTGGAGAACGTCAACTCAGAGCACTTCTGCAAGATCTTGGTCCACTGTGCCGTGGTCAACTTGTCCGCAAGCCTCTCCACGTCCTCGGCGGTCCAGTTGCGCTTGTCAACCTTGCCGTCGCCCGACTTCACGTACATGATGCTCTGAGCCACGGTCTCAGCGTTGGTGTAACGCTCCCAATCTTCCTTGTCGTACTTGGCTTCCACTCGCTTGTTCACGGCGGTGATGAGCCCACGGCTCAGGCCGCGCAGGTGGAACGTCAGCGAGGTGGCCTGCAACTCTTGATAAGCCTTCTGGGCTTCCTTCTCAAGATCAGCGGCTACGTCGTTGTCGAGCGTGGAGTTGATGATCGACTGTGCCTCGATGAGGCGAGCGGCAGCGCCCTGGTCCATGTACAACTTGCAGTCGTCCTCGGGATACGTCACATTCTTGACGGCATCCAGGACGTCAAAAGTCTCGATGTCGAGTTCGTCCGACATATGTCCTCCTCAGTTGTTCCCAACATAAAACTAGGCTGGTCGAGCGTTTACCCGACCAGCCTAGTTTACCACACAGCCACCTCCAATCTGCCGTCAGAGGATCAGGAAACAGTGACCTCCACCGGGTCGCTCTCGTTTCCTGCCGGGTGCGTCGCAGTGATATCCGCCGTACCCGCGCCCTGCGCCGTCACGACACCGTTCTTGGAGACCGTAGCCACCCCGGTGTCGGACGAGTGCCAGTCAACCAGGCCGGTCCACCGCTTGCCACCGAGCGTGGCGAGAATGGCCTCGTGGTCGCCAACCGACATCGTAGCGGCGTTCCCCTTGGGGTCCGTCAGGGTGATGTCCGACTTGGCAGAGCCAACAACCTGGGTGTAGATCGCGACATCTCCCTGCGTGAGGAAGTTGATCGCGTACTTGTACGAGTCCTCGCCCTCGGTGTCGCCAGTGAAGGCGTCCGAGATCATCTTGAACCCGCTCACGATGTCACCCGCGACGAACGGCTGTGCCTTGCCCTGGTCCGTCTGCAAGATCCGGGTGTAGAGCACGACGGGCACACGACCAGCACCAGCGAAGAACTGGTACACCTTGGCAGCCAGGTCGTTGGTGTCGTTCGGGTCGGTCGGCCAGAAGAACGAGAGGGTGGCCTCGTACTGAGCGTAGCCACGGGTGGTGGCGTTGCCCTTGTCCTTGATCGACCGGTCATCGTTGTCATTCGAGTCCGTGGCGTTCGGCCACGTGGTGTTGTCCCACGCCACGACGGGCGAGACGTTCAGACCGAGAGCCAACTCAGTCTCAGTGGGGGCGTGAAGGTCCGCGACCTGGTTCTGACGCATCAGAACCACGTCCACGTAACCGTCGGAGAAAACCCGCTCGTCAGCCATCAGGCCGTCACCTCCTGCTCGATGACGCCCTCACCGGTCATCTTGAATCGAGCCCCGTGAAGGAGGAGGGCACCAGAGTCAACCTGGTCCTGGGGGTAGTCGGTGGTCACACCGATGATCGAAAGGTACTGGCCGACCTCCACGTCGTCTGCCTGCGCGGGGCCGACACGCCGGATAGCGTAGAACGGACGATCAACGCCACGAGTCAACTCAGCGACGTGGTTGTAAAGACCCGCGTCCGTGACCGAGATGTCACGAAGCGAGTTCAACTCGACCTCGAAGTTCTGGAAGGTCGGGTTAGCAACCTCACCCACGTCACAGATGGTGCGGGTGTCGTCAGTGTCGCTGTCCGTCTGGTTAAACGTGTAGTCGTCAGTGATGGCACACGACACGTTGTGAATCAGGTTACCCTGCGACGCAGCGGGCGTCTCAGCGTAGACTGCGTTCATCTCCGCAGCCGTAGGGTTGAGCGGGTCAACCGCGTACTCGGGATATGCCAGCCAGATGGTGACATGACCCGGCATCAACTTGTCCATAGATCAGTCCTCGCTATTGGTGTCAAAGTCGTACTGAAACTCGTACGGCTCGCTGTCAGCATCCGGCTCCGGGATCGCCACAGGGTCGGAGACTCCGCACGTCTCGCACTCCGCCTCGTCCGACCCGACTTCCTCAAGGTCATCGCTGAGCAGCGCGTGCTTGACAGGGTAGAGTCCAACCTTACCCGTGGTGCGACTACGCAGCCACACAGTGTCAGTGTTCATACCATCTATTCTACCACGAGATGTCGTTCTTGAGATTGTGCCGGAATGTGAACATAGTTCCTGACACATAACGCACAGGATCAGTCAAGTCGTTAGCCGATCCGTAGTTAGCGCCACCGCTCAGTTGCAGAGGTCCGGCGTCGGTCGGGACGAACTCGGTCAACTTGTCGTTAACCTGGTCCCGAATACTCCGCGCCATACTAGCGATAGGCGCCACACAGATCGCTGTCATCCACATGACATTGATGTCCCACCGAGATGATACGATGTTCCGGCCGTAGGCCGCTCGCACAGGAGCACCAAACGTCACGACGATATACGGATTGAACGTCTCGTCTGTGTACGTCAAAGAGGTCTCGGCCTCACGCTCTGTCTCGAACACCTGTACGTCAGGGATCTCCCGGACCTTGGCGAGGATGTCCTGAATCGCGGGTTCGAGTTGCAGCCCCATCAGTCCCAACCCTTCTTGTTGACGTATGCCCGCATGTCGTTCTTGAACCGCTCCGAGATCTCCGTATACGCCGTGGCGTAAGCATTCATGGGCAACGTATGCCTGGGTCCGCCACCATCAGCAGAGGGACGCGACTTCCAGATGTTGTTGAAGCCTTCCTCCTGGTACCTGTAGTAGTCCTCGAATCCGTTGATCCACCCGAACTCCCACTGGATGACAGAGTTGCCCCGCGCCGAGATCCTTTCCTCGCGAGGGGCAGCGTCGATGTCGTTGTACATCTCGCCGGTCTCGATACGGCCCTGGCGGTTCTCCCATCCTGTGCCGGACGTAGCCACGACAAGGCGCATGATCGCAGCGCCGTCCTTGGCTGCGTTCTCGGTGATGTCACGAGCACCGTCCGCCAGACCTGACGTGTAGTTGGTGAGCAGCGTCTTGAACTGTTTGAGATCGTCTGTGAAGTACGTGCTCTTTTTAGCCATTGTCGGTGTCCCACTCTGCTACGAACGTCCGCTCGATAGGGTTGGACGAGTCCGCCACCTCATGAACTGTCATGACGGCTCCCACAAGAGCATCGTTCAGACCACCGTTCAGCACCTGCACATAGTGCTTGCGCGGCTTGAAGTCTTGCACAGGGGCAGACAGCGGGACCGAGAACAACACCTGCTGGATCACGTCCCGGTCCCCAGGCTCCGGCTCGCCACGAGGCGTCCGCATCGGCTGGATGCGCGCGTTGCCCTGCCAGACGGTCGTCTTGGTGACCACCGGCTTGTTGCCGTCTGCTGTGACAGGGCCACGCTCGTACACCAAAATCTCCCCGATCATGGCGGACTCGGGAGCGGCTCGCAGGCCGTCCTGCCACCTCTGGGTGAAGATCGCGTGATCTCGGTTCAGAGGCACCAGGGCCTCGCAGTGGCCTCAGGAATACGTGCACCACCATGCACAGGGAAGGCCAGGTCGAAGTAGTCCAACGTGGTGGCGGTCTCCTGGTCCCGCAGGTCCTTGGCCCGCTTGCGCAAGATGTCTGCGCCCTTGGTCCCATCGACGGTTAGATCGTCAGTCTTTACGTAACGGTAGACCAGCGTCTCGTCCACGGCGATAGCATCCAGCGCGTCTGCCGCAGCAAGGCGCGCTGAACCGTTACCCAGGTCCAGGTAACTAGAGATGTCCGCGTCCGAGAACACCTGTGGTGCGGACACGTCGGGGATAAGCAGACGCACCTGCTGGATCTGCTCTGGTGTGTAAGTAGTCATACACCAATCCTATCATTCATAGGGTGCTAATGTGCCAGGAAGCCTAACGGAAACGGCCCCGGTGCGGGGGATCGCACACGGGGCCGTATACCTGTCGGGAAGGAGGAACCGACAAGCCTATTCTACCACGTCACGCCTCGGCAGCAGCAAGGCGGGTGGCGATATCCTCGAGAATAGCCTGTAGGTTAGCGCCCGAGATACCGCCGACCGAACCAGCAAGGTCCGTGAACGTCGGGGTGGTGTCACCGCCGTCAACGCCCGAGACGGGCACAGCACGGAAGTAGGCGTTAGCGGATGCAGGAGCCTCGGTAGGGTCCAGCGGGAGCGGATCGTATGCCATGCTCAAAATCCTTTCTGCTACTGTGCCTGGGGGCTTCACTCAGTCGATACGTGAAGCCCCCAGGCTAGCGGATCACAGCGAGCCGTTGCCCGCCGACTTGAGGACGGCCTTCGGGGACCACACGGTCGCGTCCGTGACAACCCGCACACGCCACTTGGCGGTATCCGCGACGAACGAGCCCTCGAACGGGCTCACCGTCCCGCCACCGACGTACTGGCCCGCCAGGTTCTCGACACGCAACTCGGTCTGCTCGTGGCCGACCAGCGAGAGGCGGTCGATCACAGGGCGAACCGTGGTGCCCTTCTTCGGCACGAGGTACCACTCGGTACCCGTGACGTAGGTGGACTCGATGACCTCGACACCAGCGAGCGGGTTGTAACCCGTCACGTTGAGCGTCAGGTTACCGTCCTGGATCTCGGAGACCGAGAGGCTGTTCACGAGGAACCGGGCCAGGTCGCCCTGCCCGACCGCCACGATGAGATTGAACCCACCGTTAGCGTTCTCGTTGTAGTTGTCGCGGATCGACTCACGCAACTGCGTGATCGCGACCGCGAGAGCCGCACGGGACAGCGGAGCGTCCGCAGGGACCTCTGTGCCGTCGAGCGCCGTACCCGCAGCGAGCGAGACGACATCCGTGTTGCTGGTCAGAGCACTAAAAACGACGTGCTCCTTGGTGTTGGTAGCCAGCGTGCGGAACAGCGTCGGGATCTGAGCGACGATACCCAACGAGTCGTTCTGCAACGCCTCCCAGGTGACGCCGATGCCGACACCGCGCTTGGAGACCGCAGCACCCGAGACCAACTCACCCGAGAAGTTCGTCTCCGCGTACGGAGTGCCCTCCGGCACACGGGGCAGGTGGTCCAGAACCTCGTCCTGGCCGTCGCCCACGGTACCCTTGTCGAACTTGACGTTCGGGGTGTAGAGGTACTGGTCACGGAAGTCACCGACGGTGCGCGAACCAGCGATCTGGTCAGACACCAACTCGGCGTCGTCCAACTGCGGCAGGACGGTGGCGTTCACCAACTGCGCCAGGTTGACCGACAACTCCGAGGTCGTGATGAGTGCCTCGAACAGACCCTTCTTCTGGCGGTCCCCGCGCAGCATACCCTCAACGAGGTCCTGCGTGAACTCAACCTTCTTACGGCTGGCCCACGGCTGGTAGGGGATACGCCCGTCGAGGGTGTACGGGTCCTTGTACGTCTTTGCCATTATCAACCACCGATCCGAACGGGGAGAGACCCCGCGACGTCATACCAGTCCTGCGGCTTGTCCACAGTACCGAACTTAGTGTTACCAGTCGAAGTCAGCGTGAGAGCACCGGCCGACGTGATGTAGACCTGCGTCCCCTGCGCCGAGTCGCCATCCGTAGCGCCTGCGACCTCGAACAGGAACGTACCGTCGAACGCGACGGAAGCCTGGTCGTCGTCAAGGCCCACACCGCCACCCGAGAGGGTGTAAGAGGTGCCGTCCACCGTGATGCTCGAACCAGGGACATCCCCACGGTTCGTGAGAGCCACCGCAGGGCGGTCCTCGATCACAAGCGGATCGCCCGCCTTCGTGTCAGCCGGGACGACACGCGCACGGTTGTTGCGCTCGTCCTCAGCGAAGATTCGGTTCAATGCCATATCAGTTCCACCCCGCAATGGTCAGGACGCTGGGCGTATCGGTCTTGGAGTCCGACTCCTTGACACGCCCCAGGCCAGCCTCAGAGTCCTTGGTGACAGACTCCTTGACCTCGTTGATGTACGCCGCCTCAGCGTCGATGGCCTCCTTCACAGGAGTGCCCGCCTCAACAGCCTTGTAGACCCGTGCGCGAGCAACCTTGGGGAGATCGGCCTCGACAAGCGCCTCGGTGATCTCAGCCGCATCGCTCGGCTCGGTCGTACCCTCGTCCTCGACAGGCGTCAACGCCTCTCGGAGCGAGTCAATCGCGGGGGAGATAGCGTTGCTCAGCGCCTCCGCGACCTTCTGGATTTCCTCATCCGTCATTGTAACGGAATCCTTTCTAGTCGATGCACCGTTCGATGCGTTCTCTACCATATTACCATGAATTGTAAAACCGTCCGGGACATCGCCCTTGTACGACTCCAAAACCTCGATCAACTTACCCTTGGCACCAGCAGCGGTAACCACGTCCACGCGGTTCAGCGGGTGTGGGATAAAGCCCTCGATGATAGGCTTACCCTCGTCCGTGTAGTCTGAGCCATAACCCGACGCCGCCACGCTCAGACCCACGTACGGTGCGATCTGCTCGATGAGCGGTGCCCACTGGTCCACGAACTCGGCCTCGGCGTACAAGCCTGGAACGTCCACACCCTCACTGATGTACTCGGGCGTGCTGGCGAGAACACCAACCATGTCCTTGACGCTACCCTCCGGCTGCTGCCACTCGGCAGACTCCGTGAGGTGGTCCAGGTGCATGTGGGTGCCCTGCGGGAATGCCAGCGGACCGGTGTCCCGCAACGCCTCCTCGGTATAGTGACCGGTGGAACCCGGACCAACGCCGATGAGCCGGATACGCCAACGGTTCTTTCCCGTGACCTTACCAAGGCCCCCGGTAGACTCCGTGAGAGAGATATTCTTCATACGTCTATTCTACCCTACTCGTTATCGGTGTCGTGGTTAGTGGTATCCTGCTCCACCCCGCCTGGCACAGAGCCAGAATTGCCCTGCCGTGCCAACGGGTCGTCGCCACTGCTAACTGTGGTGGCCGGGTCCTTGTACTGATTGAACCCGTCTGGCACAGGAAGGGTGTTGTACAACTTAGGCGCATCCACCAACTGCAAGACACCCTCACGTGCCTCCTCGCGGAACATGAGGCCCAACTGCGTGGCCTGTGCAAGCGACGCCACCTGGCGGTACGCGGGGTCGGAGTCGATGTTCGGGAACTCGACCGATGCGTTCTTAGAACCCAGGTCGTGCAAGATCTCCTCGAAGAAGTCCCGCCACGAGTCCTGCACAGCAGACATGACCTTCAACGTCGGGTCCGAGAGCGTCTGCGCGGAGCCATACGAGCCGCCTGTGTCACCAGGGGACGACAGCAGCGCGATCACCGGCACACCGAACGAGGCAGCGACCGCCGCGATGAGCGGCTGAACATTTCCCATGTTCACCTGTGCCGACGGCACACCCACACCAGCCAGGTCTGTGCCCGACATGGAAGCGATACCGCCCGCTTCGCCCTGCGGGTTACGGACTTGGGCGGACGCCCCAGCCGCACCCTTCGGGGTGGAGGAAGTCATCTTCCAGGCGATCAGGCTCAGCGACTTCACCAGGGTGCTGTAGTCCTTCAACGCCTCGCTGTACGCCACGGTCCACACCATAGCCCCGAACGAGTCGGGAACGCCCCAAGTCCAGCCGGCCTGACGGTTGGACATGCGGTAGTAGACCGTCTTGGCCTGGTCCACAGGCGTCTTGTTGATGGTCCGACGAACCTTAGACTTAGGAAGCGTGTTCTTATAACGCGCTACCGGGTACCAGACAGACCGGTCGGTGCTCCCGCTGCCGTCCTCGTTCGGCACAGACCAGGAGCGCTTGAGGTACCAGATCTCGCTGGCGTCATCCGGGTTGGTGACCACACCCGAGATCTGTGCCAGCGGGATCAGGTTGAACTTGTCAACCTCGCTTGAGGGGTCCCGTAGGATGAACACTGCGCCATCAGCGAACGACGCCTTGTTGATCGTCTCGTACGCCCCCACCGAAAACAGCACGGCCTTGTTGTGCGGGTCGTCCACGGCGCGCTGTGCCTTCGGCTTCAAGTTGCTGTAGGACATCCCACGGCCGAACACGTAGGAGTGCCGCAACTGTGCACCACGGATGTGCCACGGGTTCGACGCAGCCATCTCCCGCAGGGGCACAGAGATCTTCTTCAATCCGTCCAGGTCGAGGCCGTCTGCACCGTCATTGTCCTGGCCGATCTCACCGACCAACTTCCACCCGATGTCCTCAAGTTCGAGGGCACGGTTGCGGATCGACTCCTTGACGAGTTCCTGGTTCTCGAACCGCAAGGTTTCATTGTCCTTGAGAATCTGGTCGAGTTGCTTCGAGATAGAGGTGTCCATAACTGTCAATTTTACCACGGCCTCTGCACAAGAAGATCAAGATACTTGTAGGAATCACCTAGGATGTCTGAGGGATCTTCGTAAATCTTTTTCGCGGGGGACTTTTCATCCTCCCAGATCTTTTCCACGTCCACGACGGCATACACGAAAGCGTCAGCAAAGTCAGGCGACTTCATCCCACGCTTCTTCATGTCGTCCTTCGACTCAAGCACGAGACCACCGCTGGTGGCGTTGAACTTGTAGCCGACGCTCATCAGTTCGTCGGTCACGCGCTCGTCAGCGATGTCCACGTCCAGTTCCCCGCCACGCAGCATCTTGCGTGTCGAGTCCCACCACCATGCACGGGAGTTGTGCCATTGGCGCTTGTCTGGGGACTTCTCGTTCGGGTTCATGCCGATCATCTTGTAAGGCCGTGGCTCCATCTGCCACATCAGTTCCTCGAAACCCTGCCCCACACCCGCCACGTCGTACCGCACCTCGTGCGCCCCCACATCCACGGCGGTCTTGTGGACCCAGGAGACCAGTTCAGTCAACGAGTTCTTGTCGAACGACTTGACGAACCTAACCTTGCCTCCGTGGTTGATGTAGATGACGCTCAGGTCGCTCCCGAACCGGGAGATGTCCACCCCGAGAGTGATCCTGTCGGAGTCCAGGGGCGTGATGTCGGTATCATACGCCACGGCCACGTCCTCGGGCTGGATCAACGTGTCACCCAGGTCCCAGGCGAACTCCCCGAGCACACGGGACTTGTACCGCGCAGAGTTCTCCCCGTACTCAGCCTTCTTGTCCTCCACGTAGGACGGCCCGACCAGGTTGCGCAAAACCTCGTCAGGAAACTCGTCTCTCTCGTCCGTGAAGTTAGGTGTGTCGAACGCGGAGATGCTGGTCGTCACCCAATTGCCCAGGCTCTCCTTGAAGATCCGCCCCATGTACGAGGACGGGTTCGTAGGATTGGCGATCAGGATTCGACGGGAATCCTCGTTGGACGTGATGTTCCCAAGAGCGTCGATGATCTCCTTGGACAGCCCCACACCCTCATCACCAATGGCTAGGACATAGGCGTCATGCAAACCTTGGAACGAGTCATCCTCCTTGTTGTCCGGGGGCTTACGCCCGAACCCGAGGAGATTACCCCCGTCTTCCTTCCACTGGTTGTCAGACGTGATATAACCGGGCAGTTCGTGGTCGATCAGGCCCGCCTGGTAACGCTTCTCGATAGAGTTTTTGATGCTCCGCACATACCGCCAGACGATAGCGGAGATCTGCGCCGCCGACGGCGCGGTGGACGCCACGAAAGCATTGGGGTATCGTGTGTCGATCCACCAGCAGATGAGCACAGCAACCAGGTGGCTCTTACCAGCGCCGTGGCAAGCGGCTACCGCCACCGAACGGTTGTCAACCAGCAACTGTGCGATGTCACGCTGGCGGGACCACAGCCTGATGCCCGCGACATCCCACGCCCACTTGGCGGGGTCGTCCCACCACTGATCCCGTTGCGCGAACGAGGCGATGCGCTGGTTCGCCACCTGCACAGCAGCAAGAAGGGTGTCACTCATCCTTTGCCGCCTCGATCTCAAGGCCCTGCTGGAAGCGTGCGTCGATCAGCGCGAGGTCCACGTCAGGGTACTCGTCCCTGAGCAACTGGCGGGCGTGCAACCACGCAGCCTGCACCACGTCGATGATCTTCTTGGCCTGTGCCGCCGTCACACGGTCCAGGTCGTCCCGGTTGGACTTGGCCCGCCTGTCCAGAGTGGAGGACAGCAGTTCTAGGGTCTTGCGGTAGGCGTCCGCCTGCTTAGGGTCGGACACGATCCCGGTGTAGTCCGACTCAAGGTTCTCCTTGAGCATGTAGATGCTCCGCAGCAGCAACTTCTCACGCTCCACGGTGTCCCACACGTCCTCGGAGGCAAGGATCTGCTTGATCCGCACCAACGCGAACTCAGGAGTCACATCGTACTTCTCCGCGATCTGATCGGCAGACCACCCATTCGCAGCGGCTTCCAGAATCTTGTTGTCTCGGAGGCTCAGCCCTCCACGCGCCAACGCCTTAGCCACGCCGCAACTCCTTGAGGTCGTCCAGAATCTCCGCGCTCAACACGTCGCTCGCTAGGTCCTCCGCAGTATCGTTGACATCCTGCCACTTTTCGATGAGGCGATCCAGTAGTGTAGTATCCATACCTGCATCGTAGCATATAGCGCTTTCACGATACCGTGTCGTATGGTGATATCGCTATAATTGCTGGTGAGTGTGTTCGACGCTTGCATTTCGCGCGCTAAGTGCAAGTAACGAGCGCCCTTACTTACAGTTAGGTCGGTAGGCATATAGTAGGCATGAAACAACCCCACAGCCTTGGGAGTGTGTTCTCAAGGCTGTGGGGTTGTCTGTGGGTACGGTGCTGCTGTGCCTACTTGGTGAGTGTGGGCACAGCGTCATCCTGGACCGCTGCGATCTCAGACACAGGCTGCACAGCAGCCGTGCCGGTGTCAGGCGTGGTGTGCGCCAGTGCGGTGTAGCCAATAGCGCCACCCAGGAACGTGAACACCGCTAGCGCCACCTTCAACCACGTCGGAGTGCCGACGTCCACAGCACCGTAGCCGACCTGCACAGCACCCAGGACCACGCCCAGGATTCCGTAGACCGCGTACACCGTGCCACGGTACTTCGCGGGGATCGTCGTTGTCATCTCTTTCCCATCCGGCCCACAGGGGCCTTGCCTCGGGCGACCTTGGACTTCTTGATGAAGTCACCCTTCTTGGTTCTCAGCCAGCGCTTCTTACCATCATACGCCGTGTCGATCTTGACCTTGTGCCCGACCTTTCGGAGCCGGGTGATGTGCTTCTTCCCCGTCTTCGGCCGGTCGTAGTACGCAGCCTTGCCCTTCTTGCCCTTTGTCTTCTTCTTGATGTGATACGTCTTGTAGCGCTTGCGCCACAGGCCAGGGATGTGCTCGCCGTTCAGGTCCTCGCTCCACCCCAGAAGGTCATACCCGTACGCCACCCAGGACGACACGCTGTTGGTGCTAACTCTGCCTGTGGCGGAGTTGGTGGTGCGCATCTTGCCGTCGCCCAGGTAGATCGCGATGTGCCCGTAGGGACTGCCGTGAGGAGCAAAGTAGATAGGCGCACCCTTGGGAATGTCCTTCGTGGAACTGGTGGGGTGCTTGTGCGTCGCACCGTGCCAGGCGTCGATGGCGCTGGCGTACTTAGGCCCGATGCCGTACACGGTACGGGTGAACTTGAGGCACAGGCCCCCATAGCCTGTCGTCACTGCCAGCGCTGCGGCGACCGCTGCCGCTGGTGTCCGAGTCATGATGTCGTTACCTCCGTGGGAGTCTTGATGCTGTCCAGTAAGGGTCTTCCTCGGGCTCAGGTGCTGTGGGCCAGTCCGGCATCGAGATACCGCGCTGGATCAACAGGATGCGCAACTGGTGCGCGTACTCCTCGATCCGCTGCCGCTGCCTGGCCTCGTACTCGGCCCTGGACTGCGACACCCACGCGCTGTGGTACGCCTGGTCCCGCTGCTTCACGATGTCGTCATTATACCCACGCTGCCTGCGAGCGCTGCCGTTCTTCCACCGTACGAGTCCTGTGATGACCTCCCGAACCACGGTCGCTCCTGTGGCAGACGAGAGGATGGTCGCCCACATCTGTGCCTGGTCCATCGTGGGCTGTCCTAACTGTTGCGCGGGTGCTTGGCAACCTCGTGTGCGCGTGCATATGCCCGTGCGCTGTCGGCGTGGTCAGCGTGATTGCCGGGGCTGGCGACGGCGTGAGCGGGTGGGATGGGCGGTTCTGGGTCGTAGGAGTACTTGTGGATGCGCAACCACCTGGTTGCGAAAAAGATGATGGTCACCAGGATGAACCCGGACTGCGGCAACCGATTTCCCTCGGCCCCCTGTGCCTGCAACGTCACGACGACAGTAGCGTAGATAGCCGCACCGCCCACCGCAAGCAGCACAGCAGCCCGCTCCAACCACCACACCCCCTGCAAGGTGGTGAGCGCTCCGATCACCCCAGACAGCACCAGGAACGTCGCCCACACGTAGGTGAGCGCGCTGCCCAGCACCCAATGGATGCTCGCGGGCGGGTGCGCCATCGCTGACACCCCGATGAGGCCGACGATCAGGTACGCTACCCACGCCAGCACGGTAATCACTCGCGGCTCTTGGACCGCACCCCAGAACTTCTTCATGTTACTCACCAGTTTATCAGACGATCTCAAGGTTGGTCCATGACCCGTCCTTGACTCCGAACACCAGCATCCCCGGGGTGCTCGACTCGCCTGTCCGTGAGGTAAACCAAGAACTTCCGCTATCTATAGTAGGCGCACCCACCAGCCACCTAGCGTCCCCGCTCTGGGAGAGCCGCATGTTGTGGTGGTGCCCGTGGCACAGGATGTCCGCCTCATGCAGGCCATCCATGCGCCCGTGGGACTGGCCCTTCCACCATTCGCCCATCCTGTCCTGCGACTTGGCCTGGTGCCCGTGCACGAACCCGACCCGGGTGCCTTCGTCGGTGGTGACCGTCACCGCTTCGTGCAGCGACTCAGGTCGCACGAACTCAAGGTTCCCGAAGCCCTCGCGCCCCTCGAACACGTCCTCCAACTGGTGGGAGATCTCCAAGCCCAGGTCGTTGTCCACGGTGCTCTCAAGGCCCTTGCCACCCGCCGCGACCCTTACTTGGCAGTGATTTGACGGCACGCTCACGTACGTCAACCTGTTGCACAGGGGGGCGAACGCCTTGATAGCCTCCATCATCAATCGCCGCGCGATCCTGATCTGCGCCGTCAGGTCCCTGTCGTTGGTCGCCCTCTGGGATGTCGTGTTCCAGATACCCTCGGTTATGTCGCCAAGGTCCGCCAGCACCACCTGGCGCGGGCGTAGGGTCTGCAAGCGGCGCTTCGTGCCTTCGATGGCGTCCAGCACCCGCACCGTCAGTTCCGCTGTGCCCCCCAGGTAGTCCGCCTTCCCGGTCTGCAAGTCCGCTGCCAGCACTATCTCGGTGGTGGGCGTGGTGGGTGTGATAGGCGCAGTGGGTGTAGCGGGCGTGTAGTTGGCGAGGGCAGCCTCAAAGTCAGACCACAACGACTCCGTGGCCTGGTGCAGCGCGAGGTCCTGCGGGCGGTAGGTGACCTTCTCCCAACTGCCGTCCGAGGTACGAATGCTCCGGCCGCGCGAGGTGATGATAGCGTCGGGCACCCCGAAGAACTCGTCCGCCCGCTCCGACGGCTCTGCGTTGTGCTTGGCGATGCGGTGCCTGCGGATACTGGCTTCTGAGGTCCCTGCCCGCTGTGCCAGCACGGTGTTCATGGCGTCCGGGTCCTGCTCGATCTCTGCACAGACGGCACAGGTCATGGGTGTGCTCCCTCGTAGCGTAGTTAGTGTAGTCAGCGTAGGTAGCGTAGGTAGCGTAGGTAGCGCAGTTGGCGGGGGTGGGCTACGCCCATTCTAGCACTGCGGACCTTCCCGGAGGCCCAGCACATAAGGCAGGTTGTCCGGGTCCGTCTTGCAAGGGCGCACGTCAGGGCCGTAGGGGTAGGTGTCTGGCTTGGGCTTGGGTGTGGGGGCGTACTCCTCGACCTTCTCGATGAGGTGGCCCTCGCTGTCGTAGAAGTACCGGATGCGGATGGGTTCGGGCATCAGTTGGCCTCCTGTGCAGGGGTGGGGGTGGGGGTGTGTCGTGCGGCTGCGAGTCTAGCGGCGGCTGCCGCACGCTGCACAGGGGACATGGGCGCGGAGTTCCGCTTGGCGCCGGACACCGGGTTCCAGTCGCGGTTACGAATCCTGAACTCCGCGTACGAACTGCCGTCAGTAGTGCCTTCGCGCACCAGTTCAAAGCGTGGGTTGCGGCGCATCTTGGTGATGTGCCTGGGGATCGTGCTCCACACTAGCGCGTACTCGTCGTTGTACGTCACGTTCACCGAGGTCTCCATCTCGTCTCGGGTCAGGCTCATGGGTTGTTGCCTCCTTGTGGTCGGGCGGGTGCTGTTCAGTACACCCTAGCACATGTGGGTGCAGGCACGGGAGCGGGTGTGGGGGGAATTAGGGCGCGGAGGATAGCGGAGCGTGCACGCCGGAGCGAGGAAGTGCCCGAGGTGGGGTGGTTGGCCGTCCGGGGGGAGTAAGGCGGTTTTACATGCACCGTAAGTGTGAGGGTTTTGGGGTTGAAAAATTTTTAAGGGTTGGTTCTGATGGGTGTGGAGGAAATTTTAGAAATCGGGTGCGTGGGGTTTGAAAAATTTGGGGGTGACGGGTGTGCGATCCCCCGCACCGGGGCCATCCCCCCAATCCCTACTGAAATTGGGTTCTTTCGTACGTACGTGCTAAATCGCGTATTTGCGACTCTTTGGGGTCGTACGCGGCCTTAGACCCCATCCGGGTGTCATCGTACCGGTGGGGGTCTGTTCGGCCGCGCAAGCCCCGTTTTTGTGGTGCTCACGCGCGCGTACGTGAGCGCGCGGCGCGCGTTCCCTCCCGACCCTGGAGCCCACGCGCTTGAGACTTTAGGCCTCATACTTAGCAGCTGATACCTCGCGCTAGGGTTGCCAGCACGCTTGCTGAGAGTGGTTCTCATTATCGGCTTCCTTACCACGGTGGCCGTGCCTACGTCAAGTCATTTCGAGTGTGACGTTCGTCACCCTCTCGAGGGTTGCGCGCTCATCCCGGGGCGCGTAGGTTTGAGTCATCGGCAGGGGAAACCATCACGGAGGTCAAGATGAGCATCTACAGTCACTCTCGGGCGACGCATTCCGCCACGGTCGAGAACTGGGAGGGGAACGAACACATGAGCACTATTGGGTGGCTCACGCCTGAGGGTGATGAGGTCTGCGACGACTGTGCAGGCCCGTCGGGCCCGTTCGCGGGGGACGGATACTGCCGACTGTGGGACGAGGTGGACACACCTCGTCACTGTGAGGACTGCGGAGCCCTGCTGGACGTGGCGCTCACGGAGGATGGTTTGTGCTACGTAGCGGACTACGTGACGCGGGACCTTGAGTCTCAAGGGCACCTTGGGGAGGTCACTGCACAGTGGGCATACGCCTACCCGGGATTTGAGAGGTACATGCCCCAAGGGTACAACCCTGAGACTCAAACTCTCAACTAGCAATGGCGAAACGCTACCGGTTCGGTAGCGTCGCACGGACTGGCATTCCGTGCCTGACGATGCCTGCCACTGATTGAAAGGGGATGCCATGACTACTTATGCAGTCGGCTCTAATGAGCCCGGATACGCGCCCG
>Ga0164242_10002918_pt1 | contig 19627 bp, 16 predicted proteins | sample OricomgcompostMG_FD_108783 | JGI IMG/M metagenome (GOLD analysis project Ga0164242, IMG submission 108783) | Miracle-Growth compost microbial communities from Emeryville, California, USA - Original compost - Miracle growth compost (MG) ... | reverse complement strand
GTCGTCGGCCTGGACATGGACGGCGACCTCGTCCTGACCGACATCGGCACCGTTGCCGACGGTCCGCTGGTGGTCGTGGTCGGCGCCGAGGGCGGCGGCCTGTCCCGGCTGGTGGCGGACACTTGCGACCGGATCGTCTCCATCCCGATGGTCAACGCGGTGGAGTCGCTCAACGCGGGAGTCGCGGCGTCGGTGACTTTGTACGCCGTCGCGCAGGCGCGCGCCGCTCAGAGTTGAGAAGTCACTTTCGGCGGGTTGAGGGGTCAGTTTCGGCGCGGCCGTGTCCACTCGACCCGCCGAAAGTGACCACTCGACCTAGTCGGGCACCGGAGCTGTGACTGCCTCGTCGGGACGCTCAGGCAGCACGGCTCCCATGTAGTCCTGCGCGGCGTTCAGCAGCTTGATGCTGTGACCGGCCTTCTCCGACATGAACCAGCGGTGCACCAGGATCTCGTGGAAGACCTCGGCGGGCTCGAGCTTGCCGCGGGCGCTCTCCGGGATCATGTCCTGGATCGGCTCGTAGATCTCCTTGAGCCAACGCTGCGCGACGACCTCACGGGAGAGACCGCCGAGGTCGCGGGAGGCGGTGTAGGCGGCGATGTCGTTGAGCATCCGGCGGGCCTGCGCGTCCTCGGCCTGGATGCCGGTGAGCGCGCGCAGCTCGCGCTGGTGATGGCCCAGCTCGACGACGCGCGGCCGCAGCATCACCGTGTCGCCGTCGTAGTCGGTGATGATGTCGAGCTCCTCGACGTCGAAGCCGAGGTCGTTGAGCCGCTCGATCCGCTGCTCGATCTGCCACATCTCGTCCGAGGGGAAGTGGGTCTCGGCGGTGAGCTCGTCCCACAGCGCCTGGTAGCGGCTGTGCAGCCGCTCGACCACCTGGTCGACCGGGAAGTCCTCCGGCAGGGCGCCGCCGGCGACCAGGTCGAGGATCTCGGCGTACACGTTCTCGCCTGCGACGTCGAGGTCGTAGGCCCGCAGCTGCGCCGAGAGCGACTCCCGCAGCTCGCCGGTCTCGGCGTCGACCAGATAGGCGGCGAAACCGCCGGCATCGCGGCGGAAGAGCACGTTGGAGAGCGAGACGTCGCCCCAGTAGAAGTCGGCCAGGTGGACGCGCACCAGCAGGACCACGAGGGCGTCGATGATCGTGGGCAGCTGGTCGGCGGTGAGGCCGTGCTCGAACAGGCTGCGATAGGGGAGGGAGAAGCGCAGGTGCTCGGTGAGGAGAGCCGCCGGGAGCTCCTCACCGGTCTCGCTCTCGCGGCCCGTCACCACTGCCTGCGGCACCACCGACGGCAGACCGAGGCGCCGCAGGTCGCGCAGCGTCCGATACTCGCGGAACGCGATCGGCTCCTGAGTCTCCTTGACGGCATAGATCCGCTGCCCGAGGCGCACGATCCGCACCACGTGACGGGACAGACCCCGCGCGAGCGGTACGACGACGTCCGCCGGCCACTCCTCGAGGGGGATCGACCAGGGCAGCGTCACGATCGCGGGATCGGGCCGGCTGGCGACGATGCGCAGAGCCATAGGCCAAACCCTAGTCAGGAACGCCGGTGGCTGGTGCGACGGCGGCATGTCCTGGAGGTCATGCTGGACCCCGCCGCGATCCTCGGCTGAGCCGGGTCTCGGCTACAGCGCACGGATCTCCAGCCACGCTCCGTCCTTCGGGCCGGTACTGAGCAGCACGTCACCGTCGAGGCCCGGGAGCTGGGCGGTCGGGTCATCACCGGCGGCCCGGCGGGCCACCACCAGGAGCGTGCCGTCGTCGTGCTCGCGGAGGAACGCCAGGGTGTCGTCGTCGGCGTACACCCAGCGCAGGCTGCCCTCGATCAAGGCCGGGTGCTCGCGGCGCAGCCGCGCCAGCTCGCCGTAGGTCGCCAGCGTGGTCGTGTCCCACCGCTCGCGATGCGCCCACGGCATGGTGCGGCGGCTGTCCTCGCCGAGGACCCCCTCGAGGCCGATCTCGTCGCCGGCGAAGACCATCGGCACGCCCGGCAGGGTGAACTGCAGCCCGGCCGCCACCCGATGCACGGCGGGGTCGACGACCATCGTGCGGATCCGGGCGGAGTCGTGCGAGGAGAGGATGTTCCAGGACTGCTGCGCCGCCCGCCAGCCGTAACGGGCACGCCACTCCTGGAGCGCCCGCATGGTCTGCTCGCCACCTCGTCGCGCCACCGCGACCGGCCTCCCGAACGGGCGGGCGTCGGTCCGCTCGGCGCGAAGCCAGGACCAGATCGGCCAGGAGAAGCCGGAGTAGTTCATCGTGCCGTGCCAGCCGTCGCCGTCGATGTCGCCCGACGCGTCGTGGTTGTGCTCACCGATCACCCACGCGTCCGGATTGAGCACGGTGGCAGTGGCGCGGATGGTCCGGGCGACGTCGTGGTTGACGTCGACGGCACCGAGCCGGCCACTCATGTTGGCCACGTCGATCCGCCATCCGTCGAGGGAGTACGGCGGCCGCAGCCAGTGCGCGACGGCGGAGTCGGGTCCTTCGGTCATCGCGTGGCGCAGGTCGGGGTTGGTGTGGTCGAGCTTGGGCAGGGTGTCGTGACCCATCCAGCACTCGTAGGAGCCGTCGTGGTGGAAGTAGTACCAGTGCTGGGTCGGGCCGCCCTCGAGTGCGTGCCGGAACCACTCGTGCGTGTCGCCGGTGTGGTTGGCGGTGAGGTCGCCGAGCAGGTGCCAGCCGCGCTCGTGCACCGCTTCGCTGAGCCGGGCATACGCCTCGTCGCCGCCGAGGAGAGGATCGATGGTCTCGAACGTGGAGGCGTTGTAGCGGTGGTTGCTCTCGCCGGGAAAGACCGGGGTGAGGTAGACGGTGGTGCCGCCGACCTGCTCGACGTGGTCCAGGTGCTCGATGATGCCGTCCAGGTCGCCGCCGTAGAAGCCCAGCCAGGTGCGGTCGTCGTTGCTCTCGTAGAACGGCAGGCTGTCCCACTCCTGCGGCTTCGCCCACCCCGGTGTCGGTCGCGCATCGGCGGCCGCGCTGCGGGCGAAGCGGTCGGGGAAGATCTGGTAGACGATCGCGCGCCTGGTCCACTCGGGGGCGGGGTCGTGCGCGCTGAGCTTGAAGTCGAAGGTGTCCGACGGGTCGTGGTCGACGACGCCGGCAGCGCTGATCCACCGCTGCCCACCGTCGGCGTCCTCGGTCAGGAAGCGGTAGTGTGCGATCAGGTTGTGCACCCGCAGGCCGCCCTGCCACCAGGTCGCATCGACGCGCTCGCACTCCACGAAGACCGGCTCGGCGTCGTACGTCGTCCTGATCCAGACCCGCTGAGCAGGGTCGTCCGCGCTGACGCGCAGCCGGACCGTGACGGTGTCACCCAGGACGGGCGAGGGGGTGTCGACGTAGAGCGGGGATCCATCGTGGTGCGGCTGATCGAGCAGGCTCATGCAGCCATTGAACAAGGTCCTGTCTAGGATTGGCGCGCTGCTTCGGCAGCACGCCGGTGTAGCTCAGTTGGTAGAGCGTCTTACTTGTAATAAGAGGGTCGCGGGTTCGATTCCTGTCACCGGCTCGGCCGGCCGTCATTTCCCCGCAGATGCGGGGAAATCACGACGCGCCACAGGCAACCCCTTGTCACTTCGGCACAGATGTGGGGAAGTTGCAGCTATGGCCGAGATCGTGCTGATCCATCACGCCCGCGGCCTGACCGTCGGCGTACAGCACGTCGCCGAGACCCTCCGCGCTGCGGGGCACACGGTGCACACGCCCGATCTCTACGGGGGCGAGATCTTCACCGACACCGACGAGGGTGTCGCCCACGCCCGTGGACTGGGTGAGGAGCTGCTGGCCCAGCGGGCCGCAGCGGCAGCCGACGAGCTGCCCCAGACCGGAGTCGTGTACGCCGGGATGTCGATGGGCTGCGGCTATGCCACCTGGCTGTCCCTCATCGACCGCCCTGGCAGCGCGCGGGCGATGCTCTACCTCTTCGGTGCCGTCGACCCGGCGTGGTTCGACGCGACCTGGCCGGAAGGGCTGCCGGCCGTCGCGCACCAGACGATCGACGACCCCTGGCGCGAGGCCGAGGCAGACGAGGGCTTCCGGGCGCGGGTGCCGGGCGGCGTGTTGGTCGACTACCCGGGTAGCGGCCACCTGTTCCTCGACGACAGCACCGAGGACCACGACCCCGCAGCCTCAGCGAAGGCGACCGAGCAGATCCTGGCCTGGCTGGCGGCGCTGTAGGTCGTGTGAGTGTCAGCGCAGTTGAGTGGCCCTGAACCGCGCCGGCGCGTTGGCGATGTCAGCCTGCGAGGCGACCAGCTCGAGCTCACGACGCCCCGATGCGAGCGTGCGCTCGAGGATGGCGAACATCGTGTTGGCCGTCCGCTCCAGCGCGGTCCGGGTCGAGCCGCTGCCGAGCAGGTGGGCCAGATAGACGGCCGCTGTCACGTCGCCGCCGCCGTTGGGGGTGATCGGCAGGTGCGGGGTGGTCACGCTCCACGCGCCGTCGTCGTCCACCGCGATCAGCGACAGCGAGTCGGTGGAGTCGGTCACCACCGAGGTCACCAGCACGTTCCGCGGGCCGGTCGCACGAACCGCGTCGACGGCCGTCAGCACCTTCGGCACGGTCGTGGAGGCGTCGATGCCTGCCAGGAAGTTGAGCTCGAAGTGGTTCGGCGTGAGCACGTCGGCCGCCGGCACCACCTGGTCGCGCATGAACTCCGGGATCCCCGGCCGTACGAACATCCCGCGACCCACGTCGCCCATCACCGGGTCGCACGCGTAGAGCGCGTCCGGGTTCGCGGACTTCACCCGCGCCACGGTGTCCAGGACGACGGCGCCGACGGCGGGGTCGCCCTGATAGCCGGACAGGACGGCGGAGATGCCCGGCAGCGCGCCGCGCTCCTCGATGCCCTCGATCACGGCTGCGACGTCGGCCGCGGTCTGCACGGGACCGCGCCACTCGCCGTACCCGGTGTGGTTGGAGAAGTTCACCGTGAGCACGGGCCAGACCTCATGGCCGAGTCGCTGGAGCGGGAAGACGGCCGCAGAGTTGCCGACGTACCCGAACGCGACGTGGGACTGGATCGAGAGGATCTGCATGGTCGGTATGGTGCCAATATGAGCGATGCGATGGACTATCGGCCTCTCGGTGACTCCGGCCTCATGGTCAGCGCGGTCGGGATCGGCTGCAACGCGTTCGGCCGGCGCGTGGACCTCGACGGGGTCAAGGACATCCTCTCCGCCGCCCGCGAGGTCGGTGTGACCCTGCTGGACACGGCGGACATCTACGGCGGCCAGGGCGCCAGCGAGGCCCTGCTGGGGGAGGCGCTCGAGGGGCAGCGCGAGCACTTCGTGGTGGCGACCAAGTTCGGCATGTCGATGGAGGGGCTGTACGGCGAGGACTTCGGCGCCCGTGGCGCACGCCGTTACATCCGGCGTGCTGTGGAAGGCTCGCTACGGCGGCTCCGCACCGATCACATCGACCTCTACCAGCTGCATCGTCCTGACCCGCACACCCCGATCGAAGAGACGTTGGCGACCCTCACGGATCTCGTTCACGAGGGGAAGATCGGCTACCTCGGCTGCTCCAACTTCGACGGCTGGCAGCTCGCCGATGCCGAGTGGACGGCACGCACCGCCGGGCTGGAGCGGTTCATCTCGGTGCAGAACCGCTACTCGCTGCTCGACCGGACCGTCGAGGCCGAGGTCGTCCCGGCCGCCGAGCACTTCGGCGTCGGCGTCCTGCCGTTCTTCCCGCTCGAGTACGGCCTGCTCACCGGCAAGTACAAGCGCGGCCAGGCGGCGCCGGCGGGCTCGCGTGCGACCACCGCGCCCAGCCCCTGGCTGGAGAACGCCGACTGGGACCGGACCGAGGCGATCGAGTCCTACGCCAAGGCCCGCGACCTCACGCCGCTCGACGTCGCCATCGCCGGCCTGGCGGCCCAGCCGGCCGTCGCCTCGGTGATCTCCGGCGCCACCAGCGGCGCTCAGGTGCGATCGAACGCCGCTGCGCTCCGCTGGCAGCCGACCGAGCAGGACCTGGCCGAGCTGGACGAGATCACGCAGGGCTGAGCGCGCCGTTGGGGTCCAGGACTACCCCGGCAGCGACCAGTCGATCGGCTCCGCACCCTGCTCCATCAGCAGCTCGTTGACGCGGGAGAAGGGCCGCGAGCCGAAGAAGCCGCGGTGTGCGGACAGGGGAGAGGGGTGGACGGAGGCGACATAGGGCACCTCCCCGAGGGCCGGGATGAGCGACTGGGCGTGCCGGCCCCAGAGCACCGCCACCAACGGTCCGCCGCGCGCCACCAGTGCCTCGATCGCACGACCGGTGACCGCCTCCCACCCCTTGCCGGCGTGCGAGGCGGGCGCGCCCGGGCGCACCGTCAGCGACCGATTGAGCAGCATGACGCCGCGCTCGGACCAGGCCGTCAGGTCCCCGTGCGGCGGCGGCTCCACGCCCAGGTCGGAGGCGAGCTCGGTGTAGATGTTGCGCAGCGAGGCGGGCAGTGGTCGGACGTGCTGCTCGACAGCGAACGAGAGTCCGATCGGGTGTCCGGGGGTCGGGTACGGGTCCTGGCCGACGATCAGCACTCGCACGTCGGCGAGCGGCCGCCGGAAGGCGGCGAAGATCCGGTCGCCCTCGGGCAGGTAGGGCCTACCCTTGCCGAGCTCCTCGCGCAGGAACGCCCCGAGCGCCGCCACGCGCGCATCGACCGGAGCCAGTGCCTCGGCCCAGTCCGGTGCCATGAGTCCACGGTCGACGAGTCCCTTGAGTCCACTCACGCAGGGCACGTTAGCGTTGCTAACGACAGTTTCATCACGGGTGCACGAGCAACGAGGAGCACGTCCATGAAGTTCGGTCTCTTCATCCCACAGGGGTGGCGCTTCGATCTGGTCGACATCGACCCGGCCCAGCAGTGGGCCACGATGCGCGATCTGGCCCAGTACGCCGACGGCAATCCCGACTGGGAGAGCCTGTGGGTCTACGACCACTTCCACACCACGCCGCAGCACTCCGACCAGGCCACTCATGAGGCGTGGAGCCTGATGAGCGCCTTCGGCGCCTCGACCAGCCGGATCCGGCTCGGTCAGATGTGCACCTGCATGAGCTACCGCAACCCGGCGTACCTCGCCAAGGTCGCCGCCACCGTCGACCACGTCTCCGGTGGCCGGGTGGAGATGGGCATCGGCGCCGGCTGGTACGAGCACGAGTGGCGGGCCTACGGCTACGGCTTCCCCGAGGCCCGCGACCGGCTCGGCATGCTGCGCGAGGGTGTGCAGATCTTCCAGCAGGCCTGGACCAAGGGCATCTCGTCGTTGGACGGGAAGTACTACCAGGTCGACGGCGCCATCTGTGAGCCGCGCCCGATCCAGACCGCTCGGTCGGGCATCCCGCTGTGGATCGCCGGCGGTGGCGAGAAGGTCACCCTCAAGATCGCCGCCCAGTACGCCGACTACACCAACTTCTTCGGCGACGCCGAGGGCTTCAAGGCCAAGTCCGACATCCTGGCTGAGCACTGCAAGAGCCTCGGCCGCGACTTCGGTGAGATCACCCGCAGCTCCAACTACAACGTCTTCATCGGTGAGACCGAGGCCGAGGCGCAGGCCAAGATCGCTGCGACCATCGCGCGGGTCGCGCCCCACCTGGGCCAGGCCAAGGCAGAGGAGTGGGTCGGCGGTGCCGCGAAGAGCGGGCTGACCGGCACCCCGGAGCAGATCGTGGCCAAGCTCAAGACCCTCGAGGGCCTGGGCATGACCTACGCGATCACCTACTTCGCCGACGCCGCCTACGACCGCAGCTCGATCGAGCTGTTCGAGCAGCAGGTCATCCCCGCGATCAACGCTTGAGGTCGCGCGAGCTCTTCGAGGAGTAGCGCCGGTCGGGGTTCACCCCGATCGGTGCCGGCGAGGGCGCCGGAGCCGCAGGGGCGGCGGTCCGCTTGCGGGCCGCCGCCTTCTTCGTCGGTACGCCGCGGGCGTCGTGGCGGGTCATCCACGCATCCAGCAACGGCCACGACGTACTCCGTGCGGCGCGCCCGGTGAGCATGCCGAGGTGGCCTCCGGGGACGGTGTGGAAGCGTACCTCCGCCGAGCCGGTGAGCAGGTCCTGGAGCACCCGCACGGAGCCGACCGGGGCGATGCCGTCGGTGGCGCCGCCGAAGATCAGCACCGGGTGGGTGAGGTCGGCCAGGTCGAGTTGGCGACCGTCGAGCTCGAAGGTGCCCTCGACGAGCTCGTTGCGTCGCAGGAAGCGGTGGTAGAGCTGCCCGAACGTGCGACCCGGGTAGGCGATGATCCCCTGGGTGAAGCGGTCGACCGCCTCCAGCTGGGCCAGGAAGTCGGTGTCTGCCAGGTGGGTGAGCTGGGCCATCGGCTTGGTCACCATCTTCTGCACCGCGGTCAGCTGGAAGGCCCAGCGCACGAGCGGCTTCGGCGCCCCGCCGAGCATCCGCACCGCGCCGCCCACGATCCGGCCGTCGGTGAGGTCCACCAGGGGACGCAGCGGCGCGATCATCGGCACCTGGCTGACGTCGATCGGGCTGCCGAAGACGGTCGTCGTGGCGATCGGGAGCTCGGGATGGGCGGCGGCGCTGAGCAGCGCGAAGATGCCGCCAAGGCTCCAGGCCACCACGTGCACGGGCCTTCCCTCGGCGTGCTCGGAGACCGCTCGGATCGCTGCCGGCACCACCTCCTCGATCCAGTGCTCGACGCCGAGGGTGCGGTTGGCGAAGGAGATCTCGCCGTACTCGACGAGGTAGGTGGGGCGGCCCTGCTGCACGAGGTGCTCGACGACCGAGCAGCCGCGGCGGAGGTCGTAGCAGGTGGCGGGTGCCGCCAGGGGCATGACCAGCAGCACGGGGTCGCCCTGCTGCTCGACGCCGGCGGCGGGCCGGTAGTGGTAGACCTCGCGCAGGATGCCCTCGTCGATGAGCTGGCGCGGCATCGGCCGGAGGTCGGCGAGGCCGCCGTAGAGAACCTTGTGGGCGACGTTGCCCGCCGCAGCCGCGACCTGGTGGGGAGCGGGCAGGAGCGAGGGAACCGTCACCATGGACGGCAACCTAACCTACGGCGCGGGCCTCAGTCGGCCTTGGCGGGGCGGACGGCCTTGCCGTGCAGGGCCGGGACGTCGGCCAGTTCGCTGAGGAACGAGTTGGCCCAGGCGTCGATGTCGTTGGTGGCGACGGTTTTGCGCATCGCCTTCATCCGGCGGGTCTGCTCACGGTGGTCGGCCTGGTAGGCCTCGAGCAACGCGCTCTTCATGCCGTTGAGGTCGTAGGGGTTCACCAGCCACGCCTGGCGCAGCTCGTCGGCGGCCCCGGCGAACTCCGAGAGCACGAGGGCGCCGTCGTTCTCGTAGCGGCAGGCGACGTACTCCTTGGCGACCAGGTTCATGCCGTCGCGGTAGGGCGTCACCACCATCACGTCGGCGGCGCGGTAGAGGGCCGCCATCTCCTCGCGTGGGTACGAGGAGTGGAGATAGGAGACCGCCGGCCGGCCGATCCGGCCGAGGTCGCCGTTGATCCGTCCGACCAGGCGGTCGATGTCGTCGCGCAGCACGCGGTACTGCTCGACCCGCTCGCGTGAGGGAACCGCCACCTGCACGAAGACCGCGTCCTCGACGTCGAAGTGGCCTTCGGACATCACTTCGGAGAAGGCGCGCAGGCGGGCGTAGATGCCCTTGGTGTAGTCGAGCCGGTCGACGCCCAGGAAGATCTTGCGCGGGTTGCCCAGCGCCTCGCGGATCTCCTTGGCGCGGGCGTTGACGCTCTCGGAGCGCGCCAACTCCTCGAAGCCGGCGGCGTCGATCGAGATCGGGAACGCCTTGGCCTTCACGGTGCGGCCGTCGGGCAGGTAGACCAGGTCGCGGTGGGTCTTGTGGCCGACGCGCTGGCGGACCAGGCGGATGAAGTTCTGTGCCGCCCCGGGCAGCTGGAAGCCGACCAGGTCGGCACCGAGCAGGCCCTCCAGGATCTGGCGGCGCCAGGGCAGCTGCTGGAACAGCTCGGCAGGCGGGAACGGGATGTGGAGGTAGAACCCGATCCGTAGGTCGGGCCGCAGTTCACGCAGCATCTCCGGCACCAGCTGCAGCTGGTAGTCCTGGATCCACACCGTGCCGCCCTCGGCGGCGACCGCAGCGGCCTGCTCGGCGAAGCGCCGGTTGACGTCGCGGTAGGCGTCCCACCACTCCCGGTGGAAGGCCGGCTTGGCGACCAGGTCGTGGTAGAGCGGCCAGATGGTGGCGTTGGAGAAGCCCTCGTAGTGGCCCTCGATCTCATCGGCGTCCATCGACATCGGCAGCAGGCGCAGGCCGTTGTCCTCCAGCGGCTCGAGATCCTGCTCGGTGCCGCCGGGCCAGCCGATCCAGACCCCGTCATTCGCGCGCAGCACGGGCTCGAGTGCGGTGACGAGACCACCAGGGGAGCGCCGCCACGTCCGCGTTCCGTCCGCCAGCTCGACCCGGTCGACGGGGAGGCGGTTGGCGACGATGACGAGGTCGGCCTTCATGTTCGTGACCATATCGGTGCTCCGTTACCCCAACGTGTCGCACACAGTCATGCGTTCGTCATGTACGTCGGAGCTCCGTGCCTTCGGCCGGGAAACAGAATGACTGTTCGTTCTGTCCTGAGGCAGCGTCGCAGCGGCAGCGGTCGCCGGCTCACTCGCCGGGGTAGCGGATCCCCGTGAGCCGTCGAATCTCCTCCATCTGCCGCATCAGCGTCAGCGTCTGGGCATGCGGGACCAGCGGCGACTCGAGCAGGCCGGCGCGCAGGCAGCGGCCGACCTCGAGAGCTTCGTTGCCGTAGCCGGCGCCGATGACCGGCTCGTCCGGCTCGATCACGATCGGCTCCAGCTCGGCACCGGTGGCGGTCCAGTCCGACATCTCGGCCTGGGGCGTGAAGGTGATCCGGGAGGGGTGGTAGAAGTCGGCCAGCTCGACCCGGCCACGATCGGTGGCGATCGCCGCGCCGTCCGAGGCCCAGGACTGCATCGAGGCGTGCATGGTCGCCAGCGCGCCCCCGGCGTACACGCCGGTCATCGCGATCGCCATGTCGATCGCGCCCTCCTGACCGGACTCGGTCCCGGCGGCGACCCGCAGGTCGGCCTGGGCGGTGAGCGAGCCGACCTCGCCGAGCATCAGGTGGGCGAAGGTGAGGGGGTAGATGCCCATGTCGAGCAGGGCGCCGGCCCCCAGGTCGGGGTCGAGCATCCGGTCGTCGGGGGAGGCCCGCACCACGAACCCGATCTCCGCGTGGAGATGACGAGGCGTGCCGAACTCGCCCGCCGCGAGCCGGCGCTGCAGCGCACGGACACCCGGGTGGCAGGCGGTCCACATCGCCTCCATCAGGAACCGACCGTGCTGTCGGGCGAGAGCGATCATCTGCTCCGAGTCGGCCACCGAGAGGGTCAGCGGCTTCTCGCAGAGCACGTGCTTGCCACCCTCGAAGCAGAGCCGCGCATTCTCCAGGTGCAGGGAGTGCGGGGTCGCGATGTAGATGACGTCGACCTGGGGGTCGGCCACCAGCTCCTCGTAGGACCCGTGCGCGCGGATCGGCCCGCCGTTCGCCTCGGCGTACTGCGCGGCGAAGGACTCCGCGGAGGAGAGCCGGCGTGAGCCGACGGCGTCGAGCTCGGCGCCCGGCACCAGCATCAGGTCGCGGGCGAAGGCATGCGCGATCTTCCCGGTCGCGAGGATGCCCCACCGGATGGGCTTGTCAGTCGCCTCATTGGTCACAGCTGCAACCGTAGTCCCAGGATCGCCGCCACGCCGAGCAACCGAATCACACCACTGTCATTCCTCGTCTACAGTGAGCATCGGACCTGAAGGACGACGAAGCTGGGGGATGATCCATGGCCGCCAACGCCCTGCCCGACCCGGACGCGACCGACGCGTCGGGCCTGAGCGAGCGGGACCAGGAGATCCTCGCCTTCGAGCGCCAGTGGTGGAAGTACGCCGGCGCCAAGGAGGCGGCGGTGCGGGACAAGTTCGACATGTCCTCCACCCGCTACTACCAGGTCCTCAACGCCCTGATCGACCGCCCGGAGGCCCTCGAGGCCGACCCGCTGCTGGTCCGTCGCCTGCGACGGCTGCGCGCCGCCCGCCAGCGCCAGCGTTCCGCCCGCCGACTGGGATTCGAGATCTGACATGAGCCGTCTGTGGATGCGCGACCAGCGCGGCATCGCGCTGCCCTCGCCGGTCGTCCTGCTCAGCATCGTCGCCGTCGCGATGGCGCTGGTGGCCTTCGTCGTCACCCGCGGGCACGACGACACCGAGCACAAGATCGTGCCGCAGGCAGCGGTCTCCACCGCGCCGACCGCGGCCGCCTCGGCCGGCACATCGACCTCCTCGAGCGCCCCGGCCACGCCGAAGGCGAAGAAGAAGCCGCAGCCGGTCAAGCGCGGCAAGGTCTACGTCGAGGTCTTCAACAACTCCCGCATCAAGGGCTTGGCCGCCACCGTCAGTGCGAAGGCCAGCAAGGTCGGCTGGAACGTCGTCGGCGCCGACAACTGGTACGGCTCCATCCCGGCCACGACCGTCTACTACCCACAGCGCCTGAAGGCGGCCGGCAAGCAGCTCGCGCTCGACCTCGGCATCCACCGCACCGCGCCGTCCATCGACCCGATGAAGATGGACCGCCTGACGGTGATCCTCACCGGGCCGCTCTCCTGACACTCGTCCGTTAACCGGGACATGTCAGGCTGGAGGCATGGACTTCGCATCGGGCGACGCTGAGCAGAAGTACGCCGCCCTGGCGGCACTCGCCGCACAGGCCGTGGTGGCGCTCGACTTCGACGGCACGCTGTCGCCGATCGTGGAGGACCCGACCCAGGCCCACATCCACCCGGACGCGGCATCGGTGCTGATCGAGCTGGCCCCCAAGGTGCAGGCGATCGCCGTCGTCACCGGTCGGCCAGCGCGACAGGTGCTGGCCCTCGGCGGGCTCGAGGAGGTCGCCGACGCGCTCGCCGCCACTGGCACCGAGCTGCTCGTCTACGGGCAGTACGGCAACGAGCACTGGACCTCCGGCCACCGCAAGATCGTCGGGCCGCGCCCGCCCGTCGGCCTGGCCACCTTCCTGCGCGAGCTGCCGAGGCTGCTCCGCGACCACGACGCCGCCGATGCCTACGTCGAGGAGAAGGGCCTGGCCGTCGCCGTACACACCCGCCGGCTGGCTGACCCGCAGGGGACGTTCGAGCGGCTGCTCGAGCCGTTGCGGGAAGCGGCCGAGTCCCACGACCTCGCCATCGAGCCCGGCAAGCAGGTCATCGAGGTCCGCTCGCCGGGCATGGACAAGGGCCTCGTGGTCGACCGGCTGGTCGACACCCTGGGCGCCAAGGCGATCCTCTTCGCCGGTGACGACCTCGGCGACGTCGAGGCGTTCGAGGCGCTCGACGCGTGGCAGCAGGAGGGGCTGCACACCCTCAAGGTCTGTTCGCTCTCCTCGGACGGGGCGGAGGAGAGCGCCCTGAAGCCGCTCGCGGACCTCGTGGTCCCAGGTCCCGACGGCGTGCTGGCGCTGCTCCGGCAGCTGGCCGCTGACGCCGGCTGAGCGTCCCCGGTCTTCCGGCGTTCGCCGGCTGTTTTACTTCCTGCACCAACCGCGTCATGCGTGATCCCTAGGTTCCTTGTGCCTGTCACCGACTCGGAAGGTGAACCCCCATGGGCGTGGAGCGCGCAGTTCGGGCTCGCGGCATCACGAAGTACTACGGCGACGTCGTCGCTCTCGACGGCGTCGACCTCGACATCGCGGCCGGCCAGGTGCACGGCTTGGTCGGGCCCAACGGCGCCGGCAAGACGACCCTCCTCGGGTTGCTGCTCGGCCTCTCCGGGTACGACGCAGGCAGCCTGGAGATCCTCGGCGCACCGACCCGGCGCACCCTCGCCGTACCCGATGGTGTGGCCGGCTTCGTCGACGGACCCGGCCTCTACCCGGCGCTGACCGCGCGCGCCAACCTGGCCGCGCTCGCCTCGCTCCAGCGGTACGGCGCCGGCACCGCCGCGGCGGTCGACAGGGCGCTGGAGGACGTCGGGCTGGGGGATGTCGCCGACGACCGGGTCCGCGGGTTCTCCCTCGGCATGCGGCAGCGGCTCGGCCTGGCCGCGGCGCTGCTCACCAACCCCCGGCTGCTCGTCCTGGACGAGCCGGCCAACGGCCTCGACCCGGCTGGCCGCCGGCACGTCCACGACGTCCTCACCCGGCTCGCTGGCGACGGCTGCGCGGTGGTGCTCTCCAGCCACCGGATGGACGACCTGGCACAGCTGTGCGCTGAGGTCACCCTGCTGACCGGTGGACGGGTGGTCTTCAGCGGTCCGATGGCCAAGCTGGCAGCGGAGAGCGGCGTCATCGACTACCGCGTCGTGACCGCCTCCGGTGACGAGACGGTCGTCCGAGGCGTCGCGGCGTTGGACGCCCTGGTCGCCCGTGTCATCGGTGACGGAGGAGCGATCCGCGAGCTCGCTCCCGTCGTACCGCCCCTCGAGGCGGCGTTCCTCGCCCTCACGGAAGGCACCCGGTCATGAGCACCGCCATCGTCGAGCCGGCAGGACCGGCCGATCGCGACGAGGAGCTGCCGCCCGCGAGACCCGCGCCGCTGGGCGCCGGCTACCGCTTCGAGCTGACCAAGCTGATCGCCCAGTGGCGAATGCGTGGTGTGCTGCTGGCCTGCTGGCTGGTGCCGGCGCTCTTCGTCGGTGTGGTGAGCCGACAGAGCTCGCTGCCGAGCGACACCGTCTTCGGTCGCTGGATGAACGCGACCGGCTGGGCCGGTGCGCTGGTCGTGCTGGCCTTCTGTTGCTCGTGGGCGCTGCCCCTGCTGACCTCCCTGGTGGCCGGTGACGCGTTCGCGGTCGAGGATCGGCTCGGCACCTGGCGGCATCTCCTGCTCGCGGTCCGGTCACCGCATCGGATCTTCGTGGCCAAGACGCTCGCCAGCCTGACGGTCATCCTGGCGATGGTCGTCGGCCTGGCGGTGTCCGGCGTCGTCGGTGGCCTGGTGGCAGTCGGCAACCACCCGCTCGTCGGTCTCGACGGCCGCAGCCTCGACCCGGGCGATGCCGCCACCCGGGTGCTGCTGGCCTGGCTGGCGGTCTTGATGCCGACGCTCGCCTTCGCCGCTATCGGTCTGCTCGGCTCGATCGTGCTCGGCCGCTCCCCGATGGGGTTGCTTGTGCCGGCTGTGCTCGCGCTCGCGCTCAACCTGCTCCAGCTGCTGCCGTTGCCGGTCATGGTCCGGCTGGCACTGCCGAGCGCGTCGTTCCTGACGTGGCGCGGCCTGTTCACCACGCCGATGCAGACCGGGCCGCTGCTGGTGGCGCTCGTGGTGGATGTGGCCTGGGCAGTGGTGGCGCTGGCGGCGGCGTACTGGCTGTTCCTGCGCCGTGATTTCGCCGTGCTCGCCAACGACGGTGGTGGCAGACGGGCCCTGGTTGCGGCGGTCGTCCCGCTGGCCGCCGTGACCGGCCTCAGCGTGCTCGCCCTCGCGCTCTTCTCCCCGGCCAGCGGTGCCGGCATCCGGAAGGGCCAGCTCGAGGAGTCGCTCAGCACCGTCTTCGCGCACCTCTACCGGATGCAGACCAGCGAGCTCCACCAGGCTTCGGTGACCGAGCAGCAGCTCGCCGCGAGCACGTCCTGCGACAAGGGCGGCGACCTGGTCGACGACGTCGGCCCGGGCAACGACTGGCGCTGCGTCGTCTCCTGGCACGTGCCGGGCTCGAGCGTCGTCGGTCAGGCCATCTACCAGCTCGACGTCACCGCAGACGGGCGGTACGTCGCCGATGGGGACGGACCCAAGGAGGTGAACGGCTTCTTCACCCTGCACACCGCCGACGGCGATGTGCCCAACCCGCTCTGGCAGGTTGACGGCCTCGTCGACCTGCTCAACCCCACAGCACAGCACTCCACGAAGGAATAGACATGCAGGTGACTCGGCAACGCCGATCAACATCCCGCTTCTTCGGACGCGGTCGCTACGTCCTCGCTGGCGCTACCGCGCTGGCCCTCGCCGGTGGTGGTGTCGGGGCCTACGCCTCGACGGTCGGCTTCGGCGACCACCAGGTCGGCACGACCTATGCCAACGGCCTCCAGGTCTCCGACGACCAGGTCATCAAGCCGGCCGGCGACCGTCTCAGCACTCCGTTCGGCAAGTTCATGGGCTCGACCGTCTCTCCCGACGGCCGGTTCCTCGCTGCCACGTCCACCGACCGCTCGGTCGACGTGCAGATCTTCGACCTCTCGACGTACAAGCCCGTTGCCGCCGCCGGCACGGCCTCGGCGGCCTCCTTCACTGCCTCCGCGACCTCGGCCGGCTTCCCCGACATCGCCTACCAGCAGATCAGCGACGCCACCGTCGGCCAGGCCGCCCCGACGTTCTCACCCGACGGCAAGTTCCTCTGGGTCGGCGTGGCCACCGGTCTGATCCGCTACCCGGTCAACGCCGACGGCACCCTGGGTGCCGGCACCGCTGTGCCGATCCCGACGGTGGGCGGCAAGGAGGCCCTCACCGGCGGCACCGCCTTCTCGCCCGACGGCTCCACCCTGTACGCCGCCGTCAACGGCCAGAACACGGTCGTTGCGATCGACCCGACCACCGGCGCGATCAAGCAGACCTGGCAGGCCGGCGTGGCCCCGCGTGCGGTGACGTTCGTCGGCAACACCCTCTACGTCACCAACGAGGGTGGTCGCGCCGCGACCAGCGGCGACACCACGATGGGCTCCTACGGCACCGAGGTGGTCGCCGACGGCAAGACCGGCAGCTCCACCACCGGCACGGTCAGCGTGATCGACCCGACCAGCACGACTGTCGGCTCCATCGCGGTCGGCCTCCACCCGACCTCGCTGTACGCGGACGGCAAGACGCTCTTCGTCGCCAACACCAACAGCGACACCGTCTCGGTCATCGACACCACCAGCAACAAGGTCGTCCAGACGATCAACACCCAGCCGTGGTCGGGCTCCAAGGTCGGCTACACCCCGACCGGCATGACCGTCACCGACGGCCGGCTCCTGGTGACGCTCGCCCGGGCCAACGCGGTAGCGGTCTACAAGCTCGACAGCGACCCGAAGTCGCCGGCCAGCTACGTCGGTCTCATCCCGACCGACTACTACCCGTCGGCGATCGCCAGTGCCGGTGGCAAGCTGATCGTCACCAACCGCCGTGGCATCGACGCCCGTGGTGGGGATCTGTCGTTCAACAAGGGGACCGGCACCACGGTGGCCACCGGCCACGGCACCCACGCCACCACGGCGTCGCTGACGAGGTTCTCGCTGCCGAGCGACAAGCAGATCGCCCAGGACACCTCCACGGTCTTCAGCCAGAACGGCTGGACCAACAGCGACGTGGCCGAGGCCGGGAAGAACCCGAAGGCCAAGGCCGTCGCCGTACCGACCAAGATCGGTGACCCCTCGAAGATCAAGCACGTGTTCCTGTTGATCAAGGAGAACCGCACCTACGACCAGATCTACGGCGACATGAAGCAGGGCAACGGCGACGCGTCGCTCGCCCAGTTCGGCGCCAAGGTCACGCCCAACCAGCACGCGCTGGCCAAGCAGTTCGGGCTCTACGACAACCTGTACGACGTCGGCACCAACTCCGCCGAGGGGCACAACTGGCTCCTGCAGGGCGACAACCCGGAGTACACCGAGTCCTCGGCCGGCGAGTACACCCGCTCCTACGACACCGAGGAGGACGTGCTCGGCCACCAGCGCTCCGGCTTCCTGTGGGACGCGGTCGAGGACGCCGGCGGCACCGCGCGCAACTACGGCGAGTTCGAGTACACCGAGGGCAAGCCGGCCGGCTCGACGTGGCAGCAGTACTACTGCGCCGCGACCAGCGTGCAGAACGGTGGCGACCCGGCCCAGCTGACCACGGCTGCGCTCAAGGGCAACTACGGCTCGGTGATCCCGTCGCTCAACGCCATCACCGACCCGCTCTCGCCGCCGTTCGACACCTCGATCCCGGACATCTACCGCTACCAGATCTGGAAGCAGGACTTCGAGAAGAACGGGCCTGCCAACCTCAACATGATGTGGCTCTCCAGCGACCACACCGGTGGTACGGCGGACCCGGAGGCGCAGGTCGCCGACGGTGACCTGGCCGTCGGTCAGATCGTCGACGAGATCTCGCACAGCAAGTACTGGAAGAACTCGGCGATCTTCGTCGTCGAGGACGACAGCCAGGACGGCGCCGACCACGTCGACGGTCACCGCGCCCCGATCCAGGTGATCAGCCCGTACGCGGTGCACGGCAAGACCGTCAGCACCTACTACACCCAGATCAGCATGGTGCGCACGATCGAGCAGATCCTCGGTGCGCAGCCGCTGAACGAGAAGGTTGCCGCGGCCACCCCGATGTTCGACGCCTTCACCAACAAGGCGGACGACACCCCGTTCAACGCCGTACCGAATCAGGTGCCGCTGACCGAGGGTGTGGCGCAGACGCCGGCCTGTGGCGCGGACACCCTGGGTCTCACCGGCGCTGCCGCCCAGAAGCTCAACCAGGAGGAGGCGGCGAAGACCGCGATCCCGGCCGACGAGCAGGCGGTGGCGGCCAAGTGGGCGGCGTGGCAGCAGAAGCAGCACCTCACCGGCAATGGTGCGATCGCCGACTACGCCCACCCGGAGCTGATGAACCGGTGGACGTGGTACCAGACCCACCAGTTCAAGACGCCCTACCCGGGCGACAGCAAGATCTACGCTCCCGACCAGGTGCCGGGCGGCTACGTGCCGAACGCCGACATGGAGTGACCTGACCGGTCGCATAGAAGCCGCTGTCCGGATGTTGGGATGTGTGTCCCGGCATCCGGACAGTCGGTTCGTGGGATCGGGCGGCCCTCCCGTAACATCGCCAGTGCTCATCGAGAGGGACTGAGGGAACGGCCCAGTGAAGTCCCGGCAACCGTCCGCGAGCCTCCTCCCACCCCCGTGGGTAGGTCGTGGGGTAGGTGCTAATTCCGGCCCGGCGCGAGAGACGCGCAGGGGAAGATGAGGAGGAGGACTCATGAGCGCTGCCAACACCGTCGAGCACGGTACGGAGACGGCTTCCCTGCGCGAAGGCGCCTTCGGTAATGCAGTAGCCCTTTCCTGTCGCGAGTGCGACCACCGCATCGACCTCGGTCCGCACTACGCGTGTCCGGAGTGCTTCGGCCCGCTCGAGGTCGCCTACGACTTCCCGGCCGTCACCCGCGCCGAGATCGAGGCCGGCCCACGCAACATCTGGCGCTACAAGGCGCTGCTGCCGGTCCCGGCCGACATCGAGGACAGCCCCAACACCGAGCCCGGCTTCACCCGGCTGCTGGACGCGCGCAACCTCGCCGCCGAGCTGGGCTTCGCCAAGCTCTGGGTCAAGGACGACAGCACCAACCCCACCAACTCCTTCAAGGACCGCGTCGTCGCGTGCGCCCTCTCTGCCGCCCGTGAACTCGGCGCCAAGGTCTTCGCGTGCCCCTCCACCGGCAACCTCGCCAACGCCGTGGCAGCTGCCGGTGCCCGTGCCGGCATGAAGACGGTCGTGTTCATCCCCAGCGACCTGGAGCAGCCCAAGCAGGTCAACTCCGCCATCTTCACCGACAACCTGGTCGCCGTCGACGGCAACTACGACGACGTGAACAAGCTCGCCCAGGAGATCGCGGCCGAGGAGGACGGCTGGGCGTTCGTCAACGTCAACGTCCGCCCGTTCTAC
>Ga0164242_10002917_pt1 | contig 19628 bp, 19 predicted proteins | sample OricomgcompostMG_FD_108783 | JGI IMG/M metagenome (GOLD analysis project Ga0164242, IMG submission 108783) | Miracle-Growth compost microbial communities from Emeryville, California, USA - Original compost - Miracle growth compost (MG) ... | reverse complement strand
CTTCCTGGTCGTGCTCGGTACCTATTACCTATTGTGGCAGAATTTGCCGGGCAGAGGCAACGGCTTTTCATTGTTTTTTTGGAAAGGCTCTTCTAAACTAAAAATAAATCAATGAAATCATTTCATTACCCAGCTCGACTTTTCTCGATTTCAGCCCCGATTTTGGCCGCCTCGGCCTTTCTATTCTTAAATGGCTGTAGTGTACTCGTCGGTCAGGTCAAACCGGTCGACGAAAAGGCATCGCAGACTCAAATGGTTCCGGTGGAACGGCTGGACCCGCAGTGGAAACGCCTGGAACTCCAAAGCTCCAGCCCCGGAGAGGTCGACGACATCCCCGATTCGGCCTGGCAATCCAACCGAACAGCGGCCGTGATCTCGATCAACTCCGCTTGCCGCCAAAACTCTGACGAAAACTCGAATCTCGAAGATTTCACCTCGACCCTTTTGTCGCAATGGAACGGGCTTCACATTCAGTCGCAAAATCCGCTTCAGGTTTCCGGTTACGATGCTCTTGAAACCACCGCCGAAGGCATTTACCTGAAACGCCATCGCAAATTTCAAACCGTCGTGGTTCGCACTCACGATTGCCTGTATGATCTGATTTATTTAAGTCCGATCAAAACTTTTGACCAGGAACTGGGTGTTTTTCATCGGTTTCGTGATAGCCTGAAATTAAAGTGATTTCTCGCTCATGCACCTAAAAAATGTTTCGCAACGCATTGGCAGTCAACTCCTCGGTGGCACCCGTTTTGCGGGCGGCTTTGCCTCCCTCACCTCGCGAACGGTGAAGGAGCTTTTTCTTCCGCCATTTCCGTTCAAGCTGATCTTAGAACAGCTCTATGCGATCGGACTGCAATCGTTTTCACTCGTGTTGATCACGGGCTTGGCCGTGGGTTCGGTCATGGCCCTTCAATTTGGGTTCGGCTTAGCCCGCTTCGGCGGAACACTTTACGTTCCGAAGATCACTGCCCTCACCGTCTTGCGCGAGATGGGCCCGGTCTTTACGAGTCTTCTCGTCGCCGGAAGGATCGGTTCAGGAATGGCCTCCGAAATCGCTTCGATGAAAGTCACCCAACAGATCGACGCGATTCGCGCACTCGGCACCTCGCCGATCCAACGCATCGTCATCCCAAGGCTCATTGCGTGTCTGATCGCGCTTCCGATTTTAACCATCATCGCCGATTATTCGGCGATCTTCGGCGCGATGATCGTCTCGGCGTCCGAACTCAAGATCGGTTTCGCCTTTTTCATCTCGAAAACCCTCGAATCCATGAGCATGACCGACCTTTTTACAGGACTCGCTAAAACCGTGGTCTTTGCCTTTTTTATCGCGATCACCGCATGCTGGCGCGGGCTCAATACCGAAGGCGGCACCGAAGGGGTCGGCAAAAGCACCACCTGGGTCGTCGTCACGAATTTTATTTTCATCATGATCGCCGATTTCTTTTTAACCAAACTTTTCATCATCACGGTGTACCCGAATTATTGAAGGAGCCCCATTGACCCAGCCCATGACCGCACTCAGTGTTCGCAATCTCCATAAGACCTTCGGTGACAAAGTCGTTCACCGTGGGGTGAGCTTCGAGCTTTACGAAGGCGAAATCTTAGGCCTCTTCGGCGGTTCCGGAACCGGAAAGAGCGTGATCCTGCGCTCGATCATCGGGCTTGAAAACCCCGATCAGGGCGAAATCCTGTTCGAGGGTAAAGACCTGACGAAGATGAAGGAGCGCGATTTGTTCGAGGTCCGGACGAGTGTCAGCTACGTCTTTCAAAACGGGGCGCTGTTCGACTCGCTGACGGTCGAAGAAAATCTGGCTTACCCGCTCGAAGCACATTCCGACCTCGGCCCCGAAGAGATCCATCGTCAGGTGAACGAGATGCTCGAACTGGTCGACATGAAAGGCTCCAATTCGCTTTTACCCGCCGAGTTGTCGGGGGGAATGCAGAAGCGCGCAGGCTTCGCGCGCTCGATCATGCTTCGTCCGAAGATCGTCCTTTTTGATGAACCCACGGCGGGCCTCGACCCCGTCAACACGACCCGACTGCTTCACAACATTCAAGCCTTCAAAAAACGCGGCATGACCGGAATTTTCGTCACTCACGACATTCCCGCCGCCTTCGAAATCTGCGATCGCATCGCAATTTTAAAGGACGGGCGGATCGAACTCACGATGACGACCGAAGAAATGAAAAACTCGAACGACCCTCTGGTCAAATCATTCACGACAGGAGCGCATATCCGATGAAAGCGAACGAAAAAAAATTAGAAATGAAAGTAGGGATTTTCGTATTGCTCGGATTGATCTTGAGCGGTTCGGCGGTTTTGATCCTGGGCGGAAAGCAAAGCATCTTCACCTCGGTCAATCATTATTACTCGCACTTTCAACAAGTGGACGGATTGGTCAGCGGCGCAAAAGTCGGCATGGGCGGTCTTCAGATCGGTGTCGTGAGCGGCGTCGACTTCGACCCGAAAACGCGCGACATCCGAATCAGCTATTCGATCGAAAAGAAATACGCTCAATGGATTCGCAAAGACTCGACCGTCCAGATCGTCACCCAAGGGGTGCTCGGCGATAAGTACATCTCGCTCGTCGCGGGCGATCCGAATCAGCCGCAAATTGCCGACGAAGGCGAAATCCTTCCCGGAGCCAGCAAAGACCTCTCGCAACTCTTCACTTCGTCCGAACAGCTCATGCAAAAACTCACCGCAACTGCCGACGATCTCGAACGCATTTTAAGCTCTTTTAACCGCCAGAATCGCGCGGAACAGTTCTTTCAGGGGTTGGCCATCAGTTCAAAAAATTTGAGCGAGATTACGACCCAGATCAACAACGATCATTTGAAGAGCGCCCTTCAGCACCTGAATTCGATTCTTGAAAAGATCGACCATGGCCACGGATCGCTGGGTGCATTCATCAACGATCCTCGACTTTACGACGATGCCAAGGCCTTGGTCGGACAAGCGAACCACAATCGCATCATGCGAAATCTGATTCGTCAGACGATTAAGGACAATAAAGAGAAGCAGTAAAAGGTCGGGCCCACCATTTGGTAGCAATGCCGCGTCACCATATAACGCATTGTGATATAAAAATATGTAATCACCAAACCTCACTTCTAATCATTTCAGTTCATGATTATTTTATGATGAAACTACTCCATCGCATTCCTTTGGAGGGTTTATGAAAAAAATGATTCTGACCATCGCTACCGTTTTCGGAACTCTTGCTGCAGGCTCGGCCGCGCAAGCATCTCAATTTTCAGTGTTCGTCACCCAAGCCAATCAGGTGAATCCGAATCAGGTTCAACTTCGCTCGATGGTTCAAAAAACCATTTTGCTCGATACGACTCGCGGACAAATCCGTTTGATGCTTTCGCCGATCTGCGGAGCTGACCTTCCCTGCCCTGAAATGACCAAATTCGTGACCTTCACCCTGAAGGACTTCCACCTGCAAGGCAAACGCATGGTCCACGCCAAGGCCCAAGGCACTCTCGAAATTCGCGGCGTCCGCACCCCGACCACCGTCGAGATCACCCAAACGCCGGATAACTCCACCACGATTCAAGTAACGAGCACCCTTTCAAAAGACCTGGGCGCACAGGCCGTTTCGACCTTCGTCGGCAGCCCGGCCGAGTCGAATTCGTTTTTTCAGCTTTAATCACAAAATAAAAAAATCGGGCCCATCGCTTGGCTTTCGCCGAAGGATGGGCCCGACCTTTAGACCTCAACTTGGAAGGAGTCGACGGACTTACTCGTTGTTTCCGTTTCCGCCGTTGCGCATTTCTTGCGAAGCTTTCAACGGAGTGATCATTCCGCGTTTGCGGAGTTTTTCAACGAGGGTCGTGCGGTTCAGGCCAAGAAGCATCGACGCGCGGTTTTTGTTGCCGTTCGTGCGAGCCAAAGCCTGGTCGACGAGATGATTTTCGAAAGCAGCCACGATGTTTTTCAAATCCACGCCTTTTTCAGGCAGGAACATGCGTGGGAAATCAAGATCAGCCGTCGCACCGGCGCCGTTTTGAGCGCTTTGGGTCGACTGATAAATTTTAGCCGGAAGGTCGGAAGCGTCGATGGTGCCTTGACCTTTCATGATCACTACGCGTTCGATCACGTGCTCAAGCTCGCGAACGTTTCCGGGCCAGTTGTAGCTGGTGAAAGCGTCCAGAGCTTCAGCGCTCGGAGTGCTTGACACGTTCGAGCCGGTCAGTTTGTTGTATTTTTCGATCATGGCGCGAACGAGCATCGGAATTTGCTCTGCGCGATCGCGAAGCGAAGGAACGCCCATCGACACGAAGCTGATTTTTGCATACAGGTCCGAGCGAAAAAGTCTTTCCGCAACCATGTTTTGCAGATTCACGCTGGTCGAAGCGATCAGACGGATGGATGAATTGTTTTGAACCAGTTTTGCCTGAAGGTGCAACGGCAGTTCACTGATTTCTTCGAAGTAGACGGTACCTTGAGCGGCGGCTTCGATTTTGGTTTGGAATTCGTTTTCAAGGATTTCACCGCTGAGCGCACAGTTCATGACCGAGAAAGGCCCTTGAGCGCGAGACGAACGGTTGTGGATAATTCGGGCCACCACTTCTTTACCGGTGCCGGCTTCGCCGGTGATCAGAACGCCTTGTTCCGTTTGTGCCGCTTTTTCGATGTCAGCCGACAGAACGGATGGATTCGGGAATTGGGTTTCGAGATTTGACGGTGAATTAAACGAGGTCATTGTGAACTCCTTCCATGAGTTTTCAATTCAGAGCCTGAGCATTTGCTGCTTTCGACTCTCTCCCAAGGCTTTCTTGACTTGGGTGGGTTTAAGGTCCGGTTTTACGATTTCATCCGAGCCAGTCATCCTTCGGCTCGCGAGTGTCTCGCTTATTTAGGGTAAGGCAGGAATTGGCGCACTGTCAAAAACTTTTCTTAAAAAAAATAAATTTTGACTCAGTCAATTCCCTGCTATCGAAAAAGCTATTTAATTTCAATAAGTTGAATATTTTTTAAATATTTGAACTAGAACGCGTTTTTGAACGGCGACAATTTTCAGTGGGTGACTACTGATTTTGAAACCAACTTTGCATTCCCTTGAACCACAAATCGGCGTTTTTATCACCTCGAAGCGCCAACCAAATCACTGACGTTGCGAAAAAAAGCACGGCGAACAAAAGGAGTCCGATCCAAGCCTTGTTCTTCCGGCGTTTCATCGAGCGGGACAAGTCGATGAGCAAAACCCCCAACGAAATCCCGAATACCGGATAGAGCTTCATGAAGAGATAGACGATTCCCATTCCGCCGACGTCTTAGAGCGACGCTTTCAGCGCCGCGATTTTGTCGGTTTTTTCCCAAGTGAACTCGGACTCAGGCCGTCCGAAGTGTCCGTAAGCAGCCGTCTTCGAATAAATGGGGCGAAGCAGATCGAGCGATTCAATGATTCCACCCGGAGTCAGACGAAATGCTTTTTTCACCGCAGCTTCGATCTTCGAAAGATCGGCTTTTTCGGTACCGAACGCATCGACGTGAACGCTGACGGGTTCAGCAACTCCAATGGCATAAGCCAATTGAACGAGTGCGCGATCCGCGAGGCCGGCCGCGACGATGTTCTTCGCCACGTAACGAGCCATGTAGCAAGCCGAGCGGTCGACCTTCGAAGGATCTTTACCCGAGAATGCTCCACCACCGTGGGCTCCGTGTCCGCCGTAGGTATCGACGATGATTTTCCGGCCGGTCAGGCCGCAATCGCCCATCGGCCCACCGATGACGAAACGTCCGGTCGGATTGATGAGGTATTTGGTTTTCGAATCGAGCAGCTTCGAAGGAATCGTCTTTTTGATGACTTCTTCCATCACGGCTTCGACGATTTGCGAGTGAGTAATATTTTCGGCGTGCTGAGTGCTGACCACGATCGCGTCGATCCGTGTGGGTTTGCCGTCAACGTACTGAGCGGTGACTTGAGTTTTTCCGTCGGGACGCAACCAAGGGAGTGTTCCGTTTTTGCGCACTTCCGACAAACGCTTCGCCAGTTGCTGTGAATAAGCGATCGTCATCGGCATCAGCTCGGGCGTTTCGTTAATCGCATAACCGAACATGATGCCTTGGTCTCCGGCACCTTGTTCTTTTTGGTTGTGCATGCCCGCTCCGGCCGTCACGCCCTGGGAAATATCGGGGCTTTGGCGATCGAGAGTGACCATCACGCCGCAGGTATTGGCATCAAAACCTTTATCAGAATGATCGTAACCGATCTTACGAATCGTCTCGCGAACGACGTGCGCGTAATCTACGCGAGCATTCGTCGTGACTTCTCCGGCGACCACGACCAAACCGGTCGTGACGAGAGTTTCACAGGCGACCCGGCCTTTCGGGTCTTGAGTCAGGATCGCGTCGAGGACGGAATCCGAAACCTGGTCTGCGATTTTATCCGGATGTCCTTCTGTCACCGATTCCGAAGTAAACAAAGTTTCGTATGCCATGAGCTGCTGACCTTTATGATGATGAATTATTTTTTGTGAATCGCGAACTTCGGAGTCGTGCCTTTGTTCTGCTCTTTGCGTTTGCGAGCCTTGCCCGAGCGAGCCTGTTTCACTTTACGAGCCATGCGAGTTTTACCGGTACGTGATGCCATGAGTATTTCCTTTCAAACGGCTAAAAAAACAAAAAGTTAAAGAACCCTTGTCATCGCTCGTTTGACTGAAAAAGTCAACCCTGAACCCCCCCGGTGTCCGACACCCTACTGTTTAATTAAACAGTAGGGTGTCGGACACCGAAACGGGGGGCAGAATGGCATCATCCCTGCACTTCCGGGGGCATGAAATCACCGTTAAACCACTTCTCCTGGATTCCTGTTATTCTCGCCTTCGTTCCGACCCTGGCCGTCGGCTCGACAATAGAAAAGGCCCCCTACTACCTCCAAGTCGGCGAACAGAGGCTCATCTCGTATGAATCGCTTTACAGATATTCCGTCAGCGGAAATGCCGTCCGATATACCCGGATTCGAAGCCGAAATGCGCTTTTGTTAAAGGCTCAAAAACCGGGGATCGCCACCCTGACAGTATTTACCTCACCGTCCGAAAGCGAGACGCGAACTCTGAAAGTCGTCCAAAACAAAAATCTGCGACGGGCCCCCGCGCTACTTCAAGCACTCAATGCCCTGAAAGAAACCGAAGTGGTCGACCAGGGTGATCGGCTGGTCCTGCGGGGCCAGGTCCGAACTTCGACCGAAGCGTCGGCCATTCGTTCGCTGGCGGACCGTTTTTCGACTGCGATTGATGACGAAACCGAGATCGACGCCACTTGGCTTGCCCGAAGTAAGACGGAGCTTGCCGAAGCATTGAAGGCCTACTCCACCCTGCAGATCCAAATAGCCGAAGGCCGGATTTCGGTCACGGGCGGCCTGCCCAATCGCTCGCTCGTCCAAGCCGTCACCCGACGCATCCACCGCATTCAGCCTCTCACTACGGTTGAGATTCAAACGATCTCGGACCAAAACCCCACCCTCTCGTTCAAGGTGTTTATTTTGGAAGTGAAGAAGGAGGTCTTGAGCCGGATCGGCATCGAATGGCCCGAGAAGGCTGCAGCGACCCTTCAGTTTTCACAGAAATTTTTACAGGAACTTTCACCGGTGAGCCTGCTCTCGCCGGCATCGATCGATCTTTCGATTCATGCGCTGTCAGAGAAAGGCCTCGCGCGTGTGCTTTCTTCGCCCGAGCTCGTCGTGCGAGCACCCGGCCAGGCCGAACTATTCGCCGGGGGAGAACTTCCCATCCGACAACGCAGCAAGTACAACGACAACGTGCTTTGGAAAAACGTCGGACTTTCGCTCAAACTCGACGTGAAGGAATTCGGCGGCGACAAGGTGCGGTTGGACATCGAAACGCAGATGAACCACGTCGATCAGTCGCTTGAAAACGATGAGATCCCCGGCATTCAAACCAATCGAATGAAAACTACGGTCGATGCGATCCTCGGCAAGCCCATTTTGCTTTCGGGATTGTTGCAGGAGGACGACCGAAAGAGTTCGAAAGGTCTGCCGATGCTTTCGCATTTACCCATTTTAGGAGCACTCTTCGGCAGCCAAGACTATCAAAACGATCGCTCCGAGTTAGTGGTCATTTTGCTTCCGCATCGCGATCCGCCGCCGAACCCTTTGCGGCGCATTTCGAGCGACCTGCCGAAAGGGTATTTACCGCTGTCGCGAAACTCGATGACGGCCGAAGAAATCGATACTCTCAAACGCGACTCTCGTTACCCTTGGAATGCGTTTGAATGATTCCCGCAAGCCTTCAAACCCTACTCGATCGTGCGGACGTGACCGATCTTTGTTTCAACCGCTTCGATGCGCTTTTCATCGATGCAGGTCGCGGATTGGAAGCGTATCCTGATCGTGTTTTCGCGAGTGAATCCGATTACCGCGCCTTTATCTTGGAACAGATTTCTTTGAGCGGAAAAACCTGGGACGCCAAACACCCCTTCGTCGATACCGTCTTTTTTCAAACGCATCGGGCGCACATCTCGTTTCCGCCACTCGCTCGGTTCGGAATTTATCTTTCATTGCGGCGGCTCCCGAAATCCGAAACGACGACCACGGCCTCGGCGCAAACCCTGGCCGAAGAACGCTGGAGAGCGTCTTCCGAGGCATTTTCGATTTTGCGCGAAAGTGTTTTGCGACAAGAGACGATCGTCTTTGCCGGCAGCACCGGATCGGGGAAAACCACGCTTTTGAATGATTTACTCACTTTCGTGCCCGAGCGTGAACGCATGATCGCACTCGAAGACACGCCCGAGATCCACCCCGCGCATCCGCATTTTTTAAGTTTGCTCTCGCGCGCCTCGAACGCCGACGGCTTCGGTGCTGTGAGCTTGCGCGATCTGCTGAAGCAAACCCTGCGCATGCGGCCCGACCGGATTCTCATTGGCGAATGCCGGGGCGACGAGGTGCTCGATTTATTGCAAGCACTCAACACCGGCCATCAGGGAACACTCACGACCGTGCACGCGAATTCGGCGCGCGATGCTTTGCGGAGGATCGAACTCATGGCGCTGCTCGCGGCCCGCGGAACGGTTCCGAGCGCGCTCATCAAAGAACTTATGGCTCACGGAATCCAGAAGCTCGTTTTCTTGCAACGAACGAATGACGGCCGGCGGATCGATTCGATCCTCCAGATCGAAGGCCGCGAACGCGAGGTGATCGTGACTCGTCCGGTTTTTCCAGCGACGTCTTTAACGGAACGGGGAACCGCCAGCGCGTTCCTCCCAACACCAATGCGAATGCGATCCAACTGAGGCAGAAGCAAAATGCTAATTTCGGAAATGAACGCGCCATCAGAGAAACCCCCGAAAGCAAAGGGCCATGCTCCCCATCAACAGCAACATGACCGAGGGAAACACCAGAATGAACAAGGGTTTTAAGCAGCGATTCGGCAGCAACCCCAACTCTCGGCCAATGCGCATTCTTAAATCGAGCAGAAAGGTGCGGTGGATCGACTCCAATCGATCCAAGCAACCTCGCCCTTCGAGCAAACTCGTCTGAATCGCACGACGGACCTCGGCCCCGAGCCCCAGGATTAACCGCTCGGTTTCGTTCTCGGGCCGGGTTTCGGACGTAAACACCGAATCCCAAACCTGCGGTTTCCACTCGCTGGCCAGGGTGGGCGCCAATGTCGCCATTTCTTCAATTGTCTTTTGATACGCGAGATCGGCCGGAAGCCCGGTCGAGATCAGCGCCATGAGGCGCTCCATCGAAACGTTCACGTTCGCAATCCAGGGCCTGCGTTCGTCACGAAGATCGCCGAAACGAGCTCGATCGACGAGCGAAACCATCCAGACGAACGAAAGTGAGGCCAAAAACAGCGAAAAAATCGCCAAAGCGAAGAACTCGTGCGCCAGCGCCGCCATTCCCGGCATCATGAAATAAAGGACGACCGAAAAAACCGGGACCAGGATCAACCCCAAAAACGCCTGCCCGAACGACTGAGCGCTTTTGACTTTACCTTCTGAAATCAACTCGGCCTGCTCTTCGAGCGTCCGTTGCATCCGAGCGAGGGTCGGAAGCACGGGGGCTCCTTGCGAGCGCAGTTCTTGAAGACTCTCGGTAAAAAGACGGCCCCAAGGTTCGGAAAACGAACGCAATTCCCGCCAATCGTCCGCAGTGGGCACCACTCCCGATTCGAGCATCTCGGATAAGAGCCTCAAATGCCGCACGGAACGGCGAAGGGATTCGACCTCCTTCACCTGAAGAAAATGATTTTTCAATTTGATTCCCAGGGGTTTGAGCTGTCTCATTCCCGAAATCCATAAAAGAAACGTGAGGGTCCAACCCATCCAGCCCCAAAACAGTGTCAAGATCATGACACTCTCAATGCAAATCACATGCTAGAAATTTTTCGGCGACTCCAAAATCGCGATCCGATCGCCCCACTCGGCCAAAACTCGTCGCACATCGGACTCGGATTCGGGAGCGAAGGTCAGCTCCATATCACGATGAAGGTCATGCGGCTGAAACGGGAGGGTCGAATACGAGGCCAATCCCTCGTGAGCCTCGAAAAGATGATACAGAAAAACCGAGTCTTCCTTTTTCGAGCGGATGATGATTTTCTTTGCATGAATCGCAGTCATCTTTTTGTCCTATTTTATTCTAGGTTGTGTATTCTAAGAGTATGAGTTCAAAACTCGGCACCGCGTTTTTGATCTGCTCACTCATGAGTGTTGCCATGACCACTGCGCTTTGCGGCTGCTCCACACCGGCATTCACCCCTGAGTCCGTGCAGACGACTTCAGTCGAGACTCAACCTATCCAAAAAGATCAAGCCGCGCAAGACCAGGACCGGATTCAGAAGCTCCAAGAAAAAATTCAGGATCTCGAAACCCGCTTAAGCGCCCTGAACGACAAGATCAATCTCGAAGACGGCGCCAAGACCGAAGCCGAGTCGAACGTCCCGCTCCAAACCAAGGATGTCCAAGCACCCAGCGCGCATGCGAAGGTGATTCCGACTGAAAAAACGTCAGTTCAAAACGAGGCCGTCGACCGTTATCGCGAAGCCAAGATCCTTTACGATTCGAAACGCTATTCGGATGCGATCGTTGAATTCGCCGAGTTCTTGAAAAACCAGCCCGAGCACGTGCTTGCTCCCGCCGCTCAGTATTTCATGGGCATGAGCTACGCCGAACAGAAAGAATACAAACTCGCCGAAGAAGAACTGAGCCGCGGCCTACTTTCCTACCCGCATTCGGATTACGTGCCGGACACGCTTCTGGCGTTGGCTCGGGTTTCGACCGTCCTTCAAAAACCGGAACGCGCGCTTTATTATCGGCAGAAGCTTCTCAGTCATTTTCCGAACTCGCCTCAGGCGAAAGACGTGAATCTGAATTCGGCACCGGCCCCTAAATCAGCGTCGTCATCGCCAGTCGGATCATCAGTGGAAGCGCCTCAAGCGCCGGTTCCACCGACGGCTCCGAACGTCACTTCCCAGAGCGGTGACGAAGGAGAGTCTCTATGAAACCTCGTTTATGGATCGGAATCTCCGCACTGCTCGCTCCCGGATTCTTAACCGCCGTGCTCGCCGCTCAGACTCAACTTTATCAGGTTGAGAGCGGTGATACGCTTTCTCAAATTGCCGAAAGTCAGTACGGAAACTGGGTCAAATGGCATGACCTTTACAGTGTCAATCATGATCGCATCAACGACCCGGATCTGATTTACCCCGGCCAGCGGCTTCGCTTGCTCACCGACGACGAGATCAATTTCTTCCGTGAGAAAAACGGCGAATATGCTTCGAACGATGACGGCTCCTCATTGCCTCGCCATCGAGGACGCCGCTCGCAAGAATGGAAACTGCTTCCGAAACAATCGTGGGAAAACTTCGTTTTCCAAACCCCTCCCGAAATCGACCCGCAGGGATTCGACCGTCGCAGCCGCGTCCCCGTCCGAGTCGCGAACGAAACTCACGCCGAAGCGACGATCGCCTCCGACCGTCTCGCCATTGAGGGCGAAATCGTCAATGCGCGGACCGAATATTCTCAAATTTTTCTGGGCGAACAAGTGTTCATTCGAGCCGACGAAGAGCTTCAGGTCGGAACGTCGTACTCGGTGACGAATGGTCCTCAAAAACTGTCTTCGACTCGCGACGGACGCGTGGGGTTCGCTTACGACATTCACGGCGTCGTTCGCATCATCGGCGTTCGCGACGGACTTTTCATCGGAACCGTGACGAAACTCTATGCACCAATTTCACGCCATGAGCTTTTGATCCCGAGAGTCGCCCCCTATGCCTATCCGAAAGCGATCGCGGCTCCGTCGGCGATCACGGCGTCGGTTTTGCTTTCGAGCGACGTGAAGGCCGACATGATTGTCGAAGGACGTCTGGTGTTTCTCGACGTCGGCGCTGCGGACGGAGTCAAGCCGGGGATGATTTTTCGTCACTATTTGCATACCGATCCGTACACGGGCCAAAAAATTTCGAGCAAGGATTTTCTGATCGAAAGCGAGCTTCAGGTTTTAAGTGTTCAAGACCGATTCTCGACCGCGATCGTTCTGCATAGCCGAGATGCGATGCGGATGAACGACGAGGTCGTGGCCCTAACCGACTTGAGCGATTTTGATAAGAACATGGGCATGCAGACCTTCGTTCAGGATCATGGCGCTCAGAACTTGGACGACCTCGACCTGATGGACAACACCCAAGGGCTGGGTGAAAAAGAAGATCACGAGCTGCGACAGCTTGAAAATTGGAGCAATCCCGCCCCTGAGGGATCGCTTCAACCTGCGATCGACAACGACGAAATCAAGCGCGAAAACTTGAATCCGAATTCGAACTCGGTCGATATCGGCCGCGAACCCGCACCGAATGACGGATCCACCCAGCCGCTCAATCAAGACTTGCCGCCGAATACCGATCCGGGCGCACCGAACACGGCGCCCGATACCGGAACGACGATCGAAGGCACTGGTCAAAGCCCGGAAATTCCGGCAACACCGCCGTCGACTGAAGCCACACCTGAAATTCCACCGCCTCCGTCATCGACTGAAATGACCCCTGATATTCCGCCACCGCCATCATCGACTGAAACGACTCCCGATATCCCACCGCCACCGTCGTCGACTGAAGCGCCTTCCACCGATACCGCTCCGACCGACTTAGGTCCGAGCACGCCCGAAGCCGAACCGACTCCGCCGGATGTTTCCGACGATCAGTCGATTGAAATTCCGCCTCCTCCGTCATCGTCGGACAACACGACGATCGAAAGCAGCAGCGAAGATCCGTTCGCCGTTCCTGAAGCAACGCCGGTTCCTTAATTCTTTCCTGCGCCACTCGCGTTAATGAGCTAGGGGCGGTACACGCAGCGAAACCCGAGGCTCACGCTCACACTGCTCGCGTCATTGCTCAAATCGAGCGCGAACGCACCGGCGCCCATCCCGCCGTTCCAGCTACCCCCGCGACGAGCGCCGCCGCCCGAGGTGTTGAGCCCTCCATAATATTTCCCCAAGCCCGAACTTCCACCCAAGGTCGGAAATGAGGATTGCCAGGTCTCAGGCTTCATCTCGTCCGACCCGCCGATATTCGCATCCAACGCTGAAAATTCTCTCCATGTCGCCACCGGACTTCCATCGCTTGAAACATACGCCTTGTTCGCCGGAGTCACCCACCAGTCGACCCAAGTCCATACATTTCCCGCGAAATCCCAAATCACCTCGCCGTTCGACAGCGTCAGCGTTCGTCTCTGCTCCCAGCCTGAGCCTACGGCCTGAGTATCGTCATTTCCGGTTCCATAATAAGGGTCATTATCCGTCGATGCCGCCAGCGCATTGGTCGGATTATTATCGCTATGACCTCGCACCATCACACCCACGCCAGCCACGCCCGTCGACCAGTTCGAATCAACCTCATCGGCATCACGCGCGATCGTCATCCACTCGGGGTTTGAAATCAAAAAATATTTTCCGCTCACTCCGTTCAGAGCATTCAAGGCATCGCATGCCGTTTTTGCCGACGTTTGGCTGATACTCACCCACGGCGTTCCCGCCGCCTGCGAGGTCGCCACCGCTGAAACGCTCTTCATGTCGTATTTCGCCACACAAAAATCGGCCGTCGTGCCGACGTCCGGATTGTGAACCACCTGAATGTACCCCGTTGGACAGGCATTGAGGGTATAACTCACTGAAGAGGGCGAGCAGTTCGAGGCATTTCCTTTTAAGTTTTTCGCGTTGGCGTAAAAGGTATAAGCGTCAGGAGCCAGCGTCGACGTCGTGACGTCCAAAGTATCCGAGCTCGCGAGCGCCGAGCCGACCAGAGTCGTGCAAGAAGAATCCGAAAACACCTGAACCGTGTCGCCCGCCTTCACTCCGGCAACTCTAAGGGTCGGAGTGGTATTCATTCCTGGCGAATAATTCGGCGATTGCAACACGATTGACGACGGCACGTCCGGAGCGGCATTCATCGTCAAGCCCAGCTCATGCTGGTTCGTATCGGTTTTTCCGTCCGAGGTTTTCATTCTGATTCGAAATTGATACGAGCTCGAAGGCGTCAACCCCGTCAAAACCACCGACACCGCCGGAGCCGCCACCGTCGTCCGATACACGGGTTCGCCACTGGCCATGTCGTAAATTTCGTACGCGATCGCGTCGGGATGAGAAGCCCAATGGAGTCGGACCGTCGAATCGGTTTTTTCGTCATACGACGAGATTCCGGAATACGAAAGGCTCGAGTCTGTGTTGAAGCCACTTCCGCCAGCACTTGTGCCAAATTGTGCCACTCCCAGCCCATTGCAGGCGGAAAGGCCGACGGAAACCATGACGATACCCCAGAATCGAAATGTATTCTTCATTATGAATAGTTCACCTCTCTCCTTCATCGTCTTTTTCATCAAAAGACTTAATATGGAATTCGTATTTTATTACATATCGATAGTTAAATAAATTGATCGGGGAGTTCAAGTTCATCCTTTTGACGGTTTATGGATTTTTTAAAGAACTGATTATTTTGCGTACGTATTTTATTACGCCCTTTGATAGACTTGAAATCGGGAGGTTCGGGGTTGAAAAAAAACGTGTCCGTCTTCATTGCGCTGGGATTGCTACTTCTGGCCGCCGTTGCGGTTTGGTACCTGAAGGCCAAGCCTCAACCGATCGCATTGAACCCTGCGACGAGCCCAACAGTAAGTGCGACGGCAAGTGCGACAGTAAATCCAGCCGTAAGTTCGTCGGCCAGCGAGGCAGACGATACCCGGCCGAACGTACCACAGCCGAAATTACCATCGAGTTCATCTCCATCAGCGTCAAACGGCCTCCAGCCGGGCCCTTTACATTCGAGCGCGCCCGAGCCGACACTCTCCTCACCTTCACAGAGCCCTCCGTCAGCTTCAGTCGGACCGGCATCGACTCGTGAATCTTCGCCTTCGACTCCTACGATTCCTGACCGCGAGATCAGTTTTCTTCCGGGAATGGACGAATGGGACTTTTCGATTCTTTATGGCGCGCGTTTCATTTCGGTTTCTCAGTCGGGGGCTTTGGGTTCGGTCGATCTCGGTGTTTTGTTTTTAAATAATTTTAACCTGCAATCCGACTTTCATCTTAACGACTGGCATGCCTGGTTTCAGCTCGACTCGTATTCGTTCAAATACGAAGCCTCGGGCAAGAGCGACGAACAATCGTTGGTCAGCTTGGATCTCGGAGTCGCCTATCATTGGTTGATGTTGGGGGTCGACTTCAAACAAACTCCTCTTTTTCAAACCCAGAGCGACGTCACGATGGCTCAAGAAAACGCATTTCTAGTTTCGGTCGGCGCTTTTCACCAGATTGACCTCGAGGCCCGCAAGCCCACGACCCTTGATTTCAAGGGTTGGATTCAATACCCGCTTTCGGTTTCGAGCGGAACGCCGGATCTGAAAATCTCGTCGGCCAGCGGGTTCGGCGCCCTGGCGCAGGCGCAACTCACCCGGCAACTCTTCGCGCGGGACGAATACTCGCTTCACCTAACCTGGATGACCCGGGTCGGTTACGAAAAACTCTCGCGCAACGTTCAGTGGGATTCCTACAGCGGAAAGGTCGATTCGGATTTTGTCGAGGCTTCGACGATGATCGGGGTTTTGTTGGGGTTTTAGGCAGTTTAAGCGTTATCCGATATCTCCGCCACCCAACACTTCAGATAATACCCTTCCGAGAATTCCAGTCGGATGAAATGATCGACCGACGGCGAACCTTGTGCGATGAAGCGCACGACCCGCCCAGAACGGCGAGCGGCCTTAGAGAGACATTCCTTCATGTCTTCAGACGACAGCAACTGCGAGCACGAGCAGAACACCGCAAGCCCACCGGGTGCCGTCTTTTGGATCGCTGTCGTGAACAGATTCACGTAAGCATGCTTTCCCTGGGGAATGCTCTTGCGGTTTTTGATGAAGGCTGGCGGATCGGCGATCACCACGTCATAGCCGGCATCCTTCAGCGACGGCATCGGTTCGAGGACGTCGGCCTTCAACACCTTCATCGGAACACCGTTCGAGGTTGCAGCCTTCACATTTTGTTCGGCGAACCGAAGCGCGCTTTCAGAGGCATCGACCGCAGTGCCTTCGACTGCCAAGCCCCTCGCGATGAAAACGCTAGCAAGATGCGCGCTCCACTGACCGATGTAACAACACAAATCCAAAACCCGAAACGATTTCTGGGAGGTAAAAGAAAGCTTCTTCGCCAGCAACGACTGAACGAGGCGAACATTCTGAAGCTGATCGAAGAAAAAGCCCGTTTTCTGACCTGAGATCAGATCGGTTTTCAGGGTCATCATCGCTCCGTCGGCACCGAACCCCGAGACCTGAAACGAAAAATCGCGGTATGGCTCTGTGCCCATGATGGATTCGCCTGAGTGTAAATTCCGCACCTCAGTCGGTTCTTTCGAAAGCCCTTCCCGCTCGCGCGAGCCAGAGTCACGCCTCAAGATCACCGCACTTTCGGAAGAGTCTTCCAGTTCCCGCGAAACCTTCGCCAGCCCAGAAACGATGGCATCCAAATTCAGATCCATGCCGTAAGCATGCGGCTGTACGACGTAAACCGCGTGAGATCCGGCAACAGGACCAGCAAACCGATCGATGATCAGGCCGGGTAATCCGTCGGCCTCGCCGTAAACCAGACGATAACTTTCGTGACGTCCGAAAAAACTCGAACGAAACTTCTGTGCCTGCCCGATGCGATCGGCAAAAAACGCAGGACTCAAAATCGCAGCTTTCGGATCGTCTTCGACTTTTTTGCGCGAAAGCGTCCGAAACGCGATCAACGAATTCGGATTGCCGAAGCCGTAGGCCAGGAAATCTCCGGCGGCGTCGCGAAGCTCGACCAGTTCGCCCGGTTCGATGCCTTTGGGCGAATCCTGAAGCTCGTTCGAGTACACCCAAGGGTGGCCCTGCTTATAACGGCGCTCTTCCTTCGAGCGAAGGCGAATGACTTTCAATTTTTCCATGGAGGTTTTTCCTATCTGAAACGAACGACCTTGAACACGCGCCTACCGAAGATCAACGCAAAAACGATGAGCAGAAAAAACGCGATCAACGCGAACGGAATCAAAAGCGGAAGCAGCAACAACATCGCAGGACCGCCACGAAAGATGCGAACTTGCCCGAAACCGCCGCCAAATTTACCGGCGAACGGGCGATCCGCTTCATGCGTCCTACCCGAACCCTGGGGCCCCTCTTTGGACTCCTGGATCACGTGCCCTTGGGCATCGATCACTTCGACCTGATCGGCATTAATTTTTTTCGGCGCTTCTTCGTCCATTCCGTTTCCTACAGCTGAGTTCCCAGCTTTTTACACTCGGCCTCGTATTGAGACAAATAAGTTTTCTCGACTTCGGTGAGCTTCGACTCATCGATCAAATCCCACTCGTACCCGACGAGCACGACGTTCTCGTAACGGTAAGTATTCCCTTCGGGATGCAACAGCGCCACGTTTTCGACCCGCACGCCGCCCTGATCCTTCAGGTAAATCCCGGGTTCTACACTCACGCAGGCATTCGACGATTGATCATAGGTCGAAAGCGTCGAAAAGCGGATGCCGTCTTCATGCACGTGAATGCCGATGCCGTGGCCCGTTCCGTGAAGGTAATCGTAGCCTGCGGCTTTCACCTTTCCGCGAACCATCGCATCGACCTCGCGACACGAAAGTTTTCCGTCGACCGGTTTCAAAAACGGTTGAATCGCAGCCTTGAGGGTCGTCGTATAAATCTCTTTTTGCCAGGCCTCGGGCTGATCGCCCTTTGAGCCCGCGAAGAAACCGCGTGTGCAGTCGGTGCAAAACCCGTTCGAGTAATAAGCACCGCTATCCAGGAGCGCAAGCCTTCCCTTCGAGAAGAACTCTTTCGACGAAGGCGTGGTGTAATGAACGACGGCACTGTTTGGGCCCGCGCCCGAAATCGTCGTGAACGACAACGAAACCGCACCCTCTTCGCCGTAGGCCCGGTGCAAGTAATCCGACAATTCGACTTCTGAAAGATCGCGCTTCTGGCTTTCCTCTTTACCCCAGCGCAGAGTCTTGGCAATCGCGCGCGAGCTTCGTAAAAACGCCGAGCGGATCGAATCCATCTCTTCGGGCGTTTTCTTGGCCCGCGTTTTCATCACCCATTTGAAATTTTCGTCCCGCCGAGCCTGCGGGAAAAGTTCTTTCAGCAGGGTCGGTAAAAGTCCGTTCATCGTACCGCCGTTGAAGAGTACGTCCGAGACCGGATATTTTTTCAGCGCAGCCTTCAAGGCCTGAAGATCGTCGCGGATGACGGTGATCTGAAATTCGCCGTATTGGCCGACATCGAGTTCGACCGGAGCGCCCTTCGAGCTGGAAGGCAGAAACACTACGAGTTCTTTTTTCGTGAAAAACGTGTACGCCAAAAACGAAGCCGTATTCGGCAAATGATACCCGCGCGCGTTCAGCAAAAATGCGGCATCGTCGGTGGCTGCCGTCACCAAAAGTGCGTCGTCCGATCCGCTGGCTTCTTTCATCGCGGCGCTGAGCGCCTGAAGGTTTTTTGCAATCGTTCTTCCCGTCGCCGCCTCGGGGAGCGAGAAAATCGGACGGTCGATCTTCCATCCCTTGAGCCCCAGTGCCTGAAGCAATTCGTCGCCATTCAATGGCGACAAGGTGCTTTGATGAGCGCCTAATTTTTCGCGAAGCTCGTTCAACACCGCGATCGACGTGCGTTCGAAATCAGCACCGATTTTGAGGCCGGAATATTGCGAGAGCTTCGACATTACGGCCGTCGAAATGTTGGGCTCGACTTCGAGCTTCACCATTTCGACGAATTGCGGATCGGTCTCGCGATCCGCTTGCAAGTGATAACGTCCGTCGACGAACAACGACACCGGTTTTTGACCCGGGTGTTTGGCGCGAAACGCCTTCGTCCAATAAATCGCATCTCCCGTCGAGCCGGTGAACCCCGTCACGCCATAACGATGATTGTTGACGAGCGGAATGTATTCCGAAATGAACGGATCTTTGCAGTTGAGGACAAGCGCGTCGAAATCGGCGAATCGTTTTTCAAGCGCATCGAGATTTTGGGCGAGAGAAAACGGACCGGGATCGAATTGCTGAGGCGCAAAATCGTATGGGAGAATCATGGCAGAACACTACCTTTTTTTCGTGACTTTGCCAACTCCGGCGCCCATCCTAAGGGCATGCCCG
>Ga0164242_10002916_pt1 | contig 19631 bp, 19 predicted proteins | sample OricomgcompostMG_FD_108783 | JGI IMG/M metagenome (GOLD analysis project Ga0164242, IMG submission 108783) | Miracle-Growth compost microbial communities from Emeryville, California, USA - Original compost - Miracle growth compost (MG) ... | reverse complement strand
CCGATTTACCGTGTTGGCATGAAAGACCGCTTTGGCGAGTCCGGCGACCCGGACGAATTGCTTCACTATTTTGGTTTGGATGCCAAACATATCCGCCTGGCTGCTCATCATATTTTAGAAAGGAAGAAGTAATATGCCGTTAACTCTTCAGCAAATTCGCGATAATACTGCTCGTGCCCGTGAGCGCATGGCACAGGCCCGGGCCGAACACTGGGCATTCGGCGCTTTTAACATGGACGACGAAACTACCCTAAAGGCAGCAGCGGCAGCGGCCAAGGCCAAGAACGCCCCGATTTTAGTCGAGGTAACCCAGGGCGAAGTAGACGATCTAGGTCTTTACGTGGTGCGCGACATAGTTGATGACATCAGGCGTGAATACGGTGTCGAAATCTACATCAACCTAGATCACTCGCCATCGGTCGAGGATGCCAAAAAAGGCATAGATGCTGGTTTTGAGTTTATACATATCGATATCTCACAGGCCAACCATGACGCGACCGACGAAGAAATTGTTGCCGCCACCAAGGAAGTTGTGGAGTACGCCAAGTTTACTGGCGCGTTGGTTGAAAGCGAGCCACATTATTTTGGTGGCTCCAGCAACCTACACACCGAAAAAATCGATTACGAAGAAATCCGTAAAACTTTCAGTACGCCGGAAGGCGCTAGAGCTTTTGTGGAGGCTACTGGCATAGACACCTTTGCGGCTGCCGTCGGTAACTTACACGGTAAATACCCGGTGCCAAAGAAGCTGGACCTTGAGCTTCTGCAGCAAATTCGCGACGCTATTCCATGCAACATTTCTCTGCACGGCGGCAGCGGCACACCTGGCCATTATTTTGAGAGTGCTGTTAAGATTGGTGTCAGTAAGATTAACATTAACAGTGACATGCGCGTAGCTTATCGTACGGCGCTCGAAAAAGTACTCAAGGAGCACCCCGAAGAGTATTCGGTAGCGAAGCTACTGGGCCCCGCTGTCATACCGGAAGTTCAGAAAGTAGTCGAAAGCAAGATCAACATGTTCAACTCGGCTGGCAAAGCTATTATCTAGTATTTGCAACAGCAACCAGGCGAGCGAAGCTTTTTCGAGTGTATTTGCACCGTCCTAGCGATGATATAATTTATATATGGGATTTTTCGACGACATTATCAAAAACGTCGACAAAGGCTTAAAGGCTGTTGAATCTGGCGCTTTGGAAAAAAAACTTGAAAATGTAGCCAATGTTGTTGAGGCGCACAGCCAGAAGATCGATAACGCTCTCGACAAAGTTGCCGGACAACCAGACAAGCTACTGAAGGCAGCCGAATCCGTTAAAGACAAGGTAGAAGAGCAGGCCCACAAAATAGGCGATAGCCTAAAAGACTGACCATCTGAACAGAGTGCCCTAGCTGGGCATTTTGGCGGCAACGGCTGCTAGCAAGGTTTGGAAGGACTCGTGGAATTTCTCGACGCCTTCCTTTTCTAGTAGGGCGGTTACTTCGCTCATGTGTATGCCCACGGCTTCAAGTTTGCTGACTAGCTCGTGCGCGACTTGAATGTGTTCAGGTGTAACGCCGCCAGCATTGCTCAAAGAGTTTACCGGAGCGGACTCTATAGCTTCAAGTGTCGCGTTAGGCAGAGTATTGACTGTATTGCGGGCAATCAGTCCCTTGACATAAAGCAGCGGGTCATAATCGGGGTTTTTGACGGAAGTGCTGGCCCAAAGCGGACGTTGTATATTGCCTCCCCGTGCGGCCAGGGCAGACCAGCGTGAATTATCCGGTGTGAAAACCTGTGTGAAAAGTTCATAAGCCAGACGAGCCTGAGCCAACCCGGCCTGGCCTTTTAGCTTGGTGCCACTATCGCCCATAGAGTCAAGCCGGCTGTCGATCTCGGTGTCAACTCGGCTGACAAAGAATGATGCGACGCTATGTATTGAGCTAATGTCTTCCTTCCGTTGCTCCAGCCCAGCCATGTAGGCGTCCATAACTTGCTGGTAGCGTTCTAGGCTAAAGATGAGTGTTACATTTAGGTTAAAACCATCGGCGATCAGCTCGGTTATGGCCGGCAGGCAGGCTTCGGTAGCTGGCACCTTTATCATCAGGTTGGGCCGGTCAATAATATGCCAAAGGTAACGGGCTTGAGTGACAGTGCTGGTGGCATCTTGCGCCAGCTCGGGCGATACCTCCAGGGACACATAACCGTCTTCGTGGTTGCTTTCGTCAAATACCGGCTTAAGCAGGTCGGCCGTATGCTGGATGTCTTCGACGGCCAACTCCCAGTAAAGCGTTTCGGCGTGTTCTTTGGTAAGACCGCTTGCCTTAATGGCTTCGTCATAAGTGTCGCCGTCCGTCAGGGCCTTTTCAAAGATAGTTGGATTAGAGGTTACGCCGCGGACGCCGTGCTTAATAAACCGTTCGATTGTACCGTCATTGATGAAGTGGCGGCTGAGGTTGTCGAGCCAAGGGCTTTGCCCGAAGCTGTTGTGAAGAGCATGCAAATCTATCATCTTAGACATATTGTACCAAAATGCTTGTGCATTATGATACTATTTATTTAATGAAAAAGGTGGGACTATGAGCGAAGAAAAACACGGGCTCGATTTGTTGGTTATTGGCGATGTAGTAACCGACGCATTTATTAAACTGTTTGATGAATATGAGCACACATATACAAATGAGCATGGCAAATGGCTGGCAATGCCTTTTGGCCAAAAAGTGCCGTTTGAAGAGGTCGAAGTGCTCGAAGCGGTTGGTAATGCTGCTAATGCTGCCGTTAGCGGAGCTAGGCTAGGCCTTGTTACTGGTCTGATTGCCAACGTTGGCGACGATCAGCAGGGCCGTGACATCATCGCTAGTTTAAAGGGTAAGAAAGTCGACACGCGTTTTGTGCACATTAACCCAGGTAAAATCAGTAACTACCACTACGTGTTGCGCTTTAAAGAAGAGCGTACGATATTGATTAAGCACGAGGAGTACGACTACCGCTGGCCGCGTTTCCGTGCGACTGATGTGCCAAAGTGGGTCTACCTGACTTCAATCGCCAAAAATTCACTCGATGGTTACCAAGACGAGATTGTTGACTGGCTGCGTGAGCACCCGGACGTTAAGCTAGCTTTTCAGCCCGGTACTTTCCAGATTGAAGCCGGCGTCGAACGAATGAAGGCCCTGTATGAGCGTTCCGAGGTAGTAGTATTGAACCGCGAAGAAGCTGTCCAGGTAACTGGCGGCGATCATGGCAATTTGCATGAGTTGCTCGACAAAATGCATCAACTAGGTCCAAAAATAGTCGTCATTACCGATGGCCCGGACGGCGCCTATGCTAGTGATAGCAACCAACGTTTCAAGATGCCGCTTTATCCCGATCCGGCTCCGCCAGTAGAGCGTACTGGCGCAGGCGATGCTTTTGCCAGCACTTTTGTAGCTGCCCTAGCCAAGGGCCACAACCTAGAGAGCGCCATGCAGTGGTCGCCCATAAACTCTATGAGCGTAGTTCAAAAAGTCGGTGCCCAAGAAGGGCTGTTGACCGAAAAAGAGCTTGAAGCCTGGCTAGCCAAAGCCCCGGGCTGGTATCACGTCGACAACTTCTAGCAGCTTTTACGCTTGTGCTAGAATAGAAACAACTATGACTAAGCTGTTAGCGCAGATTTTGGGGGATGCTAGTCCGCACTTTAGGTTGCAGCTGGCGGAACTGGAGCGAGCCTCCGGCCTTACCGGCGCTGACATCCGGCTTGGCATGGAAGTCGTTAACCAAACGCGTTATAAAATGCGCGAACTCGGTCTGGACCCGCATGACACTACCGGTCCGGAACTGTTTAGCGCCCTAAAAGCGCGCTTGCAAGAGGATGAGAAGCGGATTCGTGATGCACTTGGAGTTGTCGAGAACGATACGCCTGCAGATATAACTGGGCTACTAACTTGGCACCTGGACCGTCTAAACTCGCCCAGTGATGTCTTTGCTGTGCGGCCCAGCGTAATGCGGTCTATCTTAAAAAATCTAGACCCCAAGAATACTGTTAAAAAATTGGGCTACCGTAGCCTAGACAGCATGCTACGGCAAGAGAATTTGGCCGATGTTTTAGCGGCCACTACCTTTTTTGAGTCAAACAGCTGGCAACGCAAGCGGCTGGATGCCTACAAGAAGCTGAAAGCTAGTGATTTTGAACACCGCAAGGCTGCTTTTAGAGCACCGCGCGGACTGAGTTGGTCGAAGATCGGCCAAGAATTGAGTGAGCGGTTGCAACATGGTGTGGTGGCGGTACCAGAGATGGGCGCAATAGTACTTCTGCCGGTCGATCACAACTCGGCCTGCTTCGTTATAGCCAATATGTTGCTGGCAGTTAAGGATTTTAATAATATACGAGCGCTAAGTACGTGGCTGCGCTTGAGTCGTATACGGCGCGATTTTGGCCGGCAATTTAGCCGTGCCATTCAGCAGGAGATAACTTTACAAACCGATGTCATCGGGCGGTCAATGTCGTGGCGATCAGTGCATTGGCTGTACGGACATACACTGGCTAGACAGAGTGACTATGCCTTTGAGCCACATCTGAGCTCGGCTGATTTCCAGTGGCTGGACGGCGAAAGCGTCTTAGTCAAAATGCACCCTGTGTTAGAATTTTGGCTCAATACCGAAAAACTGGCCTTTGTGGTTGACGATAATGCGGTGTCGTTGAACGTACTGGACGTTGCCCTAAACTTGTCAAATAGCCTTAATTACGCCGAGCGCACAATCGAACATTTGCAGGAAGCTATTCATCGCGAACTACTGAGTAGTTATTGTCAGCCAGACAGCCTGCGAGCTTTAGTTAGTAGCCACCTAGCTCCCGAATACGCTCTAAACTGAAAAGGGGAAATAATAGCCAGAGCAAAAACCGCGAGGTTTGTTCTTAAAGGCGAAGCCGCTACATTACCGGCGGTTCAGCCAGTTTCTCGCCGGTAGTCAAGGCGCTGGTAATATCGCGGTGGTGGTTGACAATTGCCTTTATAACCTCAATGTCTTCCGTTATGGTGTATAGATCTTCGTCGCCGGGAGATATAGTGTGCATACCCTCGAGCAAATAAGCCCTCACGAACATGTCCAGCGCCGTCCAATATTCGCTGCCGACTAGAATTATGGGCGCCAGAGCCATTTTTTTGGTCTGAATTAGCGTAATAACCTCAAAAAACTCGTCGAGCGTGCCGTAACCGCCAGGGAAAAACAGGTAAGCGGTGGCATCGAACACCAATACGACCTTGCGTGTAAAGAAATATTTGAAAGCCATGCTTTCGGTGGCATAGGGGTTTAAGCTTTGCTCGTGAGGCAGCTTGATATTTAGGCCAATGGCGTTGCCGCCAGCTTCGTTGGCGCCTTGGTCGGCCGCTTGCATAATCCCGCCGCCGCCACCGCTTATAATCGTATAGCCCTCATCGCTCAGGGCGTGGGCAACCTCGCGCGCTTTCTGATAGTACGGGTGGCTAGGGTCGAACCTTGCCGAACCGAAAAAACTTATAGTGTCGTTATATTTGTTAACTAGCGCAAAGCCGTCGTCAAATTCCTGGCCAATACGCCCAAGCCGTTCGCTAGTCTCTTTACGTAGTTCGTTTTCAATAACAGTGCGCTTAGTGGACTGATCTGGGTGGTCGCTAAGTTCCATGAGACTAATTGTATCAAACTACTTGCGCTTTTATTTTTTTGTCCTTAAAATGTCGACTATGAAGAGGCTACGGGGCAAGCTTTCCAAAATCACACCAACCAGTTTAGTATTAGGCATTATCTTTATAATTGTTGTCGTGGTGGCAATAGTATTCGTATACACTAGCGACAAAAACAAAGACTCAAGTAGCAACAATGGCCTAAGCAGCCAAAATATAGAATCAGCTGACTCTAATCCAACTCAGCCCCACCTAGATATTAGCCAGTGGGGCCTCAGGTTTTATATGACAGATAGCGACAAGATGACTTACTCGGTTAAAAATGCCAGCCCGACCAAAGGTATTACGTCTATAAGCCTATCTCTCAAGAAATCGGTTACAAGTGTAGCCGCCTGCCAGGACTTAGGCACGCTAGAGCGCGATCCGGCTAACCCCGACACCAGCTTGAAACACGGCGTTCTCGATCATATTACTTACTACTGGCTACCCTCTGGTACCTCTTGCACGACAGATGACGGCGTAGATGATTCGGTAGTGCAGCTTCGCCAACAGGTGTTGGCTGGAATTGACAGCTTCGCGTTTAAAGTAGTTGAGCTAAGATAAAGCTTGCCTGTACAATATACAGGTGAGTAAGTTTGCAATCACTAGCGATTATTCGCCCATGGGCGACCAGCCGGCGGCTATTAAACAGCTGTCGGAGGGCCTTAAGGGCGGTCTAAAGGAGCAGACTTTGTTAGGAGTGACTGGCTCGGGTAAGACTTTTACCATGGCCAACCTAGTCCAGAATTATCAAAAGCCTACGCTGGTACTTAGCCATAACAAAACATTGGCAGCTCAGCTCTACGAAGAGTTCCGCCGCTTTTTCCCCGATAACGCAGTGCATTATTTTGTTAGTTACTTCGACTACTATCAGCCAGAGGCTTACATTGCTCGCAGCGACACCTATATTGAAAAAGACTCGCAGATCAACGAAGAGATCGATCGTTTGCGCCACGCCGCGACCGATAGCCTGCTGACACGCAAAGACGTCCTAATTGTGGCTAGCGTGAGCTGTATTTATGGCATTGGCACACCTAGCGACTACGGCGGACTGAGTATTAGGGTCAAAAAGGGTGCCCGTATGGTGCGGGACCGTTTCCTGCGCTTGCTAACGGACATCCAGTATCAGCGCAACGATATAGATTTTCATCGCAGCACTTTTCGGGTTCGTGGCGACGTAGTAGACGTTTATCCGGCCGGCGAAGAACTGGCCTACCGTATGGAATTCTTTGGCGACGAAGTTGACCGCATTACCCAGATTGATCCGCTGACAGGCGAAATTTTAACTGAGCTGGACGAACATACTATCTTTCCTGGAAGCCACTACGTAACACCTAACGACAAGCTCAAAGTTGCTCTGAGCAAGATAAATAACGAGCTGGAAGACCGCTTGGCGCAGTTTAAACGCGAGGGTAAGTTACTAGAAGCCCAACGGCTCGAGCAACGGACTCGCTACGACTTGGAGATGCTCGAACAGACAGGCTTTGTGAAAGGCATCGAAAACTACAGCCGCTATCTGACCGACCGAGAACCGGGCGAGCAACCGGCCACGCTACTGGATTACTTTCCAGATGACTTCCTGATGCTAATCGACGAGTCACACATGACTATTCCGCAAGTGCGCGGTATGTACAACGGCGACCGGGCACGCAAGGAAGTGCTAATTGAGCACGGTTTTCGTCTGCCGAGTGCGCTCGACAACCGTCCATTGACCTTTACTGAGTTTGAACGCCACGTAAACCAAGTAGTGTATGTATCGGCCACGCCAGCTCAGTACGAACTTAGCCGTAGCCCCGAACCGGCCCAACAGGTTATTCGTCCGACCGGTCTGCTCGACCCGCAAATCGAAGTTCGGCCCATCGACGGCCAAATCGATGACCTGCTGGCCGAAATCCGTACCACTATCGATAAACGACAGCGTGTGCTAGTGACAACCCTGACCAAACGTATGTCAGAAGACCTAACCGAGTACCTGCAAGAGCTAGGCATAAAAGTTGCATACTTGCACAGTGATGTTGACACATTGGATCGCAGTGATATTCTGCGCGACTTACGTCTGGGTACCTACGATGTACTGGTCGGCATCAATCTATTGCGCGAGGGCTTGGACCTACCGGAGGTGTCGCTAGTAGCGATTCTGGATGCCGATAAAGAAGGTTTCTTAAGAAGTGAACAGGCCCTAATCCAGACAGTTGGTCGAGCCGCCCGCCATGTTGAAGGCCGCGTGCTAATGTATGCCGATCGCATAACCGATTCTATGCGACGCACCATTGACGAAACGTCTAGGCGCCGCGGCATACAGGAGGCCTACAATAAAGAACATGGCATAACCCCGACCGGCATAAGTAAAACTATTGAAAAGGGCATGCGGCCCGACTTGCCGGAAGAGGCCAAACGCGCCAAGCTGGACCTCAAGAAAATACCAAAAGACGAGTACGGCTCGCTCATCAAAGATCTATCTGCTCAAATGGAACTAGCCGCCGCCAACCTGCAGTTCGAGCAAGCCGCCGAGCTGCGTGACCTTATAAACCAGCTCAAATCTCAGCAGTAGCTTGTAAAAAACCACTAAAAATGTCATAATTTACTATATTATGGCAAGTAAAGTCGCACCAGCAAAAACTCGTAGATGGGCCGGTAATATAGTCGGACGTGAATTGGCTTTGGACCACGGCGATGCACTTACGGTTACGCCCAATCGTAATAAAGTTGAATTTTGGTATGGAGCTGAGCTTGCACTGCGCTATATTCACAATTTTGAGCTCAAGACGCAACAGCACAAACGGCTAGATGCTGCCAAATTGGCTAAAATGGTAGAAACACTTGACATCCATGATGGCCCGCTGACAATCCAACGCGGTAAATTGCAAATACCAAGCTTTGAGTGGGCCGGCGCGGATATGTTTAAGGCGGTAATTTGTGCAGATATTCAGGCTTTTGACGAGCAGGGTAATGTTGTCGATATCGTAGGCGAACAGCAGCGTTTGGCCGCCGAAGTTTTCGGCCCTGGCTACACGGTGCGCAAAAAGTTAGGCAGCATGGCTTTTGGCATTCTAATAACTAACAAGTTTGGCCAAGCTATGTCGGCAACTCAAATGTTAGAAAAGCGCATACCAACTACGACTACTGCTGGGCCAGTCAAAATATTGCCAACCGTCCATATACCGCGACCACGTTAATCTCTGTTATAATATTGGTACTTTATGGCAAAACTAACGCGAGACGATGTTTTAAAGTTGTCTAAATTAGCCCGAATTTCTTTGAGCGATGAAGAAGTTGACGAGTTTACGGACGAGCTGTCCACTATTTTGGGTTATGTCGAACAGCTTGATAGTGTTGACGTAATAGGACTGTCGCCAACTAACCAGGTAACTGGTCTGACTAATGTGATGCGCGAGGATGAAGTCAAGGACTACGGCTATGCGCCGTTGGATTTGCTAAAAGATGTACCGCAAGTCCAAGACAACCAAATTAAAGTCAAAAGGATGATTGGGTAAGCCATGGCAACCTGGGAGCCTATTTCCGTAATCGCCGAAAAAGTTCGCGGTGGCGAGCTCAAGGCTGTTGACCTGGTTGAGCAGTCGCTCAAGGCCATTGAAGAAGCCGAAGATTACAGGGCTGTTATTGCCGTAACGGCCGATCGGGCGCGCGAACGCGCCAAAGCCATCGACGTCAAGCCTAAAGGCCGTCTGGCCGGTGTGCCGTTTATAGCCAAAGATAACTTCCTTGTTTTTGGTGCCGAAACTACCGCTGCCAGCAACATCTTAAAAGGCTTTAACGCACCCTACCAATCGACTGCTATAGAAAAACTCGAAGCCGAAGGTGCCATCTGTGTAGCCAAAGCCAACCTGGACGCCTTTGCGCACGGCTCCAGCACCGAAAACAGCGACTTCTTTACCACTAAGAACCCAGCCGATCCGACTCGCGTGCCGGGCGGTTCGTCGGGCGGTTCGGCCGCTGCCGCTGCTCTAGGCCTGGCACCATTTGCGCTTGGCACTGACACTGGCGGCTCCATTCGCTTGCCCGCCAGCTTTACCGGCACAGTTGGCTATAAGCCGACCTATGGTCTGGTTAGCCGCAGCGGCGTCGTTGCCATGGCCAGCAGTTTGGACGTAATTGGCCCGTTAGCTCGAACGGTCGAAGACGCAGCGCTGGTGCTGGACGTTATGGCGGGCAAGGACGAACTAGACAGTACGACCATTGACCGCGACCCTATTAACTATTTCCCATTAACTATTAACGATTCGCTTGCTGGCAAGCGAATAGGCATTATAAAAGAATATATGGGCGAGGGCCTGCAACCAGGTGTCAAACAACAGATAGAACAAGCTGTCCAAAAAATAAAACAGGCAGGTGCTGAAGTGGTAGAAATAAGTCTGCCCAGTCTGCCACTAGCTCTAGCTGTCTACTACATTCTGTGTCCAGCTGAAGTTAGCAGCAATCTAAGCCGCTACGACGGCCAGCGCTACGGTTACACTTATGCAGAGGCCAAAGACTTAGACGAGAGCTACATGTTGAGCCGCGAAAAGGGTTTCGGCAAAGAAGCTAAGCGCCGCATTATGATCGGCACGTACGTTCTAAGCAGCGGATACTACGACGCTTACTACAAAAAAGCCCAGACCGTTCGCACCAAACTTATTAACGAATTTAATGAGGCATTCGCTACGGTCGATCTTCTGCTGGGTCCAACCGCACCGGAAGTGGCCTTCAAGATCGGCGAAAATACCGAAGACCCGCTCAAAATGTACCTGACCGACATTATGACCGTAGCCGTAAACCTGGCAGGCGTGCCGGCCATAAGTATCCCTTGTGGTACCAGTGATAATCTGCCGGTCGGTTTGCAGCTGATTGCGCCACAGCGCGCCGATCGAGCCCTACTAGAAGCCGCCAAAGCCGCCGAAGGAGTTTTGGCATGATGGAGAACGTTATTGTAGCGGTGGCAGTTGTGCTGATCCTGGTGCTAGTATTTGGTAGCGGCTTTTTGCTGAAGCGCCGTCCGAAGAAACTCAACCAGGACTACTACCTAGAGCGTTGGCAAAAACTACAGCACCAGTGCAAAGACAAGGCAACTTGGCCACTGGCAATTATCGATGCCGATAAACTGCTTGATGATGCCCTGAAGCGCCTGCACTACAAGGGCAAAACTATGGGCGAGCGCCTGGTTAGCGCCCAGCACGAAATTACCGACAACGATGGCGTATGGTATGGCCACAAATTGCGCAATCGCTTGGTTCACGAAGACAGCGTTAAGCTAAACCAAAGCATGGTTAAAGACGCTCTACTGGGCATACGTTCAGCCCTAAAAGATCTGGGAGCCATCAAATGAGTGCGCGTGGCGATTACAAAGTAACTATCGGCATAGAGTGCCACGTGCAGTTCAAGACCAAGACCAAGCTGTTTAGTGGTGCCGACAACGATGCTCGCGAAGCCGCTCCGAACACGCTAGTAAACCACATAGACTTTGGCTTGCCTGGCGCGTTGCCAGTCTTGAACCGCGAAGCCGTGCGTCTGGCTTGCCGGGCGGCTTTTGCGCTTGGCGTAGCTCCGCAAAAATTCAGCAAGTTCGACCGCAAGCACTATTTTTACCCCGACTTGCCGATGGGCTACCAGATTACCCAGTACGACGAACCGATTATACTTGGCGGCGAAGTTCGAATTAGTCCTGAAAAAACCGTTAAAATCACGCGCGCCCACATGGAAGCTGACGCTGGCAAGTCGACTCACCCAGCCGGGGCTGACTACTCACTGGTTGATCTGAACCGCGCTGGTACGCCGCTGCTCGAAATTGTCAGTGAGCCAGACATGCACACCGCCGAAGAAGCCAAAGCCTACGCCAAAGAGCTGTGGTTGCGCATGAAGTATGCCGATGTGTCAGAAGCTAACCTGTACTACGGCAACATGCGTTTTGATGTTAACGTTTCGGTTAGCAAAACCGATGAACTAGGTACGCGCACCGAAACCAAGAACCTCAACAGTTTTCGCAGCGTCGAGCGTGCGGTCGAGTACGAAGTTGAGCGCCAGATTGCCGAACTCGAAAAGGGCAATAACATTGTGCAGGAAACCCGCGGCTGGGATGACTCGGCCCTAAAGACTTTTAGTCAGCGCAGTAAAGAAAACGCCGATGACTACCGCTACATGCCCGACCCGGACCTGCCACCTATTGTGCTTTCCCAAGAGTATATAGATGAGATTAAAGCTAACATGCCGGCAATGCCAGACGATTATCGCCAAATCTTGGCCAACATAGGCATAGACGAAAAGACGGCCGAAGACATTGTAGCCGTACCAAACACTGCTATGGTAGTAAAGCGTGTTTACGAGGCTGCTGGGGCCTCACACGCCAAACGCGTAGCTTTTTGGCTGCTGCAGCCACAAACAGACGACGATGCTACTGCGGCCACAACAGAGGTGGCTAGTGATGCCAGCCTAATTAAGCTGTCGCAAATGGTCGAAGATAACAAGCTGAGCAGTACCGCTGCCAAAGAAGTCCTAGCGGAAATATTAAAAACAGGCGATGACCCGGAAAAAATTGCCGAGGCCAAAAACTTGGTCCAGGAAAGCGACGAAGGGGCCATTTTGGAAATCGTGAAGCAAGTTCTGGCCGAAAACGCCAAGGCTGCCGAAGATGTTAAGAACGGCGAAATGAAGGCTATTGGCTTCTTGGTGGGTCAGGTTATGAAGCTGTCTCAGGGCAAGGCCAACCCGGCGCTGGCTACCGAGCTGATTAAAAAGCAGCTAGGCGCTTAGATCGCCGCCGCCGTCCGGCCCCAAGCGCCACTCGAGTTCCGTCAGAAGATCATCGAATATTCTAGTTTGGATTTCATCATAGGTACCCTTAAGAGTCTGGGTAGGCCCACCTGGCGCTATCCGGAAAGTAATTGTTGGATCGGTTGATTTTGTACTAAATCCAAAGACAGTAGTGGGCTCGAAGTTATTTGAGTCGCCGACTGACGTTTTGTAGTGAATTTCGTTTTCTCCTTGATCAATCAAGTCGTAGTTATTGCTCGCCAGCTGACGTATACGAACAAATACGACCTCGCCCTTCGAAACTCGGATAGGTGGCGCAAAAAGATAGGCGTTGCGATTGAGCGGGCGTGGCACGATGTTGCCCGACGCAAAGGTAAGCCTGTCGGCTAGCTTTGTAGCGCGCTGAACCAGTTCGCGGCTGCGATTGGGTTTTTCTTTGTCGCTAAACAGCGGTACAACATTATCTGGCTTTCTAGGTATCTCGCCCATAGACACATTCTATAACAAGCCTTAAAAGTTGCAGTATATTTAAGCGGTGGTATATTAGACTCATGAACTTACAACTTTCTACCACCCAAGATGTGTTTTTAATTATCGTAGTAGTGGCTATCGCTTTATTCTTCGTGACGGCTGCCATACTGGCAATTGCTAGTACTTTGCTAGTGAAGAAGGTTAAAGAAGTAGTGGCTAAGGCCGAAGAGGCCATTGACTCGGCCCAAGAAGCTATCGAAACGGTTAGTAACTTAGGTAAAAAGTCTCGCGGCCCTCTGGCCGTCCTGAAAACTATCGCTCACATTGTTGATACTGTAGACAAGGGGAAGAAGTAATGGCCAAAAAGAAGCAGCAAAATGCAGCTGGCAAATTTGCAGTCGGCGCAGCCATAACAGCCGTAGTGGGTTATGTCTTGGGCGTACTAACGGCTCCTAAAAGTGGCAAGGCTACCCGCAAAGACATCAAGGACAAGGCCAATGTCAGCTGGGCTAAGGCCGAGAAGGAGCTCAAGAAGCTTCACACCGAGCTAACTGATGTCATCGACGAGACCGGCGACCAGATTAAGAGCCTAAAGAGCAAAAAAGAAGTCAAAGAAGCTCTAGACAAAGCTGGCGAAGCCAAGCAAAAAGCCCGCGAAGTTTTGAGTGCTTTGCATGAGGGCGATAGCGATGACAAAGAGCTCAAAAAAGTTATCCAAGAAGCTACCGACGCTATTCAGCGCCTCAAAGATTTCTTAAAGAAGTAGCCTAAATCTTCAAACTGGTTTGAAAACTTGGGGAACTTGCCAGGGGTTGATTTTGTCGTCGCGACAATATCTTGCCCTGGCATGCAGTTCTACGTGTTGATGTCCGAGTGCGGATCGTGCTCCCTACTCGATCTGCTCTCTTGGGCTGCCTTGTACATCTCCCCGAAGCTGTTGGGATGCGGGGTGTTTGTCCAGGAGGCGAGCGACGTGGCGATGCCGTGCAGAAGCAGGTTCTGCACTTCGGTCGCATCGGCCAGGCGGCCAAGCTCTCTTGCTTGCTGGTACTAGGGAGTCAGATCCGAAACCATCCTTATCTTCCTTTCCGGTCGTGCTTGATGTTGTCGTGCACTTCCAGCACGATGCCGACGGTTGTCGGAACCGGCTGGCTGGGCGAGGCCTGTGAGGCGTTGGCCTGCTGGTGGGCCTTGATGGCCTTCTGTAGGACGCCCCGCATGAACTCGTCCTCGCGGATCCACATGGCGCCGATGGCGTCGTCCTTCTTGGAGGAAAGGCGGCCGACACAGGCGAACAGCAGCAGAGCCAGGCTGGCCAGGAAGACGATGAGAGCGAGGTAGCTCGCACCGTCGTAGGTCTGGTTGACTCCCTGGTAGCCGGACTGCCGGCGGCTGATCATGACGAAGCCGGCAAAGCCGGACAGGATCATGAAACCAACTGCCAACACGGCGATGAACTTCTGGAAATACGTCACTGGTAGCTCCTTGGTTTTTGGCAGGACTACAACATCGCTCTTATAAGCGGTGCTAAAATCCTGCCAAAAAACTAAGCAGTAGAACTGTGTAAATGTACACCGGAGCTGTCTCCAGCTCAACGGTGTTAACATTTTACCATAAACACAATGAAATGTCAATGTTGGCACTATGCTTGCCGTTGTAAAAAACAGGGCATTTTTGGGCAGCGTTTTGGTATAAACTATTAGCAGAAAGAGCTCAAAGGGTAATGACAAAGACTGAACTAAAACCGTCAGATTACGTACATCTGCATAACCATACGCAGTTTAGCTTGCTGGACGGTCTAACCAAAATTCCGGAGCTGATTCAATTTGCCAAGGACACTGGCATGGAAGCGGTTGCCATGACCGACCATGGTACGCTTAGCGGCACTATCGAGTTTTATAAAGAGGCTGTCAACAACGGCATTAAGCCAATCATAGGCATAGAAACCTATGTTGCCGCCCGCAAGCACACTGACAAAGATCCGCAAAAAGACAAAAACCGCTACCACCTTATACTGCTGGCCATGAACAATACCGGCTACCAAAATTTGATGCAGCTGAGTACCATTGCCAATCTGCATGGCTATTATTACTTCCCGCGCATTGACCATGACTTGCTGGAGCAATACAACGAAGGCATTATAGCCCTGAGTGCTTGCATGAGCGGCGAGGTAGGCGACGCGCTTAAAAACGACGATTACGCCAAGGCCAAAGAAGTTGCTGCCTGGTACAAGGGGGTTTTTGGCGACCGCTACTACATGGAAATCCAAGATCATGGCCACCCTGATAACGAGCTGCACAGTGCCGACCAGCGAGCCATAAACGAGCAAGTCCTCAAGATAGCCAAAGAGCTTGATATACCGGTGGTGGTAACATGCGACGCCCACTATTTGCATCATGAGGACCAGGATGCACACGAGATTCTGCTGTGTGTCGGTACCGGCTCTTTCTTAAGTGACGAAAAGCGCATGACGTTAAAGGATTTTCCGCTGCATGTTGAGAATCCGACCGAGATTATTAAACGTTGGGGCACTGAATATCCCGAAGTTATTACCAATACTAAGGCTATTGCCGATCGCTGCGAAGTTACGATAGATCTAGGCAAAATCCTTATCCCGAAGTTCCCGGTGCCAAAAGGCGAAGACGAAAAATCCTATCTGGATAAACTGACTTATCGTGGCCTGGCCTGGCGCTACGGCAAAGTTAAAGAGAAGGACACGGTGGATATGACCGTGGCCGAGGCCAAAAAGCATATCCCTAAAAACGTGCTTGAGCGCGCCGATTATGAAATGGGTGTTATTGACCAAATGGGCTTTAACGGCTACTTCCTGATCATTCAAGACTTCATTAACTGGGGCAAAGACAAGGGTATTGTGTTTGGGCCGGGCCGAGGTAGCGCAGCTGGCTCTATCATTTCCTATGCTCTAAAAATTACCGAGCTGGACCCGCTTAAGTACGATCTACTGTTCGAGCGCTTTCTTAACCCAGACCGTATATCTATGCCCGACGTCGATATCGATATTCAAGATACGCGCCGCGACGAAGTCATCCAGTACTGTGTGCAAAAGTACGGTACCGAGCGTGTAGCCAACATTGTGACATTCGGCCGTATGTTTGCCCGCAACGCCGTGCGCGACGTATCTCGCGTGCTGGAAGTACCTTACGCCGAAGCGGACCGCCTGGCCAAAATGATTCCGCCGCCGGTTCAGGGCCATCACATTCCACTTAAAAAATCGCTTGAAGACGACCCAGACTTGGCGCAAGAGTACGCCACAAATCCGACCAGCAAGCGCGTAATCGACCAGGCGATCATCTTGGAGGGTACGGTACGCAACCACGGCATCCACGCGGCCGGCGTGGTAATTGCACCGGATGACATTGTTAAATTTGCACCGCTGGAAATGGCCCAGAAAGGCGTGGTGTCTACCCAGTATCCTATGGGCCCCATCGAAGAGCTGGGTCTGCTTAAAATGGACTTCTTAGGTCTAAGCAACCTGACCATTATTAAAAACGCGTTGCGCATTATAAAAAGGGTCTATAAAAAAGATATAGATATCAACACCATCCCGCTGGATGACAAGAAGACTTTTGAGCTTTTCCAGCGCGGCGATACGACAGGAGTGTTCCAGCTTGAATCGGCCGGCATGAAACGATATCTTAAGGAGCTTAGGCCGACTGAGTTCGAAGACATTGTGGCTATGGTGGCACTGTACCGTCCGGGCCCCATGCAGTTTATTGACGATTTCATTGCCCGCAAGCACGGCGAACGCGAAATTACCTATCTGCACCCTAAAATGAAAGGTGCCCTGAGCAACACATACGGCGTCCTGGTCTATCAGGAACAGGTTATGCAAATCAGTAAGGACCTGAGTGGCTTCACTGGTGGGCAGGCTGACACACTGCGCAAAGCTATTGGCAAAAAGAAAATGGACGTGATGATGAAGATGAAGGCTGATTTCATCGATGGCGCCGTCAACACTTCCGGAGCAGATCGCGGTCAGATGGAAGTGTTCTGGAAGCAGCTAGAAGACTTTGCGGCCTACTGCTTTAACAAGTCGCATGCTGCTTGCTATGGTCTGATTAGCTACTGGACGGCTTACCTAAAAGCACATTATCCGGCTGCATTTATGGCGGCCCTTATGACTAGTGACTACGATGACACAGAACGCCTTAGTATTGAGATTACCGAATGTAAGCACATGGGTCTGGAGGTGCTGGCTCCGGATGTCAACGAATCGTTCGGCGAATTTGCCGTTGTGCCAGAAACAAACCAGATTCGTTTCGGTATGAACGCCATTAAAAATGTTGGTGCCGGTGCCGTTGATGACATTATCCGCGCCCGCGAGGAAAACGGCCAGTTCAAGACACTGGAAGATTTACTGGAAGGTGTCACGGCACGCATCGTCAATCGCAAGGTGCTTGAGGCCCTGACTAAAGCCGGCGCTCTCGATCGCTTTGGCGACCGTAGTACGCTGCTGCACAATATGGACACAATAGTGGCCTACGGGCAGAAACTTGCCAAGGAAAAAGCCAGTGGTCAAACAGACTTGTTCGGCAATATTTTGGACGATGCTGTTGGGCACAAGCCTATGCTTAAACTAGATAGTCCACCAAGCCCAATTAATCCACGTGAGTTGTTAGGTTGGGAGCGTGAATTGCTAGGGTTGTATTTATCACAACAGCCGTTAGAGGCGTTTAGTGTCCTGCTATCAGAGCAGACCATTCCACTCAATTCTCTAAAGCCGGAGCACGATGGCAAGCCCGTCCAAGTAGGCGGTACTGTCAGTGCATTTCGTGAGATTACCACCAAAAGCGGCCAGAAAATGGCCTTTGTAAAGATAGAAGACGAGTTTGGCGAAGCCGAAGCCATATTGTTCCCCAGTGTTTACCAGCAAACGTTAGGCTTGTGGGAACGGGATCGTATAGTGATTATAAATGGCAAAATTTCAGCTAAAGATCGCGACGGTAACTTGGGCGAAGAAATCAAAATTATGGCCGACGCCGCCCGCGAAGTTACGCATGAGCAAGCGGCCGCCTACCAGCCCACTGGCCGTAAACAGCGCGAGTTAAAAGTAGCCAAGCGTAAGGGCTCTGCACTGGCCACGGCCGTGGCTGCAGCCAAAGCAGAAAAGGTTGATACATCTAAGCCAACGCGTGTCTATATACGGCTTGCTAAAAGCGATGACCATGCCATGCTGGCTAATCTGAAGAGTGCCATAGATGAAGCTAGCGGCGACACCGAAGTAGTGCTGGTACTGGGCGAGGCTAAGCAGCCGGTTAAGTTGCCAACCCGCATGTCAGCCGAGCCGCAGGCCATCGAGCGTTTGCAGACTTTGGTGGGGGCACCTAATGTTGTTGTACAGTAGCCTATACATTTCTGCTCCGGAAATATAAAACACTCACACGTGCGGGTCTCAAAAAATGGTTTGATATACCATTTTTTGAGCTTCCGAGGTGCTCGTTAATTTATATTTCCTCCGCCCATTGCCATGCCCGAGAGTCGGATCAGACTATCGTGGCGGAAAAATTACATTCCGCTCGGCACCTCGGAATGCTCAAATTGTGATATATCAATCACAATTTGTGACCCGCACGTGCCAGGCGGAATGTAATTTTGTAGCCTATCAATGGACCTACAGGATGGTGCCGGCGGTGTTGGCTAGCAGCAGGGCTACTACGGCTGAAGCAATCAAGAACACGTCCATGAAGGGGTGTTTCAATACAAATTTCTCGCCACGTACAAGTACCTTGTGCCAAGCTAGCGCATGGCGTACAAAGAACAGTGCAATTGCCGCACCGCATAGTACGGAAACCAATATCTCGGCAATTGATGATGGAGTCAGCAACTGCAGCCTGGATACGGTCATAGCATCGCCGAGTACGGTTGGCAAGCTGGTGGCGCCGCCGGCAGCCGAATTGACTATGCCCACCGGTTCGCCATACTCTGCCACTACAATTGTGGCCGGTCCGTGGCCTTGGTAGTTCGGCGAGCTGGCTATACCAAAGCCTACATCTTGGTAATGGCTGTCTAGTAAGTTGGCCCGGTGCTCAGGACTGTGCATCCAGGCATCAACAATCTGGGCGCTGGAGCCAAAGCCGTAGGCCAGGTTCTCGCCAGCGGCTTCGTAGTTATAGCCAGCGTTGGTTATAAAGACCCATGGCTGTTGGCCGTCGGGTGTTTCGTGGCTCCAGTAGTTGCGCGTCGCCATATCATTGGCCTTGGCTTGGGCTGCGTTGCTTAGCTGAGTATTAAGCTCCAGAGCAGGCTCGCCGTTGGCCGTACGGTCGCCATTGGTCTGCCGTAGCAGCGTCTCAACACTGGCGTCGGTGGCATAGCCTAGGACATTACTGTGCCTCGGCTGCGATATCAAGCTATTGGCCAATATACCCAGGCCCAATACGGCAAAAACGGGCAAATATGGCCAGTATGATTTAACGTAATGTTTGTCTCGAGCGTGATGTGCACCGACGCGCTTGCGGTGGTTGGTAGTGGCTCTGGGTTTTTGTTTGGTAAGCGTCATGTTAACGCTTACTGTACCATAAACGTTTTAGTTTGTCAGCAACTCTACTAGGCAGCTAGCTCGGGGTGCGCACCAACCAGTAGGCTCTGCAATAAGCCATGCTCCAGGGTGTCGCGTGTGTGTGGAGGCTCTGGGTTTTTGTATAGTTCCAACAAGGCCTCGTCACGTATAACAATTCTGCCTAGCTCAAAGTCGTGGCGAGTGATAAAACTGAGCTCGCTTTCAGTATCGTCCTCTGCTCTTGTGG
>Ga0164242_10002915_pt1 | contig 19634 bp, 7 predicted proteins | sample OricomgcompostMG_FD_108783 | JGI IMG/M metagenome (GOLD analysis project Ga0164242, IMG submission 108783) | Miracle-Growth compost microbial communities from Emeryville, California, USA - Original compost - Miracle growth compost (MG) ... | reverse complement strand
GGCTTCCCTGGCTTCCCTGGCTTCCCTGCTGCGGTGCCTTGCCCGTCACCAGGCCGACCTGCGACAGGTCGAGCCTGCGCAGCAGATCCAGCACGTCCATCACCTTCTGGTATTGCACGGTCGAGTCGCCCTTCAGCACGATCGGCACATCCGGCGTGGTCGCCTTGATCGTACGCAGACGGTTTTCGAGCTCGTCCATCGATACCGGATAGGCGTCCAGATAAATCTGACCCGAATCGGACACCGTGATCGCCTTCGTCTGCGGCTTGGCAAGGCTCGTCGACGAGCTGGCCTTCGGCAGATCGACCTTGATGCCCTGTACCGAGGCCGTCGTCATGATGATGAAGATGATCAGCAGCACATACGCCAGGTCCAGCATCGGCGTGATGTTGATGTCGTCATACGGCTTGTCTTCGTCCTGAACCCGCATTTCACCGGCTCCTTAAACAGTCGTCCGCTCGCGCTGTTCTGCGTGGGCGCCGCGGCTGTGTGCTTCCGCCAGGCGCGTGACGAACTCGTCGACGAACACCTGCATGTTGGCGGTGATGTTCTTGCATCGGATCAGCAGGTAGTTGTAGCCAAACAGCGCCGGGATCGCGACGAACAGGCCGGTCACCGTCGCCAGCAGCGCGGCGGCGATACCCGGCGCGATCGCGTTCACGTTGACGTCGCCCGCGGCCGCGATCGCGGCGAACGTGATCATCACGCCCACCACCGTACCGAGCAGGCCGAGGAACGGGCCGCCCGAAATCGCGATCGTCAGCAGCACCATCTGCCTGGAGAGGCGCTGATTCTCGCGGACCAGCGTGGCGTCCATCGTCGCGCGGATCGCCTCGATCGACTCGCTCGTGATCACGGAGTGGCCGTTGCTTTCGAAACGGGTGCGAATTTCGTTCGCGCCGGCTTCGTACAGGCGGTAGAGCGGCGAGCGGCTCAACTGCCGGCCTTCCACCGATTCCCGTTTGACCTCGGCGAGGCCGAGCAGCGAACGGCCCGCCACTTCGCGAAAGCGCGTCAGGAAGACGCCGTTGGCGCGATCCACGAGGTTCACGTAACCGGCCTTGCGGTACATCACGACCCACGAGACGAGCGCCATCAGCAGCAGGATGCCGATCACGACCCATGCGTCGATCGTCACCGAGTGCACGATCACGCCGAAGTAACCGAAGCCGAAGCCCGACTGCTTTTCGTCCGCGCCGTAGTTGATCAGCTTCGACTCGGCGCCCTGGCTCATCGCGTCGACCGCGATCAGGTCCGCCGAACGCGCGACCTTCGACAGGCGCAGTTCGTCGATTTCGCCCGGGAAACCCGCGAAGCCGGCCGGCGCGCCGCTCACGTCGCCGGCAATCGCCGTCGGCGCGTTCAGCTTCGGCAGCGGCACGGCTAGATTCGCGACGGGCTTGCCGCCGACATAAAGCGTGACCTTCTGGCCATCCGCCGTGACGGCGATGTGGGTCCACGCGCCGGCCGGCACGGCCGACCCGGCCGGCGTGCGAGCCGGCGCGGCGCCGCCGTCGACCTCGACGAACGGCACGCCGTTGTCGAGACCGATCAGCAGCGCGCCGGCGCCGTCGCGGCGGCTATACAGCAGCGTGTTGGACGCGAGCGCGGCCGGCTTGACCCATGCGCTGAACGTGAAGCTGCCGCCCGCGGCCGTCGCGAGCGACGGGCTCGCCGCGATGTTCAGCGGCGCGGTGCCGTCGAACTGCGCGGCGCGGCCGATGATGCCGTCCTCGGCCACCGTCGCCGGCGCGTTCTGCGCGTTGTTGCCGTACGCCGTGATGTCACGCGGCGGCGTGCCTGCCGCTCCGTCGAAGTGATAGACGAGCGTGTAGTCCGGATCGAACGTATCGGACGGACGGCTGGCGTCGGGCGCCTTCTTGTTGCCGTAGTACATCCAGATCGCCTGGGTGGCCGCGACCGGAAGTTTCGGCACGTCCACCCAGACGAGCGCGACGCCCAGCAACGGATCGTATCGCTCGATGTGGTAGTTGAGCGGCGTCTTGTCGTCGGCGGCGACGAAACGGATGTCGGCGCCGCTGTCCTGCAGGCCGTCGAACTGGAAATTGCCCGAGTGCAGGCGAATCAGCAGCGGCACGCGGCCGACGTCCTGCGAGACGTTGCCGCCCTTCGGCGTCGTGTCGATCGTGATCGACTTGCGATACGACCAGTCGCCCTGCCACCAGGCATTTGCCACGCCTGGCAGCCCCCCCAACAATGCAACGAAAAGTACCAAGAGAATCCGCTTCACAATCCAATCCCCCGAAATGCCGCCCCGTTATTTGAGCCGGCAGAAACAATCAAAAAGGCTGCCGACTAGAAACTTGCCCGCACGTAAAAATCGAAACGCGGGTTGTACTGCCTCGTATAGACTCCGGCCTTGAGCGGGAACCCGACGTCGAGGCCCGCGCTCGCGTACTTGAGCAGGTCGATGCGCGTACCCACGCCGACCGACATCAGGTTGAACGTCGTGGTCTGTTCCGGCAGCGGGCTCAAGATCCACAGGCGAGCGGCGTCGACGAACGCGTGGAACCGCCATTCGTTGACCGCGCTGCCGACGTACTTCGCGAGCGACGGGCTGCGCAGCTCGACCGAGCCGATCACGCCGCTGTCCGCCGTGTCTTCCGCTTCGTAATAGCCGCGCACGGTGTTGATGCCGCCCGCCGCGAACTCCTCGCTCGACACGAGCGGCGACGCCGAGAACTGCGCGCTGACGTGGCCGTTGAGCTGGAAATCGCTGGGCAGCTTCTGCGTATGGTTGATGTCGAACTTGCCGTACAGGAAGTCCTGCGTGGCGTACCCGCGCTTGTTGTCGAAATAGCTGGCGTCGCTGCCGAGTCCGAGAATGTCGGTGACGAGCGAGGCCGAGAAAGTGGTCTGCGATTTCGGGCGGTTCAGCTGGCCGTTGTACGAGAACGTGATCGGCACGTAGCTGATCGGCGCCTGCGAACCTTGACCGTCGAGGGTCACGTTTTCGTCGAAATGCTTGTGATCGATTTCGACGCTCACCGACTGCGAATACTTGTCGGTCGACGGCAGCGCGTAGATGGCCGTCAAGCCGAACGAGGTTCCCTTGCCGAGAACGCTCGTGCCGCCGAGCGAGGCGACGTCCGAATTCGAGTGAAAGACCGATGCCAGCAGGCTCCAGTGCGTGCCCTGGAGCGGCGCCAGATACGAGAACGAATAGACTTCCGCATCGTCCGGATGCTGAGGCGCGATGATGCCGCTGGCCGAGATCACGTGGCCGAGCTGCCACAGGTTCGAGTAGCTCGCCGACGCGACCGTGCGCAGCGTCGAGGTGCCCGGGCTGTTGTCGTTGTTGACTTCCAGGCTGCCGTGCGCCGGGTTGTGATCCTCGACCTTGAGGTCCACGTCGAGCGTCTGCGGCAGCGCGCCGGGCTTCAGCACGGGAATGACCTGGCGGTCGGGCGTCTTGTTCAGGTCCGCGAGCTGCGCCTCGGCCTTCGTGAAGTCGGGCACGCTGCCCTCCGCGAGCGCCGGCACGGCGTTGCGGATGTCGAGCGGCGAATCGTATTTCGCGCCGTCGACACGCAGCCGTCCGACCTTGGCCTCGACCACCTGCAGCACGATCACGCCGTCCTTGACCTGCTGCTGCGGCAGCTCGACCACGACCGACTGATAGCCCTTGTCCTGATACACCTTCTGCAGCGCGTCGCGAGCCGCGTTGACGTCCTTGAGCGTCTTGCCCGGGCCCTCGAACGGATACACGGCTTTTTCGATCTCGATGCCCTTCAGCATCGTGTTGCCCCGCACGATGAACTCGTTGACGTCAAAGGCAGCCGGCGAACCTTTCGCCGGCGCCTGCTGCGCGTGCGCGCCGGCGGCGAACGCCATGCCGCCGAGCAGCACGAGGCCCATCAACCGCCGCCCGCGAACTTCCAACCGCTCCCCGCTCACTTCCGGCGTCATGCGCCACCCCTTTGTCGCTTGAAATCGTCGGCCGCTTGCATCGGCCTTGTTGAGTCGGTCGCCCCACACGATCTTCGCTTCATCGTTCTCACAACCTATTCTTCTTTCTGGTCCAGGCCCATTCGGCAAAACCGGCTGAGCAACGCTTTAATCGATCCTTTCCTCATAGACGGATCGACGCGTGGAAACCCGCACACTTTTGCGCTTTAAAATTTGGGCGGCCGCGCGAGGGACAACCGGTGGGCGTGCCTCCGGGAAAAAATTCAACAATGCGAATTAATCGACAGTCGATTCGGATACCGAATCAAATGGTGCGGAGTCGGGCTCGCTCCCGCTTCGGAACGAGCAGGGGCGGGCAGACGCCGGGAGGGAACGTTCCGCATGGCGGCGGCGAGCCGGATACGGGAAAGAGCGACCGGAGGCGATAGAGCGCGACGAGCGTTACTAGCGACGCCCGACAACATCCGCTACGGGAGCGCACTATCCCGGGTTAACATTTCAAAACTGTGACTATTCATATTGGCGCGCCGGCGCACGCGCTGCGGACGCAAATAAAAAGCTCCGGCGGACCTGTCGGTCGCCGGAGCTTTTCCGGGGAACAGCCGGAAGCAGACTCTACCCGGGCCTCCCACGCCCGAACACGCCGCCGGTTTATTCTTCCGTGATCAGGCAAGCCCGCGCGGCATCTCCCGTTGCCGCGCGGGCCCTCCGCTCATACGCCGCTCAGTTCGCGCTGCTCCTTCGGGGTCAAAATCGCGCGCTGGGTTTCTCCCGGCGCGCCCACACCGAGAATCGCGACGGGGCTCGACGGGTTGTAGCTGACTTGCGCCGGCTTGCGCTTTTTTCGGTCGTTGTCGTCAGCCGGTTCGCCAAAGCCCTCGACCTGCACCGAGATCACCCAGTGGCGCGACGAGCCGCCCGACGCAGTGCTCTTGACGAGGTTCTGCGCCATGTCCGAGATCGCCGACGTCGCCGCCGTGGCCGCCGTCAACGCGCCCGTATCGACCGTCGCCACCGCCGGCAGGCCTGTTTGCTTGCCCTGCACCGTGATGTTCTGCGTGTTGAGGACATGCAGCGCGGCGATGCTCAGGTTGCCCGACACGCGGATTCCCGCCTCGCCGGCGTCGATCGTGCCGTGCGGCGCGTACAGGTCCACGTCGCCCGGCTGCACGCCCGGCACGCCGATCAGCGTCGCGATGCCCGCGCCCGTCGTCGGCGTGACCGGCGACTCCGTCACGTTGCCGTACGCGTCGATCGTGAACTGCGGCGGCGAAGTCACGAGCGACGTTACCTTGCCCTTGCCCGCGTTCAGGTCGCCGTTGTCCGAGAACATCAGGATGTCGCCGCCCAGCTCGGTGAACGCGCGCGACTGCGCAACCACCACGCTGCCGTCCGTGAACGTGTTGATGTCGCCGCCACGCAGCGTCAGGAGGCCGGGGCGCGCGGTGTCCTTCTCGCCGGTCAGGTTCGGCGTGTCGTTCTCGAAGCCGAGCGTGATATTGCCGCCCGGCACGAGCATGTTGATGTCGCCGCCCGCCTCGGTGCGGATCGCGGCCTGGCCGTAGACCGACACGTCGCCCTGGTAGCCGGTCGTCGTGCCGCCCGGCGCGCTGCCCGGGAACAATGCCTCGATCGCGCGATAAGCGCGGTCATAGCCGTTGCCGCCCGCACCGAGTCCCGCCGCCTCGGCCTGGCCACCGGCCTTCAGTTCGGCGAAGTAGACCTTCTCGACGAACAGCAACTGCTGGTCGGCCGGCAGCGCCCGGAGCGCCGCGTAAGCCGCGGCCGCGCTCAGGGTCTGGCCGCTCGCCACGCCGCGCGACGCAAGCCACTGCTCGAGCTGCTGCAGGTAGGCCGAGCCGCCCTGCAGCGGACCGGCCGGATTCAGATAGTCGCTTTCGAACGCCGACAGATCCGGCCCATTCTGGCCCGTGCCGGCCATGATGCTGATCGACGCGCCCTGGCGCGGCAGCAGGCTGTTGTCGGCGTTGCCGACGCTGTCGATGCCGAGGCCGGTGGACAGATAAGCCGCCGACGTGTTGTTGACCAGGATGTCGCGGCCGGCCTCGACCATCGCATCGCCGGGTCCCTCGAAGCGGATGCTGAATACGCCGAACGCCGTTCCGACCGACGGGTTGACGATATCGCGCCCCGCCTGAATCACCGACACGTCGGTCAGATTGTTGTTCTGGATGTCGAATTCAGGATTGACAATGTCGACACCGGCACGGATAGCCGTCTGCTCGGTCGACATGAAGATCGGGTTGTCGATATTGCCGTCGACCGCATAGACGTGCGCGGACAACGGATCGCCGGTCTGCACGATCTGGGTGGGGGCCACGGTCAGGTTGGACTGCGAATTGAACGTGACGATGGACGGAGCCAGCGAATACACCGGCGCATAGTTGTTCGTATATTGCCCCGTCTCCCCGTTCATGCCGAACTGGATATCCTCGATGGACTGGCTGGCGAGCAGATCCACCTGCGCGGTCGTCGACGGTAACGCCAGGAACGGGGTGACGACGCCGGGTTCGTTCTCGAGCGACCCGCCGGCAGCACTCAACGAAACCCTGGAAGGCACGTAATCGCCGCCGATCGCGATGTCGCCGCCCCCTGCATAGGCGCTGATCGACGTATTGTCCGTATAGGTCGTGAACTGGCCGTACGGAAGCTGGGCGCCATAATCAAGAGGGATCTGGGTCGTGTTACCCAGCAGGCCGACCGGCGGCTCCTTTTTCAGGCTCACATATTCGGGGTCAACGCTCAGCTGGATGCGGGTCGGATCGCCGATGATCAGGTTCATTTCGTTGTCCGACACGACCGATGCCTGCGCGTCGCCGAGCGACAGGTTCAGGCGGCTCACCGGTGTCGCAGGATCGCCGATCTGCGCGGCATGGATGACCACATCGCCTTCGCCGTTCAGGACGGTGGAAGCGCTCAGTTCGCCGCCGACCTGCATGTTCAGATTGCCTCCGCCGGTCACCACCGCATCGGCCAGCGAAGTGCCGCCCGCGGGCATGCGGCCAGTGCTCGGCAGGCTGACGTTGACGTGGTTCATGTTGCCGCCCACCTGCAGGTTGACGTTGCCGCCGCCCAGCGCGCCGATGCCGAGGAACGCGTCGACGCTCGGAGGACCATCCACGTTGGCGCCTGGCGCAGGGCCGTATTGATAATCGTCGTAGAGCTGGTAATACGTACCGAAATTGACGAACCAGGTGCCCTGCGGCGGTTGACTGATCGGGGCTGTCGTCATCGTCCACAGCCAGTACATGGTGGGCTCGTCGCCGGAATACACCGTGCCGGGATTATTCGGCGATCGGGTCGTCGCGCTGGTCAGATCGCCTTGCACATTGACGGTCAGCGTGCCGCCGTGATACGGGTAGCTCGGATACAAGCCATCCGGGTAGAGATTGTCGTAGTTTTGCCCTGAGTCCGAATAGCCGAGATAGTTGCTCGGAGGCGCGCCGTAGTAATCATTGGACAAGGAGATAATCAACTGTCGCTGCGGATCGGTGAACCCCGCAACTTCCGGCGACGGCTCACCCGCCGTGTAGATGCCGAACGGCGTATCGAGCGTCATGTTGCCTGCGGCGGCAATCTCCAGGTCGCCCGTGCCCGTGCGCACCACGCTCGCGATCGGGTATCCGAAGCCGTCGTTGTGCACCTCGTTGAAATCCATGTTGCCCGTGCCCGGCGCGAGCTGGCTCGCCGCCATCAGTGCATCGGGGTCGGGGCTCGCCAGGTTCGCGCCCGACACCAGCCGGATGGTTGCGGACGGACCGTCCGCCGCCAGCGGCGCGACCGCGTAGATCGTGCCGTCCGGCGAAGTCGGCGGCGCTTCGAAGCCGTCGCTGATGCTGCCGTTGATCAGCAGGTTGCCCGCCGCGCGCAGCGTCAGCACCATCGGCTCGCCGTCGTAGCGGTACGCGTGCAGGTCGATGCCGTCGCCGCGGTTCGTCGGGTTCTGGATCAGCGTCATGTCGCCCGAGCTGCGGAACTCGATGCCCGGCATCAGGTTGAACGCCGGGTTCTGCGCGAGCGTGCCGAGGCTGGTGACGATCGCGCCGGCATAGTCGTTCATGTAGTTTTGCGCGGCCAGGTTCGCCGCTGCCAGATTGGCATCGACGTACGGATCGGACGTGATGTCCGTCACCGCCACCGCTTCCACGCCGAGCTGGTACGCGCCGTTCACCGTCGCGCCATCGTTGACGAGCGCGATGCCCGAACCGGTGCGCGGCGCGCGCAGCCACACCTGGCTGCCGTTCGCGCCGTCGCCGCTCACGTCGATCACGGTGCCGTTGGCGAGCGTCAGCGTGCCGCCCGACAGGCCGTCAATGCCGAGGAACACATTCCCGCCATCGTTACCCGCCACGGTCGCGTGAGCATCGAGCTGGCCGCTCACGTTCAGGTTCTGGCCGGCCGACAGGCGGATCGTGCCGCCCGTCGCGCCGCTTGCGTCGAGCTTGCCGTTGACCGTCACGTTGCCGGTCATCGCGGACAACTCGATGTCGGACGCCGTGATGTTGCCCGCCGAGATACTGCCGTTCTGCAGCGTCAGCGACTGCTCGCCGCTGAACCCGCCGATCGCGCCGAGCAGCGCGCCGCTGTCACCGTTCGCGACGCTCACCAGCGCCTTCGCACCGGTATAGCCGGACGGCGTGCTGGTATCGAACGTGCCGTTCAGTTGCGCGGTGCCGACCGGCGCCGAGACGTTGAGCGTGCCGCCATTGCCGCCCTGGTCCGAATCGAGCGTATCGATCGCCATGCCGGTCTGCTCGAGCGTGCGCAGGTCGCCGCCCGCGAGGTTCATGGTCGCGCCCGCTGCCATCTCGACATTGCCTTGAGACGAATTCAGGTTGATCGTGCCGCCCGGCGCGATCCGCACCACGTCGAAGAACGGCGTCAGCGCGCCCGACACGTCGAGGTCGGCGCCGCTCGCCAGCGTCACGCCGTTCGTGCCGTTCAGCGCGAGCGTGCCCGACGGCAGGTCGATGTCGGTCGCCACGTTCACGGTCCGGCCGCTTGCGCTCAGATGCGCGCCCGACGACGAGGCCTCGCCCGCCGCGGCGGCACCCGCCGCACCGGCCAGGAAATTCACGGCTCCGGTTGCCTGCAAGCTCGTATTCGCGCCGCTCTGCGCGGTCACGAGCGGTGTGCTGAGCGTCAGGTCGCCGCTCGTCTGATAGGCGCCGGCTCCGCTGCCGACCACCTGCGACGACGCGTTCAGCGCCACCTGGCCGAATCCGCCGAACGACAGGTCGCCCGCACCCAGCGTCAGGCCGGTCGCGTTCAGCGCGAGCGACCCTTGCCCCGTGCCCGTCGCGGCGACGCTCGTGCTGCCGCCTTCGAGCGTCAGGTTGCCCGCCGTCAGCGTGGCGGTGTCGCCCGCCGCGCCGAAGCCCTGGATCACCGGCGTATCCAGCGTCAGGTTAGCAACGATCGGGGCTCCCGTCGCGTCGGTCGTGCCGAGGTTGGCTGAACCGTAGAAATCGATGCTTTGCTGCGCATTGAGCGTCAGGTTCGTGGTCGGCGCAATGCCGTGCGACGGATCACCCGAAGTCAGCGCGGCCAGCACGCTGTCGGTGAGGTTGAGCGCGCCGGGGTTGTTGCCGCCCGCATCGCCCACGTTGATCGTCTGCACCGTCACGCCGATCGACGGCGCCGCGAAGCCCGCGCTGTCGTCGACCGACAGGTCGCCGGTCGCCGCCAGCACGATGTTGCCGAGCGCGTCGATCTGCGAGCCCGCGCCGAGCGTCAGGCCGCCCGGCGCCGCATTCCTGAACTCCACCGGCAGCGCCGACGGCGCGTTGGTGGCCACGAGCAGCGAACCGCCGTTCAGCAGCGCGTAGTTGCCGAGCGTCAGGCCGGTCTGAGGATCGGTCGGGAACAAGTCGGCGAACGGCGCATAGCCGGTGGTGTCGATGCGCGCGCCGCTATCGACCGTAATGGCGCCGGTCGCGGCCACCATCACCTCGGGCGCCGTGATGTCGGCGTGACTGCCGATCAGGATCTGCCCGGCCGACGTGGTGATCGACAGCGCATTGGGCGTTTGTATGCTGGTGCTCGTGGCGGAATCGTAGTAGCTCCCGCCAATCGTGCGCGTGCCGCCGATCAGCAGGCTCTGCGCGCCGATCGCGTCGAGGTCGCTGGCGTCGAGCGCGACGTAGCCGGCCGGCGCGGTATCGCCCGGGCCGAGAATGGCGAGGTCGGTGCCGATGATGTTCGTCTCGCCGCCACGGCCGCCCGAACCCGGAGCGAAATCGCTCTGGCCGCTCCAGCCCAGTGACTGCGTCACGTCGATCGTCATCTGGCCGGCGTCGGCCGGCAGCCATGGCGCCACCGAATCCGACGTCTGCGCCTGCGCCGCGAAGAACGCCTGCACCGTGGTCTCGTCGTATTGCGAGTGCTTGCGCACCACATTGCCCGGCGTGACCTGGAAAACCGAGTTCAGGCTGTCCTTGTACGGCGTGTTCGCTACCGTGCGATAGCCCGACACCAGGTAAGAGCCGTCCGGCAGCTGCTGTGTCGTGGGTTTTTGCACGGTCTGCGCCATATCCACGGTCACCTTGAACGCCCCGGGCAGCAGCGCGTAGTGGCCCGGCAACAGGGTGTAGGTGCCGGCCGGCAGGCCGGGCACGCCGCTCAGGTAGACCTGGTCGCCAGGCTGCAGGTTGACCGGCGCGGCGCCGCTGACCGACGGATTGCTGGTGTCCATCAGCGGCGAGCGCGGCGCATAGCTGTTGCCGAGGCTCGGCAGCACCGCGAAGGTGTTGACGCCGTTGAGCGTATCGTTCGTGCCAAGCGAGCCGCTCACGAATTGCGCGCCGTACAGGTCGCCGCCGCCCGACACGTCGACCTGGGCCGCCGGCTTGCCCGACGCCGAGCCCGACACCGCCAGGTTGCCGCCGTAGAACGAAATGCTCTTCGTGACGGGCGCGGAAACCGACATCGGGACGGCTACCACGGCACCGTTGTTGACCGACACCGTCAGGCCGTAAGCGTAGGACAGCGAGCCGTCCGGCTGCCCCCACGGCACGAGCAGGTTGTCGCCCGACACCGAAGTCACGCTGCCCGGCAGCAGGTTGATGGTCTGCACCGCGGACGGATTGGCCGGATCGCCGAAACTCAGCTGGCCGAACGGCGCGCGCAGCACGCCGCCCTGCTCGATGTCCGATGCGATGATGTCCAGCGCGCCGCCCGCCGACAGCGGCGCAACCGGCAGCGTGTCGCTGTTGCGCGCGAACGTGATCACGCTGTCCGCGCCGCTCGCGGCGATCGTGTAAGTCTGGGCGTCGCTCGTGACCGGGTAGGCCTGCGCCGATACGAAGTCGAGATCGCCGAGCGTCTTGAGCGCACCCAGCCCCGTCGCGGTAGTCGAACTGGCTGCCGGTGCGAAGCGGATGTCGCCGCTGCTGTCGAAGGTCATCGTCGCGAAACCCGGCAGCGCAACCGACGTGGCCCCGTTGGGATAGCTCGCACCGCTGGTCAGGTTACCGTTGAAGTCGATCAGGTCGCCGTCGACCTCCAGACTGGCCGTCCCGGCAAACGGAGCGGCAGCGTTACTGGCGAGGCTGCCGGAAGTCGCAACGAAATTCGACGCGCGCTGTCCCGAACCGATGTCGACGTACGGCGCCGACAGCGTCACGTTGGCGCCGCTCGTCGCGGTCAGGTTCTGGCTGGCGATCGTCAGGCTGCCCGTTGCGTGCAGGTTGACGTCGCCGTTGAACGCGAGCGCGTCCAGCCCGTTCAGCGTCACGTCCGCGAAATTGCCCGCCATGATGCGGTTCGCACCGATCAGCATCTCGCCGCCCGGATCGGCGCTGTCCGGCACGCCGGTGGCCGCCGTCGCGCCGGCCGGGAAGGCCGGGTCGTCCTGGCTCAGCACCAGTTCGAAGCTCGGCGGGGTGTACCCACCGCCGGCAAAGCCCCACTGGCTGACATTGAGCGAACCGCCGTTCGTGGTCGGGCTGCCGCCCGCGCCGAGCAGGGTGCCGTCCCAGAGCATGCCCGACGAGGCGCCGATGTTGATCGCGCCACCCTGGGTCGCGACGGCTTCGGCCGACGTAACCGGCGAGCTCAGCCGCGTGCCCGCCGTCACGGCCGACTCCGTGCCCGCCGCCCCCGAGACGTCGAGCACCGAACCGGGCGCCGCGACGACCGTGCCGACCGGCAGCACGGTCATCCCCACGCCGTCGTTCGAACCCGGCGGATAGGTGGAAGAGGGGTAATAGCCTTCGCCCGGCGCGTTCTGATTGATATTGATCGTGCCGCCATTCAGCGCAATGTCGTACGGCCGGCCGCTCGCGTCGGTCGAGTTCTCGACGAGGCCGCGGGCCAGCAGTTGAGCATCCGGGCCGATCCAGAGCGTCTGCGTCGGAATGTTTTCGCGCGGAATGTAATCCGTCAGATCCAGGTTGATCGTGCCTGCCGGCGCATCGATCGTGCCGTCGACCAGCATCTGCTCGGCCGCGTGCAGGCTGACCGTCGCGCCCGGCGCCGCATCGATGCGCGCGCCCGCGCCGAAGCTCAGCGAGCCGTAGTTCGGGTCGTCCGCGCTCAGGGTAAGGTTGACGGGCGCGGCCTTGTCATACAGCGGCAAGACGCCGACCGTCGCGGCAGTGAAGACGCTGCCGCCGGTCGGCATCGCCAGGGCACTCGCGGCCGGGATCAGGTTGGCCGGCGCGAGGTCGATGTCCGTGCCGGGCATCACGTTCAGCGCGCCGTAGGTCAGCACGGAATAGCCGCCGAAACCGCCGTCCGAGAAAAACTTCGGCGACAGCCATAACGTCGACTGCGTCGAATCCGGGTCGCTCGTTGCGGTGTCGACACCCTGCATGCCGGGAATGACGCCGGTATTGCTGGTCGCATTCGCCGGCGCGGCGCCGCCGATCTGTACCGACGGAGCCGCGAGCGTCAGCGTGCCGCCGTGCTGGAAGCCGTATGATTCGATGGTGCCGTCGAGCACCAGCGCGCCGGCGAAAGTCGGCGCGCCGACCGTCGAGGACGTCGCGCCGCTCCCCGCCACCAAGGTATTGTTGGTGATCAGGCTGATGTTGCCGCCGGTGCCGACCGGAAGGCCGTTGGACATCCCGACCTTGCCGTTGGCCTCGACCCAGCCGCCCGACGACGCGTCGATCGTGGAGCCCGCGCCCAGCGAGACGCCGGCCACCGCGCTGATCGACACGTTGCCGCCGTTATAGGCCGCCAGTGTGAATGCGCCGTCGCTGCCGAGGAGCCCGCTTGCCGCGTCGTTGGTCCAGAGCCCGCTCGTATCGATGGAGCCGGTGGAAGCGACGTCGACCGCGCCCATGTTGGACGAACCCGCCGTGAGCGCAGTGGTGATCGAAACCGAACCGCCGTGCGCGACGAGCGCGCCGCCCACCGAGACGCTACCCAGCGCATTCAGCGTGATCGAACCGCCCGTCGCCACGCTGAGCGTCTGGCCGGCCGCGAGATCGATCGACGGCAAAAAGCCCCTCCCGGACGGGTCCGCCTCACCCTGGCCGGCAGAAATCGTGATGCTGCCGTAACCGGCATTGTCGAGCGTGCCGGTCGACAGATGGAACTGATCGATCCAGTCGGCGGGCAGCAGCGTGGACGGATCGCGTTCGCGCGTGTCGTCGGTCACGCTGTTGTCGCTGCCGGTCACGTCGGCGCCGGCGAAGACGTCGTCCGGAATCTCATACGGGTCGCCGATCGTCACGGTCAGTGGCATGACAGTCGCGCCCCCCGGCACTGCGCCGCCAATCTGCAGCGCCCCCGCCTGCGCGAAGCTGCCCGGCGTGCGCTGCGTGACGCCGTTGAATACGCTCGCGTTGACGTTCGCATCGAGTTCCGCGGTGTTGGCGAGAACCTGCAGGGCGCCGGCATTGGCCCCCTCGATGTATTCGCCCTGCCACACGCTCGTCGGCATCAGCCCGTTCACGTACGTGTTCGTCACGCCCCAGCGCGGGTGCGTGTCCGTGAAGCCGAGGCCCACCGACGTGTAGGTCAGGTCGCCCGGCGCGTTGTTCGCCGTGTAGACCTGGCCGTCCGAGCCCAGCAGCAGCGTCTGGTTCACGTAGCCTGCCTGATGGTCGATCGTGCCGCCCGCGATGTTGATCGACGCGCCCGGACGCATGATCACGTCGCCCGTCGACACGATGCTGACTGTGCCGCCCCGAGTCAGGCGCTGGTCGAGCGTCTGCGCAATCGTGCCGAGCCAGCCCGAAATCTCGAGCAGGCCGCCCGCCGTGTAGATCTGGTCCGACGCCACGTCGTCGAGCTCGGACGGATCGATGTTTACCCAGATTTTCTGGTTGGTCAGGAGGCCGCCCTGCTGGACCGGCGAGTCGCGCAGTTCGTTGCTCTGCACGTCGACCAGCACCGCATCGTCGGCAGCCGCTTCGGCCACGCCCTGCAGGCCGGACACGTCGATCGTCGCGCCCGGCGCCACGTAGACGCGCGCGGCATCGTCCTGGAACTGCGGCTGGTGGCCGGGCACACTCCCTCTATCCAGCTGCATCATGGTGAGCGGGTTGTCCGTCGCCTGCAGCTTGACCTTGCCGGCCGGCGCAAGGAGGCTCGCGCCACCCAGCACGTCGATCGTCTCGCCTTCGGCCTTGATCACCGATTGCCCCTGCGGCTGGCCCGCGAGCGCGGTCTCGCCGGTCTCGTCCGGCAGCACCGCCGTCACGCTGCCCGGCTCATAGGTGACGAGGCCTTCCGAGACCGGCACAACGTAATAAGCCGTCGTGGTGGTGGTGGGATTCCAGAACAGGGTCTGTACGCCGCTTTGCGCAAACAGCGTGACCGTACCGGCCTGATCGACCGAGGTGCTCGCCAGCGCGATGCCCGCCTGATCGACGTTGAGGCCCACCATCGACACGTTGCCGGTCGGTGCGTACAGCATCCCCTGCGCCGTGTTCGTCGCCGTGCCGCCGTTGTCGACGTTCGCCGTCACGCCGCGCACGTCCGGGTCGCCGCTTTGCGTCAGGTACACGCCGCTGCCCGCGGCCAGCAGGATCTGCCCGTTCGGCGTCGTGATCGTGCCGTTGTTCGTCACGTTGCTGCCGAACAGGTACACCGAGCCGCCGCCCGCCGTCACCGACGGCGACGGCGCCGTCTGGATTTGCGCGCCCGCCTCCACCGTCACGTCACCCGCCGGCGTCGCCTGGTCGTTCACGAACTGCGGCGGGCTGATCTGGTTCGTCGTCGAGCTCGTCTGCTGGTTCACGATCCCCTGCAGGAACTGCTGGTTCGTGATCCCCAGCGCCGATGCCACCAGCGAGTGCACGTTGATCTGGCTCGTCCCGCCGAACAGTATCCCGTTGTGGTCGATCAGCAGCACCTGCCCCTGCGCCTTGATCGAACCGAGAATCTGGCTCGGCACGCCCAGCGGATCGCTCACCCGGTTCAGCACCGTCCAGCTGTTCGTCCCGTCCGGCTGCGTGCCGCCGCTCTGGTCGAAGTACACCGTCGTGTTCCGGCCGACGTTGAAGGTCTTCCAGTCCAGGATCGCCTTGCCCGTGTTCGCCGCGCCCTGCGCGCTGCCGTCGCTCGCCACCTGCTGGATCGTGACCGTGGTCTGGCCGTTGGCCGTCGTCTGCGTCGGCTGGCTCGCGTTCATCCACGTGCCGCCCTGCAGCACCTGCAGCCCGCCGGTCGTCAGGCCGTTGGGCACCGACGACGGCGCGGCCGCCGCCAGCGCGGCCGCGTTCGCCTGCGCCGCCTGCTGCGCGGCGATGACCTGGGCCGCATTGCTGAGGTTCCGCACCGACTGCAGCGCATGTTGCTGCGCCGCCGCCGCGCCCGCCGCGCTCGACCCCGCGAACGGCAGCGTCCCGCCCGGCAGCGGCTGCCCGGTCGCCAATGCCCGCGCCGCCGCGCCCGTGCTGATGCTCTGCCCGATCTGCGCGAGATTGACGATGCCCGCCGCGTGCGCGTTCGCGGCAGCCCCCGCCGCCAGCATCAGCGCAACCGTGCGGCAAATGGGGCTAAGTTTCGGCGTGTGTTGTGTCGATGGCCTGGTCGACTGGATTGAGGTACGTTTCCGGGCACTCATGAGCAACTTCCCCTGATGGCAAGCAAGTTCGACGTTGTAAGTAAAGGCGAGCCCGAAAAGCGCGGCTCTTGTCTGAACTGACGAGTCGATTTGCTGGAAGTCGCAATTTGAGCTTCGGGTGCGTCGAGCCTGTGAAAAGCAGTGCGCCCGAAGACAGTCCGGCAAGCGAAAGCGCGATGGAAGAAGCTTTAGCTCAGCAGGACAATATTCCCCGGCAACTCCGTTACATGCGCGCCGTACAGGTCTCGGATCGTGAGGATCGCATCGTCGAGCCGCCGGATCGAAAACTGCGCATGCACTCGGCTTTCGCCCAGTTGCGGGTTACGCAAAATGAGTTTTCCCGCGCGATAGCGATTGATCTCGTTGACGACTTCCGCGAGCGGCACGTCATTGAACACGAGCAATCCCCTGCGCCATGCCGTCACGTCCGCTGGATTGACGCGCGATACGGGCCGCACACCACGACCGTCATAAATGACTTGCTGCCCCGCTGACAGGCTCAGGCGCTGCGACGGATGCTCAACGCGGACTTGACCGTCCACGCATGTCACACACACCTGACTGCCGGTACGCCGGATATTGAAGCGCGCCATGCGCGCACGAACTCGCCCGCTTGCGGCGACAACGACGAACGGACTGCCCGTCGCATGGGCCTGCGCGCCGGAAGCCATTCCGGTGACGATCTCGGCTTCCCCGGCGAGAAGATCGATGCCTTGTTCGGCTCCGTGGCCGCCACGCAATACATCGATGCGCGACTGCGTATTCAGATGGACCACGACGCCGTCCGCCACCGCGAGTTGCTGCTGTTGGCCCCTGCCCGTGCGGAAATCGCCCGTCAGGTCGGTCAGCGAAGGCCATAGCTGCAAGGGCGGCGCGAACGCCAGCCAGGCCGCGGCCACCGCGCCGCCGCCAGCGACAAACGCGCGCCGCCCCGGCCGGACGCGACGCGAGCGTTCGGCGCGCGAGCCCCACGCGCGGCCCATCGCCCATGCGCTGTCGTCGAGCGTGCTGGTCGCCGTCCCCAGCGTGTCCCATACCCGTCGCAGTTCGTCAACCGCCCGCGCGTGCCGCGGATCGCGCGCGCACCAGTGCTGGAACGCGTCGGCATCGGCACGCGTGGCCGAGCCCGAACGCATGCGCAGCAACCACGTCTCGGCCTGTTCTTCGATCGCCTCGTCGGCGTCGGTGTCCGCTTTACCGGTAAGCATGGTGTTCAAAATTTCCGCCGGCCATTCGTGTTGCCATCGTAAAAGGCAGTAGTCTCCCGCATGCTGGCCCTGCAGTGCCGCAGCGCATGGCGCAGTTCTTTTTCGACAAGGCTCTCGGAAATGCCGAAACGCCCGGCGATTTCGCGGTTCAGCTGGCCCTCGACGCGGGCCGCCATCAGAATCGCCTGCTGGCGCGCCGTAAGCTCGCGCACCACGCCCTGCAAGGCCTCGACCTCGCGGCGTGCCGAGACGACGCGCTCGGGATCGGCGAGTTCGTCCTGCACCTTGAGCATCTCGTCGACCTCTCCCTCGTTCAGATGCCGCCGCTCATCGCGGTGCTGATCGATCGCGATATTGGCCGCGATGCGAAGCAGGTAGGCGTCGGCATTGGCGACCGAGGTCGGCTCGCTCATCGCTTCGAGGCGCAGCCAGGTTTCCTGCAGCGCGTCGGCAGCCCGGTCGCGCGAACCGACAATATATTCCAGCCGCCTGCGCAGATGCGAATAGCGCGAAGTCAGCAGACCTTTCAGACGAGAACGGGTTTCGTCAGGCACGGGATTCAGTCCTCGTCGGCACGTTGGGAACAGTCGGACAGAACGCCGTCGCCTTCCGGACGCAGCAGGATAGTGACCGGTTCCGGCATGGACGCGGGAGCCGGCTCGTCGAAAACCAGCGCGCGCATCGTTTCCGCAATCGCCGCATCGCGCGCGGCATCGCCTGTCGAACCCGCGATGCGCGACGCCACGACCCCGCCCTGATCGCCAATGCGCATGCTGACCGCGAGCCGGTAGCTGCCCGGACGAGTCTCGGGAGATTTGCACAACGCCTGCGTGATGCGCATCTGCACCATCGCAAGATAGGGACGATAGTCGGCGCCGTCGGACTGCGCTCCATCGATGGTCAGCAGCGAGGCCGCCGCGACCGGCGCAGACGCCTCGTCGGGGGCCACAGGCGCCGCAACGATGGTGATGGCATCCGGACCGGGGAATCTTGCCCGTAGTCCGGTCCCCGCCAGCATGCGCTGCAACGCATCGCGCGCGCTGTAGTCGCCTTCAACCGGAGCGCTCGTCCGCCCGTTCAGCATGTTGCTTTGCATCAGCACCGACAGATGAGTCAGACGGCCGAAGGATTCCAGCGCCTCGGCCAGCGGCTGCGCGGGAATGTCGAAGTGTGCGATCCCGCCGATGCCGTGGTCGACCGGCTCCGTATCCTGTGCCCATGCCGAGCCGTGGATCAGCAAGGCGCCGGGCAGCACGATGCAGGCGGCCAGCGCGAGAACACTGGTCGACGCTCGTGTCATGTCATTTCCGGGGATACAAAAGTGAGATCGCAGCGCGATGGCTCGACAGCGCAATGGTTACAACAGCAGCTTCACAGGGTGCACACTGTAAAAATAGAATGTGACGGGTGCGTGTCAATGCAGCCGGATGTTTTTCCTTGCGAAAAACCCGCTGCTGACCTCGATCGGCAAAGGCCCTCATGCTTCCCAGGTAAAGTGCGGGATACCCCGTTCCAGTACGTCTTTACAGTGAAAGACAACGCTGCCTGGTATGAACGTACGCGCCGAGCCACCGCTTTATCCGGTGGGGCACGAGCGCAAGACGGAGGTCGTCCATGTCACTGACTGAACTGTTATGGGAATGGCTGACCGGGCCGATGTACAACCGATACGTCGCAGCGACGCTCAAATTTCGTGACGCGCGGAACCGGGCCGCGAAGTGGCCCGTCACATGGCGCGCGCCCCGGCTGAGGTGGCAATTGCTGTCCTGGTTTGCGACCACGCTGCTTGCGCCGCCATTCTGGGCGATAGGCATCCTGTTGATGATCAACCCCCATAGCGACCAGCCGCTCTTCTGGCCATCGGCCATGGCCGTCGTCGCCATTGCAAATGCGGTTGCAATCGTGGACGTGAACCAGCGGCATCACCGCCGGCCTTTCACGAGCCGTCTTGGAGTCGCTGTGCGCTATTTCGGTATCAGCTTGCTCACCGGCTGCACCCTTTTTCTGGTGGTGGCCTTAAATACGGGTATTTGCCGGGATTTCGCCGCACTGCTGGGGATTACCGGTCCCACGACGGCGGTACTGTGGATTCTCGCGTTGGCCATAAGCTTCGGTATCCTGTCTTTTTTGCATGCAAGCTTGATGCACGCGTGGTTAGGGTTCGAGACGAGGTACTGATTGCTTGACTGCCGTTATCGAAGTAATGCGGATCAGCGGCAGAAGCCACACGACCGCGCACGCCATCACCATCAGTACCGCGACGCCCAGCAGCGATGTCTCGAGCGCATGCACGAGCGCGCCGCGCGCGGCGGCCAGCAGCGCGTCGCCTCCGTGGCCGGCGCGGTCAACCTCCTCGACGAAACGCGCCGCCGCCCGCGTCGACATCAGCGTTTGCGGATTCTGCAGCGCGGCGACCCAATGCTCCGGCACGCCGGCCGTCTTCGCCGTCAGCG
>Ga0164242_10002913_pt1 | contig 19658 bp, 17 predicted proteins | sample OricomgcompostMG_FD_108783 | JGI IMG/M metagenome (GOLD analysis project Ga0164242, IMG submission 108783) | Miracle-Growth compost microbial communities from Emeryville, California, USA - Original compost - Miracle growth compost (MG) ... | reverse complement strand
GACTTCGCCAACTGGATCAAGGAGACGAACGCCTGGCGCAGCGCCGCGGTCCTCTACGACCAGTCGCACCACATGGACAACGTCTTCCTCAAGGGCTCGGACGCGATCAAGCTCATCGAGAGGACCGCGATCAACTCGGTCGCCGACTTCCCGGTGAACAAGGCCAAGCAGTACGTGCCGACCGTCTCCAGCGGTCACGTCATCGGCGACGGCATCCTGTTCCGCGAGGCCGAGGACGAGTACGTGTACGTCGGCCGCGCGCCGGCCTCGAACTGGCTCATGTACCACGGTGAGAAGGGCGGCTACTCGAACCTCGACGTCACCGTCGACCGCCGCTCCCCCTCGCGCCCCTACGGCGACCTCGTCAAGCGGCTCTACTACCGCTTCCAGATCCAGGGTCCGGCCGCGTGGCAGGTCATCGAGAAGCTCAACGGCGGCCCCGTCGAGCAGCTCAAGTTCTTCAACATGTCGACCATGACGATCGGCGGCGCGACCGTGCGCACGCTGCGTCACGGCATGGCCGGCGCGCCGGGTCTCGAGATCTGGGGCCCCTACGAGGACCACCACCGCATCCGCGACCTCATCGTCGAGGCGGGTGCCGAGTTCGGCCTCCTCCCCGTCGGCTCGCGCGCCTACCCGGCGAACACGCTGGAGTCGGGCTGGATCCCCTCCCCGCTCCCCGCGGTCTACACCGGCGGCGAGATCGAGGCCGACTACCGCAAATGGCTCCCGGCCGACTCCTACGAGGCCACCGGCACCCTCGCCGGCTCCTTCGTCGGCAAGTCGATCGAGGACTACTACACCACCCCGTGGGAGCTCGGCTACGGCTCGTTCGTGAAGTTCGACCACGACTTCATCGGCGCCGACGCGCTCAAGCAGATCGACCCCGCCTCGCAGCGGAAGAAGGTCACGCTGGAGTGGAACAAGGAGGACCTGGGCAAGATCTGGACCTCGCTGCTGAACGTCGACGGCCCGCGGTACAAGTACTTCGACCTGCCGCTGGCGAACTACGGCTCGGCGAACTACGACTCGGTCATCGACCACGACGGCAACAACGTCGGCGTCTCGATGTTCACCGGCTACGCCGCGAACGAGCGTCGCGGCCTGTCGCTCGCGACCGTGAACCCCGACGTGCCGATCGGCGCCGAGGTCAAGGTCGTGTGGGGCGAGGCGCCGAACACCAGGAAGGCCGCCGTCGAGCCGCACGAGCAGTTCGAGGTCCGCGCGATCGTCTCGCCGGTCCCGTACTCGACCGTCGCGCGCGAGACCTACCAGGGCGGATGGCGCACCGGCTACACGAACTGAGCGCTTCGTCTCGCGGCGCTCGCTCGGCGACCGGTCGTCGGTCGCCGAGCGAGCCGTAGGCGAGACGAGGAATCCGACACGAGAGAAGGGCGGGCAATGAGTCTCCGATACGCATTGCTCGCCCTTCTCACGTCCGCGCCGATGACCGGCTACGACATCTCCCGCCGCTTCCAGTCGAGCGTCGGCCACGTCTGGCACGCGCCGGACTCGCAGATCTATCCCGAGCTGCGGAAGATGGAGTCCGAGGGGCTCGTCGAGGCCGAGGCCGTCGAGGACGGCGCCCGGGGCGAGAAGCGCTTCTACCGCCCGACCGAGGCCGGCCTCGGTGCGCTGCGCGACTGGATGAACGCCCCCGTCAAGTACGCGCTGGACCGCGACCCCGCCCACCTCAAGGCGGCCTACTTCGAGTGGGCCGAGCCGACATCGGCCCGACGCGCCCTCGAAGCCCACATGCACTACTACGAGGACCTCCTGGCGCAGTGGCAGGGCCAGATCGCCGACGTCGACGACGGCACGTCGCCGGTGCTCTCCAAGCGGCTCGAGGGCCGATCCGACGCGGAGCAGCGGCGCATCGCCGCGTTCAAGCGCTTCGCCTACGAGGGCCTCGTCGCCCGCGCCAAGGCCGAGATCGGCTGGGCCCGTAACGGACTGAAACTTCTCGACGAGCTCGACGAGGCCGGATCCGCCGTCCGGTAGCCTGGCTGCAGCCGTTCCGACGGCGAGCGGAGGCGAGCCCGCCGGACCGCGCTGGAATCCTCCACCCATGCGCAGCCGTCATCGCGGCCGAGATCCTGTAAGGGGCACTCCGATGAGCCACAACCCGCCGTTCCGCGCCGACATCGTCGGCTCCTTCCTCCGCACCGACGCGATCCACGAGGCCCGCGAGCAGCACGCCGCCGGCGCGATCTCCGACAGCGAGCTGCGGGGCATCGAGGACCGCGAGATCGAGGAGCTGCTCGGCAAGGAGCGCGAGGCCGGCCTCCGCGTCGCCACCGACGGCGAGTTCCGCCGCGAGTGGTGGCACTACGACTTCTTCGACGGCCTGGAGAACGTCGCCGTCGTCGGCTCGGACCACTCCTTCCCGTTCCAGGGCGCCACGCCGAAGCCGGTCGCCCTCTCGGTGACGGACCGGATCGGATGGAACGCCCGGCACCCGTTCCTCGAGCACGCGCGGTACGTCGTCGAGCACGCCGGCGACGCCGTCGCGAAGTTCACGATCCCCGCGCCGACGGTGCTCTACTTCCGGCTCGAGCCCGGCTTCTCGAAGACCCCGCTCTACGCCTCGCACGAGGACGTGCTGGACGACGTAGTCGCCACCTACCAGGCGGCGATCCAGGCGTTCTACGACCTCGGCGTCCGCTACCTGCAGCTCGACGACACCGCCTGGGCGTACCTGTGCTCGGATCTCGAGCTCGAGCGGGCCCGCGAGCGGGGGCTGGACACCGACGGCATCGCCGATCGCTTCGCCGAGGTGCTGAACCGGGTGCTCGCCTCGAAGCCGGCGGATCTCACCATCACGACCCACGTCTGCCGCGGCAACTTCCGCTCCACCTGGATCGCCTCCGGCGGCTACGAGCCGGTCGCGAAGCAGCTGCTGGCGGACACCGCATACGACGGCTACTTCCTCGAGTACGACACCGACCGCGCGGGCGGCTTCGAGCCGCTGCGGTTCCTGCCCCAGGGGGACAAGACGGTCGTCCTGGGCCTCGTGACCAGCAAGTCGGGCGACCTGGAGGCCGTCGAGGACATCAAGGCGCGCATCCAGGAGGCCGCCAGGCACGCGCCGCTCGAGCAGCTCGCGCTGTCCCCGCAGTGCGGATTCGCCTCCACCGAGGAGGGGAACGTCCTCACCGAGGCCCAGCAGTGGGCGAAGATCCGCGAGATCGTCGCGATCGCCGAGGAGGTCTGGGGCGACTGAGACGTCGCCGGCCGCGCGACCCCTCAGGGCTCGACGAGCCCGGTCCGGATCGCGAAGCGGGTGAGCTCCAGCCGATCGCGCATGCCGAGCTTGGCGAGGATGTTCGCCCGATGCCGCTCGACGGTCTTCACCGAGATCACGAGCTGCTCGGCGATCTCCTTGCCGGAGTGGCCCTCCGCGATGAGCTTCACGATCTGCTCCTCCCGCTCGGTCAGGATCCGCGGCGGGAGGGCGGCACGCCGCTGCAGCCAGTCCCGGATGAGGGCCGTGGCGGCGACCGGGGTGAGGTACGACTCGCCGCGCATCGTCGCCCGCACGGCGTCGAGCAGATCCCGATCCGCGACCGACTTCAGCACGTAGCCGGCGGCCCCTGCGCTCAGCGACTCGAAGAAGTACTGCTCGTTGTCGTACATCGACAGCATCAGCACCCGGACCTCCGGCGTCCGCCGCGCCAGCTCCCGGGCCGCCTGGATGCCCGTCATCCGTGGCATCGCGATGTCCATGATGACGAGGTCGACGCCGCCGGCCGACGCGAGCTCGACCGCCTCGGCGCCGTCGGCCGCCTCCGCGACGACGACGAGGTCCGGCTCCGCGTCGAGGATGAGCCGGAGTCCCCGGCGCAGCAGTGCATGATCGTCGGCGAGCAGGATCCTCACCTGCGGGGCGCTGTTCGTCCCGGTCGCCGGGCCGTGCCCGCTCATCGCCCGCTCCGGATCGCGGCCGGGACGACCAGCCGGACGTCGGTGCCGCCGCTCGCGTTCACCGCGATGGTCAGCTCGGCGTCGATGAGTGCCGCCCGCTCCCGCATCCCGCGGATGCCGACCCCCTCGGCGTAGTCGCCGCCACGGCCGTCATCGGCGACGACGACGACCAGCGCGTCGCCGACGATCGTCAGGGAGCAGCGCACCGACCGGGCCCGGGCATGCCGGGCCACGTTCGTCAGCGCCTCCTGGGTGACCCGGTACACGACGAGCTCGACCTCGCCGCCGAGCTCCGGCAGCGCCTTCGGCATGCTCCGGACGAGGCCGACGCCGCTGGTCCGCTCGAACTCGTCGAGCAGCTCCTTCAGGGCGCTGCGGAGGCCGAGGTCGGCGAGGACGCCGGGCCGCAGCCCGCGCGCGACCCGCCGGACCGACTCGAGTCCGTCGCGGACGGCCTGCTGCGCGAGCTCGGTCTCATCCCGCAGCTCGCTCGGCGCTCGATCGGCGACCCGGCGGAGACCGAGCAGCGCGACGGTGAGCGCCTGCCCGATCTCGTCGTGCAACTCGCGGGCGATCCGCTGCCGCTCCCCCTCCTGGGCCGCGAGCGCGAGGGCGCCGCCGGCGAGATGATCGGCCTCCAGCCGGCGAAGGCTGCTGCGGACCAGTACCCCGTTGGCGCCGAGGATGGCCGCGAGGCCGACGAGCAGCACGGGCAGCTCGGCCGGGTTCACGACCGTGGAGACGGTGACCGGGGCGAGGGCGAGCACGAGGGTCCCGGCGGAGAACACCAGCCCGTTGATGAGGAACAGCCGCCAGAACAGCGGCCGCACCGAGCCGCCGGCACCCCGCTGGGGTGCGCCGCGCCGGCGGCGATCCGGACCGGTGGTGCGCATGATCGTCGAAGACACCATGCCACCCTCTCGCGTCCGCGCGGCCGCGTCCATGGGGGCCGTCCCCCATCCCCGGCCCGGATCCCCGGACGGCGGGCCCCGGATATGGGCGTCGGACCCGATGCCGGGCGTGCCCCCGATCCGGGAACGTGGAAGGCATGAAGGTCACCCAGATCACCGTGCCGGGTGGCGGAGTGCTCCACGATGTGCTGACGCGCGACGGCGAGCAGTTCCGTCTGCTCGTCGAGCCCACCGGCGAACGCCGCATCTTCATCGACGATCCCGAGGACCGGGACCGCCTGCTCGTCGAGCTCGTCCTCGATCAGGGCGAGGCGGACGCGATCGCCGACATCCTGCACTCCTCGCCGATCCGCGACCGGGTCGCGAGCCTGGAGCGCCGGCTCGACGAGCATCTCGAGGTCCGGGACCGCGGGGGGCGGCCGCTCGGGGACCGCCTCCCCGGGACCTCGACATGATGGCGATGGCCGCGGCCGCGACGGGCTGGACGGGCGGCGCCGCGCCGGTGCTGGCGATCGCGATCTTCGTCGTCACCTTCGCGCTGATCGTTTCGGAACGGGTGAGCAAGGTCCTCGTCGTCCTCGTCGCCGCCGCGATGATGGCCGTGCTCGGCCTGTTCCCCGGCACCGGCGTCTTCTACGACGAGCACGCCGGCATCGACTGGAACGTCATCTTCCTGCTGTTCGGCATGATGATCGTCGTCGGCGTGATCAAGCAGACCGGGCTCTTCGACTATCTCGGGATCCGCGCCGCACAGCTCTCCCGCGGTCGGCCGTATCGGCTCATGGTGCTGCTGATGGCGATCACCGCGGTCGCCTCGCCGATCCTCGACAACGTCACCATCGTCATGCTCGTCGTGCCGGTGACCATCGTGGTCTGCCGACGGCTGGCGATCTCACCCGCCCCCTACATCATCGCGGAGGTGCTGGCCTCGAACATCGGCGGCGCCGCGACCCTGATCGGCGATCCGCCGAACATCATCATCGGCACCCGGGCGGGGCTGTCGTTCACCGACTTCCTGATCCACATGACGCCGATCGTCGTGATCGTCTTCCTCGGCTTCGTGCTGTCGACCCGGATCCTGTTCCGGCGGTCCTTCGAGTACCACCCGGACCGCGTCGCCGAGGTGATGGCGCTGGACCCGCGATCGGCGATCACCGACTCGCGGCTGCTGGTGCGCTCGCTGATCGTCCTCGGGCTGATGATCGCGGCGTTCACGCTGCACCCGATCATCGAGATCGAGCCGGCCATCATCGCGATGATCGGCGCCGGCGTCATGGCGCTGCTGGCGCAGCCGGTGCTCACCCCGGCGCTGCAGGAGGTGGAGTGGCGCACCCTGGTGTTCTTCATGGGCCTCTTCGTGCTCGTCGCCGGCCTCACCCACACCGGGGTGATCGGCGCGATCGGCCATGCCGCCGCGACCGCGATCGGCGACGACTGGTTCCTCGCCGCCACCTCGGTGCTGTGGGGCTCGGCCGTCCTCGGCGCCCTCTTCGACAACATCCCCTATGTCGCGACCATGGCCCCGATCGTCGAGACCGTCGTCGCCGAGGCGCCCGACGGGCTCACGCAGGCGATCTGGTGGGCGTTCGCGCTCGGCGCCGACTTCGGCGGCAACGGCACGGCGATCGCCGCGAGCGCGAACGTCGTCGCGATCGGCATCGCCGCCAAGTCGGGGACCCGGATCTCGTTCTGGCAGTTCACCAAGTACGGGATGGTCACCGTGCTGCTGAGCACCGCGACCGCCTGGCTGTACGTGTGGCTCCGCTACTTCGTGTGGGCGGGGGCCTAGGCGGCCGTCGTACGCCGCGATCGCATCGAGCGGAGGATGACCCGCGGGTCGAGCTTGCGGCCGTACTCGACGGCGCCGTACTGGAAGAACCGGACCGCGAGCCAGAGCACGACGGCCGCGACCAGGTACAGCTCGACGATGACGATGACGGCGGAGAGCAGGTCGAGGCTCGACAGCGCGTTCCTCGCCAGCACCGTCACCGGCGCGGTCCACGGGAAGAACGTGAAGATCCCGATGATCGGCGCCCCCGGGTCGCTGATGATCATGGTCAGCGTGTAGAGCGGGACGAACATCGCCACCATGAACACGGCGCTGATCGGCCCCGCGTCCTTCACGCTCGGCATCAGCGCGCCGACCGCGACGAGGCTCCCGGTGAAGAGGGCGAAGCCGCCGACGAGCACCAGCGCGCCGATGATCATCTTCCCCGGGTCGAACACGAGCGTCGAGAGGTCGAGCGCGGGCAGGCTGAGCTGATCGCGGAAGAAGGCGTAGGCGACCGCGATCGGCGTCGCGAAGACCAGCATCTGCACGATGCCGACGACGAACAGGCTGATGATCTTCCCCGCGACCAGGCTCCGTGCCGTGATCGTGGTGAGGATCATCTCGGTGACGCGGTTCTCCTTCTCTTCCAGCGTCGCCGCGAGCATCTGCTGGTACAGCAGCACGAGCACGAGGTAGAACAGCACCAGATAGAGCAGCGGCGGGATCGCCGCGGCGAAGCCGCGCGACTCCTGGGCGCCGTCGTACGCCGTCGTCTGCGTCGTGACGTCCCCCGAGGCGATCGCGGCGAGCGTCGGGTCGCTGATCCCCTGCTTGGCGCTCGCGGTGAGCAGCGCCGCGGCGACGGCGTCATAGCGGCCGTTGCCGAAGAGCCCGATGTCCTTCGCCGCGATCGTCACCGTCTCCGTCGACGGATTGGCCGGGTACTGGATGAACGCGTCCACCTTCCCCGCCTGCACGTCGGCGAGGCCCTGGGCCGCGTCCGACTGCGCCACGCCGCCGGCCGCGCTCGCGATCGAGGGCACGATGATCCCCGACGCGTCCTGGTACTCGAAGGGGAAGCGCGCGCTGGCCTGCTGGTCGGCGCTCGACGCGGTGCTCGCGCTCGACCACGCCGAGAGTCCGAAGACGGCGCCGATCATCACCGGGATGAGCAGCGTCACGATCCAGAATCGCGGCTTCGAGAGCGTGCGCCCGACCTCGAAGGACACCACGGTGCGGAGGTTCCCGGCCATCGTCACTCCCCTTCCCCGGCGTGCTCGCCGTAGATCTCGACGAAGATCGAGTCGAGCGACCGGCGCACCGGCGCGAAGGCGGAGACCCGCACCCCCGCGCCGACGAGCGCCGCGAGCACGGCCGCCGGATCGGTCCCCGGCGGTGGCGCGATCTCCGCCTCGCCGTCCCGGTCGGCGATGAGCCGGACCCCCTCGAGCCCCGGGATCGTCGCCGGCGACGGCAGCGTGCCGTCGTGCCGGAACCGGATCGTGGTGCCGCCGAAGGCCTCCTGCACCTCGGCGACGCTGCCGTAGGCCCGCGCGACGCCGTCCTTCAGCAGGAGGATCCGGTCGCAGAGCCGCTCCACCTCCTCCATCTGGTGGGTCACCATCATGACCGTGGCGCCGGCGCGCCGCTGCTCCTCGACGATGCCCATCAGCAGCCGGCGGTTGACCGGGTCGAATCCCTTGGTCGGCTCGTCGAGGATGAGCAGCTCCGGCTCGTTCATGACGGTCACGCCGAGCTGCACCTTCTGCTGCTGCCCCCCGGAGAGCTTGTCGAGCCGGGTCCGCGCGAGCTCCGGGATCCCGACGCGCTCCAGATAGGCGAGGCTCCAGGACCGGGCCGCGGATGCGGTCATCCCCTTGAGCCGGCCGAAGTAGACCATGGTGTCGACGACCGACTCCTTGCGGTACAGGCCCCGCTCCTCGGGCAGATAGCCGAGCCGGCCGGAGGCCTGCGGGCGGAACGGCCGTCCGTCGATCCAGAGCCGGCCGGCCGTCGGCTCGGTGATGCCGAGCAGCGCGCGGATCGTCGTCGTCTTCCCGGAGCCGTTCGAGCCGAGGAAGCCGAAGGTCTCGCCGCGGCCGATCTCGAAGCCGAGGTCCTCGATGACGGTCTTCGCGCCGAAGGCCATCCGGAAGTGCTCGACCTCGACGACGGGCTCCGCGACGCTGCTCACCGGCCCAGTCTTCCATCCGGTCCGCGACGAGCCTGGGAGCGCGAGGGCCGCGTCACCGCCGGTGCGTCACCTCGCCGTCGACGACGGTCGCCAGGACCGGAAGGGCGCCGATGTCGTCGCCGCCGACGGTCGCGGGGTCCTCGGCGAAGACCGCGAGATCGGCCAGCGCGCCCACCTCGAGGCGGCCGAGGCGCGGCTCGCCGATGGCGAGCGCGGCGGCCCGGGTATAGGCGTCGAGCGCCTGGGCGCCGGTGAGCCGGAGATGCCCGTCGAAGACGGGCGCGTCGGGGTCGCCCGGCGATCGGCGCAGCATCGCCCAGGCCATCCCGATCCGGGGATCGAACTGGGCCACGGGCCAGTCGGAGCCGAGCACCAGCGTCGCGCCGGCCCGCAGCACGTCCGCGGCACGCCAGCCGCGCGCACTGCGTGTCGGGCCGAGCCGCCGCGCCCAGGAGTCCGATCCGTCCCCGTGCCGCCACTGCATGTGCAACGGCTGCATGGAGATCGTGATGCCGGCCCGGGCGGCTCGCCCGAGATCCTCGTCGGTCAGCGTCTCGAGATGCTCGATCCGATGCGGCGCACCGGACGCCGAGCGCACGCCCGCCGCGAGATAGGCGTCGATGGTCTGCCCGACGGCACGATCGCCGATCGCGTGGGTGGCGATCTGGAATCCCGCGCGGGCGTAGTCCGCGACGACCTCCCGGTAGCGCTGCGGACGCGGCCAGAACGGCGCGGTCCCGTCCCCGAGGGTGTCGGGCTCGTAGAGCCATCCGGTGCCGGTGTCGATGACGCCGTCGTGGTAGAGCTTGATCAGCCCGCCGCGCCAACGCCGGCCACGGCGGTCCCGTTGCGCGATGAGGTCGGCCACCTCGTCCGCGCCGAAGTCCTGACGATGCGTCAACGCGCTGACGATGCGCACGCCGAGCCCCTCCGCCTGATCGATGTCCTCGTACAGATCGAGGCTCTCGCGAGTCCCGTCCATCGACACCGCGCCGGTCACGCCCACCCGGGCCAGCTCCCGCAGCTGCGCGATGAGGGCGGAGCGCGCCGCCTCGCGGCCGGGCTGCGGGAGGTGCGCGGCGACGAGCTGGAACGCCGAGCGCTCGCGCAGCTCGCCCGTCGGCACGCCATCGGCGTCGACGACCACGATGGCGGCGTCGCTGAAGCGCTCGCGTCCCGTGACGCCCGCCTCCGCCAGCGCCCGGGGCGTCGCGACGGCGGTGTGCCCGTCGAAGAACTGGACATAGCAGGGCAGGCCGAGCGCGGCCTCGGCGAAGGCGCCCCCGGTGATCGGCCGACCGGCGAAGACCGCGTAGTCGACGTTCCAGATGTGGATCCAGCCGGACGGGTCGCGCCGGGACCGGGACGCCTCCGCGGCGCGCCGCACCGCCGCGAGGAACCCGTCCCAGCTGCGGACCTCGCCGAGATCGACCGCGCGCGCCAGCCCCGCCGAGCTGGAGGGATGGCAGTGCGAGTCGATGAGGCCCGGTGTGACGACGCCGCCCCGGCCGTCGAGGTGCTCCGCGGTGCGGGGGATCTCGGCTCGGGCGTCCGCCTCGGACCCGATGGCGACGATCACGCCGTCGCGGACGGCGATCGCGCCCGCCGCGGGGATCCCGCGGACACGGACATCGGTGATGATGAGGTCGCCGGTCACGGCGCACCCGCCTCTCTCCCCCGGTTCAGCCGCCTTCGGCGACGGCGCGGATCGCCGCCAGGCCGATCTCCAGCACGCGGCGCTGCCGATCGGGGGTCCACAGCTCGGGATGCTCGACCGCCGAGAGCACGAGGCCGTTCACCAGCGCGCGGCAGAAGTCGACGGCGTCCTCGACGCGCGCCTCCTCGACGAGCCCCGCGACCGAGGCGCGGAATCGCTCCCGGGCGAACTGCTCCATCGAGTCGGCGAAGACCTGGGCGGCCTCCTGATCCCGATCGCTGGTCAGCGCGACCCGGCTCCGCTCGCGCCGGAGCGACTCCTCGTCGATGGGCGCCATATCCTCGAGCAGCGCGCGCAGGCGGTCCTCCGGCTCCTTGCCCACGGTCTCGGCCACCGCGGCCTGCGCCGCCTCCTCGGTGTAGTAGTCGACCATCCCCCGCATGAGCTCGGCCCGGGTGGGGTAGATGTGCGTCACCTTCGTGACGGATCCGCCGAGCTCGTCGGCGACAGCCCGGATCGTCAGTCCCGAGGGCCCGGTGTGGGCGAGGATCCCGAGGGCGATCCGGGAGATGTCGGCCTTCCGGCGCGGAACGTCCAGTGGTCGCGGCATGTCCTGCTCTGCTTCGCGTCGATGATGGGTCGGTCGGGGCCGACGCTCGGCCGTGCCCGTCGCTTCGATCCTATTTTCCCGTCGCCGGGGCCACCGGCAGCCAGTAGGTCATCCATCGGGCCACGAACGCCGGCCGATCGCTGCCGCTGTGGTCGACGACGCTGTCGAAGGTCAGCACGTAGCCCTCGTCCTTGCGCCGGACGTCGCTCACGTCGAGATGCAGCCGGATCCGGTCCTCGGTCGTGACGGGCGTGACGAATCGGGCCCGCTCGAGCCCGTAGTTCCATCCGGTGATCGAGCGCGGATCCGCTCGCAGGACCTCGTTCGACAGATGGTCGAGCAGGGACAGCAGATGGAAGCCCTCCACCAGGCCCTCGGGATACAGTCCCGCGCCGAACGAGGGCGCGTTCTGCGTGAGATAGGAGGCCTCCTCGAACTGCCGGATCCGATCCGGCGCGACGGCGAACCAGCTGCCCCGCAGCCGCGCTCCGCGCAATGACTCGATCTCCTCGAACGAGAACCCCAGGCGGGTCTCGACTCCTTCGTCGCTCTCGTCGTGCAACTCCTGCTCCTCTCTACGGCCGGCTCCCGGCCGGCGGTGGGCTCGTCGCCGTCACGACGAGCGCGTCGACGACCGACGCACGACCGCTCCCCGGCTCGATGAGCACCGGGTTCAGGTCGACCTCGGCGATCAGCCCCGCGAGGTCGGCGACGAGCAGCGAGACCCGCTGCACGAGGTCGGCGAGGGGTCGCTCGTCGGTGGGGGGGACGATCCGTCGATAGCCGGCGAGCAGGCGGCGCAGCCGGGTGCGCCCGATGAGCGCGATCGCCTGATCCCGATCGACCGGGGCATAGGCCTTCGCCGCGTCGTCGAGCAGCTCGACCAGCACGCCGCCCGCCCCGACGACCACCATCGGTCCGTGCACCTCGGAGCCGATCGCCCCGACGGAGGCCTCCAGCGTGCGGTCCAGCTGCTCCTGGATCTCCACCCCGTCGACCCGGTCGGCCCCGACGAGCGCCGCGGCCCGCTCGAGGATCGCCGCCACGGCGATCTCGAGGTCCTCGGGGCCGGCGATCCCCATGATCACGCAGCCGGCCTCGGTGCGATGCGGGATCGCCGACGACGCGACCTTCGCGACGAGCGGATAGGACAGCCCGTGCACCGCGCCCGCGGCGCGCTCGCCGGGACGCACCAGCACGCTCCCGGGCGCTCCGATCCCGTAGGCCCCGAGCAGGCGCAGCAGGAGCGCGCGCGGCACGGCGCCGCGGCATCCCGCGAGCTCGCCGCGGATCTCGTCGAGCTCGTGCCGGGCGGGGGCCCATGCCGGGCGGCCGGGCGTCGCGGCGCGGTCGAGCGGGCGGCGGTTCATCGAGATCGCCTTCGCCGCGACCAGGGCGGGGCCGAATCCTCGGAGGATCGGCGCGTCGAAGGTGACCTCGTCCGCGAAGCTGCGGTGGACGCTCCTGGCCGAGGAGGAGGCGAAGACGATCGGCTTCGCGCTCTCGTCGAAGACCTTGCGCGCGCCGACCCAGGAGAGGCGCTCCACCTCGAGCTCCGTGAGGCTCAGCGTGTCCTGCGCGTCGCAGACCACCATGACCGTGTCGACCGTCTCGTCGTCGAGCAGCACGCGGAGCACCTCGTCGTAGGGCACGCCCTCGACCGTGCCGCCGCCGAGGTCGACGGGGACGGCGCTGCTGCCCCCGGGGATCAGCGCATCGAGCCGCTGCCGGCTCTCCGGCGTCAGCGGCGCCATCTCGACGCCGCGCGACGCGGCGAGGTCGGCGAGCAGCGCCGACTGCCCGCCGGAGAGCGTCGTCGCGCCGACGCGGCTGCCCGGGGCCGACCTCGTCCTCGGCGACGCGTACATCTCGAGGACGGACGCGAGCTCGTCGTAGTCGTCGACCATCGGCAGATCGAGCTCGTCGAAGAGCGTGCGGTAGAAGTCGTCGCCCGCGACGAGCGCGCCGGTATGGGCCGTGGTGGCGCGCTGTCCCGCCTCGGTCCGCCCGACCTTGAGGACGGCGATCGGCTTTCCGACGCGGCGCGCGGCGGCGACCGCCTCCCGGAAGCGCTGCGGGTCCCGGATCGATTCGAGCACGAGGCCGATCGCCTCGGTGGCCTCGTCGGCGGCGAGCCAGTGCACATAGTCGGCCGCGGTGAGCTGCCACTCGCTGCCGCTGGAGACGATCCGGGAGAAGAGCCCGGGCCGGGCGGTCCGCGGCATGAAGATCGCCGCCGAGCCGGACTGCGCGACCAGTCCGACGTTCCCCGCCGTCTCACGGGTGGTCCCGCCGCGCTGGATCCACAGCGAGACGCGGTCCACGAGGTTGATGAAGCCCATGTTGTTCGGGCCGTGCACGATCATCCGGCTGCGGTCGGCGAAGGCGCGGAACTCGTCGGCGTGGGCGGCGAAGCCGGTGGAGGGGACGACGGCCGCATTGCAGCCCCGCGCCTCCAGCTCCTCGAGCACGCCGACGACCTTGGGCGCCGGCAGCGCGACGAGCGCGACGTCGATGCCCTCGGGCAGGTCGTCGATGGTCGGGACGGTCGGCAGGGCGTCGACGGCCGCGGCGGCGGGGTGGACCAGGTGCAGCGCTCCCGGGAAGCGCTCCTCCACGAGGTTGGCGAGCGCGTCGTTGCCGGCGCCGGGCCGGCGCGCCGAGGCGCCGAGGATCGCGATGGACTCGGGCCGGAGCATCCTGGTGATCTGTCCGCCGCGGAATGCCATCTGCGGGTCCTTTCGAACGGCTCGTCTTGATGCTGCGCGGACTCGGTGCACGCCCGGCCTTCGCGGTCGGGACGACTTCGGCGTCGTCCCTTGCGCTATTGATATTCGCATCGTTATATTACGAGCGCAATACAACGTGACGTCAAGAGGCGCGACGACGAGGTCGCCGCCGCTGGGCCTCGCGAATCGCACATCCAGGCAACCGGGCCAGAGGGGTGGTGAGATTCTCCGATGCAGCAGCCCCTCTCGGGCGGGCGATGAGGCGAGCCGTCATCGCGGTGAAGCGGCTGGCCCAGGTCGTCGTGCTCATGCTGGGCTGCACGCTCCTGGTGTTCGTCATCCAGGCGGCCTCCGGACGGGATCCCGCCCGGGCGATCCTCGGGCAGCGGGCCAGCGCCGAGCAGGTCGAGGCGCTCCGCGCCCAGCTGGGGCTCGACCAGCCGCTGCCGCTGCAGTACCTGCGATTCCTCGGCAACCTGCTGCACGGCGACTTCGGCGTCTCCTACTACAGCGGCGGAGCGGTCGGAACGCTCATCGCGGGGCGCCTCGGCACCACCCTGCTCCTGCTCGTGGTCGCCTTCGTGCTCTCCCTCGCGATCTCGATGCCGCTCACCATGACGGTCGTCCGCCGTCCGGGCGGGATCCTCGACGGCGTCATCCGCGCGTTCACGCTCGTCGGCACCGTGATGCCGGCCTTCTGGCTCGGCATCCTGCTCATCCTGCTGATCGCGCTGCCGACCGGCTGGTTCCCGGTGAGCGGATACGGCCAGACCCTGCCGGAGCATCTCCGCGCCGTCGCGCTGCCGGCGCTGACGCTCGCGATCGGGCTCGCCCCCGTCCAGATCCGCACCCTGCGCACCTCCTGGCTCCGCGCGATGCAGTCCCCCTACGTCGAGGCGGCCCGATCGCGGGGCGCGAGGCAGAGCCGCCTCATGTTCGCCCACGCCCTGCCGAACAGCGTGATCCCGCTCATCTCGATCGTCGCCGTGCAAGCGGGCTGGTCGATCTTCCTCGCCGTGATCGTGGAGAACACCTTCCGCCTGCCCGGCCTCGGCCAGGGACTCGTCCTCGCCGCGAACCAGTCCGACCTCCCGGTGGTGAACGCGACCACGCTCGTCCTCGCCCTGATGGTGGTGCTGATCAGCCTCGTCGCGGACTGGATCTCGACCCTGTTCGACCCCAAGCTCCGGAGCGCCTCATGAGCGCCGCCCCGTCCACGATCGCGATCGCCACCGCCCGCCGGCAGCGCGCACGAGCCCGGATCTCCTGGATCGGGATCGGCATCGTCGTCGTGTTCGCCCTGCTGGCCGTCCTCGGGCCGATGCTCACGCCGTACGACCCGCTCGCGCAGACGCTGCTGGACCGGCTCCAGCCGCCGTCGGCGGCCCACCTGCTCGGCACCGACGCCCTCGGCCGGGACGTGCTGTCGCGCGTCATCGCCGCCGGCCGCGTCGATCTGCCCCTCGGCCTCGCGGCCGCGATGATCTCCGCCACCGTCGGATCGATCCTCGGCTCGGTCGGCGGATTCATCGGCCGATGGGTCGACACCCTGCTGATGCGCCTCGGCGATCTCGTGATGGCCTTCCCCACCTATGTGCTCGTCATCGCGCTGGTGACCGTCATGGGCGCCGGCATCCCCGCGATCCTGGTCTCGTTCGCGCTGCTCGGCTGGATCCCGTACGCCCGCCTGCTGCGCGCCGAGATCCGGCGGGTGACGCACGAGGAGTACATCGCCGCCGCCCGGCTGAGCGGGATCTCGGAGCTCCGGGTGCTGCTCCAGCACGTCCTGCCGAACGCGGTGCGCCCCAGCATCGCCTACTTCGTCCTCGACATCATGATGGCGATCCTGACCCTCGCCTCGCTGTCCTACCTGGGGCTGGGCGTCCAGCCCCCCACACCGGAGTGGGGGACGATGGTCGCCGAGGGGCAGCCGTACCTGCAGACGAACTGGTGGCTCACCGCCGCGCCGGGCGGCGCGATCGCGGTGCTCGGCCTGGGCTTCCTGCTGCTCGGGGAATCGCTCGAGACGAGGCTCCGCGGATGACCGGCGCACCGCACGAGCTGCTGCGCGCCGAGGGCGTGAGCGTCCTGCTGCCCGGCGCACCCCCGGATCGGCTCGTCGACGACGTCGACGTCGCCGTCCACCAGGGCGAGTGCCTCGGGCTCGTCGGCGAGTCGGGGTCCGGCAAGTCGCTCCTGCTGCGCAGCGCGCTCGACCTCGTCCCGCCGCCGCTGTGCACCCAGGGGCGCTACCTCTGGCGCCCGAGCCCCGACGTCGAGGCGACGCCGCTGGACCGCCGCCGGGCCCGAGGTCACGACATCGGCATGATCTTCCAGGAGCCGATGCGGGCCCTCAACCCCTCGCGGCGGATCGTCTGGACGTTGTCCGAACCGCTCCGGCAGCACCTCGGGCTCCGCGGCGCCGAGCTCCGCGATCGCGTGCTGACGATGCTCGAGGACGTCGGCATCCCGGATCCGATCCGGATCAGCCGCTCGTATCCGCACGAGCTCTCCGGCGGACTCCAGCAGCGCGTCATGATCGCGGCGGCGCTGTCCACCGGGCCGCGCCTGCTGCTGTGCGACGAGCCGACCACCGCACTGGACGTCACGACCCAGGCGACCATCCTGGAGCTGCTGCGGAGCCTGCAGGCCACGCGCGGGCTCTCCCTGGTCTTCGTCTCCCACGACCTGGCCGTGATCTCCGAGATCGCCGATCGCGTCGCGGTCATGAGCGCGGGGCGCCTCGTCGAGGTCGCCCCGACCAGGGCGCTCATCGAGGACCCCCGCCACGAGTACACGCGCATGCTGCTCGACGCCATCCCGGGCCGACGACGCCGAGGCGCGACGGGGGTCCCGACATGACCGCCCTGCTCCGGGTCGACGGACTCGGCGTCAGCTACGGCCGCGCGCACCGAGCCTGGGCGGGCCTCGGCCGCACGACGCCGCCGGCGCCGACCGTCTCCGACGTGCGCTTCGACCTCGAGGACGGCGCCGCCGTCGGCATCGTCGGCGAGTCCGGGAGCGGCAAGTCGACGACGGCGCGGGCGATCGTCGGGCTGCTGCCCTTCACCGGCACCGTCGAGCTGGACGGGGTGGCGCTGACCTCGCCGCGTCCGCGCGAGGTGCGCCGCCGGATCCAGATGGTGTTCCAGGACCCGACCTCCTCCCTGAATCCCTCCATCCGGTGCGATCGGGCGGTCATGCAAGCGCTCCCCGACCGATACCCGACGACCCGCGTCCGGCGGCAGCGCGCGCACGAGCTGCTGGAGCAGGTCCGGCTGCCGAGCCGGTCGTTCGGCGCCTGGCCGAGCGAGCTGTCCGGCGGGCAGCGTCAGCGCGTGGCGATCGCCCGGGCCCTGGCCACGGAGCCGAGGCTGCTCATCGCGGACGAGGCGACGAGCGCGCTCGACGTCTCGGTCCAGGCGACGATCCTCGACCTCTTCAACGTCCTGCGCGACGAGACCGGGATCGGCGTGGTGTTCATCTCCCACGATCTGAACGTCGTCCGCGAGACGTGCTCCCAGGTGCTCGTGATGCAGCACGGCCGCGTCGTCGAGCAGGGACTCGTCGAGCAGATCTACGAGGCGCCGCAGCACGACTACACGCGATCGCTGATCGCCGCCGTGCCCACGATCGAGCGCTCGCTGGAGCGGGCCGCCGCCCGCGCAGCGCCGCGCGAGCCAGAGGGGAGGTGGCTGCGCGCCGACAGCGACCGATGACCCACCCGTTCCACTTCACCCGCCCGCAGCCCGTGGCTGCGACTCCTCGAACGCTGCAACACGAAGGAATCCTGAAATGAACACACGCAAGCTCGCCGGGGCCGCGTCCATCGCGATCCTGGCCCTCCTGGCGACGGCCGGCTGCAGCTCGCCGACCTCGGACGACACCGGCGGTCCATCCGGCGGCACGCTCGCCATCGGCGTCAACGCCGACATCGTCGAGACGATCCCCTCGGCGATCCAGCAGTACAACACCCTGTCGATCATGTCGAACATGTACGACCAGCTCGTGCGCGAGCCCGTCAGCGGCACCGAGCCGGAGCCCCGGCTCGCGAGCTCCTGGGACATCTCCGACGATCGCATGACCTACACGTTCCATCTGCGCACGGACGTGCAGTTCCACGACGGCGCGAAGATGACCTCGAACGACGTCAAGTGGTCGATCGACTACGCCCGCGACGATCCGGCGAAGTCGGGCGACCTGGTGAACGTCGAGGACGTCGAGGCCCCGGACGACAGCACCGTGGTCGTCACCCTGGCCGCGCCGCAGCCGGACTTCCTGATGTCGCTCACCGATCCGACGATGTCGATCCTTCCCGCCGACTTCGGCGGCAAGACCGCCGATCAGTTCCGGGCGGCGCCGATCGGGACCGGCCCCTTCGAGTTCGCCGGCCGGACCGTCGGCACGGACATCCTCTTCGACCGCTTCGACGACTACTGGGGCGACGTGGCGAAGGTGGACGGGCTGCACTTCCAGGTCTATCCGGACGTGAACGCCGAGTCGCTCGCGCTCCAGTCCGGCGAGATCGAGATCGCCAGCAACGTGCCGCTCGACTCGGTCCCGATCTTCCAGGGCCAGGTCGTGTCGACCGCTCGGCAGCTCGTGGAGATCCTCATGATCAACTCGGGCAACCCGATCCTGACGAGCTACGACTTCCGGCGGGCGCTGTCCCTCGGGATCGACCGCGATGCGATCGTGAAGTCGCTCATGCCCGGCTTCGGCGAGGTCGCGCAGACGATCCTCAGCGAGTCCGTCTTCCCGTCCGGGCTGCCGAAGCTGCAGAACAGCCCGTACGTCTACGACCCGGACACGGCCAAGCAGCTCGTCGCCGGCTCCGGCTACGACGGCACGCCGATCCCGCTGATCTACTCGACGGGCATCCCGACCGACATCGCCATCGGACAGGCGATCCAGGCGCAGCTGAAGGACGTCGGCATCAACATCGACCTGAACCCGCTGGAGTCCGGCGAGTGGCTGAAGACGGTGACGGAGCCGAATCCGAACACCGACTGGTCGCTGTCCATCAGCCGGGCCGGCGGGGCGACGCCGACCGGGCAGTTCGGGTTCAACACCGTCACCGGATACTTCGGAGGCGGCTGGTCCACCGACGACGTGTCGGCGGCGGCCGCGGCGTACAACGCGGCGGCCGATCCGGCGGCCGAGCAGCAGGCGCTGACCGGCTACGAGCAGGCCGTCGCCGACCGCCTGCCCGGCGTCGCGCTCGCCTACATGGGCGTCGTGTGGGTGACAGGCAGCGGCGTGCAGGGGCTGCAGCCGCGTGCCTCGCAGATCATCCCGCTGAACACGGTGACGTTCACGGCGCCGTGACGACGGGGTGACGAGCGGGCCGGGGCGACACCGCCCCGGCCCGCTGCGTCGTGGCTCAGTGCTTGCCGGCCATGGCGTCGGCGTCGAGCTGCGCCTGGTTCGGCAGGAACGGGGTGCCGTGCACGTGGAAGGTGGCGACGGTCTTCATGCCCCAGGCCTGGCCCTTGGCGCGCTCGGCCTCCGACCACTCGACGACCGGCCAGGCCGGGTCGAGGATGAGCCGGGCCCCGGCGTTCGCGAACTCGATGCGGTTCCCGCCCGGCTCCCACACGTAGAGGAAGAAGGTCTGGTTGATCGCGTGCTTGTAGGGGCCGTACTCGATGTACACCCCGTTCTCGAGCATGATGTCGGCCGCCTTGAGGATGTCCTCGCGAGTGTCCGGCGCGAAGGCGAAGTGGTGGAAGCGACCGGGCGTCTTCGACCAGTCGTCGGAGTAGACGACGTCGTAGGACTTCTGGTGGAAGCGGAACCACCACGCCGCGTAGCCGCCGGCGTCGAGCTTGACGCGCTCCGACTCGCGAGCGCCCATGACGT
>Ga0164242_10002912_pt1 | contig 19659 bp, 22 predicted proteins | sample OricomgcompostMG_FD_108783 | JGI IMG/M metagenome (GOLD analysis project Ga0164242, IMG submission 108783) | Miracle-Growth compost microbial communities from Emeryville, California, USA - Original compost - Miracle growth compost (MG) ... | reverse complement strand
GGCAGAACGCCGCGCCGAAGCTCACGCGCGTGCGCGTGCTCGCCTCGAAGAACAGGTTGCCGAGCACCGCGCCTTCGAGCACGCGCGAGATTTTCCGGCGGCGGGCGATCGGCTGCATGATGTCCGCGACGCGAAACAGGCCCTCGACCGCGTCGCGCGAAAGCTGGTCGACCGACAGCAGTTGCGGCTTGCCTTCGAACAGCAGCTTGTTCGCGAGCGGCTGCGAATCTACGCTTTGCGTATAACCTTCGCGCGGCTCGACGTTGCCGACGATCTCCGACACGAAGCGCTCGACGATCTCCGGCATCGCCCGCGATTCCTGCGAGTCGTCCGGCAGCAGCCAGGTGTCGAGCGCGCGGCGGGACACGCCGATGCGGCTCGCGAACGCGTCGCGGGTCATGTTCAGACGCCGCATCGCGTCGCGGAGAAAGGCTTGTTGCGGAACGCTCATGCGAGTACCCGTTCGGTGGTGGTGGAGGGGCGGTGAATGTACGCGGTGCGTATATTAGTGGGGCGGCGGTGGAAGTCAAGCGTTTTCCACCGGCGCGAATGTCGCGTACACTGCGCGACATGCCACGCCGTCGCGTCCATGCCGATCAGCCGATTTTCTCCGTCGCGCCTCGCGCGGTGGGCGCCCGCGCGTTCGCATCGCCGGTCTGCGTGAAAGCCAAAGCCAAAAAACAGCCGCTCGTCTGACCGGAGCCACGCTGTTCCGTCAGATGTGCGACGGAACAGCCAGTCGGCGCCAGCCCTGCGTCACCTTCTGCGTCATCCCGGCCTCCCGGCCTGCTCCCGTTTCCCGCACCGCTCGACGGACTTCCGATACGGTCAATGTCCAGGGTGTCGTCATGTCTCTTTTTTCGGGAATCTGGATTCCGCTCGTCACGCCGTTCGACCACGGCGCCGTCGATCATCGCGCGCTCGACGCGCTGGTGCGCCGCTACGCGCGCGCCGGCGTCGCCGGTTTCGTCGCGCTCGGTACGACCGGCGAGCCTGCCGCGCTCGACGGGCGCGAACAGGACGCAGTGCTCGCGACCGTGCTCGACGCGGCCGGCGCGCTACCGGTCGTCGCCGGCGTCAGCGGCAATCACACCGCATCGGTGTGCGAACGGATCGGTGTGTTGAACGGCCTGCCGATCGCCGGCGTACTCGCATCCGCGCCGTATTACATCCGGCCGTCGCAGGCCGGGCTCGTCGGCTATTTCGCGGCGCTCGCCGACGCGAGCCGCAAGCCGCTGATCGTCTACGACATTCCGCAGCGCACCGGCGTGCGGCTCGATTTGCGCACGCTGCTGGAACTGGCGTCGCACGAGCGCATCGTCGCGGTGAAGGACTGCGGGGGTTCTCTCGACAAGACGCTCGCGCTGATCGCCGACGCCCGGCTACAGGTGCTGTGCGGTGAGGATCTGCAGATGTTCGGCGCGTTGTGCGCCGGCGCGGCGGGTGCGATCGCCGCGTCCGCGCATTGGCAGACGGAGCGTTTCGTCGCGATGGCGCGGCTGCTGGACGAAGGACGCCTCGCCGACGCGCGCACGCTCTGGCAGCGGCTCGTGCCGCTCGTGCGGGCGATGTTCGCGGAGCCGAATCCGGCGCCGGTGAAGGCGGTGCTCGCGCGGGCAGGGCTGATTCGCGGCGGGTTGCGCGCGCCGATGACCGTCGTCAGCGACGCGCTGGCGCGCGAACTCGCGGAGTTGTTGCGCGAGCGGGAGGATCGTGTGGCCGCGGCCGGGGGCTGAGCGCGCGGAGCGGCGAAGCGGCCGCTGAACGGGCCGGCGAATGATCCGCTGAATGGTCCGCCGAATGTTCTGCTGAACGGGCTGTTACGCCGCCCGCGCCGACGCGGCCCGCGCCGCGCGGCGCCGTGCCTGCACGCGCGGCGACTCGATCGGCTCGCCGCCCGGCATGATCCGGCGGCCCGGTACGTGCTGCGCGACGATCAGCGCGATTTCGAGCGGCGTGCTGTCGGCGGAGACGACCTGACGGCGCGCATCCGCGTCGTCGTTCGTCGTCCATTCGACGAGACGATACGGCTTGCCCCACGGAGGCTGCACCGGCACCGAGATCCGGCAGGTGTCGATGCCGGTGTGCCCGTCGTCGTGCAGCAGCGTGCGGAGGTGATTCAGAACGTCGTCTTCAACCATCGGGCCTGCCTCCTTTGCTCGTGCGGCGATGGCCGCGCATCGCGCGACGACGCCGCACAAAAAAATGCCGCCGATGTTCCGGCGGCTCAACAGGGGTGAAGCTATGGTTGCAGCCCAGTATTAAACGAGGCTTAAGACAACGCAGACGGGCCGTCAGCGTGCGCGCGCACGCTGACGGCCCGGCTTCGCGGGTCGGCGGATCGACTGGATCGGGGGGACGTACCGCGGCGGCGCAATGCGCCGCGTGCGTTTATCCGCGTGCGTTTATTCGCGGCGGTGCCCGCGCAGCGTCGCGCGTACTTTCTTCGCGGCGAACAGCGGCACGTAGTCGAGGATGCGCGCTTGCGCGCGATAGTCGTCGATCGCGTTCGCGTAGATGCGCGCGACGGTTTCTTCAGGCGTGTTGGTTTCTTCGGCGATTGCGTGAACGATCTGATCGACGTCTTGCCTGGGCATGGCGGTCTCCGGACTGCTGCGCGCTGCGCGAAGGATAGGCGGAGTTCGAATTACAGGATAAGCCCGCGGCCGATGCCAATTGAAATCCGCTATCGAAAAAGCGGGATCCGGCGGCGGCTGCGGGAACCCGCGTCGCGGCGGGAGCGGGCAAAAAATGCGACGGACCGGAGTCCGTCGCATTCATCGTCCGGCATGCGGCTTAATGTCGCATACGATGCGTGGAGTGACGCCGCGCGCGTCAGGCGGCGGTTTCGAGCGCCGGGTAGTCGACGTAGCCGGCTTCGCCCGGCGCGTAGAACGTCGTGGGGTCCGGCGTGTTGAGCGGCGCGTTCAGTTCGAAGCGACGCACGAGGTCGGGATTCGCGATGAACAACTGGCCCCACGCGACCGCATCCGCTTCGCCGGCCGCGAGCACCTGCTGAGCGCTGTCGAACGTGAACTTTTCGTTCGCGATGTACGGGCCGCCGAACGCTTCCTTCAGTTGCGGACCGAGGCGGTTGTCGCCGAGCGATTCGCGCGCACAGATGAACGCGATCTTGCGCTTGCCGAGTTCGCGCGCGACATAACCGAACGTCGCGGCCGGATTCGAGTCGCCCATCGTGTGCGCGTCGCCGCGCGGCGCGAGGTGCATGCCGACGCGGTTCGCGCCCCACACGTCGATGCACGCGTCTGTGACTTCCAGCATCAGGCGCGCGCGATTTTCGATCGAGCCGCCGTACGCGTCGGTGCGATGGTTCGTGCTGTCCTGCAGGAACTGGTCGAGCAGGTAACCGTTCGCGCCGTGGATCTCGACGCCGTCGAAGCCGGCCGCCTTCGCGTTGACCGCGCCTTCGCGATACGCGGCGACGATGCCCGGAATCTCGTCGAGTTCGAGCGCGCGCGGCGTGACGAACGGGCGTTCCGGACGCACGAGGCTGACGTGGCCCTTCGGCGCGATCGCACTCGGCGCGACCGGCAGTGCTCCGTCGAGGAAGATCGGGTCGGACACGCGGCCGACGTGCCACAACTGCAGGAAGATGCGGCCGCCGGCGTCGTGCACGGCATCCGTCACGAGCTTCCAGCCTTCGACCTGTTGTTGCGACCAGATGCCGGGCGTCGCCGCATAGCCGACGCCTTGCGGCGTGACCGACGTCGCCTCGCTGAGGATCAGGCCCGCCGACGCGCGTTCCGCGTAGTACTTCGCCATCAGCGCGTTCGGCACGCGCTCGTCGCCGGCGCGCTGGCGCGTGAGCGGCGCCATGAAGATGCGGTTGGGCAGCGTGAGATCGCCGATCTGGATCGGGTCGAATAGAGTAGCCATTTGTTCACCTCTTCGGCGGGCAAAGCCCGCAGCAGTAAAAAAGCCCTGAAGGGAAAGTCGTTCGATGCCGGCGGGTGCGAGCCGTCTACAACTGCGCGTTCACGTGCGCGAGGAAGGCCGCGATCACGGCTTCGTTGCGCCTGAAAAACACCCACTGCCCGACGCGCTTCGACGTGACGAGCCCGGCCTTCTGCAACGCGGCCAGATGCGCGGACACGGTCGATTGGGACAGCCCGCACTGCTCGTCGATCTTGCCGGCGCAGACGCCGTGATCCAGCGACAACTCCTGGTCCGCGAAATAAAGATGCGGTTCGCGCAGCCACGCGAGAATCTCCCGGCGCACGGGATTCGCGAGGGCCTTGTGGATCGCATCGATGTCCACTTCGACGGATTTCGGGTTGGCTGACTGGGGCATGTGCCGGGCTATACGTGCATCGTTACAGGCCGAATTGTATATCGTAACTCGACGATATGTGCGATGGCACTACCGCGCGAGGGGAGATGCGCGACGGCGGCACGCGCGCGGATGAAACCGGCATCGGCGAATGGTCGGCGGCCGACGTCAGTCGAGAAAGGTCGCAAATGCGTCGACCGGTTCACGCTTCGGTCGGAACTGGTTCACGACGGCGTCCGGGTCCGCGTAGCCCATCGCCATCCCGCACAACACCATCGGTTCGTCGCCGATGCCGAGGTGCCGACGCACGATGTCGGGAAACTCCGCGATCGCGGCCTGCGCGCACGTATGCAGCCCGCGCGAGCGCGCGGCGAGCGCGATGCTCTGCAAAAACATTCCGTAGTCCACGTAGCTGCCGCGCTCCAGACGTCGGTCGAGCGTGAAGATCAGGCCGACCGGCGCGTCGAAGAAAAGATAGTTGCGCGCGCGCTGGGCGGCGAGCCGCTCCTTCTCGTGCCGTGCGATGCCGAGCGCGCCGTACAGGCCCCAGCCGCATGCACGGCGACGGCTGAGGTACGGCTCCGCGATCGGGTCCATGTAGAAGCGGTACTCGCGCTCGTGGCCGGGCTCGTTGCCCCGATACGCTTCGTACATCGCGGCGGTGAGCGCCGCCCGCGTGTCGCCGGTCACGACATACACGCGCCACGGCTGGAAATTCGAGCCGCTCGGCGCGTACGACGCGAGACGCAGAATCTCGCGGATGTCGTCGCGCGGCACCGGTCGATCGAGAAACGCACGCACGGAACGGCGCGTCGTCAGCGCTTCGTCGACGGTCGTCGCGGGGGCCGTCGAGAACGCGTCCGCGAAGGCTTCGCCGTGCTGTTTCGCGTCGTGGGCCGGGCACCCGGCGGCGGCGTTTTGCTCGTGCAATGTCATGGCAAGGCGGGCTCGATTTCGATCAGACAGGCAGTTTATCGTTGGCGCGGCGCAGCCGTCGGAGGAAACCCTCGGAGCCGGCGTGCGGTTCGCGACACATGGCGGCTGCGTTTGGACGATGTGAAGACGGCCGGCGCCCGCGGATAACGCTCATGCGCGCGAGCGTGCCGCGCCTGACGAAATTAATCGGTATGACTGAGCGATGCTCGAAAGGACCGGAGAGCTTGCCGTGCCGTCGGCGACGATCCGACCGGGGATCTCGTCGCGATGCTGTCGCTGATGGAAATCGGGACCGGCGTGACAGCCGCTGCCGTGCGGCCGGAACTTCACTGGCGCGCGTGCGAGCGCGGCCCGCCGCTGCTGCCGCTACCAGCGCAACAGCCTCGGCCCGAGCAGCGCGCCGAGCGCGGTGACGAGCAGCATCCCGAGCAGATACCAGATGCCCCAGAACGCCGGGCTCATTTCCGGGCAATGCAGGCTGTACGCGAGCGTCGCGATCGCGCTCGCGAGCAGCCCGGCCGCGGCGCCGGCCGCGCGCAGCCGCGTCGGCGCGAGTCCGCGCACCGCGCGGAACACCGCGAAAAAGCCCGGCACCGACAGCAGCAGAATGTTGAACGGGCAACTACGCCACGTGTGGCCGAACAGCAGTGCGACGCGGTCGTCGGGCGCCGCGGCGGCGACCAGCGCGCCGCCGCCGACCCACACGAGCACCACCGGCAGCGCGAGCAGCCAGCCGCCGGCGCCGATGCGCGCGCCGGGCCGTGCGAGCCGGCTCACCGCGACGAGCGCGCCGAGCGCGATCAACAGCGCGAAGCCGAGCTTGGCCCAGAACAGCAGTGTCTGCGCGACGGCCGCGAGATCGGGCCGCACGCCGAACACCGCGGCCATCAGCACCAGCGAGCCGAGCGCGGCGAGCGGCAGCGCGGCGCCGAACCGGCGCGCACCGGCATGCCGGTCGACGGCGCCCGCGCCGGTCGAAAGCATGTCGATGAGATCGTCGGTTTTCATGCAAGTCCTCTGATTCTGAGCGCGAGCGCCTTCAGGCCGCGATGCACGCCGACCTTGACCGCCGATTCGGACAGTCCCGTCAACTGCGCGGTTTCGGCGACCGACAGCCCTTCGAGCTTCACGTGCAGGATCGGCAGACGCTGCTTGTCCGGCAGATGTTCGAGCAGCTTGCCGATATCGCGGCGCGCGTCGGCCGGCTCGTCGTCGGGCGCTGCGAACAGGTCGTCGTGGTCTTCGAGCGGGTCGTGCAGCGCCTCGCGGCGCGCGCGGCCGCGAAAGAAATCGGTCAGCTTGTAGCGCGCGATCGCATGCACCCATGCGGTCAGCGGCTCGCTGTCGCGATACGTATGCCGTGCATTATGCACGGCGAGCAGGATTTCCTGGACGAGATCCTCGACGTCGTCGCGCAGCGTCGGGATGCGCCGACGCAGATAACCGCGCAGATGGCGCGTCAACTGGTCGAGAAAGGTCCGATAGGCGGCCGCGTCGCCGGCCAGCCCTTTCACGAACAGCGCTTTCAGACGGTCTTCCGCGGTCTGCACGATGCCTCTTCGATGTGGGTACAGGCGTTGCCGGTTCCTACGCGGTCGCGGAATAGTTCGACGGGAACAGCGCGCGGCGCGCCTCTTCGTCCATTTCCTGCTTGAACGCGTGGTCCGTGCCGACGTTGCGTGCGCGCGCAACGGCGGGTCGCGCGTCGATCGCGGCGAACCAGCGTTGCAGGTTCGGATACGGCGCGAGCGGATCGTCGCTGCCCGCCATCACGAACGCCGCGCGGTCGATCCAGCCCCACGCGGACATGTCGACGATCGTGTAGTCGTTGCCGACGAAATAATCGCGGCCCGCGAGCCGCTCGTCGAGCACCTGGTAATGACGCTCGGCCTCGCGACGGAAACGGTTGATCGCATACGGCAGTTGTTCCGGCGCGGCGCGCTGGAAATGCACCGCCTGCCCCGAGAACGGCCCGACACCGGACGCGATGAACAGCAGCCACGACAGCAGATCGCCGCGGTCTTGCGGCGCGCCGAGAAAGCGTCCGCACTTTTCCGCGAGATACAGCAGGATCGCGGTCGAATCGAACACGGTGGCCGGCTGCCCGCCGGGGCCGTCGGTATCGACGATGGCCGGCACCTTCGCGTTTGGGTTGATCGCGCGGAACGCGGCGGTGTGCTGTTCGCCCTTGCGCGTGTCGATCGCGACGACCTCGTACGGCAGGCCGGTTTCTTCGAGCAGCAGCGCGACTTTCGCCGGGTTCGGCGTCGGGTGGAAGTAAAAGCGGATCATCGGCGTAGAGGCTCGGATGGAAGGGGGCGACGTGGCGCCGGAACAGGTCGCGGCGGCCCGCACGCAGGCCGCGCGCCCGGTTTTAGATCGAGTGCTTTAGAATAGCCGAACGCATCCGGCCGCGCAACGGCGCGACCGGCGACGCACGAAACAGGGGGAAATCCGGCGCCATGGCGCGACCCAGGGAATTCGACGAAACGGCCGTGCTCGATGCGGCCATGCACCGGTTCTGGCTGCGCGGCTACGAGGCGACGTCCGTGCGCGAACTGGCCGCGAGCATGGGGATCACCGGCGCGAGCCTCTATAACGCGTTCGGCGACAAGCGTTCGCTGTTCCGGCGCGCGCTCGCGCATTACGTCGAACGCAGCTTCGGTGCACGCGAGGCGCGCTTCGAGCGCGCGCTGTCGCCGCGCGATGCGATCGGCGCGTTCTTTCGCGAGATCATCGAGCGCTCGCTCGACGACGACGAACGCAAAGGCTGCCTGCTCGTGAATTCGGCGCTCGAAGTCGCGCCGCACGATCCCGAATTCCAGCGGGCGATCGCGGCCGTGCTGGTGCGTGTCGAGGCGTTCTTCTTTCGCTGCGTGTCGGCCGGGCAGCAAAGCGGCGACATCTCGAACGCGCAACCGGCCGAAGACCTCGCGCGCGCCTTGCTCGGCGCGCTGCTCGGCATACGCGTGCTCGCGCGTTCGCGGCCGGAGCGCGAGTTGCTCGAAGGATTGATCCGGCCGACGCTCGCGCTGCTCGACGCGCGCGGCGCGGACAGCGCACGCGACGCCGACCGCCCGCGCCGCGTCGTCCGATAAGTTCGCGTCCGCCCGTTTCATCGTGTCGCTCCGGCGTTACCAGCGCAGCCACGCGGGGCCGGCGAGCGCGCCGAGCGCAGTCGGCGCCGCGATGCCGAGCACGTACCACACCGCCCAGAACGGCACGCCCATCTCCGGGCAATGAATGCAGTATGCGAGCGTCGCGGTCGCGCCGGCGAGCAGGCCGGCGAGCGCGCCGGCCTGCCGCAGACGCGTCGGCGCGAGCGCGCGCAGCGCATGCAGCAGCGCGATGAAACCCGGCATCGACAGGAACGGAATGCTGAACGGACACGAACGCCACGTTTGCCCGAACAGCAGCGCATCGCGCCACGCGGGCGGGGCGAGCGACCAGACCAGCACGCCCGCGATCCAGAGCACCGCGACCGGCAGCGCGACGCCGATCCACGCGTGCCCGATCCGCACGCCCGGCCGCGCGATCCGCGCGATGCCGACCGCCGCGCCGAGCGCGACGAGCGCCGGGAACGCGAGCTTGAACCAGAACAGCGGTGTCGAGAGCATCGCGTGGAGGTCGTGCCGCGGGCCATACAGCGACAGCACGAGCAGCAGCGCGCCGCCCGCGCCGGCGAGCCACGCGACGCCGATGCGGCGCGCGACGGCATGGCGGTCGGCCGGCGCGACATCGGTGGCGAGCATCGAAACGAGGAGGTCGGTTCTCATGGCTGGGGGGGGCGGCGGTTGCATCGAGGTCGGGCCTGATGACTTTAATAGTTCGCCGGTAAGTGCCGTTGGGTTACAGCGGCGCGGAAATATTGGTGAGAACGCGTCGATTTATACGCTGGCCGCCGGCCAGCACGAACGCAACGTATTCCGCGCCGCACGCGAGCGCGCTGGATCCGGTTCGACGGCTCGCCGGTTGCGCGTCTGTCGACACATGCGCGGTTTGCGAAGCATCCCTGGTTGCGGCCCGCCGCGATCGACGTGCGGCCCGGGCCGGATTTCGGTGCCCTCTTCGTCTGCGGGTAGAGCCGGACGCGCTCGACCGGCGCACGCTAGAATCGCGGGTGGCCGCGGCGACGCGCACGCGGGAACAACTGACCGCGTGCGGCGCAGCCGACGGCCGAGGTCATCGAGCCGGCATGGCGAACGCGGCAGCGAAGTCCGGCGTCGTAACGTTTCGCTGACGAACCGAATATCGCGGGACAGACGTCGCACGCGACACCCATGCGCGCGCGGCGTTCCCGCGTCTGATTGGAGATTCTCCAGATGATTCACGTATTGGCCTTCATCACCGCGAAGCCCGGCAAGCGCGCCGACATTCTGGACGCGTTCGCCAAGAACGTGCCGGCCGTGCTCGCCGAGGACGGCTGCATCAGTTACGAGGCAGTCATCGACGTGCCGGCGTTCGGGCCGATGCAGACGCCGGTCGGTCCGGACACCTTCGTCGTCGTCGAGAAGTGGGCGAGCGGCGAGGCGCTGAGCGCGCATGCGAAGTCCGCGCACATGGCCGCGTACGGCCAGACGATTGCGCCGTGGCTTCAGACGCGGGCCATTCACGTGCTCGAAGCGGTGTGACGGGTTGAAGGCGCCGGGCAGCGCGCTGCCCGGCGTTGGGCGATCGCGCGTGGTGGTTCGTGCGCCGCGATTCGCCGGCTCGGGCAACATTCAGATGCTGAACGCGAAGCTCGCCGACGTGTTCAACACGGGCGGCGACGCGGCCGTCGCGAGCTATCTGGGTTATCGATGAACGACGGATCCGACGCGCGTGCGCGTTGCGATCCGAACGTAGCGGTTCGAGATACTAACGAATTTCACGAGTCTGCCCGATCTGCCGACGCAGATGGTCCGTCGTTATCCGGACTATCTGCGCGGGCGACGCGGCTACACCGTCCGCTGCGTCAGCCGCCGGCGTCTAGCGGTTGCCGTCGAGCAGGTCGTTGAGCAGTTCGTCGAACGCGGCCTGTGCGTCCTCCAGTTCCTGCAGCGCCGCGTCGAAGGTCTGAAGCGCGAGCGGCGACGGCTGGCCGCTGCCGGCGGGCGGAAACTGCGACTGCAACGATGCGAACGCGATCTTGACCCGCTGCGTTGCGGTCAACACGCGGTCCATCGCGGCGGCTTCCTCGGCACGGGCGTCGGCGGGATTCATCGATGAAAGGCTCCGGTTGAGGGAAGGCGGCGAACCGCGGTGAGGCCGCACACGGCACGGCCGCCCGCCTCGTTACGGTTCGCCGGACAAACTGCCCGATCAGGCGTTGAGCTTGCCGAGATAATCGAGCTTGCCGAGTTCGACGCCGTTGTGACGCAGAATGTCGTACGTGGTCGTGATGTGAAAATAGAAGTTGGGCAGCGCGAAATAGACCAGGTAGTTCAGGCCGCTGAATTCGATCGGCCCGCTGCGCATCTTCAGCGTGATGCGCCGTTCCTCCGAGCCGTCGATCTGCTCGGGCTTGAACGTTTTCAGATAATCGATCGTTTTCTGGATGCGCGCGTCCAGTTCGTCGAACGTCGTCTCGACGTCGTCGAACTTCGGTGCTTCGACGTCGGCGAGGCGAGCCGCGCAGCCCTTCGCCGTATCGGTCGTGATGTGGATCTGCCGGGCAAGCGGCAGCATGTCGGGGAACAGCCGCGCGCCGGTCAGCACCGCGGGATCGATCTGCTTTTCGGCCGCGTGCGCCTGCGCCTTGCCGATGATCTGCCGGAGGTTGCCGAGCCCTTGCAGCAGCACGGGCACCGAGGCCTGGAACATGGTGATGGACATGGGAATTCCTTCCTTTTTTCTTCGGTGGTGATCGCCGTTCGGCGACGAATCAGGACGGCGCTCATTATCCGTCATCGGATCGTGCTCTGCCATTGGCCGAACGGCCTGTTGCCGTCGTCGGCCGTGTCGGGCGATTATTGAAAGCATCCGGTGGCGGATCGATGCGCTCGCGGGTTTTCATTAACTGGCGGAGGATAAAAAGATTTGGATCGCGAATTATCGGGCGAAAATCGGCGCGTTGTTGCATCGCGAATATGAAGCGGCGACAGCCGGCCGACGAGCGAATGTCATGCGAATGCAATGTGTACGAGGTTTCAATATCCGTTTTGAATGTGTTCTAATGACCCCGCGTAGACATCCATTCGCATCGCACGGTGCACCGACGTATGAAGGCAAGGAATACAGGCACATGCGGCATCGGGCGCCGCACGGCGACGCGCCGCGAGAATCGGCGTGCGCGTATCGCGCGCACGCTGCGGGTGGCGTTGCTGGTCCTGCTCGCGGGCGGCGCCGCGCAGCGCGCGCCGGCGCGCGAACAGGACAGGAAGTTGCTCGACACGCGGGTTACACAACAGTCGGTCGCGGAGACGATCTGTCGTCCCGGCTATGCGGACGCCGTGTCGCCGTCGCTCGACCAGATCATGGCGCAGAAGAACCAGTTGCTGGCGGCGCGCGGCATCGATCGGAACGACGGCTCGTCGTATGCGCTGGACCGGCATGTGCCGGTCGTGCTCGGCGGCTCGCCGGATGCGCCTGAGAACTTCGACCTGCTGCCGTGGGCCGGCCATGCCGGCGAGCGCCGCAAGGAACTGCTGGCCGCGCGGCTCAAGCGCTGCGTGTGCGCAGGCCGCATGAGTCTCGCCGATGCGCAGGCGGCGATCGTCGGCAACTGGACGAAGCAATATGCCCGCGTCGCGCGCATGTCCTGCGACGCCTCCGACCTCGACACCGACGCCACTTCCAGTGACGGCAACGGCTCGTGAATCCGGCCGGCCGTCGCCGCGGATTTGCCGCATCGGCGCGGGACGGGACGGCGGGACGCGGCCGGCGTTCGCGCACCAGCCGTCACGCGTCTTTTTTTGATGGCAAAATGCCACATACCGCAAGCATTAAATTGGGATTAGTCTGATTGCGGTCAATAAATATGGGAGGCTGAAATGCTTGCATCCTTTGTTCTGGTGATGGTCGCCGCCAGCCTGCTCGGCCACACGGTGCTCGCGCGCGCAAAGCGGCGCGCCGGCCTGCAACCGGTCCGGGTGCGCGCCGACCAGCCGCGACGTTTTCGCTGACCCGTCATGCACCTGACTGTCTGGAACGTCCCCGAGTCCTGCAGCGAGCAGGAAGTGCGGGACTTTTTCCAGCGCGAACTCGGTCGTTACGCGAAGGGCGTGACCGTGTACGATGTCGGCACGCCGAACGCGCATGCCGATCTCGAACTGGATTCCGACGTGCCGTATGTCGGCGAGGCGGTCGCGCGAGAACTGCAGGGCCGTCGGCTCGCGGGTGTCGCGTTGCGGGTCAGCGCGGCGCCGTTCGACGCCGAGGAATCGCCGCCGCCGGCCTGAGCGGCGTCTTTCAGTCTTTCCACCTTTCATTGCCGGGCGCATTCGCCTGTCTGCCGGCTGTTTCCTCTCTGGCGATCCAATCGAATCCTTTCAAATTGCGTCGACTGCGTCGCCACTGCGCGGCGCGCATCAGTCTGGTTTAATGACGGATTGCCGCCGTTTGCGACGGACTCCGCCGGATGCCGATGCCGCCACGGCACTGCGCTCCGATAGCCAACAACGAATCCCGTCAGCGTGTCATCCGATGAAGAAGAAGGAAGTGTCGCGTCGCATCGAACGGGGTGCGCGCCCGGGGACGCTGCGTCGCGCGGTCTGCGTGGCCGCGTGCCTGTGGGCGTCGGCCGGTGTCGCGTGGGCGGCCGGTGACGCATCGACGCCCGCTGCCGCCGCGGTCGGCCGGCCCGCGGGATCGGCGCCGGTTGCCGGCGGCGCGTCGGCGTCCGGCGGTTCGGCTGTCCTGGGTACTTCTCGTGCCACCGGTGCTTCGCATGCTTCCGGCGCTTCGCGGGCCACTGGCGCTGTGCCTGCCTCCGGCGCTTCTCATGCCTCCGGTGCTTCGCCCGCCTCCGCTGCGTCCCCCACCTCCGCCGCCTCCACCCCCGTCGTCGTCCCGCTGACGGTGCCGCAACACCCGCCGCTCACGCCCGAACAGGCGGCGCAGGAGACCCACGAGGCGCTGCAACTGCGCAGCGCGTACGCCCACGAGGTCACGCGCCGCCTGCACGTACCGGTCGCCGACCAGCGCGCGTACGGCCGACTGCTGCAACGCGCGCTCGACGAGAAGGGCCTCGGTGCGCTGGCCGGCGAGTATGTCGTGCTCGTCGACCGTGCCGCGACCGTGCAGGCGCTGTTCGTCTACTTCCGCGCGACCACGGACGATCCGTGGCAGATGATCGGCGCATCGCCGGTCGCGACCGGCCGGCCGGGCGAGTTCGACCATTTCCTGACGCCGCTCGGCGTGTTCCTGCATTCGCCGGCGAACATGGATTTCCGCGCGGAAGGGACGATGAACCAGAACGGCATCCGCGGCTACGGCAGGCGCGACATGCGGATCTACGACTTCGGCTGGGTCGACGGCGAGCGCGGCTGGGGCAAGGGCGGCCGTTCGCCGATGCGCTTCCAGATGCACGCGACCGACCCCGACCGCCTGGAGCCGTTGCTCGGCATCCGGCACTCGAAGGGCTGCGTGCGGATTCCGGCGTCGCTGAATGTGTTCATCGATCACCACGGAATCCTCGATGCCGAGTACGAGGCGCGCGCGCGGTCCGGCAAGTCGCTGTGGGTGCTGCATTCGGACCGGCAGGTGACGCCGTGGGCCGGGCGCTTCCTCGTCGTCGTCGATTCGGGGCGCAAGACGCGTCCCGCGTGGTCGCCGGCGCCCGGCAGCAAGGCGCGCGCGAAGCTGCCGCCGGGCGGCGATACGGCCGATTGATGGCGGGGTTTTAGCACCGCGTCGGCGGTGGCGATGTCGGCGACCGCGGCGATCCCGATGGCCGGGCGGCGAGAGCGGTGCAGCAGGAACCGCCTGCAACGCAGGTTTCCGCCCGGAAAGCCGCCGTGGCCTCATGGGAAACGGTGAACCGGACCACCCCTATCCCCGCCGCGCGATCGTCACCCCCAGCAGCGCCAGCGCGAACCCGCCGATCTGCACCGGCAACAGCGTTTCCCCGAAGCCGACGTAGCTTTCGAGCGCCGCGAGCGGCGGTGCGAGGAACAGCAGCGCGGTCGCCCGCGCGGCGTCGCCGCGCCTCACCATCCAGACGAGCAGCGTGACGCCTGCGCCGGACAGCATCAGCACGCCCCAGACGAGCGAAAGCCACAGCGTCGGCGACGCGATCCAGCGCTGCTCGCCGAGCGCGAGAGCAAGCAGCGCCGCGACGATCGCGGCGCCCAGGTTTTGCACGGCGCTCGCGCTGCGGATATCCGTCTGCGCCAGCGAGGTCTTTTGATATAGCGTGCCGGCGGTGATCGCGCAGACCGCCGCGATCGCGACCGTCACGACGAGCCATGCCGGCGCGTGCGACGGGCGCGCCGCGACGGACGCGACCGGCCCCGCGCCGAGCTTCGGCGCGAGCACCAGCACCACGCCGGCGAGCCCGAGCGCCATGCCGGCCCAGCGACGCGTCGACAGCGTCTCGCCGAACACGCGGGCGGCGAGCGCGGCGGTCAACAGCGGTTGCAGCGCGCCGAGCAGCGCCATCACGCCCGCGCTCAGACCTTGCGCGACCGCCCAGTAGCCGGCGCCGAGGTAGACGCCCTGCAGCAGCGCGCCCGCGAACAGATGCTTGCCGGCTTCTCGGCCGGTCGGCCAGCGCACGCGGGCGACGCGCGCCGCGCCGGCGAACAGCAGCGCGGTGCCGCCGAAGCGGGCGAGCAGGTACAGATTCGGATCGGCATACGGCGCGATGGCGCGGGCGACGACGAAGCCGGTCGACCACAGCACGACGAAAACGGCGGGAGCGAGCGAAGCGAACACGGCGGACGGCCAGCAGGAACGAAGGGCGGCAGTATCGCCCGGGTCGTCGGGCTGGTCTTGTTCAGGACTGCACTGGCCGCGCGTTGGTCATGCTCCGCTGCGTCGGCTCGCTGGCGGAGCCGTCACACGCCGGCCAGCCGCGTCCGCGCACCGCGTCGACGCCGATTTCCGTCCGAAGCCCGTCAGAACCCGAAGATCACCGCCCCGACCCCGACGACCCCGCCGCACACCGCACACGCAATCAGCAAGGCGCGGGTCCGGCGCTGCTCGCGGCGCAGCGTGTCGAGCAGCGCCGTCTGCGCGTGCGGCGCATGGCCGGTCGTCGCCGCAACCCGGTGTTGCAGCGTGTGGACGAGGAGCCGCGGCATCCGCGGCGCGATCTGCGCGAGATGCGGCCATTCTTCCGACAACCGGCGCAGCCAGCCGTGACGGCCCAGTTCGCGGCGCGCGATGTCCTCCAGCGTGCGCCGCGCGATGCCCCATGCGTCGATCGACGGATGGATCGCACGCGCGAGCGCCTCCGCGTCGCCGAACGTGCGCTGCGCCGCCGCGAGCCGCGGCGACACCCGGCCGCCGAACGGCTGCACCGCGTGCAGCAGTTGATGCAGCAGCGCGCTCGCGCTGCGCTCGCCCGGCGCGGCCGCGAAATGCGCTTCGCTGCGCGTGCGCAGTTCGGCTTCGACCTGTTCGGGCCGCGTGTGCGCCGGCACGTGTCCGGCGACGTGATGCATCGCCGCGAGCCGGCCGTAATCCTGGTCGAACAGCGCGGTCGCGCCGTGCACGAAAAACTCGCGCTCCGGCGACGACAGGCTCGACATCACCGCCGCGCCGGCCAGCACGAGCCGGCCCGCGGTCGCCGGCTCGACGCTGACCGTAACGTGCCGCGCGTCGAGCGCCGCGTGAAAGAAGCCGTGTTCGAACGCCTGCTGCGCGACCACTTCGATCAGATGCGCCGCCACGCGCGTCGGGTTGATGTGATGCAGCGCGAGGCCGGCGAGGTCCGTCACGTGGACGGTGTCGATGTGCTGGACCGTCAGCGTGCGCGCGGTGCAGAGGTCCCAGATCACATCGGGCACGACGACGCGCGGATCGTCGGCGAAATGGTGGCCGGTCTGGCTCAGGTTCGCGGCCTGCGCGCGCAGATCGAAGCGTCGCTGCAGGTCGTCGCGCAGCGCATCGGCGAGCGTGCGCAGCCGCAGACGCCGCGCGGTGCCGGACAGGCGCTCGAGCCAGCGTGCGACCGTGCACAGCAATGCCGCGTCGTCGTCGACTTCGATCGCCTGCGCGCGGCGCAATACGCGCACCGTCACGAACGGACGACCATCGACCGGCTGCGCGAGCCGCGCCAGATGTGTCTCTTCGCACCAGCCGTTCGACAGCGGCTGCGGGTCGATCCACGCGAGCCGCGCGCCCGGCGGCTCGCCGAGCGCGGCGCGCAGTTCCGCTTCGAGTTCGGCGGGCGCAAGCGGCGTGTCGAAGTGCTCGATCGCGTTGATCGCGTCGTGCAGCGTCGCGACGGCAAGCTGCGGACGCGTCGCGAGCGTCTGCGCGAACGCGGCGGCGAGCGGCGCGAGTCGCGGCAGCGTGCCGGACAGGCGGGCCGCGAGCCGCTCGTCGTCGCGCAGGCGCGCGGCGAGCGACAGGAACCAGTGCAGCCGGTGATGCGCCGGCGCGGCGAGCCAGATCAGCCGGAAGCCGTAACGCAACGCGCACAGGAAAAGGCGAAGTCGGCGAAGTCTTGAACGCATGTCAGCAGGCAGTCGGGCGATGGCGGCATCGCGCCGTCTTCGGTCGGACGGCAAAGAGCGAGAGTAACAGGTGCGCGGCCGGCGGCATACCGGTCGGCGGCCCGCATCGCGCGCGATGCGGCGCGTACTACAATACGCCGGCTTTCCTTTCCTGCTTTCACGCCCTCCATTCCGATGCTCGCCGAACAACGCCATCAATACATCCTTGCACAGGTGACACGAAACGGAGCGCTGTCGGTGGCGGAACTGGTGCGCGAGTTGCGCGTGTCGCGCGAGACGATCCGGCGCGATCTGAACACGCTCGCCGCGCGCGGGCTGCTGATCACGACGCACGGCGGCGCGTTGTCGAGCGAGCGGCACGAGCCGGACCTCGACGTGCGCGAGGCCGCGAACGCGGGCGCGAAGCGCGCGATCGGCGAACGCGCGGCGGCGCTCGTGCCGGACGGCGCGTCGGTCATCATCGATTCGGGCAGCACGACGCACGCCGTCGCGCGCGCGCTGACGGACCGCCATCGTCTGACCGTCTATACGAACGACTGGCGCATCGCGCTGCTGCTCGGCCGGCGCAACGAGAACCGCGTGACGCTGCTCGGTGGCGAACTGTCCGACCTGGAGGACGCGACGTTCGGGCTCGATACCGTGCAGCAGCTTGCGCAGTACCACGCGGACTACGCGTTCGTCGGCGCGGGCGGCATCAGCGCCGACGGCTGGCTGACCGACTATTCGCGGATGGTCGCCGAGGTGCGCAGCCGGATGCTTGCGGCGGCGGGCTGCGCGGTGGTCGTCGCCGACCATTCGAAGTTCGGCCGCGTGACGCCGGTGCGGATCAACGGCTTCGAGCAGGTCCGCTATGTGATCGCCGAACTGGCGCCGGAAAAGGCGGTGGCGCGCGCGATCGCGGCGCGCGGGCCGGAGTTGCTGATCGCCTGAAACCGCGCGGCCGCGACGTCCTGCTGCGGCCGTCGCTCGCCGCGCTATGCCGGTGCGGTTCATCCTCGTTCCCTTCCGTTCTTCCTCCGATTCCAGGTTGGCAGTTTGTGCAATTTAGTGCCGATTTATGCGGTCGTCATGGCGCTGTCACGAAAAGCGGCGATTCTTCGACAGCCCGACGAATCGGGCTGGTCACGCGAACGCGAGAGGCTCCCGCCGGCCCGCTCGACGCGGCCTTGCCGGACGCCGCGCGCCGGATCCCAGGTCCTTTGCAGTCGACGGCGCCGCGCGCCGGTCAGCGCTTGCCGCGCCGTTCGCGGGCCTTCGACCTGCACGATCGGGCGACCCGATCGACCGCACACACGCTTCGGAGACTGACATGAAAACCTCGAATTCCCGTCGCGCGGGCGCCGTGCGCAAACTGCTGCCGACGCTGGCCGCCGCGACGCTGCTCGGCGGCATGGCGAGCGCCGCGCATGCGGCCGGCGCCGTCGTGCTGTACACCGCCGACGGCCTCGAAAACCTGTATCGCGACGTGCTGCCCGCCTTCGAGAAAAAGGAAGGCGTGAAGGTGAACATCGTGACGGCGGGCAGCGGCGAAGTCGTGAACCGCGCGAGCGTCGAGAAGGACGCGCCGAAGGCCGACGTGCTCGTCACGCTGCCGCCGTTCATCCAGCAGGCGGACCAGAGCGGCCTGCTGCAGCCGTATCAGAGCGCGAACTACCGGCAGGTGCCGGCGATCGCGAAAGCGCCGGACGGCGCGTGGGCGACGTTCGTCAACAACTACTTCTCGTTCGCGATCAATCCGGACGTCGTGAAGAACCAGCCGAAGACGTTTGCGGACCTGCTGCATCCGGACTACAGCGGCAAGGTCGCGTACTCGAACCCGGCGACCGCCGGCGACGGCATGGCGATGATCATCCTGACGACGTCGCTGATGGGCGAGGACAAGGCGTTCGATTATCTGAAGAAGCTCGAACAGAGCGCGAAATTCCATACGAAGGGCACCGGCTACCTCGACGTGCTGCTGTCGCGCAACGAGATTTCGGTGGCGAACGGCGACGTGCAGATGGACCTCGACGACGCGGCGAACGGCGGGCTGTCGCTGAAGCCGATCTTCCTCGCACGCGCCGCCGGCGGCGCTCCGACGACGTTCCAGTTGCCGTACGCGATCGGCCTCATCAAGAACGGCCCGGATCAGGCCGAAGGCAAGAAACTGATCGACTATCTGATGTCGGCCGACGTGCAGTCGAAGATCCCGGACATTTACGGCATCCCGGCCCGCACCGACGTGCCGCTGACCGGCAAGAGCGGCGCCGCGGTGAAGCAGGCGATCACCGGCGTGAAGCTGATTCCGGTCGACTGGAACCAGGTGATGGCGAAGAAGGCCGCGTGGACGGCGCGCTGGGAGAAGGACGTGATCGGCGGCTCCGGCAAGCAGACCGAAGTCGTGAAGCCGCAGTAACGGCGCGGCGATCCACCATGGCGTGCCATTGCGTGCGAAAGGCAGTCGATGAACCAGTCGAATAGCGCGGCGTTGCCGGCGGCGGGCCTTGTCCGCGCGGCGGCCGACGCGCCCCAGATAGCCGTGGCCGTCGCAGCGGCCGGCGTGGAGATCGAGCATCTGTCCGTGCGCTACGGCGCGCGCACGGTGCTCGACGATCTGTCGCTGACGGTCCGCCGCGGCGAACTGCTGACCGTGCTCGGTCGCAGCGGCTGCGGCAAGACCACGCTGCTGCGCTTCATCGCCGGCTTTATCGAGGCGGACGGGCTCACCGGCTCGCTGACCGTCGCGGGCCGCGATCTCACGCACGTGCCGCCGCATCGGCGCAATCTCGGGCTGCTGTTCCAGAGCTATGCGCTGTTTCCGCATCTGTCGGTGTTCGAGAACGTCGCGTT